>Ga0182030_10000815_pt1 | contig 61312 bp, 66 predicted proteins | sample 812S3MmetaG_FD_121299 | JGI IMG/M metagenome (GOLD analysis project Ga0182030, IMG submission 121299) | Permafrost microbial communities from Stordalen Mire, Sweden - 812S3M metaG (Illumina Assembly) | ecosystem: Environmental > Terrestrial > Soil > Wetlands > Permafrost | place: Sweden... | reverse complement strand
CCAGGAAGCAAAAGTGCTGTGCAAGCAGCTCCTGGAAGCAGCGCGGGACTTCGCGGCCGAGCCGTTGAGTGACGACGTCGCCATCTTGGCGGTGCGCCGAACCTGATCGTTGTTGGGGCGCCGACGCCGGTAGCGTTGGCCGCGGTGCCCTGGTGTGACGATTGCAGCAAGTTCTACGAACGCTCGAGCGTGGCGCCGGAAGGGAAATGCCCGACGTGCGGCACGGTAATCGTCAAAGCCCGCCCGTCGGCTCCGTGGCATTTCAAGGTGCTGTTGGTCGGCCTCGCCGGCTACATGGTGTACCGGGTCTACTGGTTGGCGGAGTGGCTGCCCAAACACCTCTGACATTCCCAGCTGGCGTTTAGCTGCACCTCAGCTGGGCTGGGGATCCTGACCGGTGTGACCATTCCACCGACCAGGAGGTAAGACCGTGCGTTCTGCTCGAGCCAGCAGCGGCTGGAAGTGCGCGCGGATACGGGCGAAGGTCCTCGCCGCCCAGGCCGGCGAGCGCGGCGGTCCCGCCGACGCGCGGTGGCTGGCCCGGGCAACGGCCTGGGTGGCCGAGGTGGCCCCCGACTGGGAGGAGTTGACGGGACGGGTCCCGCCGGCTCGGACATGGATGCCCCTGGTCGACGAACCCGACCTCCAGGGATGGTTGATCTGCTGGCCGTCAGGGCAGGCCCGAGCGCTACACGGCCACGACGGTGCAGCCGGCGCTTTGCAGATCCTGCGGGGTGGACTCGATGAGCGCTGGGCTCCGCGGCCGGGGGCGCCCCTGACCCCGCGCCGGCTCCAGTCCGGCATCTGCTACTGCTTCGGACCCGAGTTCCTCCACGCCGTGGGCAACTCGCAGACCGAGCCGGCGACCAGCGTCCATTTCTACGGGCGGGCCGTCGCGGTGCCCCCCGCCATGGAGGTGGCCGGGGCCGGGGCGGGCGATGCGATGGCGGTTGTCCACCCCCAGCTCGTCTAGATGGCGGAAGGGTCGGAAGAACCGCCATCGGGACTCGCCTCGCTCAGACCAAGCGCCGGCGCGCTACCCGCCAGCCCAGCCACCCGATGAGGGAGAGGACCCCCACGCAGATGAGGAACACGAGGATTCCTCCCGAAGCCGACACCACCGACTCAAAACCATGGGCGAAGCTGCTGCGGGCGTGGGCCCACGCCTTGGACAAGCCGCTCTTGTGCGGCTTGGGAGGTAGGGGCGGAGGCACCTTGGCCGGCGTCGGGGGTTGGCTCAGTGTCACCGACAGGGTGGAGTACGACGTCTGATCGTTGAGTACCTTCTGCTGGCCTTGCAGCTGGTTGAGCTGGCTTTGCAGACCGTCGATCTGTTGTTCCACGGACAAGATGTCGGGAATCGTTTCCGCTTTCGTCAGAATCTGCAGGTACTGGTTGATCGAAGCCTCGATGGCTTGGATCTGGGCGGCCAAGTTGACGGACTGGGCCGTGACATCTTGGCCGGACGTGGTAAGTGACGTCACCTTGCCGTAAGTCCCGGCCTGATTGACCAGCTGCTCGAAGTTGGCCACGGGGACCCGGAGGGTCAAGCTGGCCGTCGGTGGCGCGATCAGCGATGCGTTTGAGTTCTGCACATAGCCGTCGAGCCCGACGGCCAAGGAGGTCAGGTGGGCGACGACGTTCGAGATCGTTCCGGTGGCCACTACCAGCGACAGCGATCCGGTCTCGATGACCTGTGCCGGTAGCGCGGGCACCGAAGTGGCCGGCAGCGTGGTCGCCGCCGACGCGTTGGCGGACAGGCCGGCGCTGGGAGTCAAAGAGGCGCCAGAACCGGACGCGCTCGAAGCGCCAGCGGAGGAGCGCGCCACTCCGGCAATGGTGGTCGGCGTGCCTGCGGCCACGGTCGGCGATGCGGCGGAACCCTCGGCACTGCTCGACGACGAAGAGGAGCCGTGCCGGCTGACCCCCACCCCGATCGCCACCAGCGCCACGATGAGCACCGCCGCCGCGATCCCGATGGCTCGGTTACGTCCCTCGCTCGACCAACCTGGACGTGGCCGAGCACCCGGACCCTGATGGCCCGGCCGCCCTGTGACCGCCGAACGCCCTGTGACATCCGAACGCCTGACGGTATCGCGGGCGGCGAGCACCGAGGCGGGCCCGTCTTCGGGGACATCGATAGCCGCTGCCGCTTCGTGCAACAGCGTCGTCAACGCGGCTTCGTCGATCATCGCGCCTCCCCTCCTTCCTCGACCAGGACCGGCGAATCGACCAGCCCCGGCGAATCGACCAGCCCCGGCGCCGGCGGCGCCATGGCGGCCAGGCGGGCGTCGCGGCCCAAGCGCAGCCGCGCCTCGTGCAAGCGACTCTTGACGGTTCCCGGCCGGCGGTGGATCACAGCTGCGATCTCCTTTTCGCTCAACTGGGCGTAGTAGCGCAACGCCACCACCACCCGCAGATGTTCGGGGAGGGCGGCCATGGCGTCGAGTACCACCTGGTGGCGTTCCTGCTCGACGACCCACTCCTCGGGGCCCTGCCCGCCGCTGGCGCCCGCCGGAACCGGGCGCGGTTGGTCGTCGAGAACGACGTTACGGGCCCGTCGCGGCCCGTCCGCCCGCAGCTTCGACAGGGAGGCGTTGACCACAACCCGGTACAGCCACGGTTTCACGCCGTCGCCGTCGGGCACCGCCGCCCGGAAACGCCAGGCGCGCAAGAAGGCGTCCTGTACAGCCTCCTCGGCGTCGGCCCGATCGTGCAGGATCAGCATGGCGGTGCGGAAGGCCGGGGCGTAGCCCTCCGCCAACCATCGGGACAGCTCGTCCTCGCCGACGCCCCCCGACGTACGCACGCTCCGCATATCCCTGTTCAACTCCCTGCGGCGCAATCGGTTCGCGGCCGGGGGCGGCGCCGGCGGGCAAGGGGCGCGGCGTGCCTAGCTGCCGGCGGCGATCCCCAGGAGCTGAAACAACCGGCCCATACCAGCGAACTGCGCCACCACGACGGCTAGCTCTAAGAACCCGTCGTAGCCGTAGGCGTCGCACACCTGCTGCACCACGTCGTCGCCGACCGCGTCGTGGGCATCCCAGTACGCCACGGTGTAGCGCAAGGCCGATGTCTCATCCGCCGAGAAGCCAGACCATTCGTCGGCCAGGACGGCGGCGGCGTCAGCGTCGGCGACCGCGGGCCCAGTGCCCGAGGGATCAGCGAAGCGCCCGTTCTGACACATATGGCAGCCCGTCCGTCGGGCAATGGCCAGCCGGCACAGTTCCTTGGTCCGGACCGGTACCACGCCGCCGAGCACCAGCGGCTGATACCACTTCAACCAACCTTCGATCAGGCCCGGGGCGTGCCCGAACTGGGCGAGGAGTGGACCCGCCGACCCCTCGATGAGCGGACCGGCCGGCGGAAGCCGGGGGGTGGGTACCGCGCACACAAACACGTCCTCGGGTGCGGATGTCTGGCTTGTCATTTCCCCTCCTGAGTCGCCTGCCACAGTAGTCAGCCGTTACGGCGTGCGCTCCTGGAGGAACATGCCCTGGGTGCTGGCCCCCACCACGTCGTCGACATCGATGACGATGGCCACTCCGTGGCGCTCAGGGTCCTGCGTCCGCTCAACCTCCACCATGTGCTCGTACACGAAGTCGTTGAGTTCGGGAGCGACACGGGCTCGCCCCTTGATGGAGAGGTAGAACGGCCCCGGTGTATCGCGGGAGTAATACACCAACGACACTGGAGGGCGCTCGGCCACCGACCGGGCCAGGCCGTCCACCGGATTGCGGGCCCACAGGGCCAGCTGGTCGTCGGAGTAGACGAGCAGACTGCCTCGAAACGACAGGGACGGCGTGGCGTCGGCGCTGACGTACCCCAAGACGAACGCAGGGCCCCGCAGTACCGCACCGTTTACTGCCTCTGCTATTTCGCCATTCAGGAAGATGTCGGCCATGCGGCCCACCATAGGTCGGCCCCCGCGATGCGGCGAGCATCCGGGGACCATGGTCATCCAGGGGTGAAGCCCCGATGACCACCAGGACCGTAGCCGCTCGACGCGCCGCGGCGAGCGCGGGAGCGCTCATCTTGTGCCCCAGGGTGCCGATAACAATTCCGGGAAGGGGACCGACGCACCTCGCTTTCGGCCGGTGAGGTGCTGTCGCGCCCGTCGAGTTCCCACTGCCCGCTCCACCAGCGGGGCCACTTGGGCGCCTACCATCCTGGTCTTATGGCCGACCCCGGAGACTTCGTCGCCCAAGCGCTGGAGGCAGACGGCGCCCTGCGTTCGCACGCCAAACGAGAACTCCAGATGCTCCTCCTGGGCATTCGGGGACGAGGCAGCGGATGGACATCCAACGAACTTGTCCTGGCAAGCCGACTTGCGGCCTTCCTCGACGACACCGAGACCATGGCGCTTCTGATGTTCGCCATCAGGTCGACTTCCTCATTCAAAGGATTCGATGGCATGGCCTCCACGAGTGCTTCGGAAGTCGCGAACTGGATCGAGGCCTTCCAAATCCTCGTCGCATCCAACGAACGGGTGGTGATGTCGTTGGCCGAGGCTGCGGAACGGCGACGCCAGTCGAACACCTAGAAGAAGCGACTCGCATCCGCTCGGACAACGTTGTTGCGGAGTCGGGCTGGGGAGATTTGAACTCCCGACCTCTTGACCCCCAGTCAAGCGCGCTAACCAAACTGCGCCACAGCCCGGAGCCCCTGACCCTAGCCGACAGGCGCGACCGGTAGCGTTCGCAGCGGTTCGAGGAGGACGGCATGCGCCACGAGGACAAGACAGTCGAGGGCCAGGGAGGGGTGCGCTGCTTCACCCAGAGCTGGTTGCCCGACGGCGACGCCGTGGGCGCGGTAGTGCTGTGTCATGGGTACGCAGAGCACAGCGGACGCTACGAGCACGTTGCCGCCACCCTGGTGGGCGCCGGGTGGGCGGTGTTCGCCCTCGACCACCGTGGTCACGGCCGATCGAGCGGCAACCGGGCGGTGATCGACAACCTCGACGCGGCCCTGGCCGACCTCGACGCCCTGGTCGACCGGGCCACCGCCATCCCCGTCGGCGCGCGGCCCGTGCTCCTCGGCCACAGCATGGGGGGGGCCATCGCCGCGGCCTACGCCGTCCGCCACCAGGACAAGCTGTCCGCGCTGGTGTGTTCCGCTCCGGCGCTGGGGATGCGGGCCACCCTCCCCGCTGTCCAGCGCGTCGCTATGCATGCCCTCGCCGCCCTCGCCCCCAACACAGGGACGGTGGCCCTCGACGCCACCGGCGTCAGCCGCGATCCCCTGGTGGTGACGGCCTACGAGGCCGATCCCCTCAACTACCACGGCAAGGTACCGGCTCGCACCGCCCGCGAAATGCTGCGGGCATCGGATCTTGTGGCTGCCCGAGCCCAAGAAGTGACCTTGCCGGTGCTGATCATGGTCGGCTCTGCGGACCGCCTGGTGCCCGTGCAAGGTTCCCGGGACCTGGCCGCCTCCCTCGGGGCGCGCGACGTTACGTTGACGGTCTACGACGGCCTGTACCATGAAGTGTTCAACGAGCCCGAAGGCGACGAGGTCCTGCGAGACCTGGTTGCCTGGCTCGACATCCACCGACCACAGCCGACCGGAGCATGACCGAAGTTACCGAGCAGCCCCCGGCCCGCCGCTCCACCTATCTGCGCTCCGGGGCGGTGGCGTTGGGCGTAGTCGTCGTCATCGGCGTCCTCATCAACTTTTTCCTCCTCCAACGACACACGGGGTCCACGGTCGACGGCCACGAGATCGCTCAGGAGCTTTCGCAGGCCATTCAGGCAAGGACCGGGGTCAGCACTCCGCCTCAGGTGGTGTGCCCGTCGTCGTTGCCCGAGAGCGAACCCAACTTCGACTGCACCTTGGAGAAAGGGGCTGGGCGGGTGATCGTCGAGGTGCATCGCAGCGGGGGCAGCTTCACTTGGGACATCACCAACCATCCGGCAGGGGCATCGTCCTCGTAGACTTCCTGTATGGCGCAGGTGACGGCCCCACGCGGCGAGGACCGCGTCTTGACGGTGGCCAATGGATTTACCGCGGTGCGCCTGTTGTGCGTCCCGATCTTTGTGTGGCTGCTGGCCCGGCCCCATCACCGGGGATGGTTCCCTGCGGCGGTGCTCCTCGCTGCGTTGGGCGCCACCGACTGGGTCGACGGCCAGTTGGCCCGCCGGCTGCACCAGGTAACCCGTCTGGGTAAGGTCCTCGACCCCACAGCCGACCGTATTCTGCTGGCCACGGCAACCATCGGCATCCTGTCGGTGGGGGCTGTGCCGTGGCCCATAGCCCTCGTGGCTCTCGCTCGCGAGTGTCTGGTCGCCGGAGGCGCCATCGCGTTGACCGTGGCCGGTGTGGAGCCCATCGAAGTGAGCCTGGCGGGCAAGGCGGGGACCTTCGGCCTCATGTGCGCGTTGCCGTTGTTTCTGGCGGCGCACTCCACCATCAGCTGGCACGCCACGGCCCACGTGTTGGCCTGGGTCTGTGCCCTCGCCGGCTTGGTGATGGGCTGGGTGGCCGTGGCCATCTACGTGCCCTTGGCCACCGCTGCATTCGGGCAACGCCACATCCCGAGCACCGAGGAGGCCGCTCGATGAAGGCTGTGATCATGGCCGGAGGAGAGGGGACACGACTGCGTCCACTGACCTCCAACCAACCCAAACCGATGATGCCGTTGGTCAACCGCCCGATGATGGAGCACATCGTCGGATTGCTCAAGAAACACGGTTTCGACGAGATCGTGGTGACCGTAGCGTTCCAGGCCAACACGATCCGCACCTATTTCGGTAACGGTGCCGAGTTCGGAGTGCGGATGGTCTACGCCACGGAGGAGTCGCCGCTGGGCACCGCAGGCTCGGTCCGAAATGCCATGGACGAGCTCGACGAGCCGTTTCTGGTGATCTCCGGTGACGTTCTCACCGACATCGACCTGGGGGCCATTGTCCGTTTCCATGAGGAGCGCGGAGCGATCGCCACCATCGGTCTCAAAGCGATGGAAAACCCGCTGGAGTTCGGGATCGTGATCACCCGGGAAGACGGCTCAATCGAACGTTTCTTGGAGAAACCCACCTGGGGCCAAGTCTTTTCCGACACCATCAACACCGGGATCTATGTTTTATCGCCCGAAATTTTCGACTGGATCGCCCCTGACGTCGCTGTCGACTTCTCCAGCGAGGTCTTTCCCCGTCTTCTAGAAGCGGAAAAGCCCATCTACGGCTACGTGGCCGAAGGCTACTGGGAGGATGTGGGGACCCTCGAGGCCTACATCAAAGCCCACCAGGACATCCTCGACGGCTTGGTGGGCGTCGATGTGCCCGGCTTCCGTATCGGCGAGGGGGTGTGGCTGGGCGAGGGTTCCGAGATCGACCCTGCGGCCAAGGTGGAAGGACCGGCCGTCATCGGCGACAACTGCCGTATCGAAGCCGGGGCGCACCTGGCGGAGTACAGCGTGCTGGGCTCGAACGTACGGGTAGGGCCGGACGCTTTTATTGAACGTTCAGTGGTCCACGACAACGTGTATCTGGGTCCCGCCGTGCGTTTGCGGGGCTCGATCGTCGGGCGATCCAGCGACCTGCGTCGCGGGGCCCGCCTGGAAGAAGGTGTCGTGCTCGGCGACGAATGCTTCGTCGGGGAGCACGCCGTGATCAATCCCGGCGTCAAGGTCTACCCGTTCAAAACCGTGGAGCACGGTGCCATCGTGAACTCCTCCATCGTGTGGGAATCGAGAGGTGCCCGCAACCTCTTCGGGCGCTATGGGGTCGCCGGACTGGCAAACGTCGATATCTCACCCGAACTGGCGGTGCGCCTGGCCATGGCGTACGCGACCACGATGAAAAAAGGGTCGATGGTGGTGGCCAGCCGAGACACCTCCAGAGCGGCCCGGGTGTTGAAGCGGGCGATAATGGTGGGGCTCAACTCGGCCGGCGTCGATGTGGCCGACCTCGAAGTGGCTACGGTGCCGGTCACCCGCTTCGGGGTCCGCAACGAGCATGCGGTGGGCGGCCTCACTGTCCGCCTGGCCCACGACGATCCCCAGTCGGTCGTCATCCGCTTTTTTGATGCCAACGGCATCGACATCAGCGAGACCGATCAACGGAAGATCGAGCGGTTGTTTTACCGCGAGGACTACCGGCGCTCGTTGGCCGGCGAGATCGGGGACCTACAGTTTCCGGTGCGCACCGCGGAGTTCTACACCCAGGTGCTCATGGAGCACGTCGACGTCGAAGCGGTGCGGGCCGCCCGCTTCAAGGTGGTACTGGACTACGCGTACGGTGCATCGAGCTTCGTGATGCCGAACGTACTGGCCAAGTTGGGAGCCGAGGTCCTGGCGGTCAATCCCTACGCTTCGACCCGCCAAGCATTGACCTTCGACCGGGGCGACCGGGCCAAGCGGGTCTCGGAGCTGGTGCGGGCTTCCGGCGCACACCTGGGCGCGGTGCTCGATGCCTCCGGAGAACAACTCACGTTGGTGGACGACGGTGGCCATGTGCTCACTGACAGCGAGGGTTTGATGAGCTTGCTGCAACTGGTCCTGACCACCTCCGAGAAACCTCCTACCGTGGCGTTGCCAGTGTCGATCGGTCGGGGAGTCGAGCAGATGATTGAGGCTGCGGGAGCTGAACTCATCTGGACCAAGTTGTCGACGCCTCACCTCATGGAGGTCGCCTCGCAACCCGAGGTGGACTTCGCGGCGAGTCAGGATGGCGGCTACATCTTCCCCGGGTTCTTGCCGGCCTACGACTCCGTGTCAGCGCTCGTGCACACCCTGGCCTTGTTGGCCCGCAGCGGGAGCCGGCTGTCGCGGGTGGTGGCCCGATTGCCGACGGTCAAGATCGCCCACGAGAAAGTGGTGACGCCCTGGGAAAAAAAGGGTCTCGTCATGCGGACGGTGCTGGAGCGGTCGAAAGACCGGGACCTGGTTCTTGTCGACGGGGTCAAAGTGCTCCACGACGACGGCTGGGCGCTGGTCCTCCCCGACCCTGAGGAACCCATCACCCACGTGTGGGCGGAGGCGGTTACCAGCAACGAAGCGAGGTCACGAGCCCAGGAATACGCTCGCCGAATCCGCAACATGCTGCGAGCGTGACGGTGCAGGCGTACTCATCGGCGCGGCGCGTCCGATAGCCTCCGTTGCCATGAATGTCCCGGAGGACCTCCGCTACACCTCCGACCACGAGTGGGCACGGCTCGAAGGCGGCAGGATCCGTATTGGAATCACCGACTACGCGCAGGACGCCCTGGGAGATGTGGTCTTTGTCGGCCTGCCCGAGCCGGGGGCCAAGCTGGCCACCGGTCAGTCCCTGAGCGAGGTCGAGTCAACAAAATCGGTATCAGATATCTATGCGCCGGTGGCCGGCACGGTAGTGGAGATCAACGCTGAGTTGACCGAGTCCCCTCAGCGCCTCAACGAGGATCCCTACGGCGAGGGATGGTTGTGCGTAATCGAGCCCGAGGATCCGGGCGCGGTGACCAACCTGCTCGACCCTGCTGGTTACCGGGCTTTGATCGAGGGTTGACGCAACAAGGTGGACGGGATTTACTGCAACCAATGCGGGCACCGCAATCCGGCGGGTTCCAACTTCTGCTCGTCGTGTGGTGCAGTGCTCGAGCGCGGTGACGAACATGCGACATCGATGATCACCCTTACCCCTGTCGAGTCGGCGGGGGAGGTGGGCGAGGAGGAGGTCCATGTCGCGGTCGAGGACTTCCCGGCCGGGGTCGGTCTGCTCGTGGTCAAACGGGGACCAAATGCGGGCTCCCGCTTCTTGCTCGGTCCAGCGGTGACGACCATCGGGCGCAAGCCCGACAGTGACATCTTCCTTGACGATGTCACGGTGTCGCGCCGGCACGCGGAGATCACCGCCACTCCCGAGGGCTTCGTCGCCCGGGACGTGGGTTCGCTCAACGGAACGTATCTCAACCGCGAGCGTATGGAAGAGGCCACATTGGCCAACGGGGACGAGTTACAGGTGGGCAAGTTCCGCTTGGTCTTCCTGGCCGAAGTATTGAGGGGGCAAAGCGGTGCCTGAGCGAGCACACCTTTCCATTGGCGAGGTGTTGTCGTTGCTGCGAGAAGAATTTCCCGACGTCACCATCTCCAAGATCCGATTTTTGGAGAGCCAGGGTCTTGTCGATCCCGAGCGCACGCCGTCGGGCTACCGAAAGTTCTACGAGCACGACGTGGAGCGACTGCGCTGGATTCTTCGCCAGCAGCGGGAGCATTTTCTGCCTCTCAAGGTCATCAAAGGCCGGCTGCGCGCGGGGAGCGACGGGGAGGGGGAGGAGTTCGCGGCGGGGGAGTTGCCCTTCCCTTACGAACCGCCTCCTGCCGCGCCGGCCGACGCCGGGCCTGCTGCCGGTGACCGCGTCGCGCCGAACGCAACGGTCGAGGCAGGTGATGCGCCACGGGGCGCGACCTCCCCGCCGCCTCAGCCTGCCGCGCCTGCACCCCCCGTTCCGTCCACCGTTTCCAGCGAGTTGCCCGTCTCGACGAGTGCGGTAGCTGCGCCGCAAGAGCCCGTGGCCCGCCACACCTCGCCCTCTCGGCGGCGGGCATCGACGGCCACTGCCCCGGTGCCCATCATCTCGCGGGCAGGTGCGCTGCCGCCGTCTCCCGGCGCGCGTGCTGTGCCCAGCGCAACCACGGGCCCCTCGACGGCGCCTCCGAAGGCCGCCACGTCGGCGCCGCGCGGGATCCCCGCAGCCGCCCCCGCGGCGGGCCCTGCGGCCTCTGCGGCCTCGTCTGAAGTCTCCGCGTCCTCCGCCGCGCCCGTTGGGGGCATCCCGCCGGCCGTGACGCCTGCGGCCGAGCGTTCCGGGCCGACTCCCACCGAAGTGACCCCGTCCGGTGCGGGTCGAGCCAGCCCCGTCGAGGCGGTGTCGACTCGCGCAGGCTCCGGGCCGCAGCGCTCCGAGACCGCCCCCGAAAAGGCTGCGGGAGCGGTGCCGTCTGCTGCCTCGGCACCGACACCGGCCCCGGCCGCCGCCTCGGGCGACAGCCGGTCGGGCAAGACAACCGTCGCCCCGGCGCTCGGGGCGAAGAGCGCGACGACGCCTGCGCCGGCCAAGGCAGCGGCTCCGCCCACCAACTCGGAGGACACCTTCACCCGCGAGGAGCTCGCTGCGGCGTGCGCGATCGAGGTCGAGCAGATTGTGTCGCTCGAACAGTTCGGGCTGATCTCGGCGACCACCGTCGCCGGGACGCCGTGTTTTGACCGCGACGCCCTGGCCATCGCCAAAGCGGCGGCCGGATTGGCAGGATTCGGGGTCGAAGCCCGTCATCTGCGGGCCTGGCGCAATGCCGCTGACCGGGAGGCCAGCCTCTTCGAGCAGGTCGTGCTCCCGCTGGTGCGCCAGCGCAATCCTCAGGCCCGGCAGAAAGCAGCCGTGGCGTTGGAGGACCTCAGTCGCTACGGCGGGGAACTCCACGCCGCCCTCCTCCACCGGGCCTTACGCGACCTTCGCTAGCCCACGGGCGCAGGCCGGCGTGTTCCTGTCGCCAACTCGTCGGTCGAGCCCGCGGTCAAGCTGTAACGTACGCCCATGGTGGAGATGCACCTCGCTGCGGTGAAGGTCGAACGCCCAACCAGCACGCCGATCCTGCTTCTCCAAGAGGTCTCGGGTGCCGAGCGGACGCTGCCCATCTATATCGGCGCCAATGAGGCAACCGCCATCGCCTACGCGTTGCGGGGCGTGGTGACACCCCGGCCCATGACCCACGACCTGCTGCGGGACCTGCTGGCGGACCTGGGAGCCACCGTGGAGTGCGTGGTGATCACCGAGCTGCGGGATCGCACGTTTTTTGCGGAGATTCGGCTCACGTGCAACGGCCAGCGTCACACGGTGTCCGCCCGGCCCTCCGACGCAATCGCCCTCGCCGTGCGGGTATCGACCACCATCTACGTCGAAGATGCCCTCCTCGATGCCGAGGGTGTTGTGCTCCATGACGACGAAGAGGCCGAGGCCATCCCGGAGAGCGACGAACTGCTCTCGCAGTTCAGGGAGTTCATTGACGGTATCCGGCCCGAGGATTTCGACGCCTGAGGCGGTCCACCCCTTGCGCGCTTCGGCGCTCTCGGCCACACTGAGCACGGTCACATCGACGTAACTACCGGGTTGTCATCCTCCGGAGGGGGCCGCTATGCCTGACAATGGTGAACACCAAGGAGTCGGCTACCGCGGACCACAGGTCTGCAAGATCGTCGGTATCACGTACCGCCAGCTCGACTACTGGGCCCGCACCGATCTCCTCCGGCCGTCCATCTCCGATGCACGTGGCAGTGGCACGCAGCGCGAGTACTCCTACAACGATCTGCTCCAGCTCAAAGTCATCAAGGGCTTGCTCGACGCCGGTGTCGATCTCAAGCGGGCCCGCCAGGCCATCGAATGTCTGCGCGCCACGGGGGCTGACGTGGCGACGGCCAGCCTGGTGGTCAATGGCGCCCATTCCGTGCTGGCCACCTCGGACGCGGAGATCATCGACTTGCTCAAAGGCGGCCAGGGGGTGCTCAACGTGGTGCGCATGCTCGGCGTGGTTTCCGAAGTCGATGCCGGGATCACCCGTCTGCGCCAACCGGGCAGTGACATCGCCGCGGGGCCGTCCGGTGACCTGGCCGCCAATCCGGCCGGCGAAATGGCCGCCCCACCAGGTGATGCACCGTCGCCAGGACAGGCGACCGGCACCTGAGCGACCTCGCTACGGGCAGTGCCCTCCCCGGCGAGGACACAGGCTCCCAGTAGCATCACTCCAGTGAGTTCTGGCAACGAGACCGACGTCCGTCATTCGCCCTTGGACGCGGTCCACCGCTCCCTCGGAGCCCGAATGGTACCATTCGGCGGATGGGATATGCCCCTTTCGTACCCTTCGGGCACGGTAGCGGAGCATATGGCCTGCCGCAGCGATGCCGTGGTGTTCGACGTCAGTCACCTGGGGACCGTCCGGGTCACCGGACCCGACGCCTTCGACCGGTTGCAGGCCACCCTGACCAATGATCTGCGGCGCATCGCCACCGGCCGGGCCCAGTACACGCACCTGCTCGACGAGGTCGACGGCTCGGTCCTCGACGACATCATCGTGTGGTGGGTCCACGACCGACGCTTCGACGTAATGCCCAACGCGTCCAACACCTCCCGGGTCCTCGCGGCCATCGGCGGCGAGGATGTCACGGCCAGCCGGGCCATCCTGGCCATCCAGGGGCCCAAAGCCCGCGAGCGCCTCGCCACGTTTGCCCCCGAAGCCGCGGCGGTCGGACGTTTCCGCGTCGCCCCGTTTCATTTCGCAGGGGCCGAAGGTGTCGTCGCGGGGACCGGGTACACCGGAGAGGACGGCGTCGAGTGCGCGCTCCCGCCGGCGGCCGCCATCGAACTGTGGCACGCCGCCACGGAGGCCGGCGTCGTCCCCGCGGGGCTCGGAGCACGCGACACCCTTCGACTCGAAGCCGCGCTGCCCCTCCACGGCCATGAGCTCGGAGCGGGCATCACGCCCCTCCAGGCCGGCTTGGGTTGGGTGGTGGCCTGGGATAAACCCGGAGGGTTCCGGGGTCGCAGCGCATTGGTGGCGGAGCGTGACGCGGGCGTTGCCCGCCATCTCGTCGGAATCGCCACCGCCGGGCGTCAACCCCCACGCGCCGGCTACCCCGTCCTGCGTGACGGGGTGGTCATCGGGGAGCTGACCAGCGGCAACTTCTCCCCGGTTCTGGGCCACGGCATCGGCTTGGCGCTGCTGCCCGGCCCGCCCGAGCCCGGGCAGCTAGTGGAGCTCGACGCTCGCGGCCGCGCCATGCCGGCCACCATTGTCCCCCTACCGTTCGTAGCCAAGAAGAAGGGCTGACCCCGCTATGGGCCACTTCGTTCCCCACACCGACGAGGAGCTGGCCAGCATGCTGGCCGATCTGGGCCTATCCAGCCTCGAGGACCTGTTCTCCACCGTTCCCGAGGCCCTGCGCCTGGCCCAGGGCCTCGATCTGCCGGACGGGCTGGCCGAAGCGGACGTGGCCGACGTCATGGCCGGCTTGGCGCAGCGCAACCGCACCGGGAGCGACCTGGTCTGCTTCGCCGGGGCCGGCGCGTACGACCACGACACCCCGGCAGCCACCAGGGCGCTGGCCGGACGCTCGGAGTTCGTCACCGCCTACACCCCCTACCAACCTGAAGTAGCCCAAGGTGTGCTCCAGGCGCTGTTCGAATACCAGACGCTTGTCGCTCGCCTGGCGGGGCTCGAGGTGGCCAACGCGTCGCTCTACGACGGCGCCTCGGCAGCCGTCGAAGCCGTCAACCTGGCGGCGGCGGCCACCGGGCGTCAGCCCATTTGGGTCAGCGGCGGCATCCACCCGCATTGGCGCGAGGTACTGGCCACTTACGCCAAAGGCACCGGGCACCAACTGGTCACCGCTCCGTTGCGTGACGGTCAGACCGATTGGTCCGCGCTCGAAGACACCGCGTCGGCCAACCCCCCGGCCGCCCTGCTGGTCTCGTCACCCAACTACCTGGGCTGTTTCGAGCATCTCGACGCGGCCCGGGTCGTCGCCGACCGCCACGGCGCCCTGTTGTTGGCCGGGTTCGATCCGGTGGCCAGCGGCGTCGCCCACACCCCGGGACATTTCGGAGCCGACGTGGCAGTGGGGGAGGGGCAACCCTTCGGCACGCCGATAGCCTTCGGCGGACCCTACCTAGGGCTCTTCGCCTGCCGGCGCGAGCATGTGCGCCGCCTCCCCGGCCGCCTCGTCGGGCGCACGCTCGACACCGAGGGCCGCACGGCCTATGTGACCACCTTGCGGGCCCGCGAGCAGGACATCCGCCGGGAGAAGGCGTCGTCCAATGTGTGCACCAACCAGACCCTGATCGCGGTGACCTGCATGATCCAGCTGTCGTGGCTGGGCACCCAGGGCCTCGCGGAGCTGGCGCTGCGCTGCGCACGCGGTACCCGCTACGCCCGCCAGGCCCTCCTGGCTATCCCGGGGGTCACGCCCCTGGTCGAAGCTCCGGTACTGCGGGAGTTCGCGTTGCATCTCCCGCTCGATCCGTGCGTCGTGGTGGAACGCATGGCCGAAGAAGGCTTCCTGGCCGGGGTACCGCTTGCCCTGCGCGACGGCGAGGTGCTCGACCCGACGGCGGAGGCTGACGGGCTGCTGATCGCGGTAACCGAGCGGCGTACCCGCACAGAGATCGACGCCTTCGTGGCGGCGCTGGAGAAAGTGATCCGATGACTGTTGTTGCCGACGAAGCCAACCGCCCTACCTCCGGCGCCCCCGGAGGCCGGGCCAAGAGCGCGCCGGTCATGGGCCGCGACACCGAGCCGACGGTGTTCGAGCTGTCGAGCCCCGGACGCCACGCCTTTTCGTTCCGCACGACCGGCCTACCCGAATGGGACAGCGCCGAGTTGATCCCCGACGAGTGGCGCCGCGACGAGCCGCTGGACGTGGCCGAGGTCTCCGAGCGTGACCTGGTGGCCCACGTGACGCGCCTGTCCGCCCGCCAATACTCGGTGGACCTGGGGGCGTATCCGCTCGGATCGTGCACCATGAAGTACAACCCCAAGTTGTGCGACGAAGCCGCAGCGCTGCCCGGGCTGACCCGGACCCATCCGGCGACCCCGCCCGCCTACGCGCAGGGCTGGCTGGAGTTGCTGTGGTCGCTGGCCGACAGTTTGTGCGCGGTGACCGGCATGCACGCGGCGACCCTGCAGCCGCCTGCGGGAGCAGCGGGGGAGTTGACCGGGCTGCTGCTCATGCGGGCCTGGCACGCCGCTCAGGGACGGGAGCGGACCAAGGTCATCATCCCCGATTCGGCGCACGGCACCAACCCGGCGTCGGTGACCCTCGGCGGCTACCAGACCGTCACCGTGCCCTCGGATCGCCGCGGTCTGGTCGACCTCGACGCGCTGCGGGAACGGCTGGACGAAGACGTGGCCGGCATCATGCTCACCAACCCCAACACGCTCGGCCTGTTTGAAACCGACATCACCGAGATCGCCAAAGCGGTCCACGAAGTCGACGGCCTCCTCTACTACGACGGCGCCAACCTCAATGCCATCCTGGGGGTTACCCGCCCGGGGGACATGGGTTTCGACATCGTCCACCTCAACCTGCACAAGACCTTCGCAGTGCCCCACGGCGGGGGTGGCCCGGGGGCGGGTCCCGTAGCGGTTTCCGAACGCCTGGCCGAGTTCCTGCCCGGGCCCATGCCGGTGCGCCACGAGGACGGCACCTTCTCCTGGGAGGTCCCCTCGCGATCGATCGGGAGGGTGCACTCCTGGTACGGCAACGCCCTTGCCCTGGCCCGGGCCTGGTCCTACATCCTGGCCAATGGAGGCGACGGTCTGCGCCGGGTCGCAGAAGGCGCCGTCCTCAACGCCAACTGGCTGCGCGACCGGCTCCGTGGCACCTACGACCTGCCCTTCGATGTGCCGAACATGCACGAGTTCGTGGCCTCGACCTCAAACCTGAAGAAGACGTCGGGACTGCGGGCCCTCGATGTCGCCAAGCGGTTGTTGGAGGAAGGTTTCCACGCCCCGACCGTCTACTTCCCGCTCATCGTGGAAGAAGCGTTGATGATCGAGCCTACGGAGACCGAAAGTCCCCAAACCGTGGCCGCGCTCGCTGACGCCCTCATCGCCATTGCCGGCGGGAACGGGGCCGACGCATCCCTCGCGCCGCGCAGCACACCGGTGGGCAGGGTGGACGAAGCGCGTGCCGCCCGGGTACTCATCCCCACGTGGGACGCCGCACCGAAATAGCGCAGGCAACCCAGGGCCCGGCGGCAACGCGCGCTGCCGGGGTAGCTGCCCGAGCAGGTGACGCCGGCGCGACTACTGGCCGGTGGAGGTCAGTGCCAACCCGTCGAGGGTGTTGCTGTCCGTCGAAGTGCCCGACGCGGTCGCCGTCGCCGCCGGGATGGTGTCGCTCGCATCGCCGGCGTTCGCCGCAATGAGGCCGGAACCCGACGACGAGGGGTCGGGCACCAGATCGGAGGGCCGGATGGCGCCGACGTAGTTTTCGCCGGTATCGACGGGGTCGATCCGCACGTCGACACCGGTATAGGGGGCATCGATCATGCGACCGCTTCCGAGGTACATGCCCACGTGCGTAGGACCGTCGTCGGGCCCGTAGTACACAAGGTCACCCGGCTCGAGGGGAGTCGTCGCACCAAGGTGGGGGAGCTCAGCCCATTGCGTCTCGGTGGTGCGGGGAATCTCGATGCCGGCCGTCCGGTACGCCCACTGCACGAGGCCGGAGCAGTCGAACGCTTCGCCAGGCGTCTCGCCGCCCCACACATAGGGCACGCCGAGTTGTGAGAGCGAGGAATGGAGTGCGGTGAGCGCTGCGGGGGTGGCCGACCCGCTACCGGCGTAGGTGGCCGCCAACGCTTCGACGGTGGCCACATACGACGACGAGTGGTTGTAGGCGAAGATGGCGCCGGTCAAACCGCTGGGTGTGGCGGCGCCGCTGGAACACAGCAGACGTGCCGCGGCCCAGATGGCGTCGACTGTGTCGTAGGTGGACGGCGGCGAGGCTCCCTCGGCCGGGGTCGGCGTCTCGTCGCCCGACACCGGATGGTCGTAGGCCGCAAAAGTGGGGGCCAGAAACTGCATCGGCCCCTCGGCCCCCGCGAAGTTGGCGCCCGAGGCGACGCCCTTTGCCGTCGAGCGGCCGAAGTCGGACTCGACCGAAGCGATGCCGGCCAGCACCGTCCAGGGAAGCCCGGGGCACGAGTCGGCGGCGGCGACGTCCCAGGCCACGTAGGAGGCGGGGACCAGGCGGTTGGCGGGGGCCACACTGACCACTACCGAAGCCGTCGTGGGCGAAGGCTCCGTGGTTGACGGCGCACTAGCGGTGGTGACCGGCGGGGCAACCACCACGGTCGAGGTGAACACCGCGATGTCGGCGGTGGTGGCCGTACCCGGAGCGCTGGGCGTGCTGGGAGCGGTCGCCGTGGGGGTGGTGGAGGGCGCGGTGCCTGCGTCGCCCGCGGTGGTGGCCGAGGTGGGCTGGGCGTCGCCCAGGGCCACCACGGTGCCGTCGGCCGCGGTCAGCCAATAACCCTTACCGTCGAGGCTGGGGACCAGCCCGACGAAGGAGGTCGTGGGATATTCGCCGGTCAATGCGCCGCTAAAGTCGCCGTCGCCGAAGGTGTAGACCGCTCCGTCCGCCCCCAGCAGCCAGTAGCCCTTGCCGTCGATGGTGGGGGTGAGCGACACGACATCCGCGGTGAAGGGAACAGGGCCCGCGCCCGACCCATGGAACGTGGCGTCGCCGAAGCTGAAGACCCCGCCGTCTGCCGCTACTTCCCAATACCCCTTGCCGTCTGGTGTAGCGGTGATCCCGACGACCGGCTTGGCCAACGTCTGACCGGCCATCGACCCGTAGCCCACGGCGTCCCCGAAGGCCAACACCCCGCCGCGGGCATCGACGAGCCAGTAGCCCTGGCCGTCGGCTGTTGACGCGATGCCCACCACATCGGTCAGGGTCAATCCCGAAGACGGGGCGTCGCCGTAGCCGACGGCATCGCCGGCCGTCACCACCTGTCCTTTGGCATCGACCAGCCAGTAGCCGCCGCCGTCGGGAGTCGACGCCATGGCCACCACCGCACCGCTGAGCTTCGTGGACGGCTTGGGCAGGGCCGAGGCCGCACCCACCTCGCTCACGGACCCGTCCGACGTGGCCAGCCACAGCGCGGCGAGCGGGCTCGACGCCTCCGAGCCGATGGGGGGCAGCGGCGCCGGCGGGGTCGTGGTCGAGGTGCTCGGCGGGGTTGTGGTGGTCGTAGGGGCCACCGTGGTGCTCGTGGTGGACAGCGGAACCCGCGTGGTCGACGTCGTCGGGGCCCCGGTGCGCACATGCGCCACCGGAACGGTCGTCGTCGGCGCCGGAATCGTGGTGGTCGTTCCTGCGGACGCAGGGGTCGCCGGGACGGTGGTCGATGTCGTCGAGGTACTCAGGAACGAGGTGCCTTGTGAGGAGTTCTGCCCCGACGACGTTGGCGAGTCGGCCGCGTGCAACGGTTGCGCACCGGCCAGCGGGGCGAGCAGCGCGTCGATCCCGGTGGCGGCCGACGACAATCCCAACGTGGCACTGAGCGACCACACAACGGTTCGAACCAACTTTTGAGCCATCTAGGCGTCTGCGCTCTCTCTGTTCCGGACAACGGTTCGCCCTCGGAGACTCCCGCCGTAGCTGCCCGCGCCACAGCACGTGTCCCACCATCGGGACACGTGCGGGAATCTGGCTGAACAGAGGCCTACGGGGAAGGTCTGGCCCACTGGCGCAAAGCTATCAGCACCGGGAGTGGGTGACCGTGTCATCCGGGCAGGCCCGAGAGGGCCCCACCGCAGCCTGCCCAGCCCAGATTCGATTCTTCATCCGGGCGTAACAACGGGTTCGCCCGCTGGCCCTGCGGGCGGTCGCTGTGGCAGTAAGGCTTCCGCCCCCCTTAACTTTACATAACGATGATTATGGGCGGCTAAGGGGGAGTTGGTGGCGAACACGTATCATGGAGGCAGGCGCCCACGTCGGTGCCGACTGTTCCCAGCCCGGACCGGAGCCGATGCCCGAAAAAAAGCAGAAGAAACGTCGGATACGTACCGCCGTAGGCCGGACGATGGCTCGTTCCGCCCGGGTCCGCCGTTGGCAGATCCGCCGAATGCTGAAGTTCATCGACAAGTCGAAGGAAAAAGGCCGTCGTCTGCCGCCCGAATATGCGGACATGGCCCGGTTCCTGGCCAAAGTGCCCAAGGCGCAGCGTGGCGAAGCCCTAGAGAAGGCGATGGAGGCCAACCAGGAAGGCGTGGCCATCGGTAGGGACCAGCGCCGGGCGGCGGCCGCTCAGCAACGGCGCAGCGGCCAAGGCGGCGGACGTTACCGTCCCGGGATGCCCCCCGGAACCATCCAGCAAGCCCGGCAGCAGGCCAAGCAGCAGACCCGGCGCAAAGCGCGCTGAGCGGCGCCGGCCGCTCAGGTCGCCACGATGATCCGGCGTTCGCTCAGGCGGGCGCCGGATAGCGCCGAGGCGGCTGCGGCAGTCCGGCGGCCAGTGCGTCGAGCGCCTCGCCGGCCAGTTCGGCCAGCGGGGTGATGCCGTCGTCATCACTCCAGCGCCGTACGGCAGCCCGGATGGCGCCCACCATCGTGGCCACCACCAACGACGGGTAAAGGTCCTCGGCGGGTTCCAGGCCGCAGCGCCGCGCGATGGCGTCGATCATGACCTGCTCCATCTCCTGCCAGCGCGCCGCTTGAGCGGCTCGGAGCCGGCCGTCGGCCCGCACCAGGCGCGTCGCCCGCAGATAGTCGGGACCCCCGAACTCGCGACCCGCGAGGTCGTCGAGCAGCACGTGGCGCAGGGCGGCCAAGGCGTTCTCCTCGGCGGGCCGGGCCAACAGGGCCTGCTCCACAATCGGCAGCTGGTCCGGGTCGTAGTTGATGACCGCGTCCTCCTTGGACGCGAAATAGTTGAAGAACGTTCGGGGGGCGACCCCGGCCCGCTCCGTGATGGCCTCCACGGTGACCGCGCTGAGGCCTTTGCGCTCCACCAGGTCCAGGGCCGCTGCACGCAGGGTGTCGCGGGTGGCGCGCTTTTTTCTTTCTCGTCGCCCGAGCGGTGCTTCCGTTACCGTCGCCACTAGGTGCAGGCTAGCGGAGGAAACTTTCCCCCACTGCAATGTTGCAACTGGTGCAAGGGTAGGCGTCGTGGGGCGTCTCCTGCCGCCGTTACCGCATCGTGCGGAAGGCGGCCCGGACCTCCTCGACGAACAACTCCGGTTGTTCGAACGCGGCGAAGTGACCGCCTCGAGGCGGCTCCCCCCAGTGACGCAGATCAGGCAACGTCCGCTCCACCCAGCGCCGCGACGGCCGGAAAATCTCCTTCGGGAAGACCGATACGCCGGCCGGGACGCGCACCGCGGCCCGGGGCACCGACCGAAAGCTCTCCCAGTACAGGCGGGCCGACGACGTGGCGTTGCCGGGCAGCCAATAGAACATGACGTTGTCCAGAATCCGGTCCGCTCCGAACGCGCCCACCGGGTCGTCCCCGCAGTCGCCCCAGGCCTGGAACCGGTCGAGGATCCAGGTGCATTGGCCCACCGGCGAGTCAGCCAGTCCGTAGCCCAGAGTCTGGGGCTGCGTCGACTGCTGCTTGCTGTAGCCGGACAGCGATTCTTGGTAGCGGCCCATGGTGGCCAGGCTGGCCAGCTCTTCTTCGGTGAAGTCGCTCTGGCCCTCCTGGGGCCCCGCGACCGCCATGTTGAGGTGGATCCCGACCAGGTGTTCGGGGTGATTGGCCCCCATCACACTGGTCACCATTGACCCCCAGTCGCCCCCCTGGGCTCCATACCGCCCGTAACCCAAACGGGCCATGAGGGTGCCCCAAGCGGCGGCGATGCGTTCGAGACCCCAACCGGTGGCGGTCGGCTTGGCGCTCCAGCCATACCCGGGCAGCGAAGGGCAGACCACGTGGAAGGCATCCGCGGCGTCGCCGCCGTAGGCCACCGGATCGCTCAGTGGCCCGATGACCTGGTCGAACTCGACGACGGAGCCCGGCCAGCCGTGGGTGATGACGAGCGGCAACGCAGCAGCCTCCGGCGAACGGGCGTGCACGAAGTGGATGGCGAGCCCGTCAATCTCGGTGCGGAACTGCGGCCACGCATTGTGCAGTTCCTCCCGGGCCCGCCAGTCGTAGTCCTCCAGCCAGTAGCGCCATAGCTCCTTCGCGTAGGCCAACGGCACCCCTTGTGACCAGTCCTTGACGGTCTCGGCGTCGGGCCAGCGCGTGTGGCGCAGCCGATGGTGGAGATCGTCGAGATCGGCGTCGGGAACCTCGATGCGAAACGGTTCGATCTTCTCGGCCACTGACCCCTCCTACATTCTACGGCAGCGCCCCCTGCGCCCCGGCGAGCACCGTAGCCGCTGACCCTCACGGTCGCTGCCCCCCGAATCGAACATATGTTCCCTACAGTGGTCCGATGATGACCGCCTTGCAAGGTGACCTGCTGGCCATGTGCCCACAGCCCGGCCGGGACCGGATCTTCGACGCTGACGCGGCGTGCGAACACGTGCAGCTTGGCGCCGGTTCGTGGGTGCAGGTGACGCGTGGGTGGCTGCTGGGGGCCGACCCTCTCTTCGAGGAACTGGCCGCGCAGCTCCCGTGGCGTCAGCGCCGGCGCCGGATGTGGGACCGGGTTCTCGACGAGCCCAGGCTCACCTGCTGGTTCGGAGCGGGGCAGGCCCTGCCCCATCCCGGCTTGGCGGAGATCAGGACCGAGCTGAGCCGGCGATTCCAACGGGAGTTCGGGGCTATCGGGTGCAACTTCTACCGCGACGGCAACGACAGTGTCGCTGCGCACCGCGACCAGGAGCTGCGGTATCTCGACGACACGCTGGTGGCCATCGTGACCTGCGGGGCGCGCCGCCCGTTCCTCATCCGTCCTCGTGGCGGCGGCCGCTCCATCGACGTGCGCCCCGGTTCGGGCGACCTGTTGGTCATGGGCGGTGCCTGCCAGCGCGACTGGGAGCACGGGGTACCCAAAGTGGCGGCCAGCTTGGCTCGTATCAGTGTCAGTCTGCGCTGGGCCGCTTCGCCGGCGTCCGCTCCCCCGGCGGCGCCTCCTGTAGTGCTCAGCCCACCAGATTGAGCGTTATGGCCCGTTGAAAGGTCAGATCACGAAGGGTTTTTGCGGGCCTCGGCCTTGGCTGCCCGGACCCGTGCCTCGCGCGCCTTTTTGCGGCGGATGCGGTCATGTGTCCAGCGAACGGTGCTTCGTGCTCCTCGGCCCATAGGGCCAAACCGTACCCGATCTCCCCGTCGCCTGGCCTGCGCTGGGAGGCTGGGGGTGCCCGCAAGCTCAGGCGGCAGGCTTGTCGCCCTCCTCCAAGAAGGCCACGGCGGCCTCGATGAAGCGAAAATCCTTCGGCGTACCGAAATGGTCGACGCCGGACAACTCGACGAGGCGAGCATCGGGCAGCGCGTCGAGTAACGGGTCGGCCGGCCCCACGAAGTCCTTGGTCCCCAGCACCACCAGCACCGGCCTGGTCAGGTGCGCCAGGTCTTCGGCCCGCAGCGGAGGACGGCGCCGACGCATACAGGCCGCGAGGGCCAGGGGGTCGTTGCCCTCGGCCCGTGCGAACACCGAGAACGCCTGCGTCGCCGGGTGATCGCCGTCGGCCGCGCTGCCTCGTTCGATGGCCAGCGCGGCCGGCTCGGAGTCTCCACCTTGGAAAAGGTTTGTCCCCACTCCCGCCACCACTATGCGTCCGAAACGCTCCGGCTGGGCTGCAGCCACCTCGAGCAGCAGCCCCGCTCCCATCGAGAATCCGATGGCGTCGACCATCTGGCCCTCCGGGATAGCCGACGCGACCACCGCCGGCATGTCGCCGTACGCGTCGGGGTCGTGGGATTTTTCGGCGGTGCCATGCCCGGGAAGGTCGAGTTCGATGACGGTGCGCCCCGACTCCACGAGGATGTCCACCCATCCCGGTTCCCGCCAATTACGCTCGAATGACGAGGCGAATCCATGGACGAGCAGTACCGGTCGGGCGGCCACGACGGGAGCGTAGCGCCGTCGCGTGAGGGCGGGCCGGGTGGATGGCTGCCGCCGCGAAATACGGGGCCGGGCAACGAGACGATAGGTTGTGCGCCGTGTCCCGCCGGATCGAGATCGAGCTGACCAGCGCGCGCCCCGACGGCACGTGGACGTGGCGAGCTGCGGGTGCGCGTCAACCCAAGGGGAGCCTGGACGGTGCATTGGTCCCCCCCGGGGTGAAGGCCGGTGAGGTGTTGCGGGCCGAGGCGGACTTCGAGATCGAGGGAATCACCATCCTCTCGATCCTCCCGCCCAAGGAACGCCACCAGCGCCAGCCGGAGCATCTCGAGCTGATTGCTCGCCCTGCCCCCGAGGTCGCCGTCACCACCCAACTCGTGGAACGTTCCGGCCGGGGAGGCGACCGCCGCCGTGACCGTGACGACCGCCCTGGTCCCCGTAGCGGCGGCGACAGCCGCGCCACGGGTGATCGGGCCTCCGCCCGCCGTCCTGCCCGCAGCGGCGCCGACAGCGCTGCACCAGGCGAGCAGCGAGGTCCCCGTCGCGACGGAGCGGCCCGTGACGGCCGCAGCGCGACGGGAGGGGCACGGCCCGCCGATCGCTCGGGCGCCGACCGTCCCCGCCGCACACCGGTCGGTGGCCCTGAGCGCAGCGATCGTCCGCGCCAAGAACGCCCGGCAGGCGCCGAGGCGGGCGAGCGCGCCAACCGCCAACCGCGTCCGTCTTCTGGCGATACTCCTCGGGTTCGAGACGGTGCCGAACCGGCCGTGCGGGCCCGGGCCCGCCGGCTCAACCCGGGCAGTACACACCGGGCGGCTGCGCTCGCCGCGCTCCCCCCCGAGCAGGCTCCCGTGGCTGAGCAGGTGTTGCGCGGCGGGATCCCGGCCGTGCGCACCGCCTTGCATCTCGAGCGGGAGCGGGCAGCCGCCGAGGGACGCGCGGCGCCCAACTCCGACGCGCTGCTGGCCATGGCCGAGTCGATCCTGCCCAAACTGAAAGCAGCCGAATGGCTCGACCGCGCGGAGGCGGCGGCCAAAGCCCCCGGTGACATCACCTTGCGGGACCTGCGCTCGGTGGTCACCGGCGCCGACGTCGCCCGTGACGAGGAATCCCGCGCCTTGGCCGCCACCCTCCGGGCCGCCCTCGAAGGTCGGGTGACGGCCCTGCGCACAGAGTGGACCGAGGAGATCACCCGGCACCTCGACGAGGGTCGGATCGTCCGGGCGCTGCGGCTCTCGGGCCGTCCCCCGGAGCCGTCAACCAGGATCCCCGACGAGTTGACCACCCGTCTAGGTGACAGCGCAGGGGCCGCCATGGCTCCTGATGCGCCGGCCGACCGTTGGATCGCCCTTCTCGAAGCGGTGGCAGCCTCGCCCGTGCGGCGCACCGTGCATCCGGCGGGCCTCCCGGCTGAACCGGGGGCCGAGTTGCTGCGCGCTGCCCACCAGCAGTCGGCGCGGATTCCTGCCCTGGTGGCCATGCTCGGAATCTCCATTCCCCCGCCTCCCCCCCGCCGGAGCGGCGCACCGGCACCCGCTCGCAGCGGTGGACCCCGCCGGCCTCCGGCCCCTCCGCGCTCGAAGCCAGCCACCGCTCCCCCAGTCGAGGCAGGCCAAGCCGCGCCAGCGCCTCCGGCGGCCGAAGCCGCTCCAGTCGAAATCGCTAACGTGCAAGCTGCGCCCGTCGAAACCGCTCCGGCTGAAACCGTGTCGGTCGAAGCTGCGCCCCTCGACGCTGCGCCCGTCGAAGCTGCGCCGGTCGAACCGGCTCCGGTCGAAGCTGCGCCGGCGGACACCGCCGCCGCCCACAACGACCCGGTAACCGAAACCGTGCCCGCACCCGAGGTGCCTGAGGCTGCGACACCGGAAGAGCCCGCTACGCCCGTCGCTGCGGTACCCGACGAGCCGGAGGCCGCCCCCGAAGTCCCCGTCGCCGAGCAAGAGCAGGCCCACCACTAGGGTCACGCCGATGATCGACTACGAGGTCCGCGGACGTGTCGCGCTCATCACCATCGACCGCCCAGAGGCTTCGAACACCATCGATCCTGGAACCGCGGCGGGGATCGAGGCCGCCCTCGACCGCTTCGAAGCGAACACCGAACTTTGGGCGGGAGTGCTCACCGGCCGGGGCAGCGTGTTCAGCCTGGGCGCCGACCTGCACTCCATCGTGGCTGGACAGGGGCCAGAGTTGCTCACCGAACGGGGCGGGTTCGCCGGCCTGGTTCGGCGGCCCCGAGTCAAGCCGCTCATCGCCGCGGTGGAGGGTCCCGCCCTGGCCGGCGGGTGCGAGATGGCGATGGCGTGCGACCTCGTCGTCGCCTCGGAATCGTCGGTGTTCGGTCTGCCCGACGTCAAGCGGTCGATGATCGCGGCGAGCGGCGGCCTCTTTCGCCTCCCCCGCACCGTAGGCACCAAAGTGGCGCTCGAGATGATCCTCACCGGGGATTCCATCAGCGCCCCCCGGGCCCTCGAACTGGGCCTGATCAATCAGGTGGCACCGAACGGTACGGTGCTGGAGGCTGCGCTGAACCTGGCCGAACGGATCGTGGGCAACGCCCCGATCGCCGTGTGGGAGAGCCGGCGGGTGGCCATAGCCGCCGTTGAGTTCTACGACGACCTCCTGTGGAACGAGACCGCCCGCGCCGCGGGGCGGGTAGCTGCTTCGGAGGACTTCTCCGAAGGTCCGCGCTCGTGGATCGAGGGCCGACGCCCCTATTGGCAGGGGCAGTAGCGCCCGTTATGGGCAGGGCAGGAGCGCCCGTCGGGCCAGCAGGCGGTGCGCCGTCGCCTCAGGCGATCAGCTGGATGATCCCGTGTTCGTGCAGGAACTCGGCGAGTCCGTCGACGAGCTCGACATCACTGACCTCGGCCAGGTTGATCCATGCCACCGCGGCCGCATCGTCGCCGGCCACGGGAGCCGAACGGTCGAGCACGGTCACCGAGAAGTCGAAGATCACGAAGTGGTAGCCCACGCCGATACGCTCCACCCAACCCACCAACTCGTCGCACATGGCCTCGAGGCCGGTCTCTTCCCGCAGCTCACGGACCACCGCGTCGGCCAGGGTCTCCCCCATCTCCACCCGTCCTCCGGGTAGCGACCAGGCACCGGCGCCGGGCTCGGTGGCCCGCCGGACGAGCAGGAGTTGTTCGGCGTCGACGGCCACCGCGCCGACGCACACCTGCGGATACCGAAGGGGTCGGGGGCTGGTCACGAGCGGGCGGTCCCCGGACCGGGGAATCGATGATGCATGATCAGGAGCCGCGCAGTGAGGCCATAACGCTCGAAGAAGCCTTTCATGACCCGGTCACCGGGGAGCGCCTCGCTGTCGATGCCGCGGCAACCGGCGGCCCGGCCCCAGTCCATCACGGTGGTCATGATGGCCTCTCCCACCCCGACGCCGCGTGCGCCGGTCTCGACCCACACTTCGTCGACCGCCTCGATCCGTTCTCCGCCCTCGAGGCGGTCGATCCTGGCCAACCCGTAGCCGACGACGTGATGGTCCCAGGTTCCCACAACGGCGAGGCGGTGCTCATCGTCGACCCAGCGCTCCCAGGGCACGTCCCGGGACACCCGCTGGCCGATGAGCAGCTCCGCCCCGCGCGCGCCGGCCAGTGAGCGGTGGGCATCGCGTCGCAGCGCGGCGACCAGGTCGCCATCGTCGATGCGAGCGACGCGGGCCGATTCCACTGGTTGGTCAGCTCTGCTGGAGCTGGCTGATGCGAGCCAGGATGGTCCGCCGGCCCCGGGTGGTGGCCTCGTAGTCGCGTACCGCGTCGAGTTCGGCCGCCGACAGGCTGGCCAGGCGCTGCACCACCTGGGAGGCCGACAGCGAGTCGTAGCCGGGGATGGCCAGGTCCTCGCTGTGAGGGGTGACGCCCGCTCCTGGGGCGCCGGCCTGTGCCGCCGACCGGACAGGGGCAGCTGGCGGGGGCGCTGCGACGGGCTCAGACGACGCCCCTGGGGCCCCTGAGGACCCCGCAGTGGCCCGTTGTGCAGCGGGCCGGGGGGCAGGCTCGGTTGCGTGGGACTGCAGCCGCCGACGCCCTTCAGCCACGGCGAACTGGCCGACGATCTTGGCCGTGGCGGCGCGCTGGAGCAGCCGCACCCGTCCTTTTTGGGCCAACTCCGGAAAATCCTCGAGGGCGGTGATGGCCAGGCCCAAGGGTGCGAACACCATCAAGTCCAGGGCCTGCTCGAGGGGACTGCGGGGGGTGGTCACGGCGCTCAGACGCAATCTCGGCAGTACTGGTGTTCGACGTCGGCCAGCTGGCTCGGGTGCTTGACCAGGAAACAGGACTGGCACACGAACTCTCCGGGCTGTTTGGGAAGAACTTTGGAGGGCCCGTCGCTGCGGTCATCACCGTCCACCGCATCGTCCTCGTCGTCATCGTCGTCGTCGACGACGACCATCCGTTCCTTCAAGATGACGTCGAGGCTGGCTTCTACGTCGTCGCCGTCCTCTTCGTCCTCGTCGTCATCGTCCTCGTCCTCGTCGTGCGCAACGGGCTTGATGGGCGCGCCGGCGCTGTCGTCGTCGACCTCTTCGTCCTCGTCGTCGAGGACGGCGGCATCGTCGTCGTCATCGTCGAGATCTTCTTCGTCGAGGTCTTCTAGGTCGGCGTCGTCGAGCCCGTCAGGGTCGACGCTTTCTTCAAGGTTGGGCTCGTCGCCCTCGTCGAGTTCGTCGTCGAGGTCGTGGTTCGGCATCAGTGTTGTCCTTCAGCAGGGGTTCAGGGGACTCAGGATGGCGTCCCCCGGTGGCTACCGGCGGCGGGATGATAGATGGCCCACGGACCCTATTTTGACAATGCCCCTTTTTCCCCACGTTTCGCACAAGAAAAACGGGCTTAACTGAACTCCGGCTCTAGCGCCAGGACGTCACGGATGTACTGCTCGCTTTCGGAGTAGACGCCGTAGGAGAGCACCGCAGCCGGCCCCTGGTAGTAGGCGGCGGCCACCAGGCAGGGGTTGTTGCCGACTTCGCGGATGAGATAGGCCAAAAAGACCGCCTCCATCTGGATGTTGTCGCTCGCCGCGTTGATGTTGAGGTCGGCGCCGAGCAGGTCGTTGTCCACGAAGTCGCCGGAGGCCGGCATGATCTGGCCGATCCCCACGGCGCCGTCGGCGGACACCACGCCCTGCTGCCAGCCGGACTCCTCCCATGCCACTGCCTCCACCAAGGCGGGCGCCACCCCATAGGTCTCCGCCCAGTGCACGAAGACCGGACGCAGTGCCAGGCGCCCGGGGTTGGTCGCCAGGGCGCTCGGGATTTCGCCGTAGGGGTTGAGGGTGAAGCTCGCCGTGGCGCAGAAGTTGGCGCTCGACGCCGTCGCCGGCGCAGCCGTCGTTGTCGGGGAGCCCACCGTGGGAATGGTCAATCGCTGCCCGATGAGGAGGAAGTCGTTGGGTGAGATGCCGTTGGCCGCGGCCAGTTGGTCGACGGTGACGCCGTGGGCCCCGGCGATACCCCACAGCGTGTCGCCGGGCTGGACAACGAGCGCCGTCGGCCCGGTGGACGAGGACGCAAAACTTGCGGAACCGGCAGCCACCACCCCGATGATGGCGAGCCCGGCAGCCAGGCTTTGTATAGCGGCGCGATAGGACAAATGAGGGTCTCCTCCCCTCCGCCCGCAGCACGCAACCTACAGGATCAACTTCTACCTCAGCAACCCCTTTAGGCTAAAACTTCCACAAACTCCCCATTGTCCGTATCAAGACCGTCTCGACCTCCACTGGAGGTGGACGTCTCCTCAGGCCCGGGCCCGGCGGACGGCGGCCCGGCGTTCGCCTTCGAGGCGCTCCAACCCGGTCTGTCCGTAGTCCTCGTGATCGACGAAGGACATGAGCTCCGCAACAGCCCGGTGCCCGGCCTTCTCGGCGATCAGACGGTGCATCTGCTGGCCCACCTTGCGGTATTCGGGATGGCCCTGGGGCCCCGTGCGCAACTCGATGAGATGCATCGCTTCGCGCGCGTTGAGCTGCAGGTTGTACCGGACCCGGTAGGCCAGCGACACGGCGTAGGCCGCCCGGGCGGTTCCGAAGCGCTCGGCCATATCCGAAAAAAGACGCGCCGAGCGGTCCATGGTGGTGTCGTAGATCTCGGCGGCGCCCGCTGCGTCGATGGCCGGAGGCCGGGTGTAGCCGTGGTAGGGGGTCAGGTCCTGCCACTCGATGGTGAGCATGCGGTGGCGCTGCAGGTCGCGGAAGGCTCCGTAGTCAGAGAGCACGTCGAATCGGTAGCCGATGCGTTCGAGGGCTCGACCCGGGCGCTGGCGTCGGTTGACCCGCTCCCCCGCGTACGCCCGCGCCACGTCGATACGTTCTTCGCTCGACATACGTTCGACGCGCGCGGCGATGGCGTGCTCGGGCAGGGAGGTGTACGGGTAGAGCATCGCCGTGACCAGCTTTGTCTCGGCGTCAGGGTCCCAGTCCTCGAGCGTCACCTCGGGCTCGCCCCCCGCGCCGACGGTCGCCCCTTCAGCGGCGGTGCTGGCGGAACCGAAAAGGGCGTCGCTGAGGTCCTGCATGGTGTTGCGGTTTTTTTCCAGGTACGCCGACCAGGCGCCACCCCGATCGGCGACGTCGACGCGCTTGACCCACGACGGGATGACTTTGCGTAACTCCTCGAGCATGAGATCGCCGTAGGCGCGGGCTTCGGGGAGCGGGTGGGCGCGCAGGCGGACCAGCAACGCTTCGTAGGCCTGCCCGCTGCCGTAGATGCCCACATTCGAGGTAGCGGCCGCGGGGAGCATTCCCCGGGCCGCATCGAATGCCTTGGCCCGTACCGCCTGGCGCCACACAAAGTCCGAATCCCCCGGCTGGCGGGGGTATTGGGCCGAGAAATAGTCCTTCATGGGGCCGAGCACATTGGCGTAGGCGTCAAAGATGCGGTCCATGTCGCCCACGTAGCGGGCACCGAGGGGCGATTCGAGAATCGCAGGGTCCCGGTAGTAGCGGTAGCGCCCGTTGGTCAACCGAGCGTCGTAGGCCATGTACCGGGTGGACTGCTCCAGGTACGACATGAGCCGGCCCCACTCGAGCACCTTGGTCAAAAGGTTGGACGCCTGCTCGCAGGCCAGGTGCACGCCGCCGAGCTGGGCCACCGAGTCATCGCCGTATTCGAAGAAGACCCGGTCGTAGAGCTGCTCGGCGCGCTGGAGGCCCACCGTGGCATCGATGCCGTGGTCTCCGCTTACGTCGAGTTCGCCGACGAACTCGTCCAGGAAGAGCCGGCGCAGGCTCTTGGCCGAACGCGAGTAGCGGGCGAAGAGCGCGCCTTTGACGACATCCGGCAGGTTGACCAGGGCAAATACCGGACCGTCGAGATTGGTGAAGTACCGGCAGAGGATCTCTGCTTCGGCATCAGTCCAGTTCTCAACGGCGTAGAGCTCCATAGGCAGGAGGTCAGCCTAGGAGGGTAACTGGGGGGGTTGTGGGATGGCTCGGGCCTCGGTCGCGGCGCTTCCCGAGCTCACGACCGACGAAGCAGCCACTACACCTCGGAACAGCCGGTCAGCGGCTTGGCGGGCGCTGCGGGCCACCTCGGGCTCCGACGCGACGTCGCCCACTTGGCGCAGCAGGTCGATGAGCTGCTTGATGTTACGGACGAAATCACCACCCGATATCTCCTGATCTTCGATCACCGCGGCCAGCTCGTCGCCCCGAGCCCAGGCTCTGGCGAAAGTGACGAAGCCCGCTTCGGGAACGCGGGTGAGCGGCAACCCCACGTCTTCCTCGACGATGTTGAGCTGACCGGCCCGGCGTTCGATCTCCGCCCACCGCCGGCGCAGCTCCGCGGTGGGCAGCCACGGTGTGCCGTCGCCCGCTTTGCGGGCTTCGAAGACGAACACCGACATCAAGCCGGCCAAGTCAGCCGGTCCCAGGCCGTTGAACAGGCCGTCACCCATGCACTCCATGATCAGCAGGTCCGACTCGTGGTAGAGGCGGGCCAGGCCTTGTCCTGATTCGCTCAGGGCCCACCCTTCCACGTAGTGGTGCGATTCGAGCACCTGGAGCACGCGGTCGAACTGGCGGGCCAGGGAATCGGACCGCCCCTTTACCCGTCGGGCCAGGCGCTCGGCTTCCCGAGCGAGACGGTCGGCGCGCTCCGCAGCGCGCACGTGGGCCCGGGCGTCGGGGCACCCGGCCACCGGGTGGGAGGCCAGCGCGGTGGCCTGGGCGGTCGCTACATCGCCTCGCCACTGGCGGCGCGACGCGGCGGGCAGATCGGCGCCCGCGTCGAGCGGGGCTTGCGCCAGGGCCAGCGCGGCGTCGCGAAGGAATCCGGCGTCGCGGGGCAGGTAGGGGACGGGAAGCGACACCCGCCCGACAGGTCGCGGGGGGACCCCGAAATCGTGGGGCCCCAGGGAGAGCAGCCGGCGCTGCGGCGTCAGGGCCCGGACCCTGATCTCGCCGCCGCGGCGCCGGGTGGTCGACACCACGAGGACGCGGCCGTCGGAACGGCGACCCGGAACCACCAGCACGTCGCCCGGCCGGGTCCGTTCCAGCGCGGCACCCACCTCGGCCACCATGGACGGCAACTGCTGGGCGGACTCTTCGCTGGCCCGCAGCAGGAGGCGGTAGGCCTCGACGTCCCCGAGCTCGCAGGCCGCGGCCGCCTGGGCGTCGGCCAGAGCAACTGTCGTGCGTTCCAGTTGCGTCTCCAGGCGCACCACGTCGCTGTCCGCCCGGTATTGGGCGAACGAGAGGTTGAGGAGGTGGTGGGCTTGCTCGGGCGGGTAGCGGCGAACCAGGTTGGCCGCCATGTTGTAGGTGGGTCGGAAACTTGACGTGAGCGCAAAACTTCGGGCTCCGACCAGTGAGGCCACCTGATCGAAGGCCACCCAGGGCGTCCACAAGACGATGGCGTAGCCCACCTCGTCGATCCCGCGGCGCCCGGCCCGCCCAGTGAGCTGCGTGTACTCGCCGGGAGTGAGGAAATCATGGCGCTCCCCGGTGAACTTGGTCAGCTTCTCGATCACGACCGACCGCGCCGGCATGTTGATACCGAGCGAAAGGGTTTCCGTGGCAAAGACCATCTTCACCAGGCCCACCGCGAAGCACGCCTCGACGGCCTCCTTGAACGGGGGGACCAGGCCGGCGTGATGCGCGGCGTAACCGGCCTCCAGACCGGCCAGCCAGCCTGGGTAGTCGAGGAGGCGCAGATCGTCCTCCGACAGCGCCCGGACCCGCTCCTCGGCAATGGCGCGGATCTGGCGCCGCTCCTCCAGGGTGGTGAGACGCCGCCCTTCGCGCACACACTGGGTCACCGCGTCGTCGCAGGCAGCCCGGCTGAAGATGAAATAGATGGCCGGCAGCAGGCCATCTTCACCCAGCAGTTCGACGACATCGGGGCGTCGCGGGGTGAAAAGGCGACCGCGTCCGGTGCGCGCCCCCGGGCGCCGGAACCCCTTGGCGTCGAGCGCAGAGGCCTCCGGGTTGGGATGGCCGTCAACCAGGGTGGGAAGAAGGTGGAAACGCTCGGAGTTGCGGTCCCCGATCAGGTACAGGTCATGGAGCTGCACCGGACGGCGGTCCTCGATCACCGCCCGGGTGGCGCCCCGCACGGTGGCCAGCCAGTCGGCCACCTCTTCGGCATTGGAAACCGTGGCCGACAGGCACACCAGGTCCACCTCGGCCGGGGCGTGAATGATGACTTCCTCCCACACGGGGCCCCGGTAAGCGTTTTGCAGATAGTGGACCTCGTCGAGGATCACGTAGCGCAGGCCATCGAGCGCCGGGGAGTTGGCGTAGATCATGTTGCGCAACACCTCGGTGGTCATCACGATCACCGGCGCATCCCGGTTGAGGGCGTTGTCGCCGGTGAGCAGACCCACCGCGTCGCGCCCGTGGCGGCGCACGAGGTCCCCATACTTCTGGTTGGACAGCGCCTTGAGGGGCGTGGTGTAGAACGCTTTGCGCCCCTCGGCCAAGGCCCGGGCTACTGCGTACTCCCCCACCACCGTCTTGCCCGATCCGGTGGGGGCGGCAACCACGACGCTGTGGCCTTCGTCGAGAGCGTCGAGGGCGTCGACCTGGAAGGGATCGAGTTGGAACCCCAGCGCAGCCTCGAATGCGGCGCGCACAGTAGTCGAGGTGCCTAGCGCCGGCCCCGCCGGAGGCGCTCCGGAAGAGGGCACTGGTGAGGCGAACGCCACCTCTACAGTTTCTAGCGCGTCCGGGACTACTTCTTCAGGATTCGGCCGAGGATGATGGACGCCTCGTAGAAGAGGTACATCGGTACGGCCATCGCCAAAAAGGAGAAAGGATCGCTGCTCGGGGTGGCGATGGCGGCCACCGCAGCGATGACCACGATCGCCGGCCGGCGCCACTTGCGCCACGTCTTACTGGGCACCACGCCGGCCAGCATCAAGAACATCAGCAGGATCGGGTAGAGAAACACGAGCCCGAAAATCAGGCACATGAGCACATACAGCGTGAAGTACTTGGACGGGGTGAACAGCGGAACGACACCCTTGCCGCTGATGGAGATCAACCAGTCGATGGCCTTGGGGAACACCAGGATGGCGGTGGTCACCCCCAAGCTGAACAGCGCCACCGCGGACACCACGAAGGGCACCGCGTAGCGTTTCTCGTGTTTGTGCAGTCCGGGGGTGATGAAGCGCCACAACTCCCACAGGATCACCGGGGTGCCCAGAGCGAAACCCAGATAGGTCGACACCTTCAGCCTGGTGGTGAGTCCTTCGAGGGGTCCGCTGGTGACCAGTTGGCCTTTGGTGAGGTCGTCGCCGGGATGGTGCCGCACGAAGTTGGCGTAGGGCTCCAGCATGAAATGCAGGACCCGGTTGTAGAAGCACCAGGCCACGATGGCCCCCACCGCTACGGCCAGGATCGAGATCACCAGCCGGCGCCGCAGCTCCGCTAGATGCTCGAACAAGGTCATCCGCCCGGTTTCGGCGTCGGCCACCGGGGCCGGTTCCTCCATGATCGCCATTTGGTCTGTGGCCGCTAGTTGAGGGAAGGATCGTCGGGAGCCGGCGGGAGATCGCCACTGACTGAGGACAGGGGTGGCGGGGCACCGACGGCTCCGCCGATGGCGCTGGGCGTCGCAGCAGAACCCGCCGGCGTCCGGTTGGGCGGGGGGTTCAGGGGGTTGAGACTGTTCAGCGGGTTGAGGTTGCGCACGGAGTCGCGCAGCTCGCCGAGGCCGAGATCGTTGACCGATCCCATGATGGCGTTCTTGGGCTCGGCCAACGCGGAACTGACCTCATTTTGGAGATTGCCCGTCATCTGGCGCAGCTGCCCGATCATCTTGCCCAGGGACTTGGCCGCCGCCGGGAGTCGGTTCGGCCCCAGGACCACAAGGGCGATCACCATGAGGAGGAGGACCTTCTCCGGGCTGAAGTTCAGCACGCAGGGGAGTCTACTGGGGCACAGGCCCTTTCTCTGACGGCTCGGGCACCAAATCACCGTCCGGGTCGAAGCGGGTCACATCGATGACGAGGTCCCGCCGAGCGGCCTGCAGCTGCGCCACCGTGGCGCGCAGGTCTTCGGCGGAGCGCTCAGCGCGCCCAGCCTCGATCCCGCCCCGGCGGGCCACCACCGCGAGCAGCGCGGCTCCCGCGGCGGTGACTGCCAGCGGCGCCGTCCACCACCAGGACAAACTCAGTCCCCGGAGGCGTGGGTGATCAGCTGGTCCAACCAGCCTTCGTTCTGGATGTCGTCGTGAAAGGACAGGAGGTCATCATGGGTGATCGGCGGCCCGATCTTGTGTTCCCGCAACTCGGGCGGCAGGTCCCATGTCACGACACGTACGCCGGCGGAGGCCAGAAGATCCACGACCGGGGGCTCAGCCGGCTTGGACACCATGAGCCGGCAAACCGGGCACTGGAACGCATAGGTCGCGTCGCCCGTGCTACGACATAGCAGCACCCGGACCTGAGCTGTACTGAACTCGACATCCCCGCACGAAGCGCAATTTGCTCGCACTGTCGGCATCCGCTTCACCTCCCTACGTCGCCAGGTATTCACTCCTCTTGTCATCGACAACCCCCCTACCGGTCTGTAGATATTGTCAGATGCCCTCTGCCGCGATCGGTTTCGCCCACCGGGGAGCTCGCGACCGAGCGCCCGAAAACACCCTGCAGGCGTTTCGCCTCGCCCTGGCCCTCGGGGCCCGGGCACTGGAAAGCGATGCCTGGCTGAGCGCCGACGGTGCGGTGGTCCTCGACCACGACGGCCTGGTGGGGCCGCGATGGGGCCGTCGAGCGATCTCGGGCGTGAAACTCGAGGCACTCCCTGCGCACATTCCCACCCTCGCCGCCCTCTACGAATCGTGCGGCACCGCTTTCGACTTGTCGCTCGATCTCAAAGATCCGACCAGCGCCTCCGCTGCGGTGGCGACCGCCCAGGCTGCTGATCCGCAGGCGGTTTCGCGCCTGTGGCTGTGTCACCCCGACACCGCCATGCTCGCCCGTATCCGCGACGACGACGCACACGTGCGCCTGGTGCACTCGACGTCGCCGACCCGCCTGGGCAATCCGAGGCCGGCGCCCCAATCGACGGCTGCGTTGGCCGTCCTCAAGGCTGCCGCGGCCCGGGACGCCGTGGCAGGGATCACTGCCATCAATATGCGGGCTGACAGCTGGGATCCGAGCCGGGTGGCCGCCGTGCACGGCGAGGGACTGTTGGCGTTCGGCTGGGACGCCCAGCGGCCGGCCACCCTCGACCGGCTTCTCGAATCGGGTATCGATGCGGTGTACTGCGACCACGTTCCGCTGATGGTGGAAGCACTGCGGCGCCACCCCCGCTCCCCCAGCCCTCAGGATCGGTCGTAGGCCTCGAGGCGGTCGGAGGACTCGGGGTACAGGCACGGTGCTCAGAAAAGGGTGATGGCGGAAAGCGGCCATATCTTGAAGAACACCTTGCCCACGACCAAGCCGCCGGAGATCGGTCCGAAGTAGCGCGAGTCGTAGGAATCGGTCCGGTTGTCCCCCGAGACGAAATAGTCGCCTCTGGGGACGGTCAGGGGGCCAAACGGGGCGCAGTTGGGGGGCGCCGAGGGCGGCCCGCAGGTCGATCCCTGATCGGCTTTGGGCAGCCACGACTCGTCGAGCCGCTTGCCGTCGATGTAGTAAAAGCCGTCCCGGGCGCTGACCACGTCGCCGGGCAGGCCGATGATCCGTTTCACCAGGTGCGGTGTGCCGGGCTCGGCGTCCGCCGGCGGCTTGTCGAACACGATCATGTCGCCTCGGTGCAAGGTGTAGCCCACCTTTTCCACCAGAACCCGGTCGCCGATCTTGAGGGTGGGCTCCATGGAGCCCGAGGGGATGACGAACGCCTCGACGAAGTACGCCTTGATCACCAGGGTCAGCACCACCGTTGCGGCGATGACGGCCAACCACTCAAAAGCTACCCGCCCTTTCCCCGCCGGTCGCTTCCCCACCGGCTGGTGTTCATGGGGGCTGTCCGACACCGCGGTGGTTGCCGGCGACGGCGGCTCCGCGCCCGTCTCCTGGCTGAGGGACGAGTCGGCCACGGGCGTCGACCCTAACGGGGATCAGGGCTGAGGTGGGGCCGTCCCCGTCTTGCGGTACCGGCCCAGGAGCCGCCCCGCGGCGTCCGCGGCGATGGTGGCATCGCCCTCCACCATGCGGGCGTGAGGCCCCGCCCGAAGCAGCAGCCGTTCCAGCCAGGCGCGCTGGCTGGAACGGAGTCGGACCCGCAGCACTCCTCCGGGCAGCTCGGTGACGCCCTCGTTGGGGTACTGCTCGGCCACCCAGTGCGCCTGGGGGCCCAAGTCGAGCACGATCGCCGGATCGCTGTGCGCCGGCGCGTACAGCTCCGCGGGCTCCTCGAGCTCGGCTGGGGGGTCGAAGGTGTCGTCCAACACCTCCACGCCCTGGATGCGGTCCACCCGGAAGCGGCGCTCCGCGCCGGCCATCTCGCACCACGCCGAGAGATACCACTCCCCCCGGGCGTTGAACACCCGCCAGGGTTGCACCACACGGACCGCCCGGCCGTCACGGCCGAACGAGTAGTAATCGATGCGTAGCTTGCGTCGCTGCGCGGTCGCTTCGCCCAGAGCGGCCAGCACCGGCGCGGCCACCGGCCCCAGGTCCACCTCGACGGCGTCGTCCGCGCCTACCCCGAGAACAGTCTCCAGCTTGCCCAGTGCCCGGCTGAGCGCCCCGTCGGGGTCGGCGCCCGGGGTGGCCAGCAGGGCGGCACCTGCGCTGACCAGGGCGAGCCCCTCGGGAGCGGTGAGGCGCAGCGGCCGTCGGAACCAATCGGCCATGCGAATCCACACCCGCCCCCCCGACACGTCCACCTCGATCAGGGCGTCTGGCGTGAAGGGATGAACTCCGCAGAGAAAAAGCAGGTCGAGGTCGGCCAGCAACTCGCGTTCGGACACACCGAAGCGCCGGCACACCTCGGAGATGAGCGGTCCGTCCTGGGCCACCACCCATGGCACGATGGCCAGGAGCCGACCCAGCCGTTCTTGGGCGGCCGGTCTGCTCATGGCGCTCCCACCAATCCTTCGAGCCAGCCGATCATGTCCTCGCGGAGCTCGGGCGGACCCAGAATTTCGGCGTGGTCGAGCAGGCCCAGCACGAACGAACGCCAGGCGTCACGGTTGCGTACGGCGACGCAGAAGCGGGCCGACCCGTCGTCCCCCCGCACCACTCGGGCGTCAGGGCCCAGCTCCGCGGCGACCCAGTCGGCCTGCACCGCATCGACCCACAGCTCCGCAGTGATCTCCTCGTCCTCGCCGAGGCGCCATGGCGGAGGGATGCGGGCCGCGCCACCGCTGGGGCGGACGAACGCGCCCGGGGGGCCTTCGGTCTGCACCGGGCCCTCGACGCGGTCCAGGCGGAACATGCGCTCCTGGTCTCGATCGTGGTCACGGCCCGACAGGTACCACTGGCCGCGGCGAAACGCCAGGTGCCAAGGATCGACATGGCGCAGCGTTCCCCGGTAGGAGAAGCTGACCGCTTGGCGTTCGGACAGGGCGCCGAAGGCGGTGGCCACCCGCTCGTCGGTGGGCAGATCGGTCGATGGCACCACACGCTCCGTGGGCTCGCCGCCGGCGCTGCCCAGTCCCGTGGTGGCGGCCAGTTTGCGAAGCGCCGTGGTCGCCGCGTCGCGGCTCCACCCCGCGTCGACGGAGACGGCCGAGGAGGCCAGGTGCAAAGCGGCCAGCTCGTCGGCCTCGAGTCCGGGGTCCGCGAGCTCGTAGCGTTCCCTGGGGATGCGGTAGCCGGCGGGTCCGTCAGGGCGATCGCGGTCGAGCGGCTCGAGGACGAGGGGGAAGCCCATCTGGCGGAGCAGGTCCTTGTCCCGCTCGAAGTTGCGCCGGAACGCCTCGGTGTCCGCCGCGTAACCACCGACGCGCGCATAGATGGCGTCGCGCGACAAGGGACGCTCCGCTTCGATCAGCGCGGCGACCAGATTGACCAAGCGCTCCAGGCGATCCACTTTTTTGCCCTCGGTTTGCTGCGCCTACAACGAGGCGATCAGCTTTTCGACCCGCTCGTCGCGGGATTTGAACGGGTCCTTGCACAGCACGGTGCGCTGCGCCTGGTCGTTGAGTTTGAGGTGGACCCAGTCCACGGTGAAGTCCCGGCGGCGCTCTTTGGCCCTGCGGATGAACTCGCCCCGCAGGCGGGCCCGTGTGGTCTGCGGCGGCTCGTCGATGGCCTTGTCGATCGCCGCATCGTCGCAGGTGCGTTCCACCAGTCCCCGGCTCTGGAGCTTGTAGAACAGGCCACGGTCGCGGCTGATGTCGTGGTACTGCAGATCCATGAGCGCCACTCGCGGATGGCTCAGCGGAGCGTTGTTGTTGCGTTCCCGATACCGCTCAATCAGTTGGTGCTTGATGACCCAGTCGCATTCGCGGTTGAGCGACCAGGGGTCGGTCTCAAGCCCGTTCAGACAATGTTCCCACATGTCCAGAGCCTGATCTTCGAGCGGCGAAAGCCCCTTGGTCTCCTGGTAGCGCTTGGCCCGGTTGAAGTACTCGCTTTGGATGTCGAGGGCGCTGGCCTCCCGCCCGTTGGCCAGCCGCACCCGCTTCTTGCACGTGGTGTCATGGCTGATCTCGCGGATGGCCCGGATCGGATTCTCCAGCGTCATGTCCCGCAGCACCACGGCGGGATCCTCCAGCATGCGCAGCAGGATGCTGGTCGCCCCGACCTTGAGGAAGGTGGCGTACTCGCTCATGTTGGAGTCGCCCACGATCACATGCAGGCGCCGGAAGCGCTCGGCGTCGGCGTGAGGTTCGTCGCGGGTGTTGATGATGGGCCGGCTTCGGGTGGTGGCGGAAGACACGCCTTCCCAGATGTGCTCGGCGCGCTGGCTGATGCAGTACATGGCGCCCCGGGCGGTTTGCAGGACCTTGCCTGCGCCGGCGTAGATCTGGCGTGACACCAGGAAAGGTATGAGCACCTCGGCGTAGTGCCCGAAGTCGTCGCGGCGGCTGGTCAGGTAGTTCTCGTGGCAGCCGTAGGAGTTGCCGGCCGAGTCGGTGTTGTTCTTGAACAGGAAGATCACACCCCGGATGCCTTCTTCGCGCAGGCGGGCCTCCGCCGAGACGACGAGGTTCTCCAGGATCCGCTCCCCTGCCTTGTCGTGGACGACCAGGTCCGCGATGGAATCGCACTCGGGTGTGGCGTACTCGGGATGGCTTCCCACGTCGAGGTAGAGGCGGGCGCCGTTTTCCAAGAAGACGTTTGACGAACGCCCCCAGCTCACGACGCGGCGGAAGAGGTAACGGGCCACCTCGTCCGGCGACAGCCGTCGTTGGCCGCGCAGGGTGCAGGTGACGCCGTACTCGTTCTCCAACCCGAAGATGCGACGTTCCATGTTGGTCCTTGAACGGAGATCGAGGGAGAACCCGGCCGTTCCCGGCGCACGCTACCGTGAGCAGATGATCTCCGGGTGCCGAATGGTGCATCTGCGGACTGTGACGACCACATTTCATGCAAGGGTCATCGCCGCCCGCCTGGGCGCCGAGGGATTCACGACACAGTTGCGGGGCAACGTCGGGGACCCATTTCCGCTGGGTGTGGTGTCGGTATGGGTGGCCGAGGAGGACGCCGGCCCAGCGTCAGAGCTGCTCCTGGCCGACGAGGTGGAAGCGGTGTTCACTCCCCACCCCGACGACGAGGAACCGGTGGCCTCGCGCCGGCCCCGGTTCCTGGGCCTCAATCGCCGTCAGCTGTTGGCCGTGGCGTTGCTGGCCCTCATCTTGTGGGCTGCCCTGCTGAGCCGCATGATCCTCTAAAGCGGCGGGCTCAGCCTCCTTCGGGCTCAGCCTCTTCAGGGGCTGCTTCTGAGTCGGGGGCTGCCTCGGAGTCGGGAGCGGCCTCGGATTCGGGGGCGGCCTCGGAGCCGGCATCGTCCGCGGTTGGCACTTCTCCTGCCGGGGCTTCCTCCTCGATGGCAGGCTCGTCCACCACCGGGGCCACCAATAATCCTTCGGCCACCTCCACCGGGATGCGACGGAAGGCCCGACGGCCGTTGAAGCGGTCGAGGACCGCCACCTCGAGGTCGCCGGCCCCGAGCGAGCGGTCGGGTCCCGAAAGGGCGAGCGCTGCACCACGCAGTGCGGCACCGAGGTCCCAGTCGGCGGCGAAGCGCTCTTTCATGCGGGTGATGACGGCCTCGGCCTCGCCGCCCAGCACCGTGAAACTGCTCTCGTCGACCACCGAACCGTCGTAGAGGATGTGGAAGAGCTGGTCTTCGGCCTCCACGGTCCCCACTTCGGCCACCAGGATTTCCACTTCCAGGGGCTTCATCTCGTGGGTGAACACGTTCCCCATGTACTGCGCGTAGAGGTTGGCCAGGGAACGGGCGTCCACATCTTCCCGGCTGAACTGGTAGCCCTTGATGTCTGCGTGCTGCACGCCGGAGCGTCGGAGCTGGTCGAATTCGTTGTAGCGGCCCACGCCGGCGAAGGCGATCCGGTCGTAGATCTCCGACACCTTGTGCAGCGATCGCGACGGGTTCTCGGCGCAGATAAGGATGCCGCCGCTGAAAACGGTGGCCACCAGGGGCCGGCCGCGGGCAATGTTTTTGCGCGCGAAGTCGGCCTTGTCCTTCATGAACTGCTCGGGCGCGACGTAGAACGGCATGCTCATCGGGACACCATCCTTGACGGCGCCTGCGAGCAGGCACGCTGGCTCATTGGTTCGCTGATTCGGGGCTTGGCCCGTGCGTGCCCGGTCACTGGGGCACTCCCGGACGCGGGAGGGCGGCGATCACTGCGGTGAAGCGCTCGGCCACTTCGGACTCGGTGACCTGTTCGAAACCCTCGACGGTGATGGTGGCCACGATGGGATAGATGCCGCGCACGGTGTCCGGTCCCCCGGTGGCCGAATCCTCGTCTGCGGCCTGCCATAGGGCCCGCACGGCCAACTCGATCGCCGCGTCGCGGCTCAGGCCTTCGCTCCAGCCCAACTTGATGGTGGTGCGGGCGTCGCGCCCCCCGGAGCCGTCGGCGTGGAAGTCCGTCTCCTCGTAGCGGCCGCCGGTGGGGTCGTAGGTGTAGATGCGCCCCGAGCCGCGTCGCACGTCGTAGCCGGCGAAGAGGGGCACCACCACGAAGCCCTGCATGGCCATGGCCAGGTGCCCCCGGACCATCTGGGCCAGCTGGTTGGCCTTACCCTCGAGGCTGAGCGCGGAGCCTTCGACCTTCTCGTAGTGCTCCAACTGCAACTGGAAGAGCTTGACCATCTCCATGGCCGGGCCGGCCGCGCCGGCGATGGCCACACCGCTGTGGCGGTCAGCCGGGTAGACCTTCTCCATGGAGCGGTGGGCGATGGAGGAACCGGCGGTGGCCCGGCGGTCACCGGCCATGATTACGCCATCGGCGTAGCGAATGGCCACGATGGTGGTGCCGTGGCGGATGTCGAAGGGTACAGGCCCGTCACCGGCGGCCAAGGTGGGGAAAGGGTCCCGACCCGTGGCTCGGAGCAGCGCGGTGAAACTGGGCCCCGGACTGTTCTGCGGGGGGAACATGGGGAGCGTCATGGCGGTCGAACCCTACTGGGCGTTTCACCCATTCGGGAACCCGGGTTACCCTCCGATGGCCAGGCGTACCCGCTCGGGTACCTCACGATCCCCGTTCAGCAGGCAGAACTGGGCCTCGGTCATGACCAGTGGGTTGTCGCTGAACTTGCCCAACCCGTGGTTGCAACGGCGACACAGACACCCCCGGACGCGGCCCGTCTTGTGGTCGTGATCGGTGTAGCGCTGCTTCTTCTGCCCGGGGTTGCAGGATTTGCACTCATTGCGCTGACTGTCAGCATTTCACAAATCCTGCATGTTTTCATGTCTATTGACCGCCCTTCTGCACATACGAGCGAACAAACTCCTCTGCATTGTCTTCGAGGACCTCGTCAATTTCGTCGAGCAAATCGTCGAGTTCGGCCTTCAATTCCTCGCCGCGTTTTGACGCAGCGGGGACCTCATCCACCTCCTCCTCGGTTCTCGCAGGAGCCGGACGTTTTATCTGTTCTCTTTCAGCCATTCTTTGTTTCTCTCCTCACGAACCAAGGCGCTCGAGGAGCTCCGCCGGAGTGGCGCAACTCTCCAACAGAGCACCTACGTGTGCCTTGGTCCCTCTGAGGGGCTCCATCATGGGGACCCGGCGGAGAGGATCTCCGCCGAGGTCGAACACGATCGAGTCCCAGTTGGCCGCCGCGACTTGCGGCGCCCAACGCTGCAGGCACGTACCCCGGAAATAGGCTCGGGTCGTTGCCGGTGGTTCTGAAGTGGCCCGGTTGATGTCGTCGGGGTGCAGGAGTCGTTCCATGCCCACCCGGGCATAGAGCGACTTCTCGGGGCGCACGTCGTGATATTGCAGGTCCATGGCCGCCAACTTGGGGTCGGACCACTCCAGATCATGTCGTTCTCGATACCCATTGATGACCCGGTACTTGGCCACCCAGTCGAGCTGAGTGGCCAGGGACAGGGGATCGGATTCCAGCCCGGCCAGTACCTGCTCCCAGCGCCGGAGGATGTCTCCCCCGATCTCTTCGCCTCCCACGGCGGCCAAGCCGCGATCTTCGGCGTACTTGCGGGCCAGATCGAGATGCTCCCACTGCATCTCCAAGGCCGTCATATGGCGGCCATCGGCCAGCATCAGCGGGCGGCGAAGACTCAGGTCGTAGGACACCTGACGCATGGCCGCCACCGGTGAAGCCAACGTGAAGTCGCGGTCGCCAGCCTTGGCGAACCAGTCGTCCTCGATCATGGCCAGGACAAGCGCCGAGGTACCGACCTTCAAGAAGGTGGCGACCTCCGAGAGGTTGGCGTCCCCCACGATCACATGCAGGCGCCGATACTTCTGGGCGTCGCAGTGGGGCTCGTCGCGGGTATTGACGATGGGGCGCTTGAGCGTCGTTTCCAGGCCGACCTCCTCTTCGAAGAAGTCGGCGCGCTGGGTGATCTGGAAGTTGACCTCGATGCCCCCCGTGGACGTCGCCTCGCTGCCCACCTTGCCCGCCCCGGTGAAGATCTGGCGCGTCACGAAGTGGGGCATGATCAGCCCGACGATGCGATTGAAGGGCACGGAACGGTCCATGAGATAATTCTCATGAGTACCGTACGAATTACCCTTCCCGTCCGAATTGTTCTTGAGGACCAGCAGACTTTGTCCGGGGGGCAAAAGCCGAGTGGCCGCAGCTACCGATCGGGCCAGGATCAACTCGCCGGCCTTGTCGTAGAGCACCGCCTCGTAGACGTTTGAGCACTCCGGGGTGGAAAACTCCGGGTGGGCGTGATCCACGTAGTAGCGGGCTCCGTTGGTCAGCACGGTATTGACCAGGTGCGTCTCCACCTCGGGAGGCATCGAGCCCTCCCGGGCGAAGCCTCGGGCGTCCCTGCCCGGCGTCTCGTCCTCGAAGTCCCACTTGACCCGCCGGGACAACTCCGCCACATAGGCGTTGATCAGCGTGGATGAGGCCGCGATGGGATTCGGGTCCGCCGCACCCCGGATAATGATCCCGTACTCGGTTTCCAGACCGAGGACCTTTACGATGGCCACGGGTTGACGTTATCCGTCCCCACCGCCAAGAAGTGCGAGCCTCCGTGACGATCTCGCATCGCCGGGGCGAAATGCAACCGCAGCAATGGCCTCCCAGGCGGCGAACTGGTTCCCGGACGACTTCGTTCTGGGGGGGAAAGTGTCCCGTGTGCGCCACCAAACAAAAAAGGAGGACCGGCCCACATCGGCCGGTCCTCCTTTTGCGTCACCCGAAGAGTGTGGGTGGTGGTTACAGGTATTGGCCGGTGGCCACCCGCTCGATCGCCCGGCCGCCGGTGGTCTCGTCGCCCTGCGACATGATCGTACGGATGTAGACGATGCGCTCGCCTTTCTTGCCGCTGATCTTGGCCCAGTCGTCGGGATTGGTGGTGTTGGGCAGGTCCTCGTGCTCCTTGTACTCCTGCTTGATGGAGTCGAGGAGGTCCTGGGTCCGGATACCCCGGCCGAGATTGGCGATGGCGCGCTTGATGGCCAACTTCTTGGCTCTCCGCACGATGTTTTCGATCATGGCCCCGGACGAGAAGTCCTTGAAGTACATGATCTCCTTGTCACCGTTTTGGTAGGTGACTTCCAGGAACTGATTTTCCTCGTCGGCCCGGTACATCTCGGCCACCGTGACCTCGATCATGGCCCGGATCGCCTTGTGCGCGTCGCCGCCGCCCAAGGACTGCACCTCGTCAGCATCGAGCGGCAGATCGGTGGTGAGATAGCGGGCGAAGACCTGGGTGGCAGCCTCGGCGTTGGGTCGCTCGATCTTGATCTTCACGTCGAGGCGCCCCGGGCGCAGGATGGCCGGGTCGATCAGGTCTTCACGGTTGGAGGCCCCGATCACGATGACGTTCTTCAGGGTCTCGACGCCGTCGATCTCGGCCAGCAACTGCGGCACGATGGTGGACTCCATGTCGGAGGAGATCCCGGTGCCACGGGTCCGGAACAACGAGTCCATCTCGTCGAAGAAAACGATGACGGGGACGCCCTCCTCGCTTTTTTCCCGGGCCCGTTGGAAGACCAAGCGGATCTGCCGCTCAGTCTCGCCCACGTACTTGTTCAGCAGCTCCGGGCCCTTGATGTTGAGGAAGTAACTGCGGGCCGCCCGGTCACCCGACACCTCGGCCACCTTCTTGGCCAGCGAGTTGGCTACTGCCTTGGCGATCAAGGTCTTGCCGCAACCAGGGGGCCCATACAGCAGGATCCCTTTGGGAGCAGGCAGCTTGTGCTCGATGAACAGGTCCCGGTGAAGGAACGGCAACTCCACGGCGTCGGTGATGGCTTCGATCTGGCTGTCGAGGCCACCAACGTCCTCATAGGAGATGTCCGGCACTTCTTCGAGCACCAACTCTTCGACCTCGGGTCGGGGCAGCTTCTCCAGCAGCAAACCGGTGCGCGAGTCCATGAGTACCGAGTCTCCGGCTCGCAGGCGCTCGCTCAGGATGCGCTCCGACAACTCGACCACCCGTTCCTCATCGGCCCGGCCCGCGATGATGGCCCGGTGGCCGTCCTCAAGGACCTCTTTGAGGGTGACCACTTCGCCTGAGACTTCGGGCCCCCGGGCCAGGACCACGTTGAGCGATTCGTTGAGTACGACTTCCTGACCCCGCCACATGGGCGTACCGGAGAGCTCCGGGTGCATCGCTACCCGCATCTTGCGGCCGCCGGAAAAGACGTCGATCGTCCCGTCGTCGTTGGCCGCCAGGAACGTGCCGTAGGCCGACGGCGGCTGGGTGAGCTTGTCGACCTCCTCGCGCAGCGCCGCAATGTGCTCGCGTGCTTCCCGCAGCGTGAAGGTGAGACGCTCGTTCTGCGAGATGGCCTGTTGGAGCTGGCCCTTGGTTTCCAGCAACTTCTCCTCCAGGCCGCGAACGCGCCGAGGCGCGTCCTGCAACCGCCTCCTGAGGACCAATACCTCCTCTTCGAGGGCGCGGGTCTGGTCCTGCAGCTCGGCCATTTCTTGCTCCGCAGCTGCCGGCCGGAGCGAGTGCTCGTCGGGTCCTGCCAACGCCACCACCTCCTAGAGTCCGAAAGACGCGACCCTACCTCCCCACCGCTGCTCACATGGCGCATAGGACTCCGGCCGGGGTGATTGACACTGCGCCCCTTGCCCCGTACGATCCGTTCGGGCTCTTGTGGCGCGTCATTCGCGCCGTGGTCTGTAGGCTGGGCCCCTTCGCGGTTTTTCCTAACCGCGTGAACGGCACGATATGAGAGGCGCAGGACGCGAATGAAGGTCTGGATCGATCAAGATCTCTGTACGGGTGACGGGCTGTGCGAGGAGATTGCTCCGGCTGTATTCACGCTGCTCGACGATGGTCTGTCGTATGTGAAAGAGGGCGACAAGGTATTCGATGACCCTGCCGGCCACGACGGTCTCGCCGTCGTACCCGAGGGCATGGAGGATGCGGTCACCGAGGCGGCTGAAGAGTGTCCCGGCGAATGCATCTTCATGGAGTAGGCAACCGCACCAGCCCCTGGCAGGAGCTCAGCGACTGAAACAGCCCGACCTGGTATCTCTACCGGTCGGGCTGTTTCGCGACCGACCCCCTAACTGCTCAGGCAGCTCCGGGTCGACACCGCCGTGGCGTGGGGTGCCGCCAACACTTGTCCCAGTTCGTCGCTGGCCAGGGCATATGCCTCGTCGCTGTTGTTTTCGGAGATGGCGAAGGCCACGCCCACCACCTCCCCATTGGTGCCCACCAGTGCGCCCCCGGAGTCGCCCGGCTCCAGGGTCGAGGCCAGCACCAGGACATCGCGCCTAGTCGTCCCGGTGCCGTACAGGTTTCCCCCGACCGCCTCGATCTCCGAGGCGATCCGCGCTGGTTGCACGGCCAGGTCAGCCTGGCCTTCGGGGTGACCGAAGACCGCAGCGCGTTGGCCCACCGATCCCACGCCGAGGGTCAAGGCGGGCGCCGTCTCCCCCGGGGCCGACAGTAACGCCAGATCGCGGTTGGGGTCGAAGGCCACGACCGACGCGTTCAGCGTCCGTCCCGAGAATGTGATGACCTGGGTGGAGCCCGCGGGCTCCCCCGCCACCACGTGGGCGTTCGTGGCGATCAGGCCGGGAGCCACGACGAAACCACTGCCGGACTGGATCCGGTCGCAGGCTTGGCCCACCACCTTGACGGTGGACTTGCTGACCGCAGCAGTCACCGCCACCGACAAGGGGCTGTCGGTGGGCGGTACGCCCGGGTTGCCCCCCGAGCTGAGATCGGAGAAGACCTGGGGAAAGTCGCTTTCGCCGATCAGGGTGCGCAGCGTGGCGAAGGTGTTCGGCGGGGGCGGGAGGGACGTGCTCAGCCATCGGGCGATCGACGATCCCGTGGTGGCCTGCGAAGGCCATCCAGCGACCGACGACAAAGTAGGGATGAGCAGCCACAATACGGCGAACACGCCGGCCGCGCCGGCGACCGCGCCGATGCCTCGATCGACCTCGCGCAGGGGGCCGACGGGCAGGATCTCGTGGAGTCTGGACCCGATCACCAGACCCAGCACCTGGCCGAGCACCGCGCCCAGGATCAACGTTCCGACGGCCAGGAGGAGACGGCTGGTGGGATTGGAAAGATCGGTGGTGCGCACCAGGCTGGGCAGGATCCGGGCCGCCACGTAGAGCCCGAGCGCCAGGCCGATCCACGACACCGCGCGCGCTAGGAAACCGAGCCGGTAACCGCCCACCCCGGCGCCGATGGCCCCGGCGATCACCACAAAATCGAGGATGTCCACGGCCCCGGGCCCTCAGGGTTTCGGGTGTGGCTCGCTGGCCGGCGCCAGGAGGCGTGCACTGGTCAGAAATCCGGTGTGCGCCACCATGCGGTGATCGGGGCGCACCGACGGACCTTCCACATGCCAGCTGCGTTGCAGGACTTCGATCGTCTCGGCCAGGCCGAAGCCGCTGTTGTCGAGCGCTTCTCTGAGTTGGGCGACCTGCCCGATGGTCGGAAGGTAGGCCACGAAGATCCCCCCCGGATGCAAGGCCACCTCGGCGTGCTTGACCACCCGCCACGGCTCGGGAAGGTCGAGGATGACTCGGTCGAAGTCGGTGCCCTCGATCCCCTCGTAGCTGTCCCGGATCTCCACCGAGTAGTGCTCGAGCGCCGACTCACCCAAGAATTCGACGACGTTCGCCTGGGCTCTGGTGGCGAAATCCTGGCGGAGTTCGTAGCCGGTGATCTCCGCCCCGGCCCGTAGCAACGTCATCGACAGGGCACCGGAACCGAGTCCCGATTCGAAGACCCGGGCGCCAGGGAAGATGTCGCCCAGGATGAGCAGAGGCCCGAGATCCTTGGGGTAGATGACCTGGGCGCCTCTGGGCATCTTGAGGACCACTTCGGCCAGGGTGGGGCGTACTGCGGTGTAGCGGGCGCCCCGGGGCGAGCGCACCACCACCCCTTCGGGTTGCCCGAGCAGGGCGTCATGGGACAACGGTCCCGAGTGGGTGTGAAACTCGCCGCCCTCGGACAGGGTCACCAGGTAGCGACGGTCTTTGGAGTCGAACAGCAAAATCCGGTCCCCGACCTCGAACGGCCGGCTCATTGGGCCGACGCCCGTTCGACGAGCTTGCAGAAGGCGCACACCTCGGCCACCGTCGGAGACCCGCATCCCGGACACGGGTGAAGGTCTTCGCGTTCGGTGGCGGCGGTCTCACCCACAAGATCGACGATCCGGGCCAGGAAGCCGTTGTAAAAGGCGGCTTTGGTCCCCGGCGAACGCCGCTCGATCTCGTTGAGCGCCTCCTTGTAGCCGATGTGCCGGTTGCCGGCGGACATCGGACACTCCTCGACGACGTAGTCGATGCCCCGCAGCACGCAGTATGCGGCGGTCTCGCGCTCGCCCAGCTTGATCAGAGGCTTGACTTTGCGTACGAATCCATCCCCTCCCGGCAGGACCGGCCGTTGCCGTCCCAGGTAGGCCAGATCCCACCGCAGCACGTTGCCCATCAGCACCGCCGCCTCGTCGTCAAGGTTGTGGCCGGTGGCCACGGCGTCGTAGCCGCCCTCGAGGCCCGCCGAGTTGAACAGGTGGCGTTTGGAGAGCCCGCACGCCGAACACGGGGCCCGTTTGGCGGCCGGCGCACCGGTTGGGATGTCAAAGCCCAGATCGGTGGGCAGATCAATTTCGATGAGTTTGGCGCCTCGCCGCTCGGCCCATTCCCGGGCGAAGTTCTGGGTGTAGGTGTGCGACGAGCTGCTGTAGTCGCCGATACCCAGCCCGAGATAGAGGCCATCGGCGGCGTAGCCCAAGTCCAACAGCAGATCCCACAGTGCCAGGGAGTCCTTACCCCCGGATACTGCGACCAGCACGCGGTCCCCCGGGTTGAGCATTCGATGTTCGTGCAGGGCCCGTTCGACCTGTTCCCGGCAGTGGCGAAGGAAGCATTCGGCGCAGAAGGCCGCGTTGTGGCGGGGCACGTCGATGACCGCCGGGGCCCGGCAGGCCCGGCATTTCACGCCGCGCCGCCCGAGATGACGGGGCGGATCTCCACCTGAGCGGCGTCGGCCAGCTTGGTGTCGCCGGTGACCAGGGTGCCATCCACGATGACGAGTACCGATTCCCGGTTGAGCTCCAGGCGCTCCAAGAGGTCGCGCACGGCCAGAGGTCCGGGGATTTCCAACTCCCGTCGGGGGTTGCGCAGCGTCACGTTCACCGGTCCATCATGCCCGCGCGCCGGCGGACCGGCTCATCATGCCTGGCCCGGAGCGGGCGATTGTCAGGATTCGGTGATGTGCTGCACGGTCAGCACCTGCCCCGGAGCGACCTCACCGGACCACAACACCTCGTCGGAGCGGGTCAGCGCTTTGCGTCCGAGGTAGCCGACGAGGGCGACGCCACCCACCACGGCCCACACGCGGCTACCGCCGACCACGCCTCGACGCCAGCCGTGACGTAGCCCCGCTCTCAGGAGCCAGTTCATCGGCGTCGTATCTCGACGATGGTGGACTTGCGCCGCCCACGGGAGCGGCCCAGGACAAACGTCACGACGATCACAGTGACCGCCAACCCCACCGCGATATAGGTGCCGATGGGCTTGGCGCCCTCCACCGTCTCCTCGACGTCGCCCCGGATCTCGCCCAACTTGGCCTGCAGGTCAGCGGGAGTGATCCTGCCTCCCGGGCCGCTGCCCTGGGGAGCGGCCCCGTCCCCTTTCGCCCGGCCGCGCCCGGGGCTCATCGGGGCACCTTGGTGATGCGAGTGGCGGCCAGCACGACGACGAACAGGGCGAAGATCAAGCCACCAACGTAGGGCACCCAGCTGAGGTCACCGCTCAGGTGCACGCCGGCCTCCGTCTGCACGGCCCGGACGATACCCAGTGCCACCAGGAACGCCCCCAACGACAGCAGCAGCGCCCCTACCGCCCCCCAGAGCAGGAAACGACCCAGGGCCTTGAGCGGATCGAGCGTCTCTTGGCGCACGTAGGCCAGGAGAAGGTCTTTGAACTCGGTCGCGTCGTTGGCCATGGAGCGACCCCGACCTGTCTTGTCGTTGTCCGGGGATCGAGAGAATCTGGCCACGCTGCAGCTTTACCCCCCGCCCATGCGGAACGCAAGCAAGTCGATGCAGTCGCCGACCATCTCGACGAGTTGGGCGCAGCGCTGGCCCGGTTCCGCACAGCCCAATAGGCGCTGGCGGTCGCTCGGTCCGAGCGGGGCCAGCACGGCCAGCTGCCATACCCGCTCGCGGGGCGTTCCTTGCAGTTCGAAGGTGGCCGGGGCGTTGGAATCGCCCAACTCGGCGGAGAGCGCCAGCGCACGGCGCACGAGGCGCTCCGCGCTCAGCACGGTGTTGTCGGGGGCGCCGCGGCCGGCGTCGGGCGCCGGGTCTTCCTCCCAGATCCAGGGGAGGTCCGGGCGTTCGCTCACTTCGGCCCGGGGGAAGGGGTCGTCGTCGAGCCAGTTGTCCACGACGAAGGGCACCGTGCCCACCGCCACGAGCACCCAACGCCCGTCGGGCAACTCTGCCTGCTCGACAACCCGGGCGATGGTGCCCAGACGCGAGCGCACATCGTGGCCGCCCACTTCTGAGCCCCGCTCGATGAGGACCACCCCAAACTCGGGGGCCGTCGGGTCGAGGGCCCGCATCATTTCCTGGTAGCGGGGCTCGAAGACATGCAGGGGCAGCACTCCATGCGGGAGCAGTACTGATCCCAACGGGAACATGGGGAGGACGCGGCTCATGGCGCCACGCTCACGACGTGCGCCGGTTGGGGGGACAGTTCGGCCAGCGGCGGAGTGGTGGGAAAGCCGGCGAGCACCAGCGCCACCTGATTGCCGATGGTGACGCCGGTGGCCTCGCCGGCCAAGTTCGGTGGGAGCCCGTTGAGGATCAGGGAGAACACCAGCGGTCCGCCGAGCGTGCCTTGCGCCCGGTTGGCTGCGGTATTGGGCCCCGACTCCACGAAACCCGAGAGGGCCGACACGCCGAAGAGGGTGCCCGTCTTGGCCAGGACCCGACCGGCTGCCGCGGTGTGAAGGAGCCGGGCGTGCAGCGTGCCGGACTTCCCGGCCACCGGCAACGCGGCGGCCAGCACCCCGGTGGGTCCGGCTCTGGCCAGCAGGACGGTTTCCAGCTGGCAGGTCACCCGGTCGCTGAGGTCGAGACCCGACCCGTCGACCAACACCGCTCCCTGCGTGGGTAGGCCATCGGCGCTCAGATCGGCTCGCTCCACCGCGAGGCCCGCCGCGGTGGTCCCGGCACCCCCGAAACGGACACCGAGTTCTTTCACGAGCAGCTCAGCGCCGGTGTCGTCGCTCTCGCGGAGGATTTCGCCGACCACCGCGGCCATGGGCGCCGAGCTGATCGAAGTCACGGTCCGAGCCCCCACGGGAGCCACGCCGGCCGCGCCGGCGCCCAGTACCCGGACACCCGCGGCCCGCAACAGGGTGGCGAAGTACTGCGCGGCAGCAGCCGGGGGTTGCGCGCCTTTGGTCACCCCGGGCGAGCCGGCCAAATAGTCGTCGTTGATCTCCAGCGCGCTGAGCGGGCCGAAATCGTCCTCCGCGGCGTAGCGGGCCGGCCACGACGGGATCGCCCGCTGCGCGTCGTAGCGGCTGTCGTCACCCAGCACCGAGCCGGTGATCTCGGTGATCCCCGCCGCCCGGACCTGCGCCGCGAGTTGCGCAACGTTGGTAAACACCCCTGCACCGTCGATGAGGCCGGACTGGTAGCCCTCGGTGCGCAGGAGGGGGTCCCCGCCACCCACCAGGACCAGGTTGCCGTTCAGGACGCCGGCGTCCACCGGCGCGGTGGTGACCACTTTGGTGGTGTAGACGGCCGCCGGACCGATTTTGTCGAGGACGGCGGTCGCCGTGAGCAGTTTCATGTTGGAGGCGGGATCTACCGCCAGCGTCGGGTTGATGGCGGCCAGCGTTGCTCCGGCCTGGCTCACTACCAGGCAGGACTTGGCGCCCGCCCCGGCCAGTAGCGGCTGGGCCAGTGTGGCCCGTAGGGAGGCCAGGAGCCGTTGGCCGGCCACGGTGGTGGCCACCCATTGCGGGAGGCGCCGCGGCGAAAGCAGCGGGGTGGTCAGGGAGCGGACGGTCATCGGAGCGGGCGTCGGGGCGACGGCCGCGCCGCTTTGGCCGGGGGTCGCGCCCAGCGACACCAAGACCGCGGCCGCGGACACCAGCGCGACCACACTGACGATCCCTCGGACTCGCCGCACCGACCAGAGCGTAGAGCCCGCGCAGCGTGGTGACCGACCGGACCGCTAGTAGCGTGACGGCGTCATGGATATCGTCTCCGCCCTCTTCGCCGAGAACATCGACCTGCGTCCGGTGCCTGGTCCCTCGACCCGCATCGACCTCACCGGCATCATGTTCTCGCTCGCTGCGCCCTCGGCGCCGCCGGTCACCGTCACCCCTCATCTCATCGTGTTGGTGCGGTGCCGGCCCAATGAGCCGGGCAACGCCATTTTGGAGGTCGTCTTCCGCGACGAGGCAGGCGAACAGGTGGCCCGCAACGTTTCCCCCTTCAACGTGGAGCCCGGAAAGTTCACCTACCGGCTGGTGCGCGGGGAGTTGGAGTTCGCCGCGCTGGGCACCATCGAGGCCCACTGCCGGATCCTGCCCGAGGGACCGGTGACGGTCGTGCCCCTCACGCTGCTCCCCCCGCTCTAGCGTCGCCCTGCTTCGCTGGTGCGAGCGACGGCCTCCATCTCCACCCACCCCGTCGCGGCATCGGCCACCGGTGAGGCGGTGGGCCAGTTGCTCGAAGCCCAAGTCGAGCATCTCAATCTGGTGTGCTGCTTTGTCACCTCGGCGCACGCCGGCGCCTTGGAGGACATCATCGCCGCCTTGCACGCGCTGCTGTCCCCCGATGTGGTGTTGGGGGCCGCCTCGTCCGGCGTGATCGGACCCGGAGCGGTCATCGACGACGGGCCAGGCCTGGTGCTATGGGGCGCGGCGGTGGGTCCGGTGACCCCTCTGCGCTTGACGCCGGGGGCTCCCGACGCCATCCCCGACGGCAGCCGAGGGGTCGTGGTGCTGGCCGACCCGGCCTCCGCCCCGGCCGCCCGGGTGTGGCTGGGACAGCTCCCGGCCGGGGCGCTCAGCGGGGCCCTGGTGTCGCCCGCGCGCGCCGCCGGCGGATCGGTACTGGCGCTCAACGGGGTCATACAGCGCCACGGGGCGGTAGGCGTCGCCCTGGGCCACGGGGTCGGCGTGCAGGGCGTGGTGTGCCCCGGAACCCGGCCGGTGGGACCACCGATGACGGTGACGCGCGCCGAGGGGCCCATGATTTACGAACTCGACGGGATGGCGGCCCGGGCTCGTCTGGACCGGATGGCCCGCGATGAGCTTCCGGCCACCGACATCGCGTTCATCAATCGGGGCTTGGCCCTGGCTGTAGCCACCGAAACCGCCGAAGCGGTCTATCCGGTGGCTGGCGCAGACCCCACCAACGGAGCGCTCGGCCTGGGAGGCGACGAGGCTGATCCGCGCATTGCCGTCGAGCTCGGCTCCCGGGTCCGCTTTCACGTCCGAGATCCCGCCGAGGAGGCAGCCGAGGTAGCCCGTGCGCTGCACGTTCATCCCGTCGACGGCGCATTGATCTTTCCCAGCCGCCATTGCATCGCCGCTCGGCGTGGCGGGGCGCCACTGCTCGATCTTCCGATCGGGGGATGCCGGGCGGTCGCTGCGCTGGGTGCCGCTCCGGGGGGCACGGACGGGGTGCGAGTACCCGGTGTCCACCGAGCCTCCGCTGCAGTGGCATGCTTCTATGACATCTCCTCACCGTCGGATGGCCAGCAGTCCACCCCCGCCTGAGAGCTCAGCAATCCCCCGTGCATGACGACCTCCACAAGGGTAGGAACGCAAAATGACCACGACGACGCCCCGCGACACTGACATCGAACAACTGGGCATCAACGTCATTCGAGGTTTGGCCATGGACGGCCCGCAGAAGGCCGACTCGGGGCACCCCGGCACCGCGATGGCATTGGCGCCGCTCGCCCATGTGCTGTGGACGCGGATCATGCGTCACGATCCGAGCGATCCCGATTGGCCCGACCGCGACCGGTTCGTGCTCTCCCCTGGCCACGCCTGCATCCTGCTGTATTCGCTTCTGTACCTGTTCGGCTACGGGCTCGAACTCGAGGACCTCAAGCAGTTCCGTCAGCTCCACAGCCGCACCCCCGGGCACCCCGAGGTGCATTTCGCACCGGGCATCGAAGTGACGACGGGACCGCTCGGGCAGGGATTCGCCAACGGCGTCGGCCTCGGGATCGCCGAGCGTCTGCTGCGGGCCCGTTTCGGTTCGGACCTGGTGGACCACTTCACTTTTGTGATCTGTGGTGACGGCGACTTGATGGAGGGGATCAGCCACGAGGCGGCATCGCTGGCCGGCCACCTCGGCCTGGGGCGGCTCATCTATATCTACGACGACAACCACATCACCATCGACGGCCCCACCGAGATCACCCTGAACGACGATCCCGCCGCTCGCTTCGCCGCGTACGGCTGGCACGTCGAGGTACTGGGGGAGATCGCCAACAACTGCGACGCGCTGGAGGCGGCCGTCCGCCGCGCCATGGCCGTCGAGGACAAACCGTCATTCCTGGTGCTGCGTAGCCACATCGGGTGGCCCTCGCCCAAGTTCACCGACTCCCCCAAAGCCCATGGGAACCCGCTGGGCGAGGAGGAGGTCAAGGTGACCAAGGCCCTGCTCGGGCTGCCCCCCGACGAGACGTTCTGGGTGCCCGACGAGGTGCTGTCGTTCTACCGCGGCCAAGGGGCCAAAGGCAAAGCCCTTCATGAGGAATGGGGGCTGCGTCTCGAAGCGTGGGACGGGGACCGGGCAGTATGGGACGCCTGCTGGCGGGCCGAAGGCCTGGAAGGCTTCGCCGACAAGCTGCCCACCTGGAAAGCGGGCGAGTCGGTGGCGACCCGCAACGCGCTCAAGTCGGCGCTCAACGCCGTCATCGCGGAGGTCCCCGCGTTGGTGTCGGGCGGCGCCGACCTCACCGGTAACACCGGCACCACCATCGACGACGAACCTCGACAGGACCGCGAGCACCCCGAGGGCCGCCAGATCGCCTACGGCGTTCGCGAGCACGCCATGGGCGGGGTGATGAACGGGTTGGCCCTCCACGGGGGCGCGCTGCCCGTCGGCGGCACGTTCTTCGCGTTCAGCCAGTACATGCTGGGCGCGGTCCGCCTGGCTGCCATAAGCCAGGCCAAAGTCATCTACTCGTGGACGCACGACTCGATCGGTTTGGGCCAGGACGGCCCCACCCACCAGCCCATCGAGCAACTCGCGGCGATTCGCTCGATGCCCGGCCTGCGGGTCATTCGGCCGGCTGACGCCAACGAGACAGCCCAGGCGTTCCGCGTCGCCATCGAGCGTGACGGACCAACCGCGTTAATCCTGTCGCGCCAGAACACCCCGGTACTGGACGGCACCGCCGAGCGGGCCGACGAGCTCGAACGGGGCGCCTACGTGTTGGTGGAAGGCAGCGAAGACCCTGATGTGGTCCTTATCGGGACCGGCACCGAGGTGGCCCTGTGCGTGGGCGCCGCCGCCGAGTTGGCGGCGGAAGGCATCGACGCCCGGGTGGTGTCCATGCCGAGCTGGGACCTCTTCGACGAGCAGGACGACGAGTACCAGGACGAGGTCCTCGGCCCCGGCGCACCGGTGCTGTCGGTGGAAGCCGCCAGTTCCTTCGGCTGGGCCCGGTGGGCTGACGACCACGTGGCCATTGACACTTACGGGGCCTCGGGCCCCGGTGAAGAAGTACTGGCGGATTTCGGGTTCACCGTTGCCAACGTGGTGACGCGAGCCCGGGCGCTGCTCGACGAGACCTACGACGCAGAGGAGGACTGATCGCCATGACCCGCCTACACGATCTCCACGGCCAGGGACAGAGTCCTTGGATCGACAACCTGACCCGGCCCAGCGTCCTCGGGGGCGGCTTGGCCGCCCTGGTGGATAGCGGTATCCGCGGGGTGACGTCGAACCCCACGATTTTCGAGAAGGCGATGACCTCCTCGTCGGACGCCTACGACGAGCAATTCGCCTCGATCGCTTCGGCCGAGTCGGTCGAAAACGCGTTCTGGGATATGGCGATCGACGACGTCACCGGAGCCTGTGGGGTGCTCACCCCGCTGTACCATTCGAGTGGCGGGGAGGATGGCTTCGTGTCCCTCGAGGTGGCACCGAGCCTGGCCACCGACACCGCGGGCACCATCGAAGCGGCCCGCAACCTGCACACCCGCATCAATCTGCCCAACCTGATGGTGAAGATTCCGGCCACCGCCGAAGGGGTGCCGGCCATCCGCCAGATGATCTCCGAGGGGCGCAACATCAACGTCACGTTGATCTTTTCTCTCGAGCGGTACGCGGCCGTCATGGAGGCCTACATCTCCGGACTGGAAACCTTCGCGGCAGCCGGCGGCGACCTTTCGACGGTGCACAGCGTCGCCTCGTTCTTCGTCAGCCGGGTGGACACCGAGGTCGACCGCCGGCTGGAAGCTCTGGGTGACAAGGCTGCGGGGTTGGCCGGAAAGGCTGCGGTGGCCCAGGCCAAGATGGCCTACAAGCTCTATTCGGAGACGTTCTCGGGTCCGCGGTGGGCGCCGCTGGCTGCCGCGGGGGCCCTCGCCCAGCGTCCGTTGTGGGCGTCCACCTCCACCAAGAACAAGGCCTACCCGGACCTGCTCTACGTGGACAACCTCATCGGCCCCAACACGGTCAACACGATGCCCAACGCCACCGTCGACGCGTTCCTCGACCATGGCACCGTGGCCCGGACCATCGACGTGGGCGTCGACGACGCGGCCAAGGTGCTCGAGCGGTTGCACGACGTCGGCGTAGATATGGCCGATGTCAGCAGACAACTCGAAGACGAAGGTGTAGCCAGCTTCTCCAAGAGCTTCGACGAGCTCATGGCGTCGCTCCACGACAAAGCGGCGGCATTGGGTATCGCAGCCCGGTGACGGTCGCCGCCCCTAGTCTCTGACGATGTTCGGGGACTTCATCGTGGTGGACGATCTGGCTGATGCTTTCGCCGAGCAGGTCATCGAGGCCTACCGGAACCGGGCCGACGACCTGTTCTCCATGGCCCTGTCCGGGGGCAGGCAGGCCCGCGCCTGCTACGAGCGCCTGGCCCAGGCCAGCGACACCATCATCGACTGGCTCTCGGTCAACATCTACTGGGGCGACGAGCGCTGCGTCCCGGCCGACGACCCTGATTCCAACCAGCTTCTGGGCCGTCAATCGCTCCTGGAGCAGGTCGGGGCAGCCAACGCCGTCTATCCCATGAACTGGGAAGAAGGACCCGACGCTTACCAGTTGCGCATTGGGCAGATCGGTCATCTCGACGTGGTGCATCTGGGGGTAGGCCCCGACGGGCACACCGCGTCGCTGTTTCCCGACTCTCCCGCTCTCGACGCTGACCCCGGGCAGTTGGTGGCGCTCAACGTCGACCCGTCGGGTCGCAACGTGCATGACCGGATGACGTTGACCTACGCGGGGATCGCCCGGGCCCGCTTGGTCGTCTTCACTGTCGGGGGCACCGCCAAGCGCGACATCGTGGCTCAACTCCTCTCGGGCGCCGACCTGCCCGCAGCCCGGGTGCGAGCCGACCGTGTGGTGTGGTTGGTCGACCGCGACGCAGCCCCCGCCGCCGGATAGCCGGGTGACGGACAAGCCGCCCGGCGGCCCCGAACGCCCGGAGTTGGGGCCGCTGATCGAAGGGCTGCTCGACGCGGCGGGGGCGCAGCGAAATCGCGACCAGCTACGGGAGATGATCCGCAACGTCGTACGGCTGGCCCAGGACCAGGCCGACCGACTCGACCTGAAGATCGCGAACGCCGCGCTGCGGGAGATGCGGGAGGGCTTCGAGGTCTTTGCGCCCTATCGCGATGTCCGCAAGATCACCATGTTCGGCTCGGCGCGTACGGCGCGCAGTGAGCCCCTCTACGCCCAGGCCCGGGATCTGGCAGCCCGGCTGGCCGCCCAAGGATGGTCGACGGTCACCGGGGCCGGCCCGGGCATCATGGCCGCCGGGCTGGAGGGGGCCGGTATCGACCACAGTTTCGGGATCAACATTCGCCTGCCGTTCGAGCAGGGCGCCAACGAGTTCATCGCCCAGGACTCCAAGTTGGTGTCCATGAAGTACTTCTTCACCAGGAAGCTGCTGCTGGTCAAGGAGTCGCATGGTTACGCGGTGCTCCCCGGCGGCTTCGGCACCCTGGACGAGGCCTTCGAACTGTTGACTCTGCTCCAGACGGGCAAAGCGACGCCGGCCCCTGTGGTGCTGCTCGACGTCCCCGGCGGCGGCTACTGGGAGGGGTGGGAGCGTTTCGTGGTCGAGCAGGTCGAAGGGGGACGACTGATCGGCCCCTATGACCGCAACCTCTATCTCATTACCGACGACGTGGGGGTGGCCGCCGACGAGATTCTGGGCTTCTACCGCAACTACCAGTCGATCCGTCATGTGGGTGACACGCTGGTCATCCGGCTGCGCCACGCCCCGAGTCCCCAGGCGCTGGCCGACCTTTCCGCCCGCTACGCCGACATCTGCGCGTATGGCGACATCACGGCCCTCGATGGGGCCCTGAGTGCCGAGCGGCGCCCGGAGGACCATCCCGAGCTCCCCCGGATCGCCCTCCACTTTGACCTGATGTCCTACGCCCGCTTGCGGGCGCTCATCAGAGAGCTGAACACGCTGGCGCCCTCACCCGAAGGACCGGCCGGCACCGGCTGAGCGTCTCAGAGGGTGTCGTCGGGTTCGGCCAGGATCTCGGCGGCCTTCAGGACGGCGCGTCGGGCCCGCGCCAGGCGGCGTTCGTCGACGGGCAACTCCACTCCCCCGGCGTCGATGGACTCGCGCAGGCGTTCCATGCCCAGATCAGCCAACTCCTCGGCGACGCCCAGCAGCCTCGACCGGATTTCCCCGAACTCACCGGCCATGGGCGGCTAACTGTCGGAGGGGCACGAGGTCCCCACCGGCGGGGGTGTCAGGTCCACCAGATAAGCACCCACGTATTTGCGCACGCAGCTCGAAAAGAGGTAGCCCGTGTGCCCCTCGCCCACCCGGGTCAACAGCACCCCTCCGGACAGTTCCTTGGCCAGCGCCTGGGCCCACGCGTAGGGGGTGGCGGGGTCGCCCGTGCTGCCTACCACCACGATGGGCGGCGAGCCCGGCGCCGTGATGGGATGGGGTGTGTCGGTGCTGGGGACAGGCCACACCACACACTGCAGCAGGCTGTCGAGGTTCGACAAACCAAAGACGGGGGCCGCTTTGGCCGCTGCGGGTCCCGCGGCGAGGATGGCTGCCTCCGACGGCTTGGGGGTGTCGTCGCAACTCACCGCGCTGTTGGCTTCCACCAGGTTTTGGTACTGACCGTCCGCGCTGCGTTCGACGTAGTCGTCGTAGAGGCTGAGCAGCCCGTTGCCGTTTCCGCCCTGCGCCTGGGCCAGCGCGTTGCCCAGGTCCGGCCAGCTACTGGTGGTGTAGAGGGTGTCGGCGATGCCGTAGATGACCTGGTTGGGCCCGACTGTCTGACTGGCTGACGTGGTCGGGAGCGGGTGGGTCGTCACCGAGTTGATCAGGCCGACCACGGCGGCCTGCATGGCGGGCTGCCCTCCCGCTGGCTTCCAGGTGCAGCCGTGGCCCGCCGCGCACCACGAGAAGAACTGGTCGAGCTCGTTTTCGATGGCCACCGACTGGGTGTTGGTGGTGGTGATGGCGTCGAGCGCCGGGTTTTCGGCCCCGTCTAGCACCATGGCCCGGATGTGCGTGGGATAGAGGTCGGCGTAGGTAGCTCCCAGGAGCGTTCCGTAGGAGAAGCCCAGGTAGTTGAGTTTCGGGTCGCCCAACGCGACACGGATGGACTCCATGTCGCGTGCGGCGTCGGTGGTGCCGACATGGCCGAGCAGCGCGCCCGAGTCCTGCTGGCAGCCTTGGGCGAAGTCCTGGTCGACTTTGATGAGTGCAGCGACACCGGCGGAGGTGGTGGGCTCGGCATCGACCGACAACCACTGATCGAGCTGTGCTCCGGTGCCGCACACAATCCCGGCGGAGGCGCCCACTCCTCGGGGATCAAACCCGATGATGTCGAAGTGGCTGCTCAGGCTGGACGACAACGCCGAATACACCTCCGGAAGGAACTGCAGACCAGAGGCGCCGGGACCGCCCGGGTTGATGAGGAGGGAACCCAGCTTCTTTCCGGTGGCCTTCATGCGGTCGAGCGCCAGTTGGATGGTGGGGCCGCTCGGATCGGCGTAGTCGAGGGGAACGCTCAAGGACGCGCACTGCAGACCGGCGCCGGCCAACGAGCCCGTGCAGGAGTGCCAGTCCAACTGACCCTGCGCCGCGGCGGAAGTGG
>Ga0182030_10000814_pt1 | contig 61336 bp, 55 predicted proteins | sample 812S3MmetaG_FD_121299 | JGI IMG/M metagenome (GOLD analysis project Ga0182030, IMG submission 121299) | Permafrost microbial communities from Stordalen Mire, Sweden - 812S3M metaG (Illumina Assembly) | ecosystem: Environmental > Terrestrial > Soil > Wetlands > Permafrost | place: Sweden... | reverse complement strand
CTATTGTCCTTAATTAAGAACTCACGGTTACCGGTATTCCATCGCTTGGATGCACAACTCTCTGAAGCTACTCAGGGTGCGGCGATCAGAGCTATCCACTCTCCCTTGGCTTTATAGGATCGACCCCAAATTGCTTCCGTCGGAACCATACATATAGTTGACGCCGCGAGCCGTTCCACGGGCTCCGGAAGCTCAGTTCCACCGTAATGCGACATTTTGCTGGCCAGCAAAAAAAACGGTTCCTTCTGAGTTGAGAGTAGGCGGGGAAAAAAGGAACACAGCTCACGCAAAGACGCAAAGGCGCGAAGAACAATGACTTATAGTTCGATTCTGGCGGCGACCGCGGGCGCGATGTAGCTGCCGGAGGTTCTGTTGCGTGTGAAGGTGACTTCCACCACGGTAAGGCCGGTGCTCGTTTCGAAGGCTCCGACCAGCGCACGGAGGTTCTCTTCGAGCTCGCGTTTCAACTTTTGTAGTTCGTTCATAATTTACTGCTCAAGATAGGTATAGCCGTTCAAGCCGTCCTCATAGAAGCGGAGGAGCGAGCCGGATTCTTCATAACCGATGCGGCCCTCGCGGACGGCGGTTTCCACGTCGGTGCGGAACTGCTCCAGCAGCGCGGGCGTTTTGAACTGCACGTAGTCGAGCACCTCGCGGACGGTATCGCCGCGGATGACGGCTTCGAGGACGACCGATCCGTTGCCGTCCAGGCGGACGTGCACGGCATTGGTGTCGCCGAAAAGATTGTGCAGGTCGCCGAGGATTTCCTGATAGGCGCCGACCAGGAACGCGCCTAGATAGTATGGCTCGCCGTTAAAGGAGTGCAGCGGGAGGGTTTTCTTGACGTCGCGGCGGTCGATGAACTGGTCGACTTTGCCGTCCGAATCGCAGGAAATATCGCCCAGAATGCCGTGCCGGAAAGGCTCTTCCTGCAGGCGGTGAATGGGCATGATGGGGAAGAGCTGCTTCACGGCCCAACTGTCGGGCATGCTCTGGAAGAGCGAAAAATTGCAGAAATAGGTGTCGGAGAGAAGACCGTCGAGGCCTTCCAGCTCTTCGGGGAAGTAATCGAGCTGTTTGCCGAGCTTCTGGATGTTGCGGCAGATCTGCCAGTAAATGCTCTCGGCCATGCTGCGCTGCTGCAAGGGGAGATAGCCGAGGCTGAACAGGTTCAGCGCGGAATCGAGGGCCTGCTGGGCGTCGTGAAAACTTTCCAGCAGGTTCTTGTTGGAGAGGCCTTTGAGCGTCTCCCGCAGGTCGATGAGGGGCTGTTCCACATCGTCGGGGATCTCGGGAAGCGCGTCGGTATCGCCGAAGCCGGTGACGCCCAGAACGTTGAAGACCAGCACGCTGTGGTAGGCGGCGACGGCTCGTCCGCTTTCGGAAATGATGACAGGATGCGCGACTTCGGCTTCGTCGCAGACGTTTTGAATGTGATGAACGACGTCGTTGGCGTATTCCTGCAAGGTGTAATTGACGCTCGATTCGAAGTCGGTTTGCGATCCGTCGTAATCGATACCGAGGCCTCCGCCGACGTCCATATAGTTGAGGCCGGCGCCGGCGCGCTTCAGTTCGACGTAGACGCGGGCGGCTTCGATGACGGCGGCTTTGATTTGGCGAATATTGGTGATCTGGCTGCCGAGATGGAAGTGCAGAAGCTGGAGGCAATCCTCCATCCCGAGAGCCTTTAGCTGGTCCAGTGCCCGTAAGGCCTCAGTCACCGTTAATCCGAACTTGGAGCGGTAACCGCCGGACGACTTCCAGCGGCCGGAGCCTCGGCTGGCGAGCTTGATGCGCAAGCCGATAACGGGGCGCACGCCGACGCGGGCGGAGTGCTTGAGGATTAGGTCGAGCTCAGTGTATTTTTCGACGACGGGGATGATTTGGCGGCCGATCTTCTTGGACAGCATGGCCATTTCGATGTATTCGTCGTCTTTGAAGCCGTTGCAGATGATGGGCGTTTCGTTGTCGGCGATGGCGAGGACGGCGAGCAGCTCGGGTTTGGAGCCGGCTTCGAGGCCGAAGCGGTAGGGGCGGCCGTATTTGAACACCTCCTCCACCACCTGGCGCTGCTGGTTGACTTTAATCGGGTAGACGCAACAGTAGGAGCCTTTATAGCCCTGTTCGGTGATGGAGGTTTGAAACGCCTGGTGCATTTCACCGAGGCGGTGTTGCAGAATTTCGCCGAAGCGGATCAGCAGGGGCAGAGAGATGCCGCGGAGTTGCAGGTTGTCGACCAGTTCCTTGAGATCGATACCTCGGGAGGGTTCCTTATCGGGATGGACCCAAAGGTGGCCGTTGTTGCCGACGGAAAAATAGCCTTTCCCCCAACGGGAGACATCATAGAGCTCGCCTGCTTCGGCGATCGACCAGCGATCGGCGGGTTCGCGCACCGGCGGGGCGTCGGGGGATTTCACGGTAGCCATTCAGTTTCAAGTGTCGTAGTTTTAAGGGCGTAGGGCAAGTGAAAAATGCATGACGGAGGGCATCCCCTCCATGACTGTCGGGGTTCCATATCGGGGGTGGCATGTGCTCCACGCGTTCCAATGGAACCCCGACTGTTAAGGAGGGGATGGCATGTTATATTGGATTGTAAACCTCTTGGGCGGCTAGCTCAGCTGGGAGAGCGCTGCGTTCGCAATGCAGAGGTCGGGGGTTCGATCCCCCCGCCGTCCACCAAAAATCAATGCAAGACGTGCTGAACAAGATGCGGCAGGATTGGGATGAGCGCGCGCGGGAGAACGCGCGCCACTACGTCGCCACGGGGCAGACGGAATGGACCGACGAGGCGTTTTTCGCGTCCGGCGAAAAGGCCATCGAGGAACAGATCCTGAACGATATGGGCAACGTTTGCCAGGGGAAAGACCCCAAGGCGATGCGTGTGCTGGAGATCGGGTGCGGAGCGGGGAGGCTGACGCGGGCGCTGGCCAAGCTGTTCGGCGAGGTCCACGCGGTGGACGTGAGCGGGGAAATGGTGGAGCGGGCCAAGGCCGCGCTCAAGGATTTTCCGAACGCTCATATTTACCAGAACAACGGCTGCGATCTGACGGTGGTGCCGGAACTGGAGTTTGATTTCGCGTATTCGGCGATCGTATTTCAGCACATCCCGAGCCGCGAGGTGATCGAGAGCTATGTGCGCGAGGTGAATCGCCTGCTGAAGCCTGGCGCGTTGTTCAAATTCCAGGTGCAGGGGTGCACGGAGATGGAAACCTCGGCCGACGATACGTGGCTGGGTGTGCCTTTTTCCGACGCGCAGGCGGTGGAGATGGCGTGGAAGAGCAACTTCGAGCCCCGGTACCGGCATGGGGCCGGGGATCAGTATTTCTGGTTGTGGTTTTTCAAGAAGAGTTAGACATTTTCGTCAATACTCGCGTCTATTGACGTGACGTGAGCAGAAGCGACCTGGTCTTCCACATTGCCATCGGGCTGATTTTCGAGCCGCTGTGCTGGTCGGTCATGTCATTGAGCGGCCACGAGGCAGTGGGCGTGCAATGGGTAGCGGCTAAAGCGACGATCACGACTCTCGACCGGGCGCTTGATTCTTACAAGAGGGGCTTTGGGAGTTTTCCTCCTTCCTTACAGGCGCTCAAGACTGAACACTAGTAGCCCGGCGGGATGGGTAGAGATCAGGACATATCGAGCCGGCATCTGGACGAGGCGGTTGTGTTGCACCCTTGGCCCAGAGTGATCGGGTATGCCGCGCTAGGATGTTCGGCGGGATACGTATTTCTGATTGGGGTACTGTATCGCAGGACGCACTCGCCGCCGGCCCGGGAAGAATGGACATTAGGTAATTGTTGAACCCTGATGTGGCGCACGCCCCCGGCGGATTACACACGAAACTGCCTGGAGTATTTTGCATTGCAAAGTACAGTGGGCGTGGACGAAAATGGAACCACATGACTGGCATTTCGCGCCGCCGGCTTTTGCTGGCCGCGCCTTCCCTTGCGTTTGCGGCAACGTCGCACGCTCCGGCTCCTTATGGCGCGCTGCCTTCTAAGAGGCAGCTTCAATGGCATGAGCTGGAGTTGTACGCGTTCCTGCATTTCACGGTGAACACGTTCACCGATAAAGAGTGGGGCTATGGCGACGAAGATCCATCAGTGTTCGATCCGAAGCAATTCGACGCGGACGCGATTGTGTCGGCGTTAAAGGCTGGAGGGATGCGGCAGATCATTCTGACATGCAAGCATCACGACGGGTTTTGCTTGTGGCCGACCAAGACCACCGAGCATCACGTCCAGCGAGGCGACATCGTGAAGGCGCTGAGTGAGGCCGCGCGCAGGCAGGGGCTGAGGTTCGGAGTTTATCTTTCGCCGTGGGATCGCAACAGCGCGCTTTATGGCACGCCCGCGTATATCGGCGTCTATCGCGCGCAGTTGCGGGAGTTGCTGACCGAATACGGGCCGATCCACGAAGTCTGGCACGACGGCGCGAATGGCGGGGACGGCTTTTATGGCGGCGCACGGGAGAAGCGGACCATCGACAAGCGCACGTATTACGACTGGCCGAGGACCTGGGAACTGGTGCGGTCGCTGCAGCCGGACGCGGTGATTTTCAGCGATGTGGGTCCGGACCTGCGCTGGGTGGGCAACGAAAAAGGCTACGCCAACGAGACCTGCTGGGAAACGTACGATCCGGTGGGCCCCGACGGAGGCGCGCCCGCGCCCGGGTTCACGCGCGATAAAGAAGGGCAGACGGGGACGCGCAACGGGAAAAACTGGATGCCTCCGGAGTGCGACGTTTCGATCCGGCCGGGCTGGTTCTGGCATGACAGTGAAAACGGCAAGGTGAAAACGCCGCGGCAGTTGATGGATCTGTACTATCGCTCCGCCGGGCGCGGCGGAAGCATGCTGCTGAATGTTCCTCCGGACCGGCGCGGACTGCTGCATGAAAACGACGTCCAATCGCTGCGCGATTTCGGCGCGATGGTGCGCGGGACGTTCCAGGAAAATTTAGCGGCGAAGGCGAAAGTGAAGGCGTCGAACGTGCGGAAGGGGTTCGATCCGAAAAATCTTCTCGACGGCGACAGGTACACGTATTGGGCTACGGACGACGCGGTGACCAGGGCAGCCGTCGAGTTCACCTTGCCGGCAGCGGCGAAATTCAACGTGGTCCGGCTGCGCGAAAATATCGAACTGGGGCAGCGGGTGGAAGAATTCGAGGTCGACCGCTTCGTTCGTGATGGGTCCGACGGCAAGTGGGAAGCGTTCGCACAGGCGACCAGCATCGGCGCATGCCGGCTGATCCGGACGACGGACGACATCACGACAAACCGCCTCCGCTTGCGGATCACCCAATCGGCCGCGTGCCCGGCGATCTCGGATTTCGGACTGTTTTTAGAGGCACAGTGAAGACCAACGCGGTGCGGCTGCTGGATGCCGCGAAAATCTCTTATGAGCTGCGCGAATACGAGGTCGATCCTGAGGATCTGTCGGCGGAGACGGTCGCGGCCAAAGTGAATCTTCCGTTGGAGCAGGTTTTTAAGACCCTGGTGATGAGGGGCGACCGCAACGGTGTGTGTCTGGCCGTGGTTCCGGGCAGCACGAACGTCGATGAAAAGGCGATGGCGCGTCTGACCGGAGACCGGCGGGTGGAGATGGTGCCACTCAAAGAGGTGCAAGCGTTGACCGGATACATTCGCGGAGGCGTGACGGCGCTGGCCGGGAAGCGCGATTATCCGGTGTACGTCGACGAGACAGCCGAACTTTTTGATGTCATTTCCATTTCAGCGGGGACGCGTGGGTTGCAGATCCTGCTCGCGCCGGCGGATTATCTTAGCATCACTAAGGGGACCGTCGGCGCGATCGGGCGATAAGGAAAAGCCGCCCGGAGGGCGGCTGCAGGCTGATAGCCCGCCCTACATTACAATTGAAAAATGCTACGAACTCTATTGGTGTTGGTGGTGACTTTTGGTGTGCTCCACGCGCAGGGCCGGGGGGGAGGCGCGGCTGGCCGCATTCCTCCTATTGAAGAACGCGTCAATGGCATGCAGAAGCTGGACGGCTATTTTCCGCTCTATTGGGACGAGCGGACGGGCAACATCTTCCTCGAAATTCCCCGCTTTAATCAGGAGTTCCTCTTTGCGATCGGGCTTGCCGCCGGGCTGGGATCGAACGACATCGGCCTCGACCGCGGACGCGAAGGTGGAGGGCGCCTCGTCGCTTTTCACCGCGTCGGTCCGAAAGTGTTTCTCGTCCAGCCGCAGGAGTCTTTCCGCTCGTCGAGCGCCAATCCGGCGGAGCGACGCTCGGTTGAGGATTCTTTCGCCAAATCGATTCTCTACGGCTTCACCGTCGCGGCTGAAAGCAACGGGCGCGTGCTGGTGGACGCGACGGATTTCTTCGTCCGCGATGGCGATGGCGCGGGCACATCGCTGCGCCCGGGGACCTACCGTGTAGATCGCACGCGCAGCGCCGTCTACATGGATCGCACGAAGGCTTTTCCGAAAAATACGGAAGTCGAGGTTACTCTCACGTTTGCGAATGAAGCGGCTGGAGGAGGGCGCGGAGGCGGGGGCGGGCCTGCCGGTGGTCCTCCCGCGATTGGAGCGGTCGGCGGAGCAGGCGGTGGTGGAGGCCGCGGAGGCGGGCTATTCTCGGGATCGGTGGCCAGCGTTACGCCCTCGGCCGAAGCGGTCACGTTGCGCGAACATTATTCGCTGGTCGAATTGCCCGACGACAATTACACGCCGCGCGAGGACGATCCGCGCGCAGGCTACGGGGGCCTCACCTACGTCGATTACAGCGTGCCCATCGGCGAGCCGATGCAGAAGCGTTTCGTTCGCCGTCATCGTCTGGTGAAACAAGATCCCTCCGCGGAGATGAGCGAGCCGGTGAAACCGATCGAATACTGGGTCGACCCGGGGGCGCCGGAGGACATCAAGAAGGCGCTGGTCGAAGGCGCCAGTTGGTGGAACCAGGCGTTCGAGGCGGCCGGTTTCCGCAACGGATTCAAGGTCGCCGTCCTGCCCGACGGCGTCGATCCGATGGATATTCGCTACAACATGATCAACTGGGTGCACCGCTCGACGCGCGGCTGGTCGACCGGCGGATCGGTGGCCGACCCTCGCACCGGCGAAATTATTAAAGGCACCGTGACGCTCGGATCGCTGCGCGTGCGCCAGGATTACATGATTTTCGAAGGCCTGCTTTCGCCCTACATTATTGGCAATGAGCGGCCGGAAGTTCTGTATCAGACCGCGCTCGCACGCGTCCGCCAGCTTTCCGCGCATGAGGTGGGCCACACGCTGGGGCTGGGCCACAATTATTACGACAGCACCAAGGGATGGATTTCGGTGATGGACTATCCGCATCCTCTGGAAAAGCTGAATGCAGACGGCACCATCGATTTATCGCAAGCGTATCAGGCTCGCATCGGAGATTGGGACAAAGTGGCGATCAACTACGGATACCGCCAGCTTCCGAAAGGCGACGAACATCCGGCGCTGATCAAAATTCTTGACGATGCCTGGGCGAAGGACCTGATCTACATGACCAATCAGGACACCGACGCGCATCCGAAGGTGGACCAGTGGTCGAACGGCGTGAATCAGGCCGATGAGCTGAACCGCATCATGAAGATCCGCCGCGCGGCCCTCAACCGGCTGGGCGAGCACACCATCAAGAACGGCGCGCCGATGGCGACCGTGGAAGAGCCTTTCGTGCCGATCTATATGTATCACCGCTATTCGGTGGAGTCGGCTGCATCCATGGTGGGCGGCATCGACTATATTTATTCCATCCGCGGCGACAAACGCACACCCCAGAAATGGGAGCCGGCGGCGGATCAGCGCAAGGCGCTCGACGCTTTGGCCAACACGCTGAAGCCGTCGGAGCTGACGGTGCCGAAGCAGATTCTCGAGCTGATCACGCCACGTCCGCCGGGATTCGGGCGGCATCGGGAACTGTTCCCGCGCTCGACCGGCGATGGATTCGATCCGCTGAGCCCGGCTACGGTCGCGGCCGACACCACCATCGGTTTCGTGCTGGAGTTCGCCCGTACGGCGAGGATGGTCGCGCAGCACGCGGTCGATCCATCGCTGCCGGGGCTCGAAGAAGTGATCGATCGCCTGACGAAAGCGGTCTTCGACGCTCCGGCTGCCACGCCTTATGAAGCCGAGGTTCGGCGAGCCGAGGAACGCGTGCTGGTCGACCGGGTCATGTGGCTGGCGACGGCGGCTCCCAACGGCCAAGTCCGCGCGGTCGCGTCATTGAAACTGTCGAAGTTAGCCGCGCGCTTGAGAGTCGCGGGATCGACCGACGAATCCGAAATAGCGCAGAACACGCTGCTGGCATCGGATATAAAACGCTTCTTAGAACGTCCGGCGGAGGTCGCCAAAATGATTCCGACGGAAGCCGCGCCGCCTGGAGCGCCCATCGGGGGCGATACGGGAATGGACTGGCTGGCGCCGGTGCCGATGTGTAACTGGAGCACGCTGCATCCGGACTGGTGGTCGTGGAGCGGACTGCCGCCGATGTAGTTTGGATTGGTGGCCGGCGTTTCCGAGATCGGCGTTAAATGCAGGACAAATCGGGCCGGCATCGCGTCCGATTTCCATACTTCCTCCAAGCGGACTTCAGGCCCGTCTGGAACCACATCCGCGCGTCGGGCGTTGGTCGTCAAAGCGGAACCGGCGGTCATCGGCCAGCTTCTTGTTCCTCGTTCTGCTGCTCGGCAGCCTCCAGACGATGCCAGACGGTCGTCTGGCTAGGTGTACCGCCTGAGATCGAGCAAAGAGTGGCGGAGTTCGAGCTAGGCGAGCCGAACCTGCGCCTGATCAGTACTCTCGATTTCCAGGGCTCGTTGCAGCCTAATGATTGCCGGCAGCGTAGGGTGCTGCACACGCTTCGGGAAACCATCGTAGGTCCGCCCACGCAGTATTCTGCCGGCCGCCTTCTTGCGAACCCCGCCCCACTGTTTGAAGAAGAATGAGACGTTCGCCGCCTCACATTGTTCCCGAATTGAAAGAACCCAATCCTCCTTCATGGGGCGGGCGCCGGGGCCACTTTCCCCGCCGACTATTACCCATGAGATCCCTTCCAGCGGTAGCTCGCCGATATCCTCCAGTAGCGGCTCGACCGAAAGGAACCGGACCGCCGCAGGCGCGGCCTGCAGGTCGGCGATCCGGGGGAGGCCGTACTTCCGGTCTTCAACCGATACGCCCCACCAGATATGAGCGTCGGCCGCCGCTTCCCTTAAAGGACCGGCCAGCAGTTCTCGGAGGCGTTCCGAGCGCTTGGTCAGCACTTGGTATGTGTGCCAGCGCGCGACCCGCATCGTAGTGGCGACCCGCAGGATGAACCATTCCGGGACTTCGCTTTGGAATAGGTCGCTCATCGAATTGACGAAAATCATGCGTGGCTCACTCCATCGAAGGGGCTCGCCCAGCTTGTGCGGCACAAGCCTCGGATCGAAGCCTTGCTCGAACGGATGCCCCTTCACCCCCCGGAAACGCTCGGCAAACCTCTCCGCGTAGCAGTGTTTGCAGCCGGGACTGATCTTGATGCAGCCGCGCACGGGGTTCCATGTTGCATCCGTCCACTCAATTTTTGACAGCAGTGACATAGACCTAGTCCCAGAATGCTGTTTGATCCGTGCTGTACTTGAGCACGTCGTCCCAGAATTTGAACGCCATCTCGTTACGGGAGAATAGCGCAATATAATATAGCGGCGAGTTCTTATCGACATTTCGGACCAGTTTCATCCGATCCAGGGGTTTCCGCAGGTAGCCGAGCGACTCCATGCTCCGTGAGAATTCAGTGGCGAGAAACGGCCTGACGTCGCTCCTTCTGATGCCGACAGTCTTCCACCGCTCGCGCCACTGGTTGTTCCCGAGCGCCTCATCAATCTTGGTGTGGTGCCCGTCCACATAGTTGTCGTAGTTTCGGTTGGCATCCATTCCGATCGCCAGAAGCACCACGAAGTCCATGAAAACAGCGGAGAGCCGGTGCAGCGTCTCAAACTTTATGCCGAAATCGAATGGGTCCACCAGACACAGACTTAAGACCTTGTTGCTGGACGAGCCCTTCGGGATCTCGGCGCAGATCCTGTCGATCTCCGAATCGCAACTTCCGGGGAAAAAGGCGACGCCTGCTCTCGGCGCGACCCGCTCTACGCGAGCCTTCAGCGCAGAAAGAAGGTCCTCCCTCTCCTCGCAGAAAATGTATTTGTCGAAGGGGTCAGGGACCGTCAGTGCGATGATCGGCGACGCCTTGAGGATTGTTTTCGTTCCTTTAATCCGGCTGTATCCGCGGCGGCGTACAAATCGATATAGACGCGCTTGTCCCACTTATTCTTCATGCCGGTCGAGAACAGCTCGTCATAAAGGGCGAGCAGGCGATATTTTGTCTCCGCCCATGCGCCCACCTCCGGGCATGTCAGCCCATCATCCTCGGCATGGAGCGCGTTGGATTCCACCCCCTTATTCTATAAAACATTCATTGCAAAAAATGTCGTGATCGTTTCCATGGGCGCGGATACCGCCCCGCTCTACGCCAGAACCGGTTGGAGGAAGCGTCAGTGATCAACTTGAGCGAGCTGTCGGCCTCCCACTGAAGTGCTGCGCAACGTTCCCGCCAGACGGCGTTCGAGGAAATACTCCCGTGAAGTCACCATCCCGGAAACTGATCCGCCAACCAATCCAGGGCGAGCGAATCAAAAACTTTCAGAGATTATTTCCTCCCTGCCCCGACTATAGAGAAGTGCTAAGAGCATTCGTGATTCTCTGTATTGCAACCGGCGTGTTGTTCGGTCAGGCCAAGACGACGGCGCCCGCCAAGAAGGCTCCCTCGCCGGCGGGGACCAGTGCTCAGGAGGACAAGCAGATTGAGGCGACGATTCGCGCCAAGCTCGCCAAATCGAAGATCGGCAAGGACGGTTTTACGGTGCGGGTACAAGGGGGCATCGCCTATTGGGAAGGGAAGACCGATGTCGTGCAGCATAAAGGCTCCGCCACCCGCATGGCGAAAACTGCGGGAGCGAAATCCGTGGTGAACAACATCCAGGTCAGCGACGCCGGGAAAGAGAAAGCCGCTGAAAATCTCGACGAAGGGCGACGCCGCGCGCAAGTGAAGCGCAGTGAGCCCCGCACGGAAAAGTAGCTACCCTAGCCAAAGGGATGTGGCGTGAGCTTTAGTCTGCAGCATCGGCTTCGGCCGATGTCCCGCCGAATCAGATAAGAGCGAAGACGTCGGCTGAAGCCGAGGCTGCAGACTAAAGCTCGCGCCACCAAAACCACCATTCTGGCTTCTGGCTACCTCTGCTTATCCCTTCCCGATGATTGTAAGGATCAGATCCCTCTCCGCCTCGGTAAATGTGCTGCCGGGGGCGAAGTTATAATTCTTGCCACCGTCCAGACGGATGTGGAAGGCACTTACGCTGAACTGACCGCGGGCGAACATGCCCACCATTTTGTTCCTCTTGGCTTCCCTTACCGCGGCGCGGGGAACCTTGAAGGAATCGCCGCCGCTCAAGGAACTGAACGCCACGGTCGCATTCGAGACCAACAAACGGCCGTCGGAGGCGACGGTGAAGTTCCCGCCGCCGCGATCGTGGTGGACGTGGAAGGTTACGACTCCACCGCGCACGATCGCCGCGTGGTAGTACTTCAAGGCTTCGGGCAGATTGGGGGAGGTGTAGAGATAAATCTCGCCCAGCGCGGCGTACGCTCGCGGACTCTTCGGGGCGAGTTTAATCGCCTGGAGGTACACGCCGACGGCGCTGTCCGGGTCTCCATTGGCGACGAACGTGGTGCCCTGGCTATAAAGCGTGTCGTAGCTGGCGCCGGCGGCCGCGGTCCCGTCCGCACCCGCGGCCGCGGTCCCATCGGCTCCCGCGGCGGCGGTGCCGGAATCGCTGGCGGTCTGGGTCGCAGTACCTGAATCCGCGGCTTTATCCGAACCGTCAGCATTCTTGTCATCGGAAGCGGCGGCGGATTTGTCATCCGCATTCTCGTCCTTCTTATTGGTATTGTCCGGATTATCCGGAACGGGCGTATTATCGACCGTCGGCAGCGGCGCGGCAACGCTGGTGACCTCGTTGCGATGCCAGAATTTCGGAAGCAGGACGGTGACCAGGATCGCTCCGCCGATCAACAGGGCGGCCAGAGGGATCATCAGCCAGAGCCATTTCGCCGAAGACGACGAAGGCCCGCCTGACTGCGTGACAGGAGAGTGCGGCGGCGGATTGTAGGACGGCGGAACCTGCGCCTGGGTGGGAGGCATCATCATGTGTGACGCAGCGGGAGGAGGCGGAGGGGGTGCGGCTGCCGCTGCCGCGACCGGCATCGCGGCCATCACCGGAGGAGCGAACGTCGTCATGCTGCCGGTGAGCGCGGCCTTAAAATCCTCCATCGACTGGAATCGCTCATTGGCTTTGATGGCCAGCGCCTTCATCAGCGCGGCCTCCACGCGGGGCTCGATCTGAACCTGCAACTGGCTGGGCCATTGCAGATTATCCTGCGCCTGGCGATCCAGCGCCGGCTGCGGGATCCGGCCGGTGATGGCGTGATAGAGCGTCGCCGCCGTGGCGTAAACATCGGTCCAGGGACCCTGAATGCCGGAGGCGCGATACTGTTCCTCCGGCGCATAGCCTTCTTTCAAAATGATCGACAGGTTGCGGCTCTTCTGCCCCAGCGCGTTGCGGGCCGCGCCGAAGTCGATCAGCTTCACCTTGCCGGAGCGGGTGAGATAAATGTTATCCGGGCTGATGTCGCGATGCAGGATGCCTTCGGCGTGCACGGCGGCCAATGCGTCCATGGCCGGCAGCATGCAGCGCAGCGCCGTATCGAGCGTGATCTTTCCGCCGCGACGCGAAACGAACTCCTCGAACGTCACGCCGTCGAGGAATTCCATCACCAGGTACGCCGTGCCGTTTTCCTTGAATACGGTGTCCACGGCCACGATACCGGGATGACTGCTGAACTTTTTCAGCACGCGCGCTTCTTCGAGGAAGCGGTCGAGGCCCCATTCGAATTCCTGCTTGGTCTGTTCGGTGAAGGGGACGACTTTCGTTTCTCCGCCGCTGCGTCCGGCGACGCCGTTGGGCATGTATTCCTTGATCGCGAGGCGCGATTCCAGGCCCAGGTCCCAGGACAGATAGGTGATGCCGAATCCTCCATCGCCGAGCGCGCGGCCGATAAGGTACTGGTCGCGCAAAACCGTTCTCGGCTTCAGTTGCAGAGGGCTGCGCGGAGGCAGATCGAAAGGCCGTCCACAAGTGGGACATTCCGGCAATCCCGAATCGTTTTCCATGCATCCGACACAGAGAGTCTGGGTATTCATAAAAACCTTCCTTCGACTAAGTCAATGTGAGGACCGCTTATTCTATCAGGCGCGGCCCTTCTTTTTCAAAACCCTTACGGCGATCGCCGAGTAATTATCGTTGTCGGCGGCGGCGCGTTGCTTCACGCGCGACTGCATCCGGCCGATCCATTCTTCCGAGCTCGGCGCTTCCGAACTCGGACCTTTCGAACTCGCGGCGCCGAAATCCTGCTCCATCTCCGCTTCCGTCACGCCTTCCCAAAATCCGTCGCTGGCCAGCAGAAACGCGTCGCCCGCGCGCGGCGCATCGGGCATCTCACCGTGCGACGCAGAGACCTGCTCACGCGTTCCGAGGCTGTTCAATAATCTCGACCGGTCCTCATGAAACCGGATCTGGTCCGCGGAGATTTCACCCGCGTCCACCAGCCTTTGCGGGACGCTATCGTCCCTGGTCTGTTCCCGAATCTTTCCATCGCGAAACCAGTAGAGCCTCGAATCGCCGGCGTGAGCCCACATGGCCGCTTCGGGCGAGGCAATCAGCAGCACCATCGTGGTCCGCATGTGCATGAGTTCCGGCTCCGCCGCTTCTCGCTCCAGCAGTGCGCGGTTCCCCTGAACCATATGCGTATTCAGGGCCTCTTTGGTAATCGAGGGATCCTCAAGAAAGGAAGAAATCGCCGCATCGACGGCCAGGCGCGACGCTACTTCTCCACCGCGATGGCCGCCCAGGCCGTCGGCCAGCGCCCAGCATCCGGCGCTCTCGACCATCCGGTATCCCATGGCGTCCTCATTCTCCGGCCGGCCGCCCGGCGCCGATAATGTCGCGGTCTCGAACACGATCTTCGCCCCTCCAAGTTGAAATGGGCGGAACAGGCGCAACCACATTAGCGGGTGGACCGTTCCAGCGATTTCAACAGCGCTTGGACTGACCGCTCCTGAAGGTCGGCGGCCTCCCCTCCATGACTGTCGGGGTTCCTTTGAGACAAGCCCATTCGCAGCAGTTACTCCATTCTCACTTCGAATTGATTTCGCAAATCGCCGATGTAAAAACGTCCACCGGCGGCCAGATCCTGCGATCGCCCCGGCGTCAGGCGTTCGCCCGTCGCCAAGAAAGTTCCGTTGGTCGATCCCAGGTCCTGAATCACGAAGGTTCTTCGCGACGCGTCCCAGCTCACCATGCAGTGGCGTTTCGAAATGCTGTCGGCTTCGGCGGCGAACACCAGGTTGGCGGCCCGCTGATCGCGTCCCAAAACGCTCGGCCCGGCGTCAAGGGAAAACGATTTGCCCGCATACTGCCCTGCGACGCCATGCAGCGCCGGCCTGGTTCCCATCGCTCCGGAAACGGGCGACGCGAGGGGGGGCGTCAACGGCACGTATTTGGCTGGTTCGGGCAGCGCCTGGTAGCGCAGCATCGCCTGCGACACTTTCTTTCGAGGCGAGCGGAACGCCATCGCGATCGCGGCCAGCAGCAGCGCCACCGGAATCCACTCCGCGCCCTTGGGCCCCCACCATTCGGCGTTTTTCGACGCTTCCGCGTCTTTTTTGGGCGCCGCATCGCTGGTCTTCGACGCCGGAGCGGAGGCCGATCCGCAGTGATCCTGCGTCACCGTCGCCGTCAGGCCAGCGGCCTTCAGACCGTCCAACAGTGGATCGATGACGTAGGCGAACTGCGCGCCGTCCTTCACCATCATGTTGATGCCGATCACGTTGCCGCAGGCATCGAACAGTGCGCCGCCGGAGTTGGCTTTGTTCATCGACGCGCTGGTTTTATAAACCTGCGTGGCCGAATTCTCGATTTTCACGAGGCTGAGAATTTTACCCTCGGTGAGCTTCGGCGTAGTGCCGGATTCGCCAGGATCGGGAAACTGCGCGGTGTAAACAGCCTGCTCTTTCTCGACCGTCTTAAAGGGAGCGATGGTCGGCGCCGGCCTCTCGAGTGGATCCTTCAATTCGAGGATGGCGATTTCCGTTTCTTCGTTGCTCCAGACCACCTTCGCGGTGCTGGCGTCCTTGTCGCCGGCAACCACCACTGGCTGCGGCTGCTCGCCCTTGTCGGTCTTTGCGCAGCAAGCGGTCAGATTGGTCACCACGTGGCGGGAATCGATCATGAACCCGCCGCCGCGGCTCACCGGCTTCGCTTTGCCGTTCTCTTCGACGGTGCCGAACACAACGACGCTCGACTGGAGCATTTTGTCGGTCGCGGATTGGCCGAATGCAGCGCACGTGAAAAGAATCCCCAGGCTCACGAGTCTGTGGGAACACTGCCGTGTGGGGCGGGCCATCAGTCGGCAGCCTGCTACCAGCAGACTTTTCGGCGTTGAAAACAGGAGCCGCCCGGTGGGCGGCTGCGGGCTGCTAGCCCGCCCCACGTTTGAAACTGAAGTTTTCACACAGACTATCACGCGAAGCGCGCGCCGGATGTTTTCGACACTCATTTCTTCTCCGTCGCCTGCACCGGATGATGCTTTTTGTACCACCAGCGGCCGCCCCCCGCCGCTGCGGCGATTCCAACGATCAGCACGGCGGCCAGCATCCGACGGGAGCGTTTTCCGCCCGGCGGCAATGGCGCCGTTTTCTCGATCGCCACCGCCGGCGGAGGCAGCTTCAGTGTGTCCGGCCTGTCCTTCACCGTTACCGAAAGCACGGTAACGTTGTCCTGATATTCGTAGCCTTGCGCCAACGTTCGCGCGACGAGAGCGTCGGGCCAGGTTTGCGGATGGCCTTGGCACGATTCCAGGACCTCGTCGGCGGTCAGCGTCTTGAACAACCCGTCGCTGGCCAGCAGAATCGTGTCGCCATCGCTGATGGGCCAGGGATCCACATTACGGTCGATCTCTTCCAGAACGCCGACACCGATAAAGCTGGTCAGCGATTCCCTCTCCGGATGCAGCAGCGCCTGCTCCTTCGATAGCGTTCCGCGCGATACCGCGGTGTCCAGAATGTTGGCGAAAATGTGCGGCCGGTTCACGGTCTGCATCTGCCCGTCACTCACGTGAAACAGGCCGCTATCGCCCACCGAAATGAAGTACATCGATTTACTGTCTTGCTCAGCGGCCACCAGCACGGCCGCCACCAAGGTTGTCCCGACGCTTTCCGCAGCGCCCAGGCTGTGGGCCATCTCCACCACCCGGTCGTTGGCCTCGCGGACGCTCCTCTCGAGCGCATCCGGAATGCTTTCCTCGGGGGTCTTGCGCCGGTACGCATCGAGAAACGTACGAACCGCGGTGCGGCTGGCCAGGTCGCCGTGCTCCATGCCGCCCATGCCGTCGCACACCACGGCGACGAAGCCCCCATGGGCCAGGAACGCCTCGTCCTCCGGATCGCCGAAGCCGAACGAATCCTGCTGCGAGCTGCGTGCTCCGATGTGTTGCGCGTTGCCGGGCAGAAAGCTCATGCGATTTTCAAATACCGGAGTCGGCGATCGGTATCTCGCCGGTCTCCATGAATTCCCGCGACCAGCTATATTTTTCGCCGCAGAACGGGACCAGGACCAGTTTCGTCTGCCCGATCTCCAGCAGGTCGTCGCGCTGCATCGTGGTCGGCGAATGGACGATATCGCCGTTCAAATAAACAAGACCGGCGGCGTCGCCCGGCATCGCCCAGAACACCTGCTTTTTCGGATCGAAAATCACCAGCGCGTGCCGGTCGCGCGAGACGGTTTCGTCGCCGGCTACGCAAACGTCCATCGCCGGCGACCGGCCGACAAAATTTTTCTCCGCGTGCAATCGAAAATCGCGGCCGCGGTCGGGGCCGGCCAGGCAAACCAGCCATCCCACTACGGGATCGTCCTTCGCGCCCGGCGTTTCCGCGCCCGCGCGTCTGGTTACCCCGGGCGGTGGCCCGGGCGCCGCGGCGGGTTTCGGCGGTGGGGGAGGCGGTGGACCGGGCAATGGCGGCGGAGGAGGCGGAGGTGGACCTGCGACTGCGCCGGGCAGAGGAGGAGGAGAAGGCAAAGGAGGAGGACTCGCCGGCCTCGTTTTCTCGCCTCCCTCCAGATCGGCGGGCAGCGCACACCAGGGGCAACTGTTGTGCTTCGTCGGATCGTAAAAATGCCCTTCGGGACAGCGCGTCATTTTATCGGCCATGGGGAACCTCGTAACATGTGAGGAAACTGATTATATCGAAGCCGGTAGGATGGGCGGCCCGGCTGTTCCAAAATCGACGCCTTCGAGCCCGAGCGACGTGGAGACTTCCATGAAATCGCGCGGCTTGATCGCCATCTCGTGTTGAACGGCGAACACCAGGCGAGCGGCGTCGATATTCGCGCGGCCGCTAAACTCCGCCGTTTCGACATAATCCAGTACGGCGGTGGTCAGTACGCCATATTGGCGGATCAGCATGGTAATTTCCGATTCCGCGACGCCGTACTGCTTCGACAGCGCGCGCGTATCCTTCAAAAGCGCTTGAATCGCCTGCGGGGTGTTTCCGTTCAACGCCGTCGTCGCCGTCAAATGAACACTCTTGAGGCCGGGCGCGACCTCCGCCGTCACCAGATCCGCCGCCTCTTCCGACATCGCCCTGTAGGTGGTGTATTTTCCTCCGGTGATGCGAATCACGCCCTGTGGATCGCGATAAATATGGTGCTCCCGCGTCGCTTTGGTCGCCGAACCATGAGAAACAACCAACGGGCGCAGCGAACTGAACGTCGCCAACGGCTCCATCTTCGCACTGGCCGGAAAAATCCGCGCCGCGATGGTTCGCAGATAGCGCATCTCGTCATTCGAAATTTGAACGTCGTCTGGCGGACCGTCGTGATCCACATCCGTGGTGCCAATGAGAGTCCGATCGCCGCGCTCGCCCCAGGGGATGAAGAAAATGATCCGCCCGTCTTCCTCAAAATGCGCGACCGCATGTTTGCTCGAGTTCAGCCGAGGCATCACGATGTGAGAGCCGCGCACCAGCCTGGGCGAGGGATCTCGCGCCCAGGGGCCGGTGGAATCGATCAGCGCTCGCGCCCGCATCTCGAAGGTTTCGCCGGAAATCGAATCGGTGAGCCGCACCAGCCACAAGTAGTTTTCGTCGCGCGCGTGGCTCTCCGCCTGGACATAATTCGCGCAAACCGCTCCATTGCGCACCGCTTCGAAAATATTTTCGAGCACCAGCCGCGCCGATCGCACCTGCCCGTCGTAAAACTCCATCGCGCCGGTCATGCCCGGCGGAGCGAGGCCGGGCTCCAGCTCCAGCACCTGTTTGAGCGATAGCCTCCGATGCCACGGCATCGACCCGCCCGCGGCGAAAAAATCGTATACCGTTAACCCAAAATCGTAATAGAGCGAATCGAACATCCCCGCCACCGGCATCAGGAACGGCTGCGGCTCGACAAGATGGGGAGCGATCCTCAGCAGCACCGCCCGCTCACGCAGCGCCTCCCGCACCAGCCGGAAATCGAACTGTTTCAAATACCGCAGCCCGCCATGGATTAGGTGCGAGTTCTTCCCGCTGGTGCCGGAAGAAAAATGATTCTGTTCCACCAGCGCGACCGTGAATTTTCCGTTGGAAGCCTTGCCCCGCAACGCCAGATCGCGAGCCGTGCCCGCCCCATTGATCCCTCCGCCCAGGATCAGGACGTCGAACGTCTCCGACTGCAGCCGCTCAATCGCTTCCTGTCGCGTGCCCGGATATACAGCGGGAGTCACCTTTACATTCTAGAGTGCCCCGATGCTCAGCCGTGAGGTACGCGTGATTGTGACCGGATGACTTGTTGGCAACTCAGCCCCATGCGTCAGCGTGGGGTTGTTTGTGTGCCCCGTAATAACCCCAAGCTGACGCATGGGGCTAGAGTCGGGGCACCAGGATAAACCGCTCGATGGCGATTTTCGCGCTACGGTTGATCCTCTGCCTCTGGCGCGGGAAGCGGATCGTCAGCTCGTCGAACTGGCGGATCGGCGAGCGCGGCGGGATCGGAAACGTCAGGGTTTCTTTCATCGGCGACTCCGGATCGCCGGGTGCGGACGTCACTGGCGCTCTGCCGAGCGAAACCTCGCCCTTCTGCCCTTCTCTGCTGTTCACCAGAACCAGCTCCATGGAAACCGTCCCGGGGTAACGGTCGGCATTGCGAATCTGAATGCGAATTTCGCGGCAGCAGTTCAGGTTGATCAGTTTGCCTAGATTCTGGTGCGCTTCCATGATCAGCGGCCTGCTATCCGGCGCGAAAAAGGTCATCTCCGCCGGCGTGCCGTGGGTTTTAAAAGAATCGGGCGGAGGTTTTGTATCCGGAAACTTGAAGAACCAATAGGCTCCGTAAAAGGGAATCGATATCGGATTCGGATGTTTCTCATCGAACAGATTGGCGGTCATCGACGGCAGAGGAGGCACCAGAGTGGTCTGCTGCTGTTGCTCCGGCAGAAGAATGACGCCGGTATGATCGCCGCTGTTGTCGGCTGAGGTCGAGTCTTCTTTTTTCTCGAAGGAGTCGACGGAAGGAGCGCCGGGCGCGGGCGGACGGTACCGGTCGCCTCCGCCGGAAGGCCACACGAAAACGACGAATCGGAGGAGTCCGCCCACCAGGATGACGGTCGCCAACGCGTCCCGCAGGCGGCGTTTCGTGCGGCGCCGCACGCCTCCACCGGCTGCTTTTACGCTTTGAATGATGACGATGCCGGCCGCGATACACAAAATGGTCGCCACCGTGGAATAGCCTGCGTACACGGCCAGCACAGCCGCCTGGATGCAGAACGCCGCGATGAGAGCGCCGCCAAAGCTCTTCACTTTAAGTAGAGATTCCGCCGCCCGGAGGAAAGTTCCCGTCGCGGTAAGCTAAAAGTGATGAAATCCGCAGCAATCATGGGGCTGATTCTTTCGCTCGTCGCGGCCTATTTTTCCGATTACACCATTGCCCGGAGCAACCCGTTGGGGACTGTAACGGTGCAGCCATACTACGAAATTCACCAGAAAAACGGGAAAACCGAGTTCGACTACAGCATGCCTCCGGAAACGCAGACCTGTGTCGCGTCCCTGCTTCCGCACCTGGGCGTCAACCCTTGCTGGTACGTCACGAAACACAAGATGCGAAAAATCGAAATCTGATCCGTCCTACTTCCAGACTTGTTTATCGCGGAACACCATCACCGGACGTTCCGCCTGCACTTTCACTGTTAGCCGGCCGTCGCGTACCGAGACGTTCGCGGCCTCCGTCTTATCGGCCCAGATCGCTCGTGCGACCACAGCATTCGCGTCCCAACCTTCCGGCAACGACGCGCTCAATTCCTTCGCCGTTCGAGAATAAAATGCCACCCGATCCTTGCCGATGGGGCAGAACGTATCGCCGTCCTTCGCCACCTCGACGCCGTTTGCGGTGATCGTGTACAGATCGTTCTTCCAATCCAGGTCGATGCGTGAATTCCCTTCCAGGCCGATCACGATCCGGTCGCCATCGCGCAGAAAAGCCTCAATGTTGCGGTAATGAACCTGATACCAGGGGACCAAGGTGCCGTAATAAAAGTTGGTGAACGAGCGCTCCCAGTCCTCCGCGGGAAGCCAGGGAAATTCGTGGCCGTTGTAGAAAAAGCCGTACAACTCGGGATGTTTTTTCCACTCATCGCCGTGCATGCCCCAAATCGCCGACTTCCGATAGATCGTCGCGACCAGCGGAATCGCTTCGCCGCCGAACGGCGACACTTCGCCCACCGGGCCGTTGTCGCTGACGCTGATCTTGCCCAGGGTCGCGTAGCGCAGTTCTTCCGAAACGACGTCGAGCCCCTGTTTTTTGAACTCTTCGAGGACCTTGTAGCGGGATTCGAGATTCCTCACGCCGCTTGCCGGATGGTCGCGATCCCAATCGTTGCGGATCGTATAGTACGAAAGGACGTCGATGAGATAAGTCTCGCGAATTTTGTAACGCTCGGCCGTGTAACGAATCCGCTCCGGCCCCGGTCCTTCCATGTATTTCGCCAATCCGATAATGTACGAGTTCTCTCCAGTCCAGTCCCGGCTCTTCCATAACTCGCCGTCGGGGCGGCGCGCGACCAGGTTCGAATCCCACGCCGGGCTGCTCTGATACGCGTCGTCGTAGTTATCGGAAAAGCTGACTGTCGCGTTCATCCTCCGCGCATTGTCGCGGAGCTTCTCGAACCCTTCCAATCCGCCGAGCCGTTTGTTGACCTCGGCCACCGCCGGATATCCGGTATCTTTCCCGCGATACTGCCAGCCCCACAGGTAAACGTCCTGCGGCGCGCCTCCGGTCAACGATGCGACGCGTTGAACGATTTTCTCGGACTCGGCGAACGTGGCTTGAGGCTTGGGAAAATTCGGCTCATCGCAATCTATCATGTACAGCAGTTTGTCGTCGTAGTAATGCGTGGGGATTTCGGGCATGCGCGCCCGAACGAGCTTCGCGCCGTCCAGCCAGTCGACCGCGCCGTTATGATCCATGTCGCCCGAAAAATCGAGGCGGCACAGAGGACGTCCGCCCACCAGAAGATTCGGCGTCGTGCTGTTGCCCGAAATTCGAGGCGTGTTCGGGCCCATGTTCATGTCGTAAGAAAGCTCGCCGTTCACGCGCCACGTCTTAATCGTGCCGAGCGCCGCGACGCGATTGTTCACCGAAAGCTCGGTCGTATCCATGTAAGAGAGCACTTCTTCGACGCACAGCATCCGGTTGGTGCCGATCATGACGACAGGCAGCGTCGCCGCGACGCCACCCCAGAATCGATTGGCGGGCAGATGACCGGGCTTGGCTTTGCTCAACATGGAAAACGTGCCGCCGCCATCGCCGTGCGCCAGCCATGCGCCGCCGTCTTCTTCTTTCACCGACGCAAGTTCGGGCAGCCCGACGTCGATCAACTCAAAGCCCTGCTCTTCCAGTACGGCTTCCAAAGAGACCAGCAACTGCGCGCCGTTCAATTCATAGCGCAGCATGAACGACGCCTCGGGCGCGCCCTTTTGGCGAACGGTGAACTGAAAATCGGCCCGCGTCTTATTGGAGCGGATCACCTCGGGGCGCACGGCGAAGTTCGTATACGTTCTCGGACTGGCGCGGAAAATCGTTACAGTGACGTCGTTGCCGGGCGATCCCCTCAATGTCGCCTTCTTGGAGGACAGGCGGTATTCTACCGGGAGCCCCTTCAGCGGGTCGAAGGTCACTTCCAACTGCGAGGATTTCAACTCCACCGGCTTGGCGGCGAACGCCGCGGCCGCCAGGAACATGCCAATGAAGATCTTCATCGCTCCTGCCTCTACTGTAGCCCGGCGCTTACCCGGCCTGGAGACGGATCGTCACATCAAGCCCCCTCGGCACGCGATTCCTGCACGCGACGGTTCCTCCGCACGCTTCGACACAAGTTCGTACGATGGCGAGGCCGAGGCCCGCGCCGCCGGTTTCGCGTGTACGCGCCGATTCCGGCCGGTAGAAAGGCGCGAAGACGTCTTCCAGCTCTTCCTTCGGCAGTCCAGGGCCTTGATCGGCAATCGAAATTTCGACGTCCGACCCGCTGGGCGCGGCGGTAATCCTGATCGGGCCTTGATCCCCCGCGTAACGAATCGCGTTGCGAACGATATTCGAAAGAGCGCGCAGCAGCAGAGCTTCATTGGCCATGACGGAAACGTCCGGCGCGACCGCGATTTCGATCGAGGCCGACGCGAACGCCTCCCGCGCGACGGCTTTCTGGGCCACGGCGGCCACGCCGACCGCCGCAAGAGGGGTTGTCCCCGCATCGAGCCCAGCCTTGGAGAACGAAAGCAGCTCGTTCACCAGCGCCGACATTTCCTGAATCTCTTCGTGCAGAACCGCGACGTGCGGCTTTAGCTCGCCGTCGGCCTTTCGCTCCAGAATCCCCAGTGCGAATTGAATCCGCGCGATGGGCGCGCACAGTTCGTGGGCGATATCGCCGACGAAGCGCTTCTGGTTTTTCACGAAACCCTGGAGCCGCGCGCCGAGCCGGTTGATCTCCCGGCCCAGATGCCCCAATTCGTCGGGTCGCGTGTCCGCGACATGCGCGTCGAACCTGCCTTCGGCGATCTGCGCCGTGACGCGATCCATTTGCGCGATCGAACGGGTAAGCGCCCGGATGAACGGCAGCCAGCACAATGCGATGACTGCGGCCACGCTCAGCGCAATGCCGCCGAACAGTTCCCAGTCCAAGAAAAAGGTCGAGTTGAAAAGAGACCCCGTGCGAATCAGGAGGACCGCGGGCGTACCTGAGCGAATATCCGGCCCCGAAACGCTGACCCGCGCGCCGGCCCAATACTGCGTGGGACGATGTGTGATCTCCAAAAATACCGATTCCGCCGGTTCGCGGCGGGGAGGAGGCGGAGGACCGCGCTTGCTTTTTCGTCCCTTGTCGTCGTCAGGAGGCGGCTCGCGCCTGGGCGGACGATCCTCTCTCTCCACCGGCGGCGGGGCGGCACGGCGGATTTTTTCGAGCAGCTCCGGCGGCAGATCCACGCGAGGCCCGGCGATCCAACCCTCCGGATGCACCAGGAAGAATTCAGCGCCATACCGTTTTCCAAACGCCGCCAGCAGACTGTCGCGCTCGCTGGGCGGGGTCGAGTCGAATTCCACGGCGAACGCGTTGCCGATCCACAAAATCCGGTCGCGCGCCGGTCCCAGCAGCAGCGATTCCGGCCCGATCCGCAACTGCCACAACCCGAATCCCGCCATCAACGCGGCGAGTAACACCAGGTTCAAGACCGCCAGAAGAAGGATTTTCCGCGATAGCTTCATTCGCTCTCCGGCTTCTTCAGCATGTAGCCGACGCCGCGAATCGTCTCGATCCAGCGGGGTGATTTGGCGTCGTCCCCCAGTTTTTTTCGCAGCGACGAAATATGGACGTCGATCGAGCGGTCGAAGCCCTCGAAATCGCGGTCGGCCACTTCCAGCAGCAGATTCTCCCTGGTCTTCACGCGTCCGCTCGCGCGGGCCAGCGCCAGGAGGAGATCGAATTCCTGGCGCGTCAGCAGCATCTGCTGGTTTTTTAGCATCGCGGCGTGCGCCGCGGGGTCGATGTAGAGGTCGCCGACAATCACCGGCGCGCTGCGCTTATCCGCCGTCGCGGCCTCGGTCATCACGGACCTGCGCAATACGGCTCGTAACCGCGCGAGCAGCTCCCGCGTCGAGAACGTCTTGGGAAGATAATCGTCCGCGCCCAGTTCCAGCCCGACGATTCTGTCCGCTTCCTCGCCACGACCGGTTAACATCAGCACGGGAACGGTGGAGTGCGCGCGCAGACTGCGCAACACCTCGAAGCCGTCCATCCCCGGCAGCATCACGTCGAGGATGATGGCCTGAAACGAATCCTTCAACGCCAGGGCGAGACCCGCGGGTCCGCTGTGTTCCATGGCCACGCTGTAGCCCATCGTTTCCAGGTAATCCTTCACCAGCCGGCATAGGCGCACGTCGTCTTCCACGATGAGCAAGCGTGCCGGAGCGGCGAACGTCGGGGTCATTTTCATTTTTACTGTACTCGCGATTTGTTGGAGGGCGGCGAAACTTTACCCGTCCTTAACAATTCTCCCCGAATTCCAAACACTGTCCTGACATTCATCGATTTCAATCAAAGTGGGAGGAAATCTTGAAGACTTTCACTTTGTTCTTATTGTTTGTCGCGGTGTTGGGTGCACAGACCGATCCTGGGCCGCGCAACGGACCAACGCCGCCCGTTCAAGCCATTCGCGGCGTCACGGCGGCCGAACTGCAAGCGTTCCTGCAAGGACTGAGTACGTTTACGGAAGTCGATAATGTAGTGAACGGGCTCGGGCCGCGCTTCAATCTCGATAGCTGCGCCGGCCGCCATGCCTACCCCGGCGTTGGCGGATCGAGCCCGCAGAATAATCCCCAAGTGGCGGTCGCCAATAAATTCGGTGCGACCAATAAGATCCCTCCCTTCGTCCAACCCAACGGGCCGGCCCGCGCTGTGCGTTTTCGTCAGAACCCCGACGGAACGCCTGACGGCGGCGTTCACGATCTGTTCGTGATCACGGGGCGCAGCGACGCTCCCGCCGTGTGCCAGATCGCGCAACCCGATTTTTCCAACGCCGCGAATCTATCCTTCCGCATCCCGACGCCTTTGTTCGGGCTCGGCCTTATCGAAGCGATTCCGGACATGGCGCTGACAGCGAATCTTGCCTCGACGGCGGGCCGCCGCCAGGCTGTTAACATAGGCGGACAGTTCAATACCAGCGCCAACGATGGCACCATCACGCGTTTTGGCTGGAAGGCGCAGAACAAGTCGCCCCTGATGTTCGCCGGCGAAGCGTATAACGTGGAGATAGGCGTCACCAACGACCTGTTTCCGCAGGAGCGTGACGAAACGCCTGCCTGCTTCTCCGGCCTCGGCGCACCCGAAGATCACGCCAACCTGATCACTGGCGCGCCGTCGGACATCGATACTTTCACGCTCTTCATGCGTTACCTCGCGCCTCCTCCGCCTCCTCCGCCGGCGTCGCCCGCCGCGCAGTTGTTCGATTCGATCGGATGCACTCTGTGCCACACGCCACACTTGAGCACCGGCACTTCACAATCCGCGGCGCTCGCGCAGCAGACCGTGAATCTGTTCTCCGACCTCGCCATCCATCACATGGGTCAAGCCCTCAACGACGGCATCACGCAAGGCAGCGCCCGCGGCGACCAGTGGCGATCCGCGCCGCTGTGGGGCTTAAGCGCTCGCATCTTTTTATTGCACGATGGCCGCACCACGGACCTGATGCAGGCCATTCTGCTGCACGACAGCCCGGGCTCTGAAGCCCACACCGTCATCCAGAATTTCCAGGCATTGACCGCGGCCCAGAAACAAAGCCTCCTGGACTTCCTGCGGTCGTTGTAGCAACTGGGCCGATCGGTGTTTCAAAGAGTTACAATCATGCGATATGCGACGTGTTGTAGCCTGCCTCGTCCTTTTCTCGTTCACCGCCGTTGAAATCGGCGCCAAGCCGCCGGTGCGGGCCAGACACGCGATGGTGGTGGCGCAGGAACCTCTGGCAGCCGATGTTGGCGTTGCAATCTTGAAAAGCGGAGGCAACGCCATCGACGCAACCGTCGCCGTCGGGTTCGCGCTCGCCGTGACGCACCCGTTTGCCGGAAACATCGGCGGAGGCGGATTCATGACCATCCGCCTGGCCGACGGCCGCACGACCTTCATCGACTTTCGGGAGCGCGCACCGGGCAAAGCTACGCGCGACATGTATCTGGACGCCAACGGCAAACCAACGCGGGACAGCATCGAAGGCTGGCGTTCCTCCGGCATCCCGGGTAGCGTGCGCGGATTTGAACTGGCTCTCTCGAAATACGGCCGCAAGAAGTGGGCTGACGTCCTCGCGCCCGCCATCGAACTCGCGTCCAGGGGATTTCCCGTCAGCTACTCCCTGGCCGAATCGCTGCATTCGCGCAGCCTGGCGCGCTCCGAGGAGTCGAAGCGGATCTATCAGAAGGGCGGCGCATTTTACGACGTCGATGAGACGATCAAGCTGCCCGATCTCGCCGCGACCCTGACACGCATCGCGAAGAGCGGGGCAAATGAATTCTACGAGGGCGAGACGGCCCAAAAGTTCGCCGCCGAAATGGCGAAGAATGGCGGGTTGATCACTCTCGCCGACCTGAAGGATTACAAAGCCGTCGAGCGAAAGCCGCTCATTGGAAAATACAAGAACTACGAGATCATCACCGCGCCTCCCCCCAGCTCCGGCGGTATTGGGATGCTGCAAATTCTCGGGATGCTGGAAGGATCGGGCTATGAGAAGACCGGATTCGGCTCCGCCGCCAGCATCAGCTACGTCGCCGAGGCGATGCAACGCTTCTACGCCGACCGCAGCGAATATTTCGGCGACCCGGACTTCTTCAAGGTCCCGATCATCGGGCTCCTCGACCCGGCATACATCGCGAAACGCCGCGCGACCATCGATCGCGATCACGCCACGCCCAGCGATCAGGTGAAGCCTGGTAAACCGGCGGGGAGCGAGGGCACGGAGACCACGCATTTCTCCGTGGTCGACGCCGAAGGCAACGCCGTGGCCGTCACCTACACGTTGAACGGCGGCTATGGAAACGGCATCACGGTGCCCGGGCTCGGCTTCCTGCTCAACAATGAAATGGACGATTTTGCCGCCAAAGCCGGCGCCGCGAACATGTTTGGACTGGTGCAGGGCGAAGGCAATACGATTCGCCCCGGCAAGCGGCCTCTGTCCGCGATGACGCCCACCATCGTGCTGCGCGACGGGAAACTGTTCATGACGGTCGGCGCGCCGGGCGGCTCGCGCATCATCACCGCGGTGACGGAGGTGTTCTTGAACGTCGCCGATTTCGGGATGAACGCGCAAGACGCGGTCGACGCGCCGCGCTTCCATCACCAGTGGCAGCCGGACATTCTGTATCTGGAAAAAGGCTTTTCGCCCGACACCGTGGACTTGCTCAAAGGGCGTGGCTTCCATGTCGATTACGCACCGGGCGTGGTGATCGCCCGCGTGGAGGCGATTGTCATCGACGGAGGCTGGCTCCAAGGCGGCTCCGACGGGCGCGCGGTTGGTAAAGCGGCGGGCTACTGAAAGTATCCCCTCCATGACCGTCGGGGTTCCGTTTCCGCCCCGCGGTGCGCGATCATAAGAACCGGATGCTTCACGCACTCTCCACTCATCTTTTTGTCGGGCACCGCCTCACGACCGTCTGGCTCGACCGGATCTGGGACGCGGGCATTCCCCTGGTTGAGATTTTCTGCGCCAAGCAGCATCTGGATTATCACGATCACGCGCAGATCCGCGAACTGGGGCACTGGTTTCGCGATTCGCCCCTGAAGCTCCATTCGCTGCACTCGCCCATGTACAACGACGATGTATGGGGACGCTCCGGTCCTCATTCGGTGCTCAGCATCACCGAACCCGTGAAGTCGAAGCGCCTGGCGGTGGTGGACGAAATCAAGCGAGCGCTGGACATTGCCGAGATCGTGCCTTATCGCTACCTTATTCAACACATCGGCGTGAGCGGCGAAGAGTATGAGGATCGCAAAGTGGACGCGGCCTTCTCCGCGCTCGAAGAAATCAGCGTCTTCGCGCGCCAGCGTGGCGTCGAGGTGCTGCTCGAAAATACGCCCAACGGATTGTCCAGCGCGGAGCGCCTGCTGATGTTCTTCGAACAGACGCATCTGAATCTGAACGTGTGTCTTGATACGGGGCACGCCAACATGCGCGAAGGAGTGGACACGGCTTACCGTTTGCTGAAGAGCCGCATCCGCTCCACCCACATTCATGACAATAATGGGAAAGAGGACTCGCACCTGTTTCCGCTGCTGGACGGGGCTGGAACTATCAACTGGCCTCGCGCGATGGAGACGCTCCGCTCGAATGAGGAGCAATATCCCTTGCTCCTGGAGTTAAAGGAAGTGCCGGATATGGAGCATCCGTTCGACGCGGTGAAGCAGCTGTTTGAGCGCCTGGAGAATTTAAAACCAAATGAGTCTTGATAATTCGATACCGCCGCGCGTTTCTGTGGCGGACGCGGGTCGGCACACCGGCGAAACAGTTGAGATCGCGGGCTGGCTGTACAATCTTCGCCGCAGTGGGAAAATATGTTTCCCGCAATTGCGCGACGGCACGGGCATCATCCAATGCGTCGCGGTGAAGAGCGCGCTGCCTGAGGATCTGTTCGAATCGCTGAAGAACCTGACGCAAGAATCGTCGCTGGTGATTCGTGGCAAAGTCCGCGAAGAATCGCGCGCCTCGGGCGGATACGAACTCGATGTGGAGGGCGCGGATATTGTTCAGCGCGTCTCCGAAGACACGCCGTATCCCATCACGCCGAAAGATCACGGCACCGATTTTCTAATGGATCATCGGCATCTGTGGCTGCGCAGCCGCCGCCAGAACGCGGCCATCCGCGTGCGCCACGAAGTGATCAAAGGCATCCGCGACTATTTCGATTCGCACGGCTTCGTATTGGTCGATACGCCGATCTTCACGCCCGCCGCCTGCGAAGGCACTTCCACTCTATTCGAGGTCGATTACTTCGAAGACGAGAAAGTCTACCTCACGCAGTCCGGTCAGCTTTATAACGAAGCCACCAGCGCCGCATTCGGCAAAACCTACTGCTTCGGCCCGACGTTTCGCGCCGAGAAATCGAAGACTCGCCGGCATCTGACCGAGTTCTGGATGGTGGAGCCGGAAATGTCGTACGCCACGCTGGAAGACGTGAAGCGAGTGGGCGAGGAACTGGTGACGTTCGTCGTCGCCCGCGTGCTGGAACATCGCCGGGAAGAATTAAAGGTCCTGGAGCGGGACGTGACGAAGCTGGAAGCGATCCAGGCGCCATTCCATCGGATGAGCTACGACGAAGCTGTGGTTAAGCTGCAAGCGAAAGGCAGCGAAATCGTCTGGGGAGGGGATTTCGGCAACACGGACGAAACGCTGCTGACCGAGGATTTGGACCGTCCGGTGATGGTCGATCGCTACCCCACAGCCGTGAAGGCGTTTTACTTCCAGCCCGCCGACGACCGGCCCGAGGTCGCGCTGGGCGTCGATTTCATCGCCCCGGAAGGCTTCGGCGAAATTATCGGCGGAGGCCAGCGCATTCATTCTCTCGAGCTGTTGAAGCAGCGCCTGCACGAACATAATCTGCCGGAGGAAGCGTTCAACTGGTATCTCGACCTGCGCCGCTACGGCAGCGTCCCTCACGCCGGATTCGGCATGGGAGTGGAGCGCTTCGTAGCCTGGATGTGCGGACTGGAGCATATTCGGGAAACGATCGCATTCCCGCGGATGCTGTATCGCACCAGACCGTAAATGCGCCGAGACGCGATAATGGAAATATGACGATCGCGCCCGGCATAGTTCTTCCAGAGGCAAAAATCGTAGAGATTTGCCGCCGCTACCAGGTTCGCGAGTTGTCTCTTTTTGGTTCCGCGGCGCGCGGGGAGGTACGCCCGGACAGCGACATTGATCTTCTTGACGACTATTTTCCAACCGCGCGGCCCAGTTTATTCGATCTCATCGGGATGACAAATGAGTTGTCCGATCTATTGGGCCGAAAGGTCGACTTGGGAGTGAAACGAGCCCTCAAACCCAGATATAAGGACCAAATTCTCGCGGAAGCGCACGTTATTTATGCGGCGTGACCGTGAGCGGATACTCGATATCATGGAGGCGCTCGATTCACTCGCACGGAGCCTGCTGGATTGCATGCTAGTGGAGCGCGTCACACAGAGTCGACATTATGTAGGTGTTGATTTCCATCGTGGCGCACGCCCCCGGCGTGCCGCGTCGACACTCGTGTCGATGCATGGCCTATTATTTCTATCGATCGAGGAACGGGCGTCGAGACGAGTCTCGACGCGGCACGCACGAGTGCGTGCGCCACATGCACTAGCGGAATTCCCCGAATGAAACAATCTCACATCGCGATCATCGGCGCTCCCATGGACCTCGGCGCGGGACGCCGGGGCGTCGATATGGGGCCTTCCGCTTTGCGGCTCGCGAATCTTAACGAGAAGCTCACCTCACTCGGTTATGAGATCGAAGACTTGGGCAACGTGCTGGTCGATCAGCCCGAAGCGTCGCCCGTGGGTCCTGAAAGCGCGCGGTATCTGCACCAGATCGCCCGCACTTGCACGCGCCTGATGGAAATGGTGGAGCATGCGGCCGATCAGGCCAAGGTGCCGCTGGTGCTGGGTGGCGATCATTCGGTCGCCATCGGGACCATCGCCGGCATGTCGAAGCATTTTCGGAAATCGAGCCGCAAACTGGGCCTCATCTGGGTCGACGCCCACGCCGACATGAACACTCCTGAATCCAGCCCCAGCGGCAACATCCACGGGATGCCTCTGGCGTGCTGCATCGGAATTGGTCCTCGGGAGCTGACGCGACTGGGCGGCTTCGCGCCCAAGGTCGACCCGGCCAACGTCGCCATCATCGGTCTGCGTAGCGTGGATGAGGCGGAGCGTCAACATGTTCGCGAGGCGGGCGTTCACGCCTACACCATGCGCGACCTCGATGAACGTGGCCTGCGCAGCGTCCTCCGGGAGGCGATCGACCGCGTGTCGGAAGGCACCGCCGGCTTCCATCTTTCTTTTGACATGGATTCGGTCGATCCCAGCGAAGCCCCGGGCGTTGGCACGCCCGTGCGCGGCGGCATGACCTATCGCGAGGCGCATCTGGCGATGGAAACCATCTGCGACAGCGGCCGCATGACCTCCATGGAAATTGTGGAAGTGAATCCGGTGATCGATGAAGTGAACCGAACGGCGCTGTTAGGCGTCGAACTAGTCATGTCGGCGATGGGGCAAAGAATATTATGAGCAAATTGCGAGTAGCCGTTCTTTGCGGCGGGCGAACCGGAGAGCATGAGGTATCTCTCAACTCGGCCGAGTCGGTCATCCGTGTGATGGACCCGGCGAAGTACGATGTGCAACGAATTCTCATATCGAACGATGGGCGGTGGCATCCGCGCGCGATTGCTCCGGAACCCGGCGGCAATCCGGACATCGACGTCGTTTTTCCCGTCCTTCACGGGACCTTTGGTGAGGACGGAACCGTGCAAGGATTGCTGGAGCTTGCCGATTTGCCCTATGTCGGCGCCGGGGTGCTCGCATCCGCCGTCTCCATGGACAAGGAAGTGCAAAAGAGGCTTTGCGCGGCCAGCGGATTGCCGGTCGTGGAGTATTGCGTCATGGCTGTTCCCCCGCCGGAAGTATCACGTTCATCGATCGGAGTTGCGATGTTCGAAAATCCGGCATTCGGTTTTCCGATGTTCGTAAAGCCAGCCAACCTCGGCTCTTCGGTGGGAATCTCAAAGGTAAAATCGCCTGAGGAGTTGGTGAATGCAATCGCGCTCGCAGCAGAGTTCGACCGCAAAGTCATCGTCGAGCGCGGCATCAACGGCCGCGAATTCGAATGCTCCGTACTCGGCAACGACGACCCCCAAACCTCCGTCCCGTGCGAAATTCTTCCCTCGCGCGATTTCTACGATTACGAAGACAAATATCTTCTCAACAAAGCCCAAACCATTGTCCCCGCCGATCTCTCCCCTACCCAAACTCGGGAGATCCAGCGTCTGGCCATCGCCTGCTATCAGGCGGTCGAATGCGCAGGCATGGCCCGCGTCGATTTTCTTCTTGAAGCCTCCACCGGCAAATTCTTTATCAACGAGATCAACACTATTCCCGGATTCACCTCCATCAGCATGTATCCGAAAATGTGGGAGGCGAGCGGCCTTCCCTTTTCCGCGCTGATCGACCGCTTGATCGAACTCGCGTTGGAGCGCCATCGAGGCCGGCGCTCGCTGCGCTACAGCCGCTGAACTCATGCCACTTTTTGCATTTCTCCTCTTCTTCGCCGCGCCGCCTCAGGACGACCCCGCGGAGAAGCTCGCGCGCGATCTGAAGAAGATGATCGATGTGTTTAACATCGCCGACCGCGAAGCAGCCGATCCAGTCTCGCCCGACCAGGCTTTTTATCAGGGCGCGATCCCGGGCATGCTGAAAACCCTCGATCCTCATTCGATTTTCTTCGATCCAGGCCAGTTCGAGCAGTTGAAGCAGATGCAGAACAGCGAAAGCAAGGGCTTCGGATCGATCGTCAGCGTGCTTCCCGGCCGCGTCATTGTTCTGCAAACGATGGAAGGAACGCCGTCGGCTAAATCCGGCCTCACCGCCGGCGACGAGATCCTGGCCATCAACGGATACGAGCTGGCGCGCCTGGAATTCGAGCAGCTGGTCGAGCTGCTGACCGTCGCGCGCCAAAGAGAAGCGCAGCTTTATGTCCGCCGCCCCGGCAACGCGCGCGTCCTCCAGTTCACCTTGAAACCCGAACTGGTAGACACACCCAGTATCGATCGCGCGTTCCTGCTGGCGCCCGGAACCGGCTATGTGCGCATCGCCAGTTTTGACGAAGCAACGGGCAAACTGGCTCGCGAAAAAATAGAATCGCTAGGCGGAGAAAATCTCAAAGGCCTTGTCCTCGATCTGCGCAACAACGGTGGCGGGTCCGTCGCGGCGGCTCTCGAAACGGCGTCGTTATTCCTCAACCCCGACCAGCTGGTCTTCAGCGTGAAGGGCCGCAGCGCGAAAACCGAGGAAGTGCGCGTGCCGAAACTTGCGCGCCCTTATAAATTTCCCGTTGCGGTCCTCATTAATGGGAAGAGCGCCAGCGCCTCGGAAATTCTGTCGGGCGCGTTGCAGGACCACGACCGCGCGACCATCCTTGGCGAACCCAGCTATGGCAAGGGCCTGGTCCAGCGTGTCTACACTCTCACCAGCAACACCGGCCTCGCCTTGACCACGGCTTTCTATTACACCCCCAGCGGCCGGTCCATCCAAAAACCGCTCGCCTTCGGCCAACTCGACTCGAAGGCCATCGCGCTGCCTGGATCTTTTCACACCGATGCCGGCCGTGAGGTGCGTGGAGGAGGCGGTATTCAACCCGACGAGCCAGTTGAGCCGGCGCAGGAGACGCGCCTGGAAATGGTCCTCGACGCCAGCGGCATCATTACGACCTTCGCCACCGAGTACGTGCAAAAACACGAAATTGTCACCGATTTTGAAGTCACGCCGGAGCTTCTCGACGAGCTGCGCGTCTTCCTCTCGGCCAACCGCATCCAGCCGCCGGTCAGCGATTTTTTGAAGGACCGGGCCTGGATTCAGAGCCGGCTGAAACAGGAGATCGTCAGTTTGAAGTTCGGCGTGGCCAAAGGGGACGAAACTGAAATGCAGCGCGACGCCGTGGTGCAGGCCGCGCTAAAGAAACTACGCTAGCGGCCTGTCGCGGAGATAACGTTACCGTGCCAACCAACGGGCGCTCGCGATTTTCGTTTCCTGGCCCCTGGAGCGCGTTTAAACGCGGTTTCCGAGATTTCCGCAGGGGTGGGTCGGCGGAGGCTCGTCCGGCGCGCCGATTTTGGCGAGTTTGACACGTAAAAACTGATTCTGTGCGAGTTACCGGAAAATCTCCACGCGGGCCGGCGAGCGAAAATTGCTCCGCCACGCACTCATCAAGACGGTGGCGCGAGCCGGCGTCCGCCTTGTGGGGCCGGGGTGTTTTCGAGTGCGACGCACTCCATTACGCCGATTCTTTGCGCGACCGCAGGACTTGAATCGCCACCGGCAGAACACTGATGAGCACAATCGCGATCACGACTTTTTCGAAGTTGTGCCGCACCACGGGAATGCCGCCCAGGTAGTATCCGGCCAGAGTCGCCGAGAGCACCCAGCCCAGGCCGCCAAAAACGTTGAACGAGAGGAATCGCGCGTACCGCATTTTCCCCACGCCGGCCATGAACGGCGCAAAGGTCCGCACAATCGGCACGAACTTGGCGTAAATCAGCGTCTTCCCGCCGTGTTTTTCGTAGAAAGCCTGAGTGCGCCGCACGTATTCCTGTTTGAAGAATCGCGAATCGGGACGCGAGAAAATCTTCGGTCCGGTGCGATAACCCAAAAAATATCCGCTCTGGTCGCCCAGAATCGAGACCACCACCAGCAGCGAGCAGATCTTCACGATGTCCAGGTCGCCCGCGCCGCATACCACGCCCACCGTGAACAACAACGAATCGCCGGGAAGGAACAGCCCGACTAAAAGGCCCGTCTCGGCGAAGACCACGCCCGCCAGCAAGGCATAGCCCAGCCAGCCGGTGAGCACCTGCGTCAGAAGATGGATCAGTCGATCCGGGTCAGTCAGGCTTCGCCAGACATCCAGAATTGTGCTGAGCATTACGAGCGCTTTAGCGCCTGCGCCAGTTTCAACACCAGATCGTTATTGACCTTCAATTTGCCTTCGGCCTTCAGCTTGGTGGTCACGCTATCCATGAACAGATTCAGGCGCTCGTTCGCCCTCTGCTGCCGGATGGTGTCGCGAATTGTCTGCTTCTCCGCCGCAAACGCCGTCATGTCGGCGGGAGTTTTCGACTCCACCTGATAGACAATGTCGCGGCCCATCACGTCAATCGGTCCGACCACCGCGCCCACTCCCTTGGTGAAGGCTTCCTTCACATAGGCAGCTTGTCCCAGGCCTTCCACCGAATCGGCGGGGCCGAACTGCGCCGGTGAGCTTACCTCCAGCTTCATCCCTTTGGCGACCTTGTCGATGTCCTCGCCGCCGCGCAGCTTCTCGGCCGCTTCCCTTGACCTGCTGTGCGCCAACGTCGTGGCACGGTCGGTCAACATGCGGTCTTTCACTTTGTCGGCCACTTCGTCGAAAATGGCCGGCCGCGCCGCCGTCCTATTCTTCAGCACCGCCGCCACCAGGCGATTCGCGGGCAGCGTCAGCACAGGCGTCACATCGTTGGGCTTCATTTGCGCCAGCGCATTGTCGATTTCCGGTACGGATCCCAGCGTCGGCACAGGCGATCCGGCCGTCGCGTTCGTCACCGTCGCCAGCTCCACTCCGAACTTCTGCGCGATTTCCGCCGCCGAGCCGGGCGATTTCGCCAGTGCGTCGTGCACCTGGTCCGCCGTCGTCTGCATTTTCTCAGTGATGCGCTGCTTCTTCACTTCGGCCGACAGTTGCGCCTTCACTTCGTCAAATGGCTTCACCCGCGCGTTTTCCTTCTCGTCGACCTTAATAATGTGATATCCGAATTCGGTGTTCACAATATCGCTCATATCCCCCGACTTCAGCGCGAACGCCGCTTTGTCGAATTCCGGCACCATCTGACCGCGTACGAACCAGCCCAGGTCGCCGCCCTTCGGCGCGTTTGACGAGTCGTCGGAATTTTTCTGCGCCAGTTGCGTGAAGTCCGCGCCCGCCTTCAACTGCTTCAGCAGATCCTGCGCCTTGGCCAGCGCCTGCTTCTTTTCCGCGTCGGACTTGCCTTGCGTCTTGATCAGAATGTGCCGCGCCTTCACCCGCTCCGGCATCCGGAAATTGTCCATGGAGCCGGCATACACCGCGCGCAGGTCCGAATCCGAAATGACCATGGACTGCTCCATCTTCGCCTGATCGGCAATCAACACCTGGAAGGACCGCTTTTCCGGAGTGAAAAACTCCGCATGATGCCCTTCGAAAAACGCGTGCAGATCGGCCGGCGAAACGGTCACTTGGTCCTTGAACTTGGCCGGAGGAAACGCGATGTACTTGATGGTCGCGCGCTCTTTCTCGCGCTTGTACTGGTCCTCGACTTCTTTATCCGTCACCAGAACGCTGGCGTAAACGATGTTCTTCACCTTTACCAGCATTCGCTGGCGGCGCATATCGTCCACCACGTCCTGCAGCGTCATGCCCTGTGCGGCCAGCCTCTGCTCGTACTCGTCCTTGGCGATCAGCGCGCCGTCCTTGAAATATTGCGGGCTCACCGTCTCCAGGCCCACCAGCACTTCGTCGTCGCTCACCGTCAGACCCTGGCGGCCGAATTCGTAGGCGATCGCCCGCTGCTGCACCATTTCGTCCACGATCTGCGGCGTGTAGACGTCCACCATTTCCGCCGGCAGCTGGCCGCTTTGCATGATGCGCTGCATGGCCAGCGCGACCTCTTGCGCGGTGAGCTTCGTGTTGCCGATTTCAGCGATGGTTCCCTCGTCGGCCTTCGACTGTTGTCCCGTGCTGCCGAAGCCGGGAATCAAATACGTGACCATCGATAAGGCCACCACCGAAAGCAGCCCGATGAGCATATAGCGGACAGCCTTCTGGCGGCTGCGGAACAGATCAAACATAAAAGGTGAGTACTCCTGATTACCCTAGAGGACGGACGCGTCTTAATTTACAAGTATAACAGCATTGCCCGCCGTCGCTACCCGCCCAACCCGCACTCCGAATGAATCGCCTTGACCGCGTTTTCCAGGCCTTCCCTGCGCACCACGATTGCGATGGTCAACTCACTCGACCCCTGCGCAATAGCAATGATATTGACGTTGCGCCTGAAAATGGCTGTAAAAATCCGCCCCGCGAGGCCCGGCGTCCCCTTCATGCCCTCGCCCACCACCGCAATCAGCCCGACGTCTTTATCCACGTCGAAGGGCTTGAGATACCCGTGCGCCAGTTCGAGCGACAGGCTCTCCTCCAGGTGGTCCATGACGCTTCCTAGTTCACTTTGACGAACCAGGAAACAAAACGTCTGGCGGTAGCTGGAACTGGTGATGGCCAGAATCTCCACGTTGGCCCGGTCCAGCGCCTCCAGCGCCCGCGCCATGACTTTGGTTCCGCTCAAGACCGAATTCGCCGGCTCAATCGACACCAGCGCCACGTCGCCCATGGACGTCACCGCGTGCGGACCGCGTGCCGCGCCGGCCATTGCCGCGCTGGGCACGATCTTAGTCCCCGGCTTGTCCAGAGCGAAGCTGTTCTTGCTCCACACGGGGATCTCGCGCTCGATCAGCGGAGCCAAGGTTCGCGGATGCAGCACCTTCGCGCCGTTATATGCCAGCTCCGCCGCTTCGTTATAGGTGACCATGTCCAGCACTCTGGCGTCGGAAATCAGCCGCGGATCGCCGGTCATGATACCGTCGACGTCGGTCCAGATCCACAGTTCGCTGGCATCGAGCGCGGCGGCGAGAATCGATGCTGAAAAGTCCGAGCCGCCGCGGCCCAGCGTGGTCGGCCTGCCGTCCAGGGTCGAGCCGTTGAACCCGGTCACGATGGGCAGAATTTTTTCGTCCAGCAATTTGCGAATGGTCTTCGACGCTCTTTGCCTCGTCTGTTCCATCAGCGGAGTGGCGTTGCCAAAGACCGCATCCGTGGCGATCACGTCAGCCGCATTCACCGCGGTTGCCGGAATTCCTTCCGACTCCAGAAACTCAGCGAGCAGAAACGCAGTCAGCCTCTCGCCTATCGCAATCGCCTCGTCGATCGACCGCGGAGGCCTCTCGCCCAACATCATCATGCCCTTGGCGATGCGCGAAAATTCCGAAATCAGTGCATGCACGCCGGCCAGAGCCGTCTCCTGCCGCGCTGGCGGCAGCAGTTCCCGGCAGACATCGAAATGCCGCGAAAAAAGCAGTTTCAGATTCTCGTCAAGACCCGCCTGATCGCCGGCTTCCGCCTTGCGCAGCGAATCGAGCAGCAGGTCGGTCACTTTCGACATCGCCGAGACCACGGTAACCACCGGCCGCTTCGATTGCTGCTCCGCGGAAATTTCCGCCGCCACACGAATCCTCGCCGCGGAGCCCATGCTGGTCCCGCCAAATTTCATCACCAACAGATCAGCCATATATTTAGTTCGAAGTCCGCTTCCTGACGACCTTCAAAATTGCCTCCTCGACCTCGACCGGCGAAAGCTCGGTCGAATCGATATACTCCGCATCCGGAGCCTGCGTGAGCGGCGCCTCCCTCCGAGTCCTGTCGCGCTGATCCCTCTCCCGCATCTCCCGCGCGATCTCGCCGACCGCAGCGCCTGTTTCTTGTGCCCTGCGCCCCGCGCGAATCTCCGGATCGGCATCCAGATAGATCTTCACATCGGCATCGGGAAACACAACGGTTCCGATGTCGCGACCCTCCATCACGACGGAATGGAGGCTTCCGATGCGCCTCTGCTCGTCGCGCAAGGCTTTGCGTACTCCTGGCGCAATCGACACCTTCGAAGCGGCTTTAGAAACTTCCGCATCGCGAATCGCCGCCGTCACATCCTCGCCATTCAGCAGAACTTTTGACTCGCCCTCGAACTCGATCCGAGCCTCGCGCGAAAGTTGCTCCAGCTTATGCAGATCGTCCAAATCGACGTTCACCCGCATCGCCCACAGCGCAATGGCGCGAAACATCGCTCCGCTGTCAATGTATGTGAACCCCAGCCTGCGCGCCAGCGACCGCGCGATGGTGCTTTTCCCCGCGCCTGCCGGCCCGTCGATGGCGACAATCACCGGCTTCCTCAATTTGCCCCGCCCACTCTGAAGATTATGTGGCGTACGCACTCGTGCGTGCCGCGTCGAGACTCTTCTCGACGCCCGTTCCGACGGATCACTAAGGCTTCCCCTGCGCCCAATCGTTCCGATAAACCTTCCCGTCTTTCATCACAAACTTCACCCGCATCATCACCCGGGCGTCTTCGAGCGGGTTTCCATCCACCGCAATCACATCGGCAAAATAGCCTTTTTCCAACAGGCCGGCTTTGTTTTCCAACCCGACAAGTGCCGCTGCTTCCACGGTCGCCGTGCGAATCGCCTCGACCGGTTTCATCCCCCACTCCGCCATGGTCGCGAACTGCTTGGCGTTGTCGCCGTGCGGATAAACCCCTCCGTCGGTCCCGAACGCCATCCGAGCCCCCGCCAGGTATGCCTTGCGAAAATTGGTTCTCTGCAACTTGCCGATCGCTTTCTCCTTCTCAATCGACTCCGGCAGCATCCCCACCTTCGCGCCCTCTTGCAGAATGTAGTCGTCGTTATAAATGTCGAATACCAGGAACGTGCCGTGCTGCTTGGCGAGCGCGATTCCTTCATCGTCAATCAGGCTCGAATGTTCGATCGAATCGATCCCCGCGCGGATCGCGTCCTTAATCGACTGCGTGCCGTGCGCGTGCGCCGCGACTTTTCGTCCCAGCTTGTGCGCCTCTTCGGCAATCGCCGTCAGTTCTTCGAGAGTGTACTGCGGAGCCCCCGGCGAATCGCCCTTCGAAAGCACCCCGCCCGACGCGCAGACTTTAATCACGTCGGCGCCGTACTTGATCACTTCGCGCACTTTGGTCCGCGCCGCCCAAGGCCCGTCAGCCACGCCCTCGTCGCGAAATTTGAACTCCGGGGCGAGAAGATCGTTATCGCAATGTCCTCCGGTAATCCCCAGCGCGGGTCCGGAAACAAACAGCCGCGGCCCATCGACCTCACCCGCATTGATCCCATCCCGCAGCGCGACGTCTGAATATCCGCTCGCGCCGACGTTGCGCACGGTAGTGAATCCGGCCCGCAACGTCAGCCGCGCATTCTTGACCCCCGCCACAGCCTGCCGAGGCACGGAAACCCCGAGGCTTTCGTACCCGGACTGCGTCGGCTCCATGGTCAAATGGTCGTGAACATCCATCAGCCCGGGCATGCAGGTCCCGCGCGACAGGTCGATCACGTCGGCACCGGACGGAGCCGCGACGTTCACGCCGACGATACTGCCGCTTTCAACAACGATTGTGGCGTTCGGAATCAGTTCGCCCTTGCGAACGTCGAGCAGCGAGCCGCACTTGATCACAGTGGCGGCGGGCAGCGTCAGAGCGCAGAAAGAGAGTAGAAAGGCAGTACGCAAATGGAATGTTACCCCGGAACCTATGAGTATCGCAGCTTTTTAGTCAGTGAACCGAAATGTAGAAAGCATCTGCTGATAGAGCTGGTAGGAGTGGGTGCCTCGGTCGATTTGGACGGCAAAGGTCTTCGAGCCATGCACGACGTAATAGGTCTCCGCCTCCGTCAGGTCCTGGTTGCTGGTTACCACCATCAAGGCGCGCGCCCCGCCGAGGGTGACCCATTCTTCGCTGACCTTAGGATTGAGATTGGTTGCCATTTTGATGTGGTCTAACCATTGCTCGGTGCTCTGGTTAGAGGGCTTGTCCTTGAAGTGCTGCACCATGACGCCCTCCTTCGTCTTAAGGTTTTTCGAAGAAAACGAAAACATTCGGATCCGTCGGATCAGGACATTGGTGGCAGCTATAGACCTTCCAATCGCGGGGACACTTAATGCTCCAGCCCGCCCGGTTGGTAAAGGTTTTCCACCGGGAATCGTCGACTCTGCCCGATTGCGCGAGCGCGGCCACGCCCAACAGCGCGCAACTGATGATCGCGACGGACAGGCTCTTCAAAACCGTCGACCCTCGTTGACCAGATCGCGGATCTTTACGCCCTTCCGGAGCCTGCGTCCGCGACCGAAAGCCTTCAACTCATCGATAACGTTGTCTCGCGTCGGCTTCCTTGGAACCGGCACGCGCTTCTTGACACCCATAACCTCAGTCTACGCAATCGGCGGCACATCCACCCAGGCGCGTTTTTTCCAACTTTCGATGCCTTTTTCCGCCAGTTGCACGCCCTTCACCGCTTCGAGCAGCGTCCAGCGGAACGGATCGCCTTTGACGACGTGACGCAGGAACAGCTCCCATTGGACTTTAAAGGCGTTGTCGAAAGTGTCTTGCTCCGGCACCTTCTGCCAGCCATCGAAATAATTGATGGCACTGGGGATATCCGGATTCCACACCGGCCTCGGCGTCCCCGCGTAGGGCTGAATCCAACAGTCGCGCAGGCCCACCACCGCGCTGCCCTTCGACCCGTCCACCTGCATGGTGAACAAATCGTCACGACGCACACGGGCGCACCAGGAGGAATTGAAATGCGCAATCACGCCGCCCTCCAGCTCAAACGTGGCGTAGGCCGAATCGTCAGCCGTGCATTCGTACGGTTTTCCCGTTTCGTCCCAACGAGTTGGCACATGCGTCGCACCCAGGCAGGAGACCGCTTTGACTTCGCCAAATAGGTTATCGAGCACGTAGCGCCAGTGGCACAACATGTCGATAATCATGCCTCCTCCGTCCTCTTTTCGATAGTTCCATGACGGCCTCTGGGCCGGCACCGTGTCGCCCTCAAAAACCCAATACCCAAATTCCCCGCGCACGGACAGGATCTTGCCGAAAAACCCTAACTCCTGCAATGTCTTCAGCTTGAGCATCCCGGGCAACCACAGCTTATCCTGCACTACGCCGTGCTTGACCCCCGCTTTCAATGCCAACTGGTAAAGCTCGTCCGCAACCGCGACCGTATCCGCGATCGGTTTCTCGCAATAGATGTTCTTCCCCGCCGCGACCGCCTTCCGAACCGCGTCCGCCCGCCGGTCCGTGGTCTGGGCGTCGAAGTAAATGGAGTACTGAGGGTCTGAGAGCGCGGAATCCACATCGGTGGACCAGGCCAGCCCGCCAAACTCGCGCGAAATCGACTCTAATTTGGCCTGATTCCTACCCACGAGCAATGGCTTCGGCATGATCGTCTCGTCGTCCGAAATCTTCACGCCTCCCTGCTGCATAATGGCGTAAATCGACCGCCGCAGGTGCTGGTTCAGTCCCATGCGCCCGGTGACGCCGTTCATGATAATGCCGACGTTATGGATCATATTGTTTGAGGTTTTGCGCCCGCAGGCAGCGGAGGCGCCTCGACACCGGCTTTGGGCAGCGTCCCGTCCAGTTCCTGACGCCAGTGCGCGACATCGCCCGCCGGTCCGTAGCAATAGATCATTCGCAGAGGCGTCTCGCCGATATTCGTCAATTGATGAAAAACGCCCGGAGGAATGTAAACCGCCTGCCCGGAGGTAACAGTGGAGCGCTCTTCTCCCAGGCACATTTCGGCTGTCCCTTCGACGACGAAATAGATCTCTTCCTGTTCCTGGTTATGCCAAGGGACCTGTCCGCCGTTAGGTTCCAGCGTCACGTTGCCCATGGAAAAATTGGTGGCCTGAATAGGGCTCGCGCCGCCCACAAGATTCTGCGTGCGCCGACGCGCGGGATAAGTGCGGCCGGCGATTTCGGAAAGGTCTGCGATGATCATCGAAAAACACAGGCTAGCATTTTTCGTACTTTAAGCTACTTGGCGGGGACGGACGGTTCGTTGAATTTCCTCGGAGCGGGCTTCCGACGCTATCGCGAGATCATAGGACGCTTGAAGGTTCAGCCAGAACTTCGGCGTCGTGTTGAAGTAACGCCCAAGACGAAGAGCCGTATCGGCGGTGATGCTCCGTCTGCCGTGAACAATCTCTGTCATTCGCGTGGCGGGAACCCTCAGTTCCAACGCGAGCTTGTTCACACTCATCCCGAGCGGTTTCAGGAAATCCTCCCGAATCGTCTCGCCCGGATGCGGGAACGGTATGCGATCTGTTCTCTTCCGGTTCATGATCGGTTCCTCCATCTAGTGATAATCGGCAATTTCAACATCGAACGCGTGGCCGCTTTTCCAACGAAAGCAAACCCGGTACTGATCGTTAATGCGAACGCTGTACTGCCCTGCCCGATCTCCCTTCAAGGCCTCCAGCCGGTTTGCCGGGGGCGATCGAAGGTCGCGAAGATCTTCGGCGCTATCGATCTGGACGAGACGGCGAAGGGCCACCCCGGCGATCTGTTGAAATCGCCTGACTCGGCGCTGGTTGAAGATGGCCGCTGTTTCCTTATCGCGAAAAGAGCGGATCAAACGTCAATCGTACTACGTTCTACGTGAAACGTAAAGCAGCAAAGCCCTAGTGAAAATCATGCGACGCCGCGACCGCCGTGGTCGGCATGATGCAGGGACGGACATCGGTGACTTTAACCGACGCCACGCCTCGCGTGTTTTGCAGGATGCCGTCCACAATCAAATAAGCGTTGTTGAGCACCGTGACGCGCAGGCGGTCGAAGACGTCGGGCTTTAGAATTGCATTGGCGATTCCAGTTTCGTCTTCGATACTCAGAAACACGAAGCCCTTGGCCGTTCCCGGCTGTTGGCGGCAGATGACCGCTCCGGCGACGCGGATTCGCCGGCCGTCGGGCATGTGCTTTACCTGCCCGGCGGGGATGACTCGCATGGTGTTCAGGCGCTCGCGGTAAAAACGCATGGGATGGGAGCCGATGGACAAGCCGGAGTTGGCGAAGTCGGCTTGCAGACGTTCGATGGGGTTCATGGCGGCCAGGGGAGAAGGCGTCTCGGCGAGTGCCGCGTCTTTCAATAATTCGCCCACGGGTCGCAAGGCCAGTGCCGATTGCCACAAGGCGTCGCGGCGGTGACGATTGCCGCCAAGCGTATTGAGCGCCCCTAAATCGGCCAGCGCGGTCATCTCGTCCTTCGAAATTTCCGGGGCGCGGTAGCGCAGATCGTCGATATCTTTGAACGGACGTCGTGCCACAATCGCGAGCGCGGTTTGCTGGCGGAATCCTCGCACGTAATTGAAGCCCAGACGCACAGACAAATTGTTTTTCATGTGGGGCAGGTTGGCAACCTGCTCGCCGGTTGCCAACCGGCGCTCTTCTGTTTGCACGCGCCAAGGCGGGTTACCAACCCGCCGCAGGATACCATCCTGCCCCACAATAGTGCATGGCCAATCGGATTGCGTCACATCGATGGGCAGAAAATGCAGGCCGTGGCGCTGCGCGTCCTTCACCAGCGTCTGCGGACTGTAAAATCCCATCGGCTGATTGTTCAGCAGGGCAGCGGTAAACGCGGCCAGGTAGTGGCATTTCAGATATGCGCTGGCATAAGCGATCAACGCGAAGCTGGCGGCGTGCGATTCGGGAAAACCATACAGCGCGAACGCCGTGATGGAGTGAACAATGGTGTCCTGCACTTCACCCGTGATGCCTTTTTTCGCCATGCCGGAGCGCAGCCGGGCATCGATATCGATCATGCGTTCTTCGGAGCGCTTGAACCCCATGGCGCGGCGCAGTTCCTCGGCCTCGCCTCCGGTAAAATCGGCGACGATCATCGCCATTTTCAGAAGTTGTTCCTGGAAAAGAGGCACGCCTAGCGTGCGTTTCAGCACCGGCTCCAGCAGGGGATGCAGGCAGACGGGTTCCTCCTCTCCCTCACGACGGCGCAGGTAGGGATGCATCATCTTCCCGACAATGGGCCCCGGTCTGATAATGGCCACTTGCACCACGATGTCGTAAAAGTTTGCCGGCTTGAGACGCGGCAGGCAGGACATCTGCGCGCGGCTCTCCACCTGAAATAATCCGACCGTATCGGCCTTCTGCAGCGCGTCGTATACTTGCGGATCGCCCACCGGCAAGTGCGCCAAATCCACTTTTTCGTGGTAATGATTCTCAATCAGCACCAGCGAATCCTTGAGCGCCGCCATCATGCCCAGGCCCAGCAGATCCACCTTGATCAGGCCGAGATCCGCGCAGTCCTCTTTATCCCACTGCACGATCACGCGGCCGGGCATGGTCGCCGGCTCGATGGGGACGATCGAATCGAGCTGCCCCTGGCAAATCACCAATCCCCCGGAATGCTGGCCGAGATGACGCGGCAGATTCAAAATTTCGCGCGATAATGCGTACAGCTTTTTGACGAGCGGATCATTCAGATCCATGCCGGCGGCGCCGAACTGTTTTTCCTGCGTGTAGGCAGCAGGATTTTCCGTCTCCCATGCGCCGCGCGACGAGAGCTTGGAAATTCTTTCCAGCGATTCCAGATCGAACCCCAGCGCCTTCCCCACATCGCGCACGGCGGAGCGATTGCGATACGTGATGACGTTCGCGGTCATGGCGGCGCCCAGTTTTCCGTAGCGCTGGTAAACGTACTGAATGGCCTGCTCGCGATCGTCGCCCGAGGGCAGGTCGAGATCGATATCGGGCCATTCGCCACGTTCTTCGGAAAGAAACCGCTCGAACAGCAGCTCCATTTTCACCGGGTCGATAGCCGTGATGCCCAGCGAATAACAGACCGCGCTGTTGGCCGCCGAGCCACGCCCCTGTACCAGAATGCCCTGTTTGCGGCAGAATTCGACGATATCCCAGACGATCAGAAAATATCCGGACAATTTCAACTTTTCGATCAGCGCCAGTTCGCGCTCAATCTGCCGGTAGGCTTTTTCATCACGCGCGCCGTAGCGGTTCAGCGCTCCTTTGAGGGTCTGCGCCCGGAGAAACGAATCCATGGTCTCGCCCGGAGGCACAGGGTAGCGGGGAAACTCATAACCCAGGTCGGCGAGGGTGAATTGAAGGCGGTCGGACAGTTCCCGCGCATTGTCGATAGCGACGGGCGTGTCTCGAAACAGGCGCCGCATGATCGCCGACGGCTTCAGATAACGCTCGGCATTGTGCTCCAGCAACCGCCCGGCTTCGGTGACGTTTGTTTTATAACGTGTGCAGGTCAGCACGTCCATCAGCGGCCGCTTTTTCGGATGCGTGAAGCGTACGCCATTCGTCGCGATGAGAGGCAGCTTCCAGTGACGGGCCATTTCCAGGACGCGCTGGTTGGCGATCTCTTCGCTGCGGATCAGGTGGCGCTGGATCTCGGCATACACGTTGCCCGCGCCATAAATATCGATCAATTTATCGAAAGGCTGAGTCCCGTCGGCCAGGCAGATGAGTCCCTGAGCATATTTCCGAAATTCCGCCTCCGTCGCCGCGGCCGTGCCTTTTTCCGAACGCAGCTTCATCGAGGAGATCAACCGGCACAGGTTCTGATATCCCGCGCGGCTTTCGACCAGCAGCGTGTAGCGGCCCCCGGCGGCGGCCGTGATCTCCGCGCCCATATGCGGACGGATGCCGAGCTTTTTCGCCGCCATATAAAACCGCGGCGCGCCGCTGACGTTGTCGGTATCGATCAGCGCCATGGCGGGGATTTCAAGATGCGCGCAGCGGTGAATCAGGTCCTCAGGCAGCGATGCGCCTTCGAGGAAGCTGAATGCGGAGCGGGCGTGCAACTCGACGTACATGCTTCCTTAGTTTCGCTATTTGTTCTCCTATCGTCAAGCGCAAAATTTGCCTTCCGTTATGTGGAGCTTCGATGCATCTTCATGATTTTCCATGGCTTTTCGATGGACGGTGAAGTGCTTAGATCAGTCAGGGGGCAATTTATGTCTTTCGCCATCTATCTGATCGGATATCTGCTGCTCATCATCGGCTTAGGAATCGGAGCCCACCTGCTGCATATGCCGCCGCGCTGGATTGGCGTGGGAGTTATCGTACTCGCCGGGCTGGGTATCTTGTCCGGAGTGGCGAAGACTCGCCAGCGCGATTCCAACTGACCTATTTCTTCATCGTGACCCGAACGCCCGCCGGTCTTAGATCGATGCGGTCGATGTTGTAGCCGATCTCGAATTTCTGGCCGATCTTCGCCGTCGGATAGAGGGGCAGGAAGAAGGTCTTGATCAGAAAATCGAGCACCGACCCGGAAGCGACCGCGCCGGAAATTTCCACGCGGGTCAGATCCACGAGGCACTGGCCGCCGCCCGATTGGAGATGGATGGAAATGGTCACCGGCCTCTCGCCCTCAATCATCCGGGCCATGATCCAGTTGGTGGCCTTGCCCTGCGCGTGGCGCATCTTCAAAAGATCCATCAGCGCGAACGCCGTGCCGTTGTCGTTGCCCAGCGTCACCTTTTCATTACGGATCCCTTCGGGCACAATCCCGGGGATCATGTAATAGGCCCAGGAATTGATCTCCTGCACTGAAAAGGTGACGACGGAGCCCGGTTTCACATGCCCCTCTTCAAGCGAGTGAAGTTTGGCCAGAGCGCTGCGGCAATACGCGTCGCCGGCAGCGAGGACCGGCGCACACAACAGGAGCAGTATCAGAGCCCCATGCGTCAGCTTGGGGTTATTTCCACGATCGCAATAGCCCCACGCTGACGCATGGGGCTGGATCGCGCGACTCGTTGATAACGACAGGACGTGCCTTAGTGCTTATAGCTCGCGTTGATCCACTCGTCGACATCTTTGTGCAGTTTGTCGTTGGCCTTTTTGTCGATGTACATCATGTGGCCGCCTTCGTAGTAAGTGAAGCTCACATTCTTGCGGACCGAGGGCTCCAGGCCCATGTGGTTGACGGTCTGCTCGATCCCATTGAAAGGCGTCGCGTGGTCGTAATAGCCGCAGATCACCAGCAGTTTCATGTGCGTCTGCTCGGTCATCGCGGAGCGCAAGGCTTCCGCCGGCCCGCCGGGCTGGCCCTGATCCCAGGGCTGCACGCGAGCGGTCACGGTGTAATACATGTCGGTCATCCACTTCAGATCGCGACGGACGTAATCCTGGAATGTCGCGACGTAGGCGCCTTCGTAAGAGGCCTCGCTCGAATCGTATTCCACACGCTCGCCGGCGGCATCGAAATCGAAGCCAGTGAAGCGGGCGTCCAGCCTGCCAACGGTTTCGCGCTTGTCGCGCAGCAGTTCTTTGAACCAGCGCTGCGGGCTGACGCGGAGATTGGTTTCTTCAATGTACTTGGGCGACAATCCGGTGAAGCGGTTCAGCTCCTTCACCACTTGCGCTTTCTCCGCGGCCGGGATCTGGTCGCCCTTTTCGAGCGCAGCCGCGTACGGTCCATGCGCGAAATCCCGGGCCCTCTGGGCCACCTGGTCAATGGTCAGTTTTTGCAAATCGGGGGCCAGCAGCTTGTGGAACCAGCCGGAGCAAACGATGGTGGGCAGCCAGAACTTCGTCCGATCGTCCGCGCCCCAGTTACCGAATCCGACCGAGGACAACAGCGCGACGCCGTTCAAATACATCTGGTGGCGTTGCTGCAAAACGTTCGAAAGCTGCGCCGAACGAGTGGTCCCATAGCTTTCGCCGATCAGAAACTTCGGAGACAGCCAGCGCTCATTGCGCGTGACATATTGATAAATGAAATCGGAAAACCACGTCGCGTCCTGCACCACGCCGTAAAACTGCGCTGTGGCTTCGCCGGGAACCGGGCGGCTGTAACCGGTGGAAATGGCGTCGATGAACACCATGTCCGTCGCGTCCAGAAACGAATCCTCGTTATCGGAGATTTCGTACGGCGCCGGCCCCAGGCCGTGTCCATCGGGTGCCAGCACTACGTGCTTCGGTCCCAGGCCCATGTGCGTAAACGACGACGCGGAGCCGGGGCCTCCGTTATAGACGAACGAAAGAGGCCGCTTGGTCGCATCGGTGACGTCTTCCTTGGTGTAGGCAACGTAAAAAAAGGACGCTTTGGGATTGCCGGCGTCGTCCTTGATCACGTAGTTGCCGGCCGTTGCGGTATAGCTGATCGACTGGCCTCCGATGGTCGCCTTGTGATGGGTGACGCTGGTTTTCTCTTCCGGCGGGGGCAGGCGGGGCGCCTGTTGTCCGGCGGCTGGCGCGGGAGCAGTCGCGGCGGGCGCGTTCTGCTGCGCGTTTCCGCCTCGGCCTCCACGGCCCTGCGCGGCCGCGACCGAAATTACAACACTGAATGCTAAGACTCGATTCATTCTCATAGCGAATCCTGAATTATACCGTGGTGGCGCGAGCTTCAGCTTGCAGCACCGGCTTTAGCCGATGTGCGGAGTGACAAAAAATGCCGGCTGAAGCCGTCGCTGCAAGCTAAAGCGTCGCGCCACTTTGCCCCGTTACGGCTGGGGCTTCGTTTCGACCTTCGCCTCGGTCCGCTTTTCGACCTCGGCAAGCAACTTCTTCACACTATCCCGATCGGTAACGGCATCCGAGTTCAGGTACGCCTTCAGACATTCCGCGGCGCCTTTGAAATCCTGTTTCTTGGCGAGGATCACGCCCAAAATATAAATGACCTTCGGGTTTTGAGCCTCGCCCCCGATCGCAATGGCCTCGCGGGCGCTTTTTTCGGCGATATCGAGTTTCCCGAGCTGCGAATTCGCCACTGCGTTGAAATAAACAGCGTCCGGATAATCATAAGGATTGAGGCGCATGATCTTGTCCGTGGTCTGGGCGACGTCTTCCCAGTTGTGCTCCTTTAAAGCGAGCTGATACAAACGCCCATACGGGTTGACGAACTTCGAATCGGCGGCCATAGACCTCCTGTATGCTTCGCGGGCCTCGATAATCTGACCGCGCTGTTCGTAAATACTCCCCAGCTCGCACCACGCGGACGCATACCGCGGATATAGGTCCGTGGCTTTCAGAAAATCGTTCTGGGCCTCGTCGATCTTCGATTTCTTCAGGGCCTCCAAGCCTTTGTCGAAAGCCTTTTTCGCATCCTTGGGCGCCAGGGCCGAGGTCGCACTGACGGTCAGGCCTTCGACATTTGCGAGGCGATGGAGGAAGATGGTCCCAAGGTTCGGATCGTCGAGGTTGCGGCGGCGGTTCATGGAAACGAGGTCGGAACGAAAGCCGGCCAGGGAGGCTCGCAAGTCGCAGGCCGTTGGCTGCAAACCCGAGGCCGTACCTCGCGACGAGTCTTTCCCAGACGACATGCCGGTGGTAGCGTCGGCCATCATGTCCTGCGTCTGGCCAACTTGAAAACTAAAATCGCCCTTCGAATCGGCGTAGGCCATCGGGCGCGCCGCACCGCCGCAGACGCGCTCGATCACGACCTGGGTGGGCAGAGCCGAGCCGTCCGACATGGCCACCTTTCCGAAGTAAAATGGACCGCGCCCGTTGGCGCTGGAATTCGTTGACGTGCCCGGTGTGGCGGGCGCGGTGGGCAGAGTTCCAGTCGACGCCGGTCCTGTGGCGGACCCTCCGGTTGTGCCGGTCGTCGTCCCGCCCTTCGGAACTGTAACCTGCGCCGGCAGGAGGAGCGCGGCAAGAATAGCGCTTGCCAGAATTCCGGGAACTTGCATGAGGTGACCCTCCCCGTTCTTGCTCCATTGTACGCTCCCATTTGACACTGTGAGTCCCGCCAGCCGACAGTAGAATTAATGAAGATCTGCTTCCCTCTCGCGGCAGTCGTTTTACTGAGCGCATGTTCCGATACGCCCGTGGCCAAGGCCCCCGAGAAACCGCCGGAGCCGCTGACGGGCCGGCAGGCTTTCTATCAAACGTATCCGCAGGCGCGCACGTGGGCGATTGACGCGCAGCCTTTGCGCGTTCGCAGCCTCGAACTGAGCGAGTTAAAGGGAGAAAAGGGCACCGCCGCCGCCTGGGAGGTAACCTTCACCTCGGTCGAGAAGTCGCGCTCGCGAATTTATACCTGGTCGGCGATTGAAGCGGCGGGAAACCTCCACAAAGGCGTCTTTGCCAACCAGGAAGAATCCTGGCGCCCAGGCGGGGCGGAGGGGCCTTTCCTGGTCCAGGCGCTGAAAATCGACACCCCTGACGCCTTGCAAACCGCAGTCTCGCATAGCGAAGTCTACTTCAAGAACGTCGGGAAAAAGCCTCCGCCGCAGTTCGTTCTGGAATCCACCGCGCGCTTCCCGGACCCGGTGTGGCGGATTTACTGGGGCGAATCGGTCTCGACAGCCGAGTGGAGCGTTTTCGTCGACGCGACCACGGGTGAGTATAAGGGCCGGTAGGATCTTCCATCTGTCCGCATGCTCACGCATGGCGGTTCAGCTACGGAACCGCGACCGTCAGGGAGCGGCAAGACGCACATTAATAGCCATCTCCTTCAGAACGCACTTTGCCCGCGAAGTGCCGGTAGACGTAGAAAAAGTACCCCGCGGCGAGGATCATGCCGGGGATGAACCATCGGAGGCCGATCGAGAGCCCATAGGGCGCGGCGGAGGCGTTGTAAATCGTCAGGCTAAGCGACGGGTCGCCGCTCGAAGGCAGCACGTACGGATAAACGCCCAAGACCGCACCCACCAGCATCGCCACGATGAAGCCGCTCGATGCGAGAAAGCGCGTGCGGTCGGATTTTGAAAACCATCCGGCGATGGCGATCGCAATCGCGGCCAGGGGAAGGAGCCATGCCCCGCGCACGGCTCGTGGTTGGACCAGTTCGCTGAGCCCGAGGACGAGCACTGTCAATCCCACCACCGCCCATCGCAGACGGTTCGCGAGCGCCCTGGCGCGCGTTTGCACCTCGCCTTCGGTTTTATACGCGACCCATAATGCGCCGTGGAACATCAACGCCGCGAAGGCCGCAAGGCCGATGGGCACGGTGTACCAATCGAGAATGCCGGCGTCTTGCTGCGGCGTGAAATTGGTCCAGAGTGGCAGGAAGAAATAGCCGTCGGCATTGAGAGGCACACCGCGAATCACGTTCCCAAGCGCCGCGCCGAAGAAGATCGCCAGCAACGAACTGGAAAGCGCGAAGATCGCGTCGGCGAAGTGTTTCCAAAGGTCCATATCGACGTGACTGCGCATCTCGAGCGACAGGCCGCGCAGGATCAGCAGCCATAGCACGATCATCAGAGGCAGATAAAAACCGCTGAAACTGGACGCGTAAAGAACCGGGAACGCGAAGTAGAGAGTGCCTCCGGCAGCCAGCAGCCAGACCTCGTTTCCATCCCAAAAAGGACCGATCGATTTGAGTACAACACGGCGCTCCGCGTCGTTCCTGGCGACCAGCAAATAGACAATGCCCGCCCCAAGATCGAAGCCGTCAAGAACGACGTAGGCGGCGATCATCACGGCGACGAGCGCGAACCAGAGCGTTTCCATTTACGCCTCCTCCGGACCATGCTCGATCTCGCGCATGACTAAGAATAGAAACAGCACCCCCAGGACGAAGTACAGGCCCATGAAGCCCAGCAGCGTGAACAATCCGTTGCCGGCCGAGACCTGCGGCGAGGAGCCCTGGGCGGTCCGCATGAGGCCGTACATCAGCCAGGGCTGGCGGCCGATTTCGGCGGTCATCCATCCGGCGGTGGTGGCGATATAGGGAAACGGCATGGCCAGCATCAGCGCCCACAAAACCGGGCGCGCTGTAAATAATCGCCCCCCGCGCAGCAGCAGCAGCGAAAGGGCCATCAGGGCAAGCATGAAGGTGCCGAGCCCGACCATGATGTGATAGGAAAAGTACAGCAGCGGCACGTTGTCAGGCCATAAATCGCGCGGAAAATCGCGCAAGCCTTTCACCTGCGCGTGCCAGCGTTGATAGGTGAGAAAACTGAGCGCCTGGGGAATCACGAGAGGATTGTCGAGCGTCATTTTCTCCATGTCGGGCTGACCGAGAATGGCCAGCGGCGCGCCTTCGGTGGTGTCGAACAGGCCCTCCATCGCAGCCAGGGTCACGGGCTGATTTTCGAGCACCATTTTTCCCTGTTGATCCCCAGTGGGAAAGATCAGCAGCGCAACGGCTACAGTTCCGGCGATGACGCCCGTGCGCACAAACGTGCGCCCGTGGGCGGCGTGCTTCCCCGTGAGCAGATAGAACGCGCCGATGGAGGCCATAACAAAGCTGCCGGTCACCACCGAGGCGATCATGTTGTGGAGATACTGCCACAGGCCCCACGGATTCAAGAGAAACGCTCCCAGATCCGCGAGCAGGATCTCGCCTTTGGGCCCCAGCGAGTAGCCGGTGGGATGCTGCATCCAGGCGTCGGTCACGATGATGAAGAATCCGGAAAGCCAGGACCCCAGAAACACCGCGACCGCCGAGAACCAGTGGGCGATGGGGCTCAAACGCTTTTCGCCGAACAGGAACAGGCCCAGAAAACTCGACTCGAGGAAGAAGGAGAATACGCCTTCCATGGCCAGACTTTGTCCGATGACTCCTCCGGCGGAACGCGAGAATCGCGCCCAGTTGGTGCCGAACTGAAATTCCATCGGGATGCCAGTGACCACGCCGAAAGTGAAATTGATGGCGAAAATTTTGGCCCAGAATCGCGCGGCGCGGGCGTAATGCGGGTCGCCGGTGCGCAGAGCGAGCGTCTTGAGTACGACGATCAGGAGCGCCAGGCCCATGGTCAACTGCGGAAACAGGTAATGGAAGGTGACAGTAAACGCGAAGTGCAGGCGATGCACCGCCAAAGCGGAATCCATGGACGAACCGCAGCATGTGTCGTGCCAAAACGTTCTATTGACCCTGAGTGTATGATGTGTAATAGTACGGTTGTGATTCCATTCCGCCTGACTTTCGAGCCGGGCATCTCTCTTTACGAGCAGGTTGTATACGCGGCCAAGAAAGCCATGGTCTCCGGCCAGATGCGCGCCGGCGATCCGTTCCCGTCGGTCCGCGCGCTTGGCAAGGAGCTAAAAATCAATCCCAACACGGCGCACAAGGTGATCACGCATCTGGTGGCGGAAGGCCTGATTGAGGTGCGGTCCGGCGTCGGCACAGTGGTATCGCAACGTGGATCCTCCAGCGCCGCGGACCGGTCAAATCTCTTGAAAACCGAGCTGGAGCAACTGGTGGTGGAGGCGAAAAAACTCGGGCTGGGGCTGGACGATGTCACGGAGGCTCTGCTGGAGCACTGGAAACGGCTCGACGGAGGAAAGAAATGAACATCCTGAGAACTTTCGATCTTGGCAAGAAATTTCGCAGCGCTGTTGCCCTGGAGGGCCTGAACTTGAGCGTCCCCGAGGGCAGTGTTTTCGCGCTAATTGGGTCAAATGGCGCAGGGAAAACTACGGTTATCAAGATCTTGATGAATATTCTCCAGCCGACGTCCGGCCACACCGAGACGTTGGGACGCAGGAAACTCTCTCCACGCGAGCTTCAACAGATCGGGTATGTGTCGGAGAACCAGGAAATGCCGGAATGGATGACGGTCGAGTATTTTATGGCTTATTTGAAGCCCTTTTATCCAACCTGGGACGACGCCCGGGCAGAGGAACTGCTGCGGCAGTTCGAACTCCCGCGCGACCGCAAGCTGAAGCATCTTTCGCGAGGCATGAAGATGAAGGCGGCGCTGGCATCGTCGCTGGCGTATCGGCCGAAGCTGATCGTGCTGGACGAACCATTCAGCGGCCTGGACCCGCTGGTGAGGGATGAATTGATCGAGGGGCTCCTCGAAAGCGCCAGTGAAGCGACGATTCTGATTTCCTCGCACGACCTGGCAGAAATCGAGAGCTTTGCCAGTCACGTCGGGTATCTGGACAGCGGGAGGCTGCGGTTTTCCGAGGAAATGACCGCATTGAGCGCGCGGTTTCGCGAGGTCGAGGTAACGCTCGACCGCAACGGTCTGCCGGAGAATCTGCCGCCAACCTGGCTACGTCCGGAGAAGTCGGCGGCGGTGGTTCGCTTTGTCGATTCGCAGTTTGATGAGGCACGGACCATGGCGGATATCCGAAGACTGTTCGGCGATCCGCGCAGCGTTTCGATCAACCCCATGCCTTTGCGGTCGATTTTCGTTACGCTGGAAAAGGCCGAAAGGAAGGCGGCGTGAAACAGGCTCTGCACATTTTCAGCAAAGACGTCCGGCACTTGCGGTGGGAGATCGGGATATCGCTGCTGCTGATGGTGACCTTTGTCTTGATCCAGCTTCGACGCGACTTTGTGAGACATGCCGATGCCGCTGTCTTTTCCTATTTCCTCTTGGCCTTCTGGGCATTCCTTTGCGCCCGCCTGATTCAAGCCGAAGCGATTCGTGGTGACCGGCAGTTCTGGATCACCAGGCCCTATGAATGGCGCAGTCTGTTGGCCGCGAAGCTGCTGTTCATGGTGGTTTTTATTGGCATTCCCTTGTTCGTAGCGGACGCCGTCACGCTCGGCATGGAGGGGTTTTCGATCACATCAAATGTGGTGGGCCTGGTATGGTCTCTGATCCTGATCACTGCCGGCACACTATTGGCGTTCTGCGCGTTCGCGACGCTCACGCGAGGGCTTACGGAGTGGATGTTGGGCGCGGTCATGACGGTCGGAGTGCTTTATGTGATTGCCGTGATCGCCAACGAAAAAGCCTGGGGCGGCGTGGAATGGATGCGCGATTACGGCTACGTTGCCATCGTCTTCATCGCGTCCACGGCCGTGCTGCTGTGGCAATATGCGCGCCGTGGAACGGCGGCGGCCATGGTGATGATGGCCGCGGGCTGGCTTGGATCGTCGCTGTTCATCAATTACTCCCATTCCTCCTGGGCGCTGGAGCTGGAAACCCGATTCTTCAAGCCCGAGGTCGATCCGTCGTCGATTCGCGTTGCTGTTCGTTCACCGGCGGAGCGCGGCCGCAAAGGTGTTTTGCCGGAATGGCAGCAGGCGGTGTCCCTGGCGATTCCGGTCGACATTTCCGGCCTTCCGGAGGGCGTGGACCTGATCAGTGACCAAGTGGACGTCGCCATCATGGACGGGAGGAAGGAAATATGGGCCAGAGAAGGACGGCCTGGTTCGGGTTATCTGGAGCACCTGCCCGGCAGCCACCGCCTCCTGGTACAAGTGGATCGCTGGGTTGTTGAAAGGGGCCCGGTGAACGTCGGCTTAACTCTCTACTTGACCTCGCTGCGGGATTCGGCATCGAGAGTCGTCCGGCCTGGCGAAACGGTGGATGTCCCCGGTGCGGGACGTTGCCGCGATGTGGTGGAGGGACGCGACAGCTGGATCGTGTGCGAGTCGCCTCTGCGTGCGCCCCCGAACGTTTTGGTCGTCGAACTCGGCGGAGTGCGCCGGGACCGTTTCCTCAACAGTACGTCCTATTCACCGTTCCCCGCCGATGCCGATTCAGCGATCATTCCGCTCGGCCGGTATTCTCATTCCGGACCAGTGCACTTCGCGCCGGCTACGCTCACCAGCCTGGAGCCGCTGGCGCATTTCCGGCGCGATCTGGATCTACGCGATGTTACGCTGACCGATTACCAGCTATTGCGGTAGCTGTTTACTCGAAAACCAGCTTGGTGGTCGTGCCGGCGAGCGTGATGTCCTTAATCTGATGATTGTCGCCGCCCTTGTAGCCGATGGTGGTGTACAGGTACTTGTTGGGCGACGTTTCCACCTTTACTTGAAAGGAATGTCCACCTCGGCAAAGCTGCCTGGGGTGGCCGCGTTCACCGCCGCGACGACCCGGTCAATATAGCGGTACACGGCGGGCCGCTGCGAATTGCCAAGTATCACGATGGCGATCCGCCGGCCCTTGAGGTTCTGTTGGTACTGGATGTTCTTGTCCGTGGATAGCAGGAGGTCGAACCCGGCTTCTTCAGCCGCCTTCAGCAACTCGCCGTTGGCAAGTCTGTCCCATCCCCTCGCCATCGCCTCCACGACGGTGTGGCCGTGAAGCCAGCGGGCGATGCTTCGGGGTGTGCCGTGGTCAAAGAGAATGAGCATCGGCGGGCGTTGCGTGCGCCGGAGGCGGGAAGGGCACCACCAAGCTCTGTGCCGCGAAATGCAGTACAGCGTTGATCTGCTCGCGCGTGACGGAGAATTCCTCCATGACTTCTTCCACTGTCAAGCCCGCTTCCAGGTTCTCGAACACTGTGGCCACCGGCATCCGAGTGTCTTTGAACACCCATGCGCCGCTGACTTTGCCGGGAATGCTCTCCACGTCTGGACATTGGGACCAATCGAGCGTCATGTTGGTAACCTCACATCCATCGTAGCGTTTTACCGCGGATGCTGACGAGTGCGGCGGTCACGTCAAGAATCGCCTAGTCACCTGTCCGAATGCTCCCCAATGGCGCGCGACCGTCAGGGAGCCGACTTATTCGAAAATCAGCTTCGTGCTGGTCCCGGCTAGCGTGATGTCCTTGATCTGATGATTGTCGCCGTCTTTATAGCCGATTGTGGTGTACAGGTATTTGTTCGGAGACGTTTCCACCTTCACGCTGGCTTCGACGCTGGTCTTGCCCTGCTTCACGATGGCTTTGTTGTCGTGGATTTCCAACTTCGCCTCGCCGACCTTCAGCGTGGTGCCGTTGACAACTGTGGTTTGGTAAAAGTTCAAGTTGAAGTTGCTGGCGGCGCTGGCCACGGCCAAGCCGATCACGGAAACGAGCAGTGCAAAACGCTTAATCATCATAATCTCCTTATCGGACCAATTTCAGTTAACACCGTACTCTATTTTAACGGTTTGGATGAGGCAAAAGTTCAATCGGATTCAGAAACTTCGAGTTGAGGGACCGAAAAGGGAAAATCTTCGAGGAAGGATGCGGACGGGGCAAAAAACAAACCGCATCCAGTGCTTTGTCTGGAGCAGCATTCCTAGGAATGCTGCCGTAACAATAAGCACCGGACGCGGCAGTCAAACTCGAACGCCCGGCAAACACCGGGCGAGAAAACTAGGTCTTTTTGGTGGTGCTCTTCATCTTCTTGGTCTTCTTGGACTTGGTGGTGTCCGTGGTGGTGCTCTGAGCGAAAGCAAAGCTCGCGGCGCCGAGGACGAGCGAGAGGCCGAGCATCGCGGTCATGATCTTTTTCATGGGTGGTGTTTCTCCTTGTTGATTATGCCGACGACTCAAGGCCGTCTTGCAGAACTATCATTGCAACCGCACATGAACCCAACCTTAAAGGGCGATTAAAATGACTTCATTGATAGGAGCGCCGGTTTTCATTCTGCTCTAAGACACTTATTTACATATAGATAGAGTTTCGTACCGCGATCAAATACAAGCATCTTTCTTATTCTGAAGGCGCATGAAGCGTGAAGAACTCGCAAAAACACTGGCCAGGAAGACCGGATTATCAAAATCGGCGGCTCGAAATGAGGTGGATCAACTGGTCCGCGACATCCTTCTGAAGTTGAGGCACGGGCAACCGGTGAAATTTCCGGGGGTGGGGAAACTGGTCGCAAAGCCGGTGAAGAAGATCCCGTCGCGATGACCAAGCCGGGGCAGATCTTTGAAATTGTCCGGAAGTCTCTCGAAGCGGGGCAGGCGGTGGAGATCGAGGGGTTGGGACGATTCCACGCCTCGGCCGCAGGGTACCGGTTCGATCCGGAAGCGCAGCCGACGGTGTTCGTGGCGTACGCGGTAGAGGATCTGGAGGTGGTCCGGCGGTTGTGCGAAGCGCTACGCGCGGCGGGGTGCTCGCCCTGGCTGGACAAGGATCGGCTGATGCCGGGACAGAACTGGACGCGATCGATCGAGGGAGCAATCACCGACTCAGACGCGTTTGTGGCCTGTTTTTCGTCCAGGTCGGTGACGAAACGAGGCCAGTTTCAGAGCGAATTGCGCCACGCGATGGATTGCGCGCAAAAAAGGCCGCTGGACGACGTGTTCCTGCTCCCGGCGAGGCTGGAGCGGTGCGAAGTGCCCGGCAGGATCGCCGACGAGTGGCAATACGTTGACCTGTTTCCGGATTGGGAACGGGGCGTGAAGAGGCTCGTGAGATCGATACGCAGGGCGGCGAGGGGGAGGATGAGGGCGCGGTTCCGGCCGGGATGATATATGTGAAAACACCAGTTTCGAGAATGTGGGGCGGGCCATCGGTCCGCAGCCGCCTACCAGGCGGCTCTTGCTGGCTGACGAAACAAGCCTGCTGGTTGCAGGCTGCGGGCTGGTAGCCCGCCCCACCCGCGGACTGGGTTAGTCCAACTTGAGGATTTGGAAGACGTTCGAGTAATCGTCGGTCCAGGCGCGGAAGTTGGGCATGGTTTTGGAGGGCTGGATGTCGGCGTTCTTGAAGGCGTCGTCGTTAAAAATATCCGTGCCCGAAGTCAGCAGGACCCAGGTGGAGGCGGATAGATAAGGCGCCTCTTCGCCGTCGTCGGTGACGGTCATGGCGTCCTTGTGAAAAAAGTCGGCGCCGCCTTTGCAAACGGGCTCCAGATCAAGATAGCGATTGGAAATGTGCAGCGCAAGAATGCCGTTCGGCTTCAGATGGCGGAAGTAGACGGCGAGCGCTTCGCGCGTCAGCAGGTGGACGGGGATGGCGTCGCTTGAAAAGGCATCGACAGCCAGAACGTCGAGTTGCAGGCCGTCGAGACGCTCCATGGTCAGGCGGGCGTCGCCCATCAGGATTTTTTTATCAGCAGGGGAATGTGGATAGAACGAGAATTCGGTCTGGGCGATTCTCTCGACCAGCGGATTGATCTCGAAAATGCGGTAGAAATCGCCGCGGCGGCCATAGTTCGACAGGACGCCGGCGCCCAGTCCGACCACGCCGACGCGGATCGCACCTCGCTTCTGAACGGCCCGGATGGCGCGGCCAACGCCGGAATCTACGCCGTAATAGGAGGTCGATTTGTACCGCAAGGGCTCATCCAGGATCTGGGAGCCGTGGTTGATGGTGCCGTGCAGCAGGCTGCGCTCCGTATACTCATCGTCGTTGGTCGCCTGGCTGTCCTTGACGTGGAGGACGCCGTAGAAATTCCGGACGACCAAGCGGTAGCCTTTTGCGTTCTGGTATTCCATCGAGGCCAGACGTACGAGGAGCATGGCGACGCACATCAGCAAGCCGACGCGCAGAATCCACTGTCCGACCGGGTGCCCGGTGCCGTACAGCAGGATCAGCGCGCCGAAAATCGAACAGGCGGCGGCCAAGAAGGCCTGCTGGTAATGAAGATGCATCACGGGCGCTTCAATGGGGTAGATCAATGCCGCGGCTACGGCTGCCGCCGACGCCAGCATGAACAGGATCGGGAAGATACGTTTCGGGCGTTCGAAGACGGCGTCCCACATGACCACCGCGCCCAGGACGGCGCAGGCGCCGAGCGCGAGAGGCAGTTCCAGATTCGAAGGGAAGATGCGCGGAGCAATCAGCGCGACGAACGATCCGCCCAGCGCGCCTCCGAGCGAAACCATCAGATAGAACAGCGTCAGATACCGCGGCGCGGGGCGGCGGCGAGCCAGTTCGCCATGGCATAACATGCAGCACAGGAAAAGCCCCCCGGAGAAAACGGGGATCAAAATTTTGATGTGCAGGTTGCCGGAGTCCGCATAGAGGTCGCGCGACATGTAATAGAAGATGGGGACCAGCAGGACGAACATCACGCCGCGATGGTAGAGCTTGTCGCTCTCAAACGCGATCATGAAGGTCGCCAGGTAGAGGGCCAGAGGCAGCACCCACAGCAGCGGAATCGGCGCGACGTTTTGGCTCAAATGCGTGGTGATGGAGACCAGCAGAATGGACGCGATGGCGGCGAGGGCAACCCACAGCGCGAGTTCGGCGGGGCGCGGACGGGGGGAAGGAGGGTCGGTTGGGGAAACCGCTTCCCGCGGTCGCGGCTCTGTTTTGCTCTCCTCCTTACTAAACCATGCAGCCAGAGTGCAGACCAATGCGAACGCGACGTAACCGAAACTCCATGAATAGGCCTGCCAGCGCGAGGTAAGGCGCGGCTCGACCAGGAAAGGGAAGCTGACCAGCGCCAGCATGGAGCCGAAATTCGAAAGCGCGAACAGACGGTACGGCATCCCGCTGCCGGAGCGACGCACGTACCAGGCTTGTAACAACGGACTGGTGGAGGAGAGCAGGAAATAGGGCAGTCCGATGGTGGCGATCAGCAGCATCAGGATGCGCAGCGTGGGGTCGCCTGATTCCGAAGGCTTCCACGTTTCCGAAGGCAGTATCGGCAGCAGCGCGCAACTGGCCAGCAGCAGCGCGACGTGGACGATCATCTGCTGCTTCGCTCTAAGAAAGCGGATGGAGCAGTGGGCGTAGGCGTAGCCGGCCAGCAGCACCAGTTGGAAGAAGAGCATCGCGGCGCTCCAGACGGCGGCCGACCCGCCGAACCACGGCAGAATGATCTTCGCGATGAGTGGTTGCACCTGAAACAGCAGGAAAGCGCTCAGGAAAATAGTGATGGCGTAGAGGAGCATTATTGAAGGATCTGAACGATATTACTGTAATCGTCGGTCCAGGCGCGGAATCCCGGCTTGGAGCGCAGTTTACTGACTGCGAAATGGTCCCCGAAATTGGCTTCTTCGAGGAGGGCGGGGTCGCGTGAGAGGAGAGCCCAGGTGGAAGGCGTATAGTAATCCTCATCCTCCGCTGCGTCGTCCACCACGATGCCCCGGAAGCCATTGGCCTGGGCCGCTTGGGCGACCACGGGCTCCAGGTTTAAATAGCGGTTTGTAATATTGATGGCCAGGATGCCTTTCGGATTGAGATGGCGCAGGTAAGTGCGGTAGGCCTCCGCCGCGAGAAGATGGACCGGGACGG
>Ga0182030_10000812_pt1 | contig 61498 bp, 55 predicted proteins | sample 812S3MmetaG_FD_121299 | JGI IMG/M metagenome (GOLD analysis project Ga0182030, IMG submission 121299) | Permafrost microbial communities from Stordalen Mire, Sweden - 812S3M metaG (Illumina Assembly) | ecosystem: Environmental > Terrestrial > Soil > Wetlands > Permafrost | place: Sweden... | reverse complement strand
AGGAACAATTTACCGCCACCGGCCGTCGCAAGACTTCCGTGGCCCGGGTTATCCTGCGTCCAGGCAAAGGACTGTTCATCATCAACGGTCTTCCGCTGGACAAGTTTTTCCCTTTCGCGAAAGTCTCCACCGTAAAAGCTCCCTTGGAGCTAGTCGCGGCTTCCAACAAGTACGACGTGATCGCGAATCTGACCGGCGGCGGCGTGACGGGCCAGGCGGAAGCTCTCCGCCACGGCATCTCCCGCGCCCTGCTGAAGGTGGACGCGGAAATGCGCAAGCCTCTCAAGGCAGCCGGGTTCCTGACTCGCGATCCCCGTATGGTGGAACGCAAAAAATACGGGCGTAAGAAGGCCCGCAAACGCTTCCAGTTCTCGAAGCGCTAAAAGTCTCCTGGGTCCTTGGGCCCGATCGAGGCGCAAACTTTACCATCCCACGTTCCTTTCAAGGGGCGTGGGATTTTTTTTGGTTCCTACTCCTTAAAAGCTGAGAGGCCCATGGATCATCAACCTCAAAATTCCCCTAAAATTGCGGTGAACGCCATAGTGTTCAACAACCAAGGGGAAGTGCTGCTTGCCAAACGGACGGATAACCGTCTCTGGTGCATCCCGGGTGGTCACGTGGAGCTGGGGGAAACCCTCGCCCAGGCCTGTGAGAGGGAACTTTGGGAAGAAACGGGCTTGAATGCCGAGGTCGTTCGGTTGATCGGCGTTTACTCTGATACCGCCGGGTCCCTGCACATCGCTCAGGGCAAGGAATGGCACACGGTGCGCGTTTCATTCCTCTGCCGCGTGACGGGTGGGGAATTGCGCCTGAGCGGGGAGACCAACGAGTTAAAATATTATCCGGTCGATTCGCTTCCTCCTATGATCACCGATCATCCCAAGCGGATCCTGGATGCCTTGGAAGGGTTGCCGGAAGCCGTCATCGCCTGATTCGTGAATGGAAAGGAAATCGCCATGCCACTCCCTAAGAAGAGGACGAAAAAGAAAAAAAACGGACGCAACCATCTTCCGGCGGCATATAACCCCATGATCGCCAACGATTTCAAGGATCAGGATACCTGGAGGATGTTCCGAATCATCTCCGAGTTCGTGGAAGGCTTCGAGGCCCTGCGCAATATCCGCCCGGCAGTGACCATCTTCGGATCCGCCCGGACAATACCCGAGGCATCCGATTACAAACTGGCCCGTGATATCGCCTTCCAGCTTTCCAAGAAGGGCTTTAGCGTCGTGACCGGCGGGGGTCCGGGCATCATGGAAGCCGCCAACCGGGGCGCCCATGACGCGGGGGGACGGTCCGTAGGTTGCAATATTGAACTTCCCTTTGAGCAGAAGGGAAACCCTTACGTGAATCTGCCCATCAACTTTCATTACTTCTTCATCCGCAAGGTCATGTTTTTACGCTACGCCTCAGCGGTGGTGGTGATGCCTGGCGGGTTCGGGACACTGGATGAGCTATTCGAGCTCTTGACCCTGGTACAGACCCGCAAGATCGAGCCTGTTCCCATTATCCTGGTGGATCGGGAGTTCTGGGCTGGCGGGTTGGATTGGATCAAGAAGACCATTCTGAAGGGCCGCCAGTACATCAACGCGGAAGACCTGGACATTTTCCACATAGTGGACAAGCCAGCCGAGGTGGTTAAAACCATTCTCGACTATTACCGCTACAAAAAAGTGAAATGAGCTCTCTGGTTCCCCGCCGTTTCCTGACAGGCTTAAGCCTCGTCCTGTTTTTCCTTGGGGCATCCCAGCTTCACGCCCGCTTCTGGTTCCTTGATCTTTCAACTTTGGCTAACCGTGGGTTTGCCGACCCCTTCGATGGGAAAGAACCAGGTCCGGGAGATGAGGAACAAAAAACCGCCTTGAAAAACCTTCCCGTGGGTTTGCAAACGTTTCGAGGAATCCCTTTCCAAATCCTAGACCCGGTTCAGAATTCGGGCCGTTCCTTCCTGGTCTTGAGGGGAAAGACGCTCCCCCAGAACCCTCAGGGATTGCTATTGCCCTTCGGCAATCAAACCGCATCCGAATTGTATTTTTTGCAGGGTTGCCGATGGGCTTCCACGGGCCCGGAAAACAAGGTGGCCGAATATGACGTGGTCTATGCGGATTCCCAGATCGAAATGGTCCCCTTGAGGGTCGAGCGCGAACTGGTCAATTTCTGGGGAGCCGACGATACGCCCAATAGTTTCCTGGCCTGGTGGCACAAGAACAAGGGCGCGGAGACAGGCTTGAACCTTTTGGCTTGGCCTAATCCACGGCCCAACGTTCCTATCCAGTACATCCTTTTCAAGTCGGAAGGAAAGGCCCCCGTGCCCATGCTTTTCGCCGTAACGGCCTCGGATACCCAGATTCCCGTGACGGCGCTTTCCCCCAAACCTGAAAAGACATCCAAAAATGACACGAAGGGCTGGTTCCCCGTCCAGGCCGGGCTGCCGGATTTCCGGGGAACACCATTGGATCTGTCGGCTCTGAACCAAGCTCTGGTAAGTGAGAAATATTGGGGAATGGAACAAAGCCAGGAAGTCACTGCGACCCCTTCGGGCCCAACCCCTGTTCTCACCTTGGCGGACTCCCAATCTATAACTCAATGGGCAGAAACCGTCGATCAGGTAACTTCCACAACCGCTCCCGTTTCCTTCTCGGATCAACCCTGGGTTCTCTATCCTGAAAACAGCCCAATCATCCCGTTGATATATCAACGATCTTTGGATCATCCCTATGGCGTTCGGTGGTCGGAAGATTGGCCCAATGAATACGTCGCCGGTTTTCCCCTCTGGTTGGCTGCCCAACAATGCCTGCAGGGCTGGTCGGCCTGTGTGGGAAAAGGTTACCCGAGCCACGAGGTTAAAGCCCTGCCCGATCCCAATAGCTTCATCGGAAACCCCCTGATTTACATTCAATGGCCCCAGGCCGCCTTGGCGGTTATGAGGGGTGATTTAAAAGAGGGAAAGATTTTTGTTCTTCCTCCTCTATCACAGGGACAAACCGAAGATCTGGGAACGGCCCTCGCGGCGCAGGCCCATCAATCGGGGTTGGAAACCAAGGGCTTTCAAACGGACGTTTCTGGAAAATTAAAAGCCAAGATCCAATTGAATATCAAAACGTTTGTTTCCGATACAGGCCAGTTGACGTGGCAGGGAAATGTAGGGATTGTTAGGATTGAAAGCCCTCGGTTCCAGGCTCTGATGGGTTTCCTGGGGCATCGGAAATTCAACAATTCCACCTGGGCCATGGAAACCCCGAACACCTACGCTTCCTTCGCGTTGTCCTCACTGACCCCAAAGGCGATCACGCTCTCCGATCACATCCTTCTCTCGGCAGTATCCCGCTGCGAGAACACGGGGACGGTTTATAACGAAAAAAGAACGAAGGTTCTCGATTCGGGGAAAGGTCCGGTATTGATGGAACCCATTCAGGCGAAGTTTGTTTTGTATAGGTTCAAGAAAGATCCGCATTTGAAAGTTAGAGCCTTGGACCAAGATGGTAAACCCATGAAAATTTCCATTCCTTTCAGGTGGGTGGGAGAAAATTTGTCATGCTCTTGGGTCCCTGGAGTTTTCTATTTAGAAATTTTCAAAAAATAAGCGTTTTCATTTATTACTTAACCGGTTTTATGAAAGTAACATTTTTTCTTTATAAAAATCGATTTAAGGTTTTTGTTGACGCTTAAACCGGTTTAGTTTACCGTTTTATTGAACTTTCGAGAGGAACCCATGGTGCCAGCATTGGAACGTAAAGAAGATCGCCGAAAACATCCCCGGGTCAAGTACGAGGATAAGGTCCAAATCCATCCAGTTATCGAGTCCAAATCGGGGAATGTTTTTGAGGTGCAGGGAAACCCTTTAACTGTAAATGCCTACGATTTGAGCGAAGGCGGCATTCGACTGGAATTGGGCATCCCCAAACCACCAAGCCATATCCTCAAACTGAACTTCCGCGTCCATAAAGACAAGTCAGTGGATGTTTACAGCAAGCTAGCCTGGACCTCCGACAAGTTTCATGGGTATCAGTTCATCGTGGTGGACGAGGAAACCAAGAAAATTATCCGGGATTTAGTGGATAAGTTGATTTGAGTTCAATAATGATTACGAGTACTAGCTTGGCTGTCCAATAAATCTTTTCGTTTGCAAATAACCCGGTGGCATTTTTCCGGGCTTTATAAGAAAATCCCCCATCCCGCAAGAGCTTCGCCCTGCGGGATTTTTATTTGTACACGACGTTTTTGCGGCTCACTTCCACTCCATGACAGGAATCATGAAAAAAACCTACCAGGATTTGAACGAGGAACAAAGGGAGGCGGTCCTTCACCATGCGGGCCCGGCGCTGATCCTGGCCGGGGCGGGATCAGGCAAGACCCGAGTCGTGACCTACCGTCTCATTCGATTGCTCGATGAATTGAATGTTTCCCCATTCAACCTTCTGGCTGTCACCTTTACCAACAAGGCCGCCCAGGAAATGCGGGACCGGGTATCGGCCCTTGCGGGCGTAGCCAAAACCCGGGAACTCTACATAGGGACTTTTCATTCCCTCTGCCTGCGCATCCTCAAGATCCATGCGGACAAGCTGGGCTATCAGCCTGGGTTCACCATTTACGACGACTCGGACCAGAAAGCCCTCATTAAGGAATGCCTCTGGGAGCTCAAGTGGGATGAGAAGCAGGTTCATCCCTATGCGGTCCACAGTTACATCAGCTCAGCCAAGAACGAGTTGAAAAACGCGAAGGAATACCAGGAAATGGCCGTGGGAGTTTTTATGGAAAAGGTGGCCAAGATTTACCCCCTTTACCAGACCAAATTAAAGCAAAACAACGGGATGGATTTTGATGACCTGCTCTTCAATACAGTAACCCTCTTGAAGGACCATCCCGATATCCTGGAAGGTTACCGGCGGCGGTTTCAGTACCTATCCGTGGATGAGTATCAGGACATCAATACCGCCCAGTATCAAATGATCTCCATGATCGCCCACCCCCTGAACAACCTATGCGTGGTGGGTGACCCGGATCAATCCATCTACGGATGGAGGGGTGCGGATATCAGAAATATCCTGCGTTTCGAGCATGATTTCCCGGGGGCCAGGGTTTTCAAGCTTCAGCAGAATTACCGTTCCACCAAGTCAATCATTTTGTCCGCCCAGGCGGTGATACGGAACAATTCCCAGCGGAAGGAAAAGGAACTCTTTTCCTTAAGGGAAATGGGGGAGACCCCCATCTATTACCAGGCGGAAGACGATAAGGACGAGGCCGAATTCGTGGTGAAGACCCTTTACGAACGGCTCGGCCAGCCGGGACGCAGTTTCCGCCATGTGGCGCTTTTGTACCGTACCAACGCCCAATCCCGTGTTTTGGAAGACGCCTGTCGCCGCCACAACATTCCCTACATCATCGTGGGGGGGCTCAAGTTTTACGACCGCAAGGAAGTTAAGGACATGTTGGCCTACCTGCACGTTTTGGTGAACCCCAAGGATTCGGTTTCCCTGCGCCGGATGATCAATGTGCCCATCCGGGGCATCGGGGCGGGAACGGTCGTAAAGCTGGAGGAGATCGCCAAGGGACGGGACATCACTTTGCTGGAAGCCGCCCGAGAATGCGCAGCGAATGGCGATTTCCCCAAGAAAGCCTCGCAAGCCCTAAGCCTGTTCGTTTCCATGATGGACGGCCTCATCGCCGAAAGGGACGGTCTCAAACCCTCCGAATTTGTCCGGCGGGTCCTGGAAAGGTCCGGATACCTGACCGATCTGGCGGCCGATGACACCCTGGAATCCAAAATGCGGGCTGAAAACCTGAAAGAACTGGTCAATTCGGTGGTGGATTACGAAAAGTCCGCTGAAGCCCCCACGCTGGAAGGCTACCTGGACCAGGTTTCCTTGGTGGCGGACGTGGACAAGCTGGAAGACAAGAAAAACTGCGTTACCCTCATGACTATGCACAACGCCAAGGGGCTGGAATACCCCATCGTATTCATCACCGGCATGGAAGAGGGCCTTTTCCCCCACAACAATTCGATGGAAGAGGACAAGGAAGTGCAGGAAGAACGCCGGCTCTGCTATGTGGGCATGACCCGGGCCATGGACATCCTCTACCTCACGGGCGCGGCCTGCCGTTACGTTTACGGCACTCCCCAGTGGCGGGCGCCCTCCCGGTTCCTCTCCGAAATCCCCAAGGACCTGATCCAGGTCACCGGCAAGGCGGCCTCCATCGTGGCCACCCACGGCGGGCTTTACGAGGTGGCCGACACGAAGAAGAAGGATTTCGACGAGTTGAAGGACCCGGAATGGGACGAGGAAGCGGTGATCCCCTTCGCTTTGGGGGACACGGTCAAGCACAAGACTTTCGGCCGGGGCATGGTGATCGCCCTAATGGGCTCAGGGGAAGATTTGAAAGTCACGGTCTCGTTCCCCAATCATGGCAAGAAGCAATTGCTGGTCAAATTGGCCAAACTTGAAAAAATAGAATAGTCGGTCCGGTTACCTGCATAAGAGGTTCAACTGGGCGTCTCCGTCTAGCGAGATCTGGGCCTGGATTCCGTCCTTATCCACGAATGCGTCCAGCACCCTAAAAGATTGCACCTGGGTTTGAAGCCGGCTGTGCATGCCGACCGGCAAGTTCAAGACTTCGTTCATCCTCCCTTTCAATTGATCCAGTTTGGGACCGATGGGAATGCGGGCATTCTTTTGAAGCACCTTCAAGATATCCGATTTGAAAATCCAGTTGGCCACTTGCATCAACAAGTCGCCCGTCTTCATGTCAAAATCCAAATGCCTCAGGGTGAACAATTCCTTCTTGGGGTTGTATTGGGGGACTCCCCTGAAATAGACCGTCATATGGGCGGGCTTGCTTCCAAGGTTGATGAAGGGGTTGTACTGGATCTTGACCTCGGCGATGACCTGGCCTCCTGATCCATAAAGCTTGATGCCCTTGATGCGAAGCTTGTAATCCCCGCTTCCCGGGATAACCCGGTCAATCAATCCAAACCGGGGGTCGTTCAACTGGTTGTTGGCTTCCTTGAAACTAATGGTGGTGTTGCTGACGGCGTGAAACCCGGAGGGACCGGGTTTGTATATTTTTAAGGGAGGCATCATTTTCTTTTCCACCCCGGGCTCCTTGCCGAAAACCAGGATGGGAAAGGCCGTCATTTCCAGGTCGGCCCTGACCTTGAGGGGATGCTTGGGGTCGGGCAGGGTCAAACCGCTACTGATGGATTGGGGTTGGATCAGAAGCCAAATACCCTTGTCGATAAAAATGGGTTCTTGGGCTGAGTCCCAAAAGGTAGAAATTTCATCGAAGGACGGCTCCAGCACTCTTTTGAGACTTGGGAAATTGAGGTTGGGTTTGACCGTTTTAAACTGGCTATTGAAAAAATCCATGATAGTTTTGGTTAAGCCTCCCCACATGGGCAGTTTCGTAAGGGTTCCCCAACGGGGTATGCTGAAGGTAACCGGAAGGCGGATGACCGTCGCGGGGGGTGGTTCAAAGGACCGGTTCTTGGAATCGGAAGGCGGGATGTAAATGGAAGGATGGGTTGTAGCGCATCCCGTCATGAGAAGTCCCAGGAACAAAATCGCGATGACTTTCAGGTGTTTTAACCTTGCCATGACCTAATTTTATGCCTTCGGAACGGTATGCGGGGGAGAAATGGGAAACCGGCTTGAATGTTGAGCTTTATGGGTACTTCTGGCAAGATAAGCGCCCTTGAGATTCCCCTAGGAGTCGCGCCTTGTCCTTATCTGAAAAAGACGTTCAATACGTGGCAAAATTAGCCCGCCTCGAAGTGACAAATGAGGAAGTGGCCAAATACACCGAGCAATTGGGAAATATTCTCCAGTATGTCGAGCAACTCAACCAGCTCGACACCGCCAATGTGGAACCACTCACCCATCCCCTCGACGTGAAAAACGTCTTTCGTGATGACGTGGTTCGTCCTTCGTTGACTCAGCAGGAAGTGCTTTCTAACGGGCCAGAAATTCAGAGCGGGCACTTTCGCGTGCCCAAGATCATGTAAGGCCAATCATGGAACTTTACCAAAAGACTCTGCACGAAATTTCGACCGACCTTAAGACTAAGAAAGTTTCCTCGGTCGAGTTGACCAAGACCGTAATGGACCATCTGGAGAAGGTGGAACCTCAAGTTCAGGCCTTTATTACCATTACCCGTGAAGCGGCGTTGAAGCAGGCCGCCGAGGCAGACAAGCGCCTATCCGCTGGACAGGACGTTACCCCTCTCACCGGCGTTCCAGTCGCCATCAAGGACCTGCTCTGCACCAAGGGCGTCCGCACTACCTGCGCCTCCAAGATGCTCGAAACCTTCCTTCCGCCCTATAACGCCACGGTCGTCGAGAAGCTTTACTCCATGGGCGCGGTCTCGGTGGGCAAGACCAACATGGACGAGTACGCTATGGGGTCCTCAACCGAAACTTCCTACTACAAGAAAACCAAGAACCCCTGGAACCTGGCCTGCGTGCCGGGTGGTTCCTCGGGCGGGTCCGCCGCCAGTGTTTCGGCCGACCAGGCCTTCGCCTCCCTTGGATCGGATACGGGCGGTTCCATCCGCCAGCCAGCGGCCCTTTGCGGCATCGTGGGATTGAAGCCAACCTATGGACGGGTTTCTCGCTACGGGCTCATTGCTTTCGCTTCCTCCCTCGACCAGATCGGTCCCTTCGGGAAAGATGTCGAGGACTGCGCCATCATGATGAGTGCTATCGCGGGGCATGACCCAAAGGACTCCACCTCCGCCGACTTGCCGGTTCCCGATTACGCGGTCGAAGCCAAGAAACCGGTGAAGGGTTTGAAGATCGGCATCCCCAAGGAATTCTTTCCTGATGGTTTGAATAAAGAAGTGGCCGACGCCGTGAAACAGGCCATTGAGGAACTTAAAAAGCAGGGCGCTGAAATCCACGAGGTTTCCTTGCCCGCGTCCCCCTTCGCCTTGGCCGCCTATTATGTTTTGGCTCCTTCTGAAGCCTCCTCCAACCTGGCCCGTTACGACGGGGTGCGGTATGGCCTGCGGGTGCCAGGCGAGAACATCATGGAAATGTATTCCAAGACCCGCGCCGCCGGGTTTGGGTCCGAGGTCAAACGCCGCATCATGCTGGGCACCTATGCCCTCTCTTCTGGCTATTACGATGCTTATTACTTAAAGGCCTTGAAGGTCCGCCGTTTGATCAAACAGGATTACGATAAGGCTTTCGAGAAGGTGGATGTCATCGCCACCCCGACCGCGCCCAACCCGGCCTTCCGTTTCGGCGAAAAGACCGGTGACCCGCTTTCCATGTATCTGGAGGACGTCTTTACCGTTTCCATCAACATCACCGGATTGCCCGGTTTGTCTGTGCCCTGCGGCCTATCCAAGACCGGGTTGCCCATCGGCCTGCAGTTGATCGGCAAGGCTTTCGACGAATCCACGTTGCTTCGAACCGCCTATGCCTACGAGCAAGCCACCGAGTGGCACAAACAAAAACCTTCCCTAAGGGAGGCCTGATCATGGCCATCGAATACGAACCGGTCATTGGTTTAGAGGTTCATTGCGAACTTAAAACAGCTACCAAGCTTTTTTGCGGATGTCGCACGACATTCGGCAATGAAGCCAACACCCAGGTTTGCCCTCTCTGCCTGGGGTTGCCCGGCACCCTGCCGGTCATGAACGCCAAAGCGGTCGAATTTGCCGTCAAGATCGGCCATGCCCTGAACTGCATCATTTCCAAATATTCCAAAATGGACCGGAAGAACTATTACTATCCGGACCTGCCCAAGGCCTACCAGATCTCCCAGTACGACAAACCCCTGAACTATGACGGCCATTTGGAAATTACGCTGAAAGAGGGAACCAAGCGCATCGGCATCACCCGGGCCCATCTGGAAGAAGACGCGGGCAAGCTGGTTCACGCCGGTGGAAAGGCGGGCCGGCTCGATTCTTCCGATTACTCTCTGGCCGATTACAACCGGGGCGGGATACCGCTGGTTGAAATCGTCTCCGAACCCGATTTGCGAAGTGCCGAGGAAGCCTATGCCTACCTGACGGAGCTTAAGAGCATCCTGCTCTATATCGATGTGTCCGACTGCAACATGGAAGAGGGGTCGCTTCGTTGCGATGCGAACGTCTCTGTAAGACCCAAAGGCCAGTCCCAGTTCGGCACTAAGGCCGAAATCAAGAACATGAATAGCTTCCGTTTTGCCAAGCAGGCCATCGAATACGAGATCAAGCGCCAGATCGCGTTACTTGAAAAGGGTGAGCGGGTGATCCAGGAATCCCGCCTGTGGGATGTGACCGAGAACAAGACCAAGCCCATGCGTTCCAAGGAAGAAGCCCACGATTACCGTTATTTTCCCGAGCCGGACCTGGTTCCCATCGTCTTGAGCGCCGACTATGTCCAGAAAATTAAGAACAGCCTGCCCGAATTGCCCGCCGCTAAGCGGGCCCGGTTCGCCTCCAAATATGGGCTTACCCCCTATGACGCGGGTGTTTTGACCGATGAGCAAGAACTGGCCCATTGGTTCGAGGAGGGGGCCAAGCACACCAAGAGCCCCAAGGGCCTGGCCAACTGGATGATGGGCGATATGGCCGCCAAGATGAAGGAACAAAAGAAGGAACTGAAAGATCTCAAGTTCGACCAGAAAAAACTTTGCGAGTTGGTGGACTTGGTCGAGGCGGGAACTATCAACAGCAAGCAGGCCAAGGAAGTTTTCGCCGAAATGTTCGACGCGGGCATTTCCCCCGCCGAGGTCGTGAAGAGTCGGGGCATGGCCCAGGTCTCTGACCCCAAAGCCATCGAGAGCGCGGTCGATAAGGTTCTGGCCGAGAATCCCAGCGTGGTGGCCGACTACAAGGGCGGCAAGCAGGGCGTCATCGGTTTCCTGGTGGGCAAGGTCATGCAGGCCAGCCAGGGCAAGGCCAATCCCAAACTGGTGAACGAAGTTCTCAAAAAGAAACTGGACGTTTAAAACTCATGAGCCCGATTAATTTCGGCCCTTCCGACGTCAATAATCCCCACAACCTTTTTTACGCCCATGTGCCGGAAAGCTTTTGGATCACCAAGGCCCTCATCTTCGACCTGGAATGGATCAGGAGGGAAATGGCCAAGGCGGAACGGGCCATGCCCGATCATACGGAACTCAAGTTGACGGTCCAGGGCTTGAAAGAAACCTTCCTCAACCTGCGACGTTACGAAGTCCGCATCGCCATGACATCCAACCTTTCGTCGGCTGAAGTCGTGCGGGAACTTTCCCGGCTTGAACTGGCCAATGATTTCGACAGTATTCGATGTAAGGACGATGTGAAGGTCTTGAAGCCGGGGACCGAGCTTTACCAGATATCCCTGGATACCTTGGGGCTTAAGCCCTTCAAGGCCATCGCCTTTGAGGTCACTCCGGAAGGTTTGGCGGGAGCCAAGGCGGCGGGCCTGTTTTGCGTCACTCCGCCCGGGGAAATGGCGGGGGATTACACCCTGAATTCATTCCTGGAAAAGCCCATCCTTCATCTGCTGGAAGAACTGGACCAAAAGAAAAAAGCGGCTCTAGTCCAGGGTTAATCAACCACCCTCAGTGCTTGGCCGCTTGTTCCAAACACTTATTCGTAAAAGTCATCACTACATCCTTGTACTGCGCGGCCACGCTCGGGAAATCGTTGTGGTCGATACCTTTTACTACCACAAATTGCTTGGGCTCCACGGCCTTGGCAAAGACCCTCTCCCCCAGATCGATCGGGATGATTGTGTCTTTCTCGGCGTGAAATTGAAGCAGAGGGCAGGTCCGCTTTTCAACATAGTCCTTGGTCTCGAAGGGGTCCTTGATCATGAAAGGAAGCACCAACAGCCAGGGATAGCGCCTGTAACTGATGGCCAGGGTCGAGGGGAATGCCCCTTCCAGGATCAAACCCGCGGGGTGGGTCTGGGTCGCCAGCCAGGCCGCGACCGAGGACCCCAGCGAATGGCCCCAGAGGATCAGCTGGTTTTCCGGCACTCCCTTGGCTTGAAGCCAGTGGTAGGCGGACAGGGCATCCTCGTCTACAGCCTTTTCGCTTAAAGGCGCTTGTTGGCTGGTTCCGTAGGAACGATAGTCAATCAACAATTCATCAAAACCGTAATCGTAAAAAAGCCGCGTCACCTCCGATAACAACGACAGGTTCGCGCCGTTCCCGTGGCAATAAAGAAGAACGGGCCGGGTTGTTTGTCCGGGAGGGTGTTGAATCCACCAGCCAGTGATCGTGGTACCATCCATGGAGGGGAAGGAGACATCCTGGTAGGACAAACCGTACTTCCTGGGCGAATCCCCGTTCAGAGGAGTGGGATGGAATATGAGGCTCCTCTGGGCCAATAAGAACAACCCGAGGATGGTTAAATAGGCCAAAACCACTGGCACCAGAATGATTTTCCACTGTTTCATGACTACCTCGAAAGGGTATTGTAACGGGCATGATTTTAGCAGAAATTAGAAAACGCCAATTCAGATAAAGGGTACAACCATGCGTCTTCATTTCAATCTCACCCAGCCCTTGCGGCCTAAAGTAACAGAAGAGGATTGGGGAAGCACCGAATGGCTGGTGGATGACAGCCTGGTTTCGGGCGTCGGGATGAGCGTGGGGATCCTGACCATCTTGAAAGGTAAAAAATCCCCTCCGCACGCCCACTCCAACTGCCACGAATTGATCTATCTCGTCGAGGGAAAAGTGGAAATCACGATGGACAAGGAACGGATCATCCTCAATGCCGGGGACTCGGTCTTGTGCCCTGCCGGGACCTCCCACGGATTTCGGAGCATGGATGACGTGAACGCCAAAATGGTGATTTCCTACTCGGCGGGTAAGCGGAAGTACGAAGCTACTTCTTGATCTATTCTCCTTCTCCCCTGGAGGGAGAAGGCTGGGATGTGCCGATTCTCTAAAGAAAATTAATAATGTTATCGGTACGACACCGACCTCTTTGAAAGTTTTAGGAAGGTCGGCGTGAGGGGGGATTCCCGTCGCAAAGCACCCCTCACCCTTTCCCTCTCCCTCAAGGGGAGAGGGTATTTATTATTTTGTGAACCAGAGTATTCTCAGCCGATGGGCCGCCAGTTTGGGCTTCCGGCCCTGGGTAAAGACTCCCTTGTAATTCATGGCGTTGGGCCGGTGGGTGGCCTGGGCGGTCCGGAAGTCGTTCAAGTTCCAGATGTGCGCTCCCCCGACATAATTCTTTCCTTTTAAAACCTTCCAATAGCGGCTGATCATTTCCGCCTGGTATTCCTCTGAAAACATGATGGGCGGGTTCGAATGGCTTCCGGGCATGGCGTCCGCCCCGAATTCGGTCATCAGGACGGGTTTCTTGAACTTCTTATATATCGCGTCCAAGTCTTTTGAGAGCCGGGGTATGGCTGAATCCAGATCCCCAGGCTCGCTGTACCAACCGAAATAGCGGTTCACGCAAACCACATCCAAAAAATTGAAGGATTCTTCCGTGGCCCCCATATAGCTGGCCAGGGTCAGGGGGCGGGTAGGGTCTAGTTGTCTCGCCAGTTGGGCGAGATTCTTGAAAAAGGGAATGGCCGCGGGTCTTTTGGAATGGGGCTCATTGGCGATGCTCCAAAGGATCACACTGGGATGGTTCTTGTCCCGCTCGATCATTTCCCGGGTGAATTGACGGCATAACTGGAGGCGCTTTTTCAGACCCAGGGGATGGAAAAAAAGTCCCACCGCCGGGGTTTCGTCGATGACCAAATAACCTAAGCGATCCGCCATGGCCATGTCCTCATCCGAATAGGGGTAATGGCTGGTTCGGAAGGAGTTGGCGCCAATCCACTTCATGTTTTGATAATCTTTTTTCAGCGTCGCGGGGGGCAAATAGCGTCCCGTCTTGGGGTCATCCTCGTGCCGTCCAAAGCCTTTCAAGAAGATGGGCTTGCCGTTCAACAAGAGTTGCCGACCCTTCACATTTACCGTGCGGATGCCGACCGGAAAATCCATCTGGTCAGCCGCTTGTCTTCCGCTGAGTAACTCGACCTTGAGTTGGTAAAGGTAAGGCGATCCCGGTGCCCAAAGCTTGGCCTGGGGAACGGATATTTCGGAATCGAAATGACCAGACTTGAAAGGGCCGCCTGAACTTGCGGTCCAACCGAAACCGTTCAAGGTCAATCGGCAAGAAAGGCCGGGCTTCGCGGGGCCTTGAACGACAACCTTCACTTTTCCGGTCTTGCCCTCAAGGCTGGTTGTGACCGTCACATCTTGAAGGGGTTCTTGGGGCAGACTTAAGAGGTGAACCGGGCGCTGAATACCGCAAAAGGGGAAAAAGTCAAAAGAGGCGGGCGGGTTGAAGCTGTTGGCAAAGGCGTCCCTTGGGTCAAAGGGAACCTTCCCGGGCGGTACTCGGTCGGGAGCAAGGTCGCCGTTCACGCGAACAGTCAAAAGGTTGACGCCCTTTTTTATATGCTTCGATATTTCAAAGACAAAGGGCAGGTGCCCACCCTCGTGCATTCCCTGGAAATGGCCGTTGAGCCAAATTTCAGCCAGGTAATTCACCGAGCCGAATCGGATGAACTTTCGAAAGCCTTCAAGCTTTTGTGGGTGGTTGAACCGCAGTTGGTACCAGGCGTCACCCAGGTAATTGCTCGTGTCGGCGAATTGGGTGTTCCAACTGGAGGGCACGGGAATCTTCCGGGGCTTCTTGAGACCGTGGAACCATTTTGCCTTTTTGCCGATGCCTTGGGGGTCCATTTTGAAATCCCAGGAACCCGAAAGGTCCCGGGCCTGTCGATGGGCGTTTTGCTGAAATGGAATCATTTGGTTTTGCCCTTAGGGCGTGAAATGGATTTTTTTGTATTCTTGGCGGGCTGGGGATATTTACTTTCATAGGGGCTGGTCATGCTCTTATAGGAGGGGTTCTTCATCAGCTTGTGGTCTTTGCGGTTGAAGGGATTTTCGGGCGGCTTCATAGGTGCCTCAAAATAGGTAATTAGCCAGGCTGATCGCGATCGTCACGCTCAAGGCCGAAAGCAGGGTAGTCAGAAACACCACATCCGCCGCGAATAGCGGGGTGCGCTTGTACTCGATTCCGAACATGACGGTAATGACCGCTGTGGGAAAGGCGCTTGAGACAAAGAGAACCTTCCCGGCCAGGTCCCCGATTCCCAATGTTTTCAGGATCAACAGGGCTAAGAGGGGGCCTAGGATGAGGCGGCCCGCGACGGTGATCCAAAGTTCTTTCGGTTGTTTCATGGAAAGCCCGCCCTGGGACAATTGGGCGCCCAGGGTCAAAAGCGCGATGGAAAGCATGCCGTCCGAGGTCCACTTGAGGGAAGACATGAGGGCGTCGGGCAAGGGGATGTTAAGCACCCTTAATATCAAGGCCCCGCAAAGGGCGTAAAGGATGGGCAGCTTCAGGATGGTTTTAAATCCCTCCCGCCATTCGCCCCAACCGCCCGTCACCAGCACTCCCACCGTATAGGTCAGGACGTTCATGACCGTGATGGTGATAATTTGGATGGGAATTCCCTCGTCATGAAAAGCCTGTTCCACGACCGGGATGCCGTAATTGGCCGAGTTGAAAATGACCGCGGTCAAGAGGGACATAGGGATCATCGACTTTTGAAACCGGAAGGCCTTGGCGATCAGCGCCATCATCACGAAGGAAAGGCCGACGAAGATGAGGTTGAAGAGGACCGACGATTCCATGTCCTGGGGATTGGGCTTGAACCAGAGCAGGCTGTAAAACATGTAAACGGGAATGAAGACGTAGAAGTTGAGCTTGGAGAGGGTGTTGAGGTCGAGGGTGAATTTTTTCGCCAGTACGTAACCGAGGCCCATCACGAGGAAGATGGGAAGGACGACGTTGAAAGCGACGTGGAAAAACTGGGTGAACATGGGTCCGCCTGGGGTCAGAGTTGTTTGAAGCCCAACCTTTTTATCATAAATTTCGATGCCTGAGTAAGGGCCAATACAATTGTCGGTTCAACAGGTTGCATCTTGAACTTGGTTGTCTTTTAATTTTCAGGGTGTCATCGCGAGGAGCCACCCCGATAGGGGTGATTGGCGACGTGGCGATCCCAGTTCGCCTTTCGCGTTAGCCATTTTAAAAGGCTTATTAAAACTGGGATTGTCCATGGGCTAAAGCCCATGGATGGTTGGCCGAATTCAGGCCAACTACTTCAAGCCCGTCATAATCACCCGCCTATACGGCGGGCATTCCTCGCAATGACACCATGTTTTTTAAATCGGGTTAATTTGACCTAAGAGGGTAAACGACTTGTCCCAAGTATTTACTTAAAAACTCCCATGGCCTCGGCTATACTTTGTTTCTGCCATGTGTTTTCTTTCCATTTGCCCGCCCATTCCCGGTTTCCGGGGCATGGATTTCCCCCTTTCGAGGAATTGATGACCAAAAACGACCGCCACCATTTCCTGGTGGTTTTTACTGTTTCCTGTATAGGGATTCTCCTGCTTCTCGCCCTGATCCCTACGGCCGAGAACCCGAACCTGCTGGGCACGCCCGGCTCCTATCTCTCCTATTTCCTCTACGCGGGTTTCGGCCTTTGCGCCTGGGTTTTCCCACTCGTTCTCTTTCGGTTTGCCTATTCCCGCTTCAAGGATGAACCTTTCCACAAGCCCGGCCTGAAACTCTTGGGCCTTTTCCTAGGCATCCTGTCGGTTTGCGTGCTCTTGCAGGTTCTGTTTCCCGGTGTCCAGATGTTTTCCGCTTCCCAAATGAGGGAAGGGGTCCAATGGTCGGGCCTGCTGGGCCTCCAGGTGGGGATCAGGATGGAAGCTCTCCTGACCCGTTTCGGCACCGTCGTGATTTGCCTGATGATCCTGGTTTTGTCGGCCTGGTTCCTGGAAAAGGAAGAACACCTGGTGAAAGCTGGAAAAGGGGTCCTGGAAGGTTTCCAACGGGGCTTCAAATTCCTGGAAGAGAACGGGTTTGAGGCGGTCACCATCCTCAAGGAACGCCTGGCCAAGGGCTATCAGGATTTTCAGCAACGGCGTCAAAGCAAGAAGGTGGCGGAAGCCGCCCATGAAAAGGTCGCCAATATCCGCAAGCCCAGTCCGGCCCTTGAAAAGGCCGCTCCCGCCTCCATGCCAGTTTCCCGCCCGGCCCCATCGAAACCCATCCTCTTCACCGGGGTGGCTGAAGAAGAAAAAACCCAGCCGAGCCTGACCGAGCCGCCCATGGAAGAGGACGATATGGTTGCGGCGGCCATGGCCGAGGCCAAGGGCACATCCGGCAACTCCATGACCGCCAAACAAAAGATGGAAGCCGCGGGCATTGAGGTCGGCGAGGATGAGGTGGAAGCCCCGGAAGAAGAGGACGAAAAACCCAAACGCGTCATCCGCACCTGGGACCTGCCCAAGGTGCATATCCTGAAAACGGTCGATGAATCCAAGGACCAGGTGGTGGACGATTACGAAACTATCAGCCACACGATCATGGAAACCCTAAACAACTTCGGGGTGGAAGCCAAGGTGGTGGGGGTGAACCCTGGGCCCACCGTGACCCAGTACGAGGTCCAGCCCGCCGCGGGGGTCAAGATCACCCGCATCGCCACGCTCGAAAACGATTTGGCCCTGGCCCTCAAGTGCGGGCACCTGCGCATCGTGGCTCCCATCCCGGGCAAGGCCGCCGTCGGTATCGAGGTGCCCAACGCCTCCAGCCGCACCGTCACGCTCAAAGAGCTCATCGCCAAGGAAGAATTTCTCGCTTCTACCAAAAAACTCACCGTGGCCCTAGGGCGAGACATCGCGGGCGAAGTGATCTACGCCAGTATCAAGGAGATGCCCCATGTGCTGGTGGCGGGTTCCACCGGCTCGGGCAAATCGGTTTGCGTGAATACCCTCATCGCCAGCCTCATCTTCAAGTACACCCCCGAGGAACTTCGGATGGTCTTGGTCGACCCCAAACGGGTCGAGATGACCATCTATAAGGGCCTGCCCCACCTGGCCCTGCCGGTGGTGAACGACCCCAAGGAAGCCAACCTGGCCCTCAAGTGGCTGGTGAGGGAAATGGAAGACCGCTACCAGCAACTGGCCCACGTGGGCGCCCGCGACATCGATACCTTCAACCAGAAGATGGCCGTCAAACGCGAGGCCGGGGAAAAAGACAAGTACAACATGTACTACATCGTGGTGCTGGTGGACGAGTTGGCGGACCTGATGATGACGGCCAAGGACATGGTCGAAGACTCGATCACGCGCCTGGCCCAGATGGCCCGGGCCGTGGGAATCCACCTGGTGCTGGCCACTCAAAGGCCTTCGGTCGAGGTCATCACCGGCATCATCAAGGCCAACTTCCCCTCGCGCATCGCCTTCCAGGTTTTCTCCAAGACTGACTCGCGAACGATTCTTGACATGAACGGCGCCGAGGCCCTTCTAGGCCGGGGCGACATGCTGTACCTGGCTTCCGGTTCCCCCAAGCCCGTCCGGCTCCAGGGCGCCTTCGTGACGCTGGAAGAGATTGAGCGGTTGGTCGACTTCTGGACCTCCCAGGGCGGACCTCAGTTCGCCGCCGACTTGAACCCCGCCAAGAACAAGGATTTCGTGACCGAAGACAGCGAAGACGAACTTTATGACGACGCGGTGCAGATCGTCATGCGGGCCAAACAGGCTTCTACCTCTCTCTTACAACGGCGACTTAAGGTAGGCTATGGCCGGGCCGCCCGGTTGCTCGATGACATGCAGGTCCGGGGCATCGTGGGCCCGGCGGATGGAAACAAACCCCGCAAGATACTCGCACCCAACATGAACAGTTCGGACGATGCTTTCGGAGAAGACGAGGAAACCAATGAAAATCTCCAATAGACCAGCTAACAGTCGGCAGTCGACAGTCGGCAGGAAAACCAAACAACTAACTCTAATAAGCTTGATCTTGGCACTCATGGCTTTTGGGGGCGCTCTCCGGGCAGAGGACAAAAAGGGCCTCACCGTACAGGATGTATCCGACCTGGTGGAAGCGGCCCAATTGGCGGCCCTGGACGCCCAGATGGACCTGCGCATGGAAATGAAGGATTCCCTCTCAGGCCAGACCCAGAATTACGAGGGCAAGGTCTACACCAAGTCGCCGGGGAAGGTGTTTGTGCACTACACCAAGCCGGATGAGCAGTTCCTCTATGTGGGGGCCGAGGGTTCCCAAATGTACCAACCCTCTGAGAAAATGGTCTATGTGCAGAAGGGGGCCAAGGGCAAAGACACCAAGCCCGTTTATCTGGGCGTGGGCCAGCAGTTGAAAAAGTATATTGATATCAGCAAGGTCAAGATTGCCTCGGAGAACAGCGATGAGGTGGTGCTGGATTTTACCCCGCTGGACAAGGACAACTCCGGCTTCGACCACATGAAGGTGACGATCCACAAGAAAAATTGGTGGCCGACCCAGGTGGAAATTTCCACTCCGGCTATGGTCAATAAGGCGCGTTTCACCCGAGTCGAACTCAACAAGGGGTTGAAGGACGACCTCTTTGATTTCAAAAACCCCAAGGGGACGCAGGTTGTGGAAGGAGACATATTCCAATGAGCGTCGGATCGAACCTGAAGGCCACCCGGGAAACCAAGAAGATCACCCTGGAGACCATTTCGCAGAAAACCAAGATCCCGGTGAAGTACCTGGAAGCGCTTGAAGAAGACAATTACGGCGTGTTTCCCTCCCAAACCTACGCCAAGGGTTTTATCCGCGCCTACTGCAAGTGTGTGGGGCTGGACGAGAAGCTGATGACCAAGGAGTTCAAGGCCCAGGTTCCGGAAGTGCAAGTCAAGATCGAACCCATGAACGCCGAAATGGAAATGGAAAAGAACAGCCCCTTCCTGGGCGCGCGCCCCGCGGTGATCCGCAAGTCGGACGCGGGGCTGGAGGCCGCCACCAACGATACCGAGGATGACCTGCCCGATCTGCACGAGCCGCTTCGGTACCATACCGGGCCGAGCCGCCGCAGGGTGAAGTGGCGCTCCTTTTATTCCTGGGTGGGCCAGCTGGTAATGGCCTTTGCTTTTCTGGGCCTGCTCTGGTTGGGCTGGCAAAAGATTTCACCGATGGTGGGTAAATTCCACCTGCCGTCCATGTCCAGCGTCCCCACGCCCGAGGCTGAAGAAGAGACGACCTCCGCATCCCCCTCCGCACCGGCTCCCGCTCCCACACCCGTGCCGGTACGCGTCGAGGCGGCCGCCCCGGTCCAAACCTCAGCCTCAGGGGTTAAGGATTCGTTCCAACATCTCACGCTCAAAGCCTTGGACAAATCGTGGGTGATGGTCTCCCTGGATGACGGCAAAACCAGCACCGAGATTGACCTTGCGCAGGGGGATGTGAAATCCTTCCGAGCAGAAAAGAATTTCAAGCTCCGCCTGGGCAACGCGGGCGGGGTGGACGTGCAGTTCAACGGCAAACCCCTGGGGGTTCTGGGAACCACGGGCGAGGTGGTGGAAATCACCCTTCCACCCACACCCAACAGCGGAACTTGAAAGTACAAACGAAAAGCCTTTTACCAAGCTGAAGCCTGGTTATCGTTGTTTCCCCTTCTCCCCTGGGGGGAGAAGGTTGGGATGAGGGGGAAATTCCTGTAGTAAAGCACCCCTCACCCTGCCCTCTCCCTCAAGGGGAGAGGGTTCGTTTTTATTGCAATACCAAGTGCGTAGTTAAATTTTTATATGTTGGGAGGTTTTCATGGCGGACGCATATTCATTCGACGTAGTTTCTGAGGTGGACCTGCAGGAGGTGGACAACGCCGTCAACCAGGCCATGAAGGAAATCACCCAGCGCTACGATTTCAAGGGAAGCATCAGCAAGATCACCCTCAACAAGTCCACCAAGGAACTGGAGATCGTCTCCGACGACGAGTCCCGCCTCAAGGCGGTCGTGGACGTTTTGAAAGGCAAGCTCATCAAGCGCAACATTTCCCCAAAAGCCATGGATTTCCAGAAGTTCGAGGCGGCCTTCAGCGGAACCGTCAACCAGAAGGTCAAGGTCATCAGCGGCATGCCCATGGAGGACTGCAAGGACGTCGTCAAGCGTATCAAGGATTCGAAACTCAAGGTTCAGGTCTCGATCGTGGATGAAAAGGTGAGGGTTTCCGGCAAGGACAAGGACGACCTGCAGGCGGTCATGCAGCTTCTTCGCGCCGCCCAGGACATCAAGGTTCCGCTTCAGTTCAACAATTACCGTTAGAATCCCTAACCCCAATTAACCGCGAAGACGCGAAGAAAAGCAGAATCAAAGTTCAGGCCTTATAACGCAACTTTCTGAATGACCTAATGCTTTGCCTGCCCGTCCCTTTAAGGGTCCTAAACATGTTTGCGAAATTGGTGAAATGTGATGGATAAAAAAACTTTGTCGTTTATTGTTTTGATAATTCTGTGGTTCATATATCAAATTATTGAAGGGCTCATAAAGGGTCGAATTAGTACCGGGTCTTTTTTTTATGTAGAAAAAGCAAAAAACCCGAGATTGTTTTGGCTGCAAATTTTCGCAACGTCTTTTTTAGTTGCGTTGATTGTTTGTTGTTTGGTTTTAATGCTTATCAAAAAGTAAATACGTGTTGATAGGCAAGTTTTTCACCCAAACCGCACTTCTTGTAAATGTAGCCCGTATGAGCTACATTTAGGGTGAATTCGAGAAGGGGGTTCCCCATGGCGAAAGAAGCGACGGTGCGGGCGAGGTTGGAACCGCATCTAAAATCCGAAACTGAGAATGTATTGCACCAATTGGGGCTAACGGCCAGCCAAGCCATCACCATCTTTTACAAACAAATACTGCTGCGGCACGGCCTCCCTTTCGACGTTTCGATCCCGAACGCTAAAACAAAGGGAGTGTTCAAGGCGACGGATTCAAACCGCAAACTCGTGCGGGCCAAGAACGCCGAGGATATGTTCCGAAAACTTGGTATTGATTGATCGCCGGGATTAATCGTGCTCAAGCCATCCTATACAAATCAATTTCAAAAAGACCTTAAATTGATGATCCGGCGGGGAAGACCGGTGGCTAAATTCAAGGAGGCGGCCAGCCGGTTGATCTCACAAGAACCCCTTGATGCCCGCTACCGAAATCACAAACTTACCGGGAATTTCAAAAACCGCTGGGAATGTCACTTGGAACCCGACTGGCTGTTGGTTTACAAGCTTTTCGGGGATGAGATCATCTTTGAAAGAACCGGAACGCATTCCGACTTGTTTGAATAGGTCATAATGGGTGGAGCATCCTGGCGTTGTTTATGTATCGTTTTGTTAAACCTAGATCATCGGAGAACCAAATGCCGAGGCCAATCAAAAGGGGAGTGAGAAAAGTTACCCGCCCCAGAATCAAGCGTCGGAAAAAGACACTCGAAACCCCGGAAAGCGTTGCTCCTTCCCAGGATGGTCCCCAGCCTTCCATAGCCACACCCGTTCCGGTACCCGAAAGGTCCCTGGGCGACCTGTACCAGAAGGCTTTCCAGGCCTGCATGAAGATGTGGCCCTTCTTTCTTATCCAATCGCTGGTGGCTCTGCTCAACCTGGCCATGCTGGGCGTGGTCCTGCTCGTGGGTTGTTGGCCCCTGATCCAGGCCGTGGCCCAAGCCTTCGGCGACATCATGCAAAACCCCGAAAGCTACGACCCCGAGCAATTTACGAACAAGTTGTTTTCTATGGCGACCTCCGATACTTCCTGGCTGGGAATCTTTTTGGGCCTCCTATTCTTCTACTGCGTCTGGGCCCTTCTTCTGGAATCCTTCGCCAACGCCGGAATCTACGGCGGTTACTGGAGGCTCAAACGGGAAGGGACGGGTTTCAAGTTGGGTGAGTTTCTGAAGGACGGGCTGGGTTTGTTCCTCCCCTTCCTGGGAACCCAGCTTTTATTGTTCGCCATGTATGTGGTGTTGATCGCGGGGTTCCGCATGATCGGGATCGGGTGCGGTTTATTCATCCATGCCCTGCATTTAAACACCGGCCTGTCTATGGCCCTCGTGGTTTGCCTGGGCATCCCGATTTTCCTTATTTATATCGGGTTGGCGATGGGCCTGCTGGTTTATTCCTTCTCGGTCAAAGCCTGGGTGGGAAGCGGAAAAGGCATCAGCCTCTCGCTGACCCGGGGCTGGTATTCCTGTTGGGCCGAGGGCTGGCTTTTCACCAAGGGTTTTATTTTGGCCCTGTTTGGCCTGGCGGCCTGTTTTCTCATTGTTCAGCTTTTCCTGGTGCTGACCCTGTTGGTGCCCCTTATCGGTTTCTTGAGCTTGTTAGGGATTCTATTAACCGGGGCCTTCTTCGTGATTTTCCTGGCGCTCTTTTTGCCCGCCCTTTCCGTCGCCTTCGTGGATGAAAGGGAAGCCCAGGCTTGAAACTAAAAACGGACCGGGGGTTCGTACTTTCCGCCTTTCCCTCCGGAGAAGCCGACAAGTGGGTGAGGCTTCTGACGCGCGAGAACGGGAAGATCCGGGCCTACGCCCGGGGGGTTCGCAAACCCAAAAGCAAACTGGCCCCCGCCCTCGAACTTTTCACCGAATCCTCCTTTATTCTTCATGCCCAAAAGCGCGGCGATTCCTACGGCCTTTCCCAGGCCAAGGTCTTGAACGGCCATCCCGACCTCAAGAAAGACCTAAACGCCATCTCCCTGCTTCAACTTCTGGCCGATATCCTTTTGGGCTGCCTGCCGGACGCGGAACCCCACCCGGTTCTTTTTGACGGGGTGAAGGACCTGTTGCGCGGCTGGGAGACCCATCCCGAACATAGGGAACAGATATTGGCCGCTTTTGTTCTTCGCTTCATGAGGGACGGGGGCTACCCGATGGAATTTACCGAATGCACCGAATGCGGGGAATCCTTACAAGGCAAGAAGGCCCTGCTGGTCCCTCATCGGGGAGGGGCCCTATGCCCTTCCTGCGGGAGCTCGGGCCCGGCCCGGCTTCAGGTCAACCCGCAATCGCTGGCCTGGCTCAACAAGCTTCTGGAACTGCCGCTTTCCCGAGTCACATTGTTGAAGCTGAACGCCACCCAGGCCCGATCGGTGTTGCTGACGACCCTGGAATATCTGGAACGCACCTTCGAAAAACCCCTCAAGACCCTCGATTATTACCTCTCGCTGTCCTTTGCTATAATGTCAAAAGAATCAAGTAAGCAAAAAAGTCGATTGGACAAAGTATGACGGAATATATTCATAACCTGCTCCACGAAGCCCAAAAGCTTCTAGGAGATTTTTATGGGCATCGGCTTAATAAAATCGTTCTGTATGGGTCCCAGGCGCGGGGGGACGCGAGCCCGAACTCCGATGTCGACCTGATGATTGTTTTAGAAGGGCCTGTTCATGCGGGTGAGGAAATCGCCAGGACGGGGGAACTAACCGCCAAGCTGTCTTTGAAGTACGATACGGCCATCTCGTGTGTATTTGTTTCCGCTGATCGTTATCAGAAGGAACAAAGCCCCTTGCTTCTGAATGTGCGCCGGGAAGGTGTGGCCGTTTGACACCTGAGTAAAATGATAAAATTATTAGTTTCTAAATTCCCTGAACTTCCTTTCCTTAACAACTGCGACCTCCAACAAATCACGAGCCATTAAAATAGTAATAAATGAAGGTCTCCTTCGCGTCTTCGCGGTAAACGTCGGAAAGGTTTTCCAATGATCATGGTGATGGGCGTGGCGGGAAGCGGCAAAACCACCCTGGGCAAGAAACTGGCGCTGGCCCTTAACTGCCCTTTCTATGAAGGCGATGATTTTCACCCGCCTTTGAACGTCGAGAAAATGAGAAAGGGCATTGCCCTGACGGATGAGGATCGGGAACCTTGGCTGAGGTTGTTGGCCGAGAAAATGAAAACCTGGAAACAGGCAAACCCGGTCTTTGTGCTGGCTTGCTCGGCCCTCATGGCCAAGTACCGGCGGATATTGGAAACCGGGGGGGAAGTGAAATGGATCTTCCTCAAGGGGGAATATGAATTGGTCTTGAAGAGGTTATCCCAAAGGGAAGGGCATTACTTCCCGCCCCAGCTCCTTCAAAGCCAGTTCCAAGATATAGAAGAGCCCGAAGGGGCGCTCACGCTGGACATCGCCCTGCCCGAGGATAAAATGATAGAAATGGTTAAGAGTCATTTGTCGTCGTGACGTTTGGATTCTGGTTTTATCAAAATTTAAGCTTTTCTTCGCGCCTTCGCGTCTTCGCGGTGAAAGATTAGAGCTTTTGGATCTGGAGAAGTGAATGTACAAAGAAGGTAGTTATAAATGGCCACTCGCCTTTGTTATATCCCTTCTAGTAGCCTTTGGCCTCTGCTACCCCACTGAGAGCTTATTTATTTTGAAGTTCCTGTGGGATCTGATCGTGATCAACGTCACCCCACTCTTGCAAAAACTGCATTTAATGAAATCGACCTGATACCTTCTTCTACCCGCGAATTCCGCTGTTTTTGACCCAATTCCTGCACATGGCTTAAAAGAGTTAAAATATGGGTATGTTTGTGCACGCAGGGGAGCCTGAAGGAATAAATGAGAAGGTGGATTTATTGAAAAAGTACATTTGTTTTTTATCATTGGCGCTTCTATTCCCTATATGCGCGTTCACGGATGAAGCTTCAACAACACCCATCCCAACTTTATCGACACCCTCTTTTTCTTCAAAAGAGCAAGCAATCCTTGTTCAAGAACAAGAATACATCCAAAAAGGTAAAGATTATTACCATCAGCACAAATACAAAGAAGCGGTTGATGAATATTTAAAAGCATACAAACTTAATCCCAATAATCCTGAAATGCTGGAATTGATGGGTTATTCCGAATTGAAGCAGGGTCATATTCAAAATGCGGTTGGCGCTTTGGAACAATCTGTTGGGAGAGACCCGAATTTTGTCATGGGGCACTACAATTTGGCATTAGCTTACTGGGCACAAGGAAGAAAAGAAGATGTTGTTCAACAAATGCAAAAAGCAGTCGATTTGAATCCTGGTATAAAAAAGACGATGGAAGAAGACCACCAATTTAAAAAAATAATAAATTTTATTGGTCAATTAAAATGGAACCAGAAACAGTTTTTTGCAGTAAGTGATGAAAAATGGTTTCGTGAAATAGAATTTATTTGGCGTGGTTTTTTTTCCGACGGTTTAAGCGATGACGAAATAGAAATTTTGAAACACCAATTACATTACGAAGATTCTGTTATTTCAGAAATAGTTGAATTGAATTCGAGGATCGGAGAGTTAGGACAACTTAATAATGAGTCTGCGCAATTGGGTACGAATGGAAGTCTGGCAAGAAACCCGCATTGCGCGGACGGTATCAATTCGGAATATGATAAAGAAAAAAAGGTATGTATATTGGAATCGCACAAACTAAGAAGCGATTTAGGCAATCAAGAACCGGAATTTCGAGAGTGGCTGGAAGAGGAAGAATATATTGGATTTAAAGCATGCGGTGGATGGCTTGGGATAGAACGTAAAACTTTTGAGAATACTGATCCAAATTCTTTGGCCCAAGATTTGGTCGACTCTTTTCAACAGTTGAAAAAAATATCATTAAGCCCGGAGCAAATAAATTATTTCAAAAAAAGAGTTATTTTTTGGTTTTGTAGCTGTAATCCCAGAAGGAATGGGATCATAAAAGGAACGTCAATCGCTGAAGAGGCTTATAAAAAGGCTCTTCAAGATGCGATTAATAATTAAAGCGGAATATTAACTTTTTTAAAGTGGTGTTCTTTTAGCTGTCCAAGACAGAAACAGACAAATACAAACTCTCCATCAAACCAACTTGTCAAAACTTGAAAGCTTTTCTGGCGGGTCCGATTCGGGTTTGTCGGTGGCTGGAGTTGGTGGATTTGGCCCCTTCGCTTCCCTTAGCTCCTTCTGGGTTTGATTTAATTCCTTATACAATTCACGAGACTTGGGGCCAAACCGTTTTCGGCGGGGCACGACCTTCCACGTGCGGACCAGGGGGTCAACGGGTTCGACTGGCGGGAAGGGGTCATCAACTGAAATAGGGTTCGCTCCTCTAATGCTTTAACTGGCGTTTTCGACTTGGAATTCCTTGGCGGTCAACACAGTCCCTTGGTTGGCGAATACTTTTTCCGTCAGAACCCGATGTACTTCCTCATCCCGGTCAAAACAAGCGTCCTTAATGACAGTGATCTGGAAATCAAGGTCGGCGGCGGCCCGGATGGTCGATAAGACGATCCCGCTGGTGGCGATCCCGAAGAGAACCAGGTATTCAACGCCCTGCGCCCTCAGGATCATCTGCAGGGAGTTTCCGGCGAAAGCGCTGACCCGGTGCTTGTAGATGACCAGCTCGCCGGGTTTGTAGATGGCCGAATGGGTCTTCGACGAGTCCGAACCCTTGATGAAAATGCCCTTTTCTTTCATCGTCGTGAAGCGCTTGTTATTCGGGCTGATCTCGGGGTAGCCGAGCTCAAAGCCGATGCCCACATGCATGATGGTGAACCCACCCTTTCGGGCGGTTTCCATGACTAGGGCGGCGTGGGGAAGCATGGCTTCCGCCCCCGGCACGAGGCCCATGATGCCTTCCTGAACATCCAACGAAAGAACAGCCGTTTTCTTGGGATCTAGTTTCATTTTGTTCCTTTTATTTATTGGTAAAAATAATTTCTAGCATGAGAAACCATTCTACGCTTTTCGACTTTGGCTGTTATCGTTTTTAGGAAATTAGCATTATCGATAAAACGTCCCTAGAATGAGGCCACAAGCTGAGTTCTGCGATTTGGGCATGCCGGTTCCTATAGGAACCGGCGATTGGGGAAAACTTTTTCCTGATTTTCCCCGCTTTTTTCTAGAACTATAAAAACCAGAGAAATTAGAATTACCCGCAAATTAGGGGAGAACTAACACCAGCTCGCAGTTGGTAGCCGACAGTCGACAGTTAAGCTTTAAAGGCTTTCCTGCGAACTGCGAACTGTCGACTGCGAACTACTTTTGGAGGTATCCCCATGTCTATTGATCTGAAGTCTAATCCCGCCTCTCAGTTCCTGCCTGAACCCGATTCCCCTAAGGAATCTGCCAAGCCAAAGCCGCCTGAGATCGCCTTCATCCCCATCGATGACCTAGTTGTCCCTGATTGGAATCCCCGCCCATTCATCGATGAAGTCGAAATGCAAAACCTCATGGAATACATCAAACGGGGGGGCCATGTCCCCCGTGGATTGGTCTGGAAAGGGAACGGCCAAGCACCCTGGATGATCATTTCTGGCCAGAGGCGCCGGGAAGCTAGGAAAAGGCTGGGGTTTACCGATATGGAAGTGGAGAAATTGGATATCCCCTTGGAAGATGCCATGTTTCTGGCTATTTCTTCCAACAAGGACGATAAGCCCTATTGGCTGGGGGAGTTTATTGCCATTGAGAATCTTATGAAAAGGATTGAAGGCCTGAAACAGAAGGATGTGGTGGCTAGATTAGGGTGGCCGAAGAAACGGGTTAGCTATGCCGTAAGCTTGACCAATCTCCTAAGCCCGGCTTCAAGGCAATTGATATATGAATCAGCCCGCCAAAAAGTTCCCACTGGGAACTTTTTGGATGACGAAAACACCCAAGATAACGACCAGGTGGATCAATGGCGGCTAACGGAGGGTGTAGCGATCCATCTAATCCCTCTTTGGGATAAAGAGAAGGCAGAGGAATCCCGAGATAAAGCCGATAAAGTTGTCAAAATTATCGTTAATCGGCAATTAGAAGCCACACAAACCCAAGACCTGGTGGCTAAGGCCCTTCGCGGCGAAGACTTTGAAGGGTTCAAACCGGCCCCAAAGGTTCGCAAACCCCGCAAGCCAGCCGAAAGCTCCCCTACGGCTGACTTGGCGGGGGTAGAGCTAACCAACCCTTCACTTGAACCTAAAACTCCCGAAACCGAGCCAACCGAAAGCTCAACAACCGTACCGGAGGGTACGGGCACGGTAACTCAAGGCCCGGCCGTGGCGAAGCACCCAAAGTCGGCTGGCCACCTGTTAAAAGCTATTGGCCATTGGCTCCTTGCCAGTTTGGGGTGGGTAGTCCGTCACCTCTGGCACAGTTTCTTGGCACATGCCCATAGATATTGCAGGGAGTGGGCAAGCAAGGTTGTACCGCTTCATAGGTCTGGAACAAGCCATGGGAAAAGCGGCCAAGACCCCTTTAGGTTTTTAACCCACTATGCGGTCTATGGGTTTTTCCTATTGGCTTTCTACACCCTTTTGGTGGGGGCCATTGGCCGGGCGCTGGGGTTTCTTTATAGCCCCCTGGGTCAATGGATCGATTCAGCCGCAAAGTACCTTGCCCGTCTGGTCTTTATTCAACTTCCCCTATGGGCCCTGAACCAAACCCTTCATACGCCCTGGTTGGCCCTGGGGCTGGGGGTAATTTTGATGGTTTGGATTGTTAAAACTTTCCGGCCTCAGTTTTTCACCGGGCTTTTCATCGCGGTCCTTTTAGTCGCGGTTTGGGTTTTCCGGGGTTGGTGGACTCAATATCTGCCGGTTGAATCATCCGCTCCCGCACCCTCTGCGCCCAAGGCTGTTGTGATCCCGCTCGCCCCCGTACCAACCACGGCCCAAGTCCCTCCCCTGAAAGTGAGTCCCAAACGGACCAAACCAACTTCTGTCGTCAGTCAACAGTCTTCAGCTAAAAGCGAACCGTTGACTGTCGCCTTGCATGCATGGAACCCCTCGGATGAAGACCGTATTTCCATTGAGGAGGAGATTGGGGTTATTCCACAGCCTTGTTTGATCAAGGAATTTCAGATGACCCCAGACTCGGAAATGAGCGTTGATATGGCCACCCGCCGGGTGAACGATCTACAGGATGTGGAAAGGTACACCACTCTCATCGGGCGGGATCGGCACAAGGTCGTGTCGGCAACCCCCAACCCCTCCGGCCTCACTCTGGCCTTTGACGGAGGGGTCAACCTGGGCGCTTTAGCGGGTGCCCTATCGGGCGGGCTGGTGGGTGGGGCTTCCAATAACGGGTTGGAAATCTATTGGGAAGACCTAAAGGGCATCCATTGCAACAAGATCCAAACTCTCTCGGACAATTTAAAAGCGATCTACCAGATAGCCTTTGTGGTTCCGGGCATGAAAAAGCTACTCATCGTTCAATGCGCGTCCGCCGACGATTGTGAGCGCCTGGTTTCGGCCCTGCAATTCTGGGTTCGAACCGCGAAGAAGGGAACCAACGCCCCGATGAGTGGCCTACCCTATCTCAACCAGGGGGTTCTTTTAGGTGATGGGAACAAGGTGAATGTGACCTGGGTCGGAAGCCCGATCGACAAATCGGGATTGATTACCGGCGACCATATCTGGGGCGTAGATCAGAACCCTGCCAAAGAACAGGGGCGGGATGAATTACAAACCTCCTTGCAGAATCTGCCTTCGGGTAATCACACGCTCTATAGCATCAATCCGGACGAGTGGAAAAAATTGAAATTGAGTTTGAACACTCGAAGGGAAAACCCCTATCACGCCAAGCTGGAGAAGGTGAGTTTGTCTGTTCCGTAACAACCAGTTACGGAACAAGGTTTGACGACCCCGATGCTATAAAAGCATCGGGGTATCGTGCCGTAGCCACCAGCTACGGCACTCGCCTGATCACCCCAATGCTAAAGAAACATTGGGGTATCTGTTCCATAACTATACCTGTCACGAACCTACTAGGTGAGTGGCAAGCTTTGGTGATCCCAATCGGTACTAACGATTGGGACCAATTGTGGAACGCGGTTGAAAAACGCAATAACTTCCGCCAACCGGATGGACAATTTATTGGTCCAGACTGCCCTTTTCACGCGATGGGGAAGCTAATGGCAACGTAAATTATCTGCGGTGGTTCGGTACGACCCGCCGAATTGACAAATTCCTTGAGTGATATCATAATGATATCAAATAAAGAAAGGGGACGTTTATGGCTCAACTGCTGGTTCGAAACTTAGCGCAAAAAGTGGTGGATCGCCTCAAGAAGCAGGCGAAGGCCGAGGGGAAATCCCTCCAATCGGAACTGAAAACTATTTTGGAAGAAGCTTCCAATCGGGTCGACCGGGAAGCCTTTTTTGAGGGGGCTGAGAATATCCGCCGTTCTATCGCCGGCCGGAAGCTATTGGATAGCGTGACTTTAATCAGGGAAGACCGCGACCGTTGAACCTTTACGTTGTTGACGCCAGCGTGGTCGTTCAATGGTTTCTCCCGGAACAGCACAGTGAAGCGGCGGGTAGGCTCCGAAGTAAGGAAAGCCAGCTTTACGCCCCGGATCTTCTCTTCCTTGAAATCGCCAACGTTTTAATCAAACATGTCCGGCGCAAGGAAATTTCCCATTCCATGGCCGAGCAAATCCGTGCGGCCATCGCCCGTTCCCCGATATTGGCACATCCCGATCGGGGTCTCCTCGACGCGGCCTATTCACTCGCCCAACAAACCGGATGTAGTTTGTACGATGCCATTTATTTAGCTTTGGCCGTTAAGCTCAAAGGAAAAATGGTGACCGCCGACCGGCGCTTTTACAATGGCCTTGCTTCCGGTCCCCAGACCAAAAATATCCTTTGGATAGAAGATTTGCCCCAACCATAAGGTTGGGTTCAGTTACGCGGTCAGGGTCAGCTCTGAACTCTTTCGATAAGGAAAACAATGGCTGAGATCTCTTCAATCGAATGGACCAACTCCACCTGGAACCCCGTGACGGGTTGCCACAAGGTGAGCGCGGGGTGCGCGAATTGTTATGCGGAACGTTTCGCTGAAAGATGGCGGGGAACACCGAACCACCCTTACGAACAGGGTTTTGACCTGAAGATCTGGCCAGAACGATTGAAGCTGCCCCTGATGTGGGAAGAACCACGAACCATCTTCGTGAATTCAATGTCCGACCTTTTTCACCAGGACATTCCCTTGAAATTCGTGAAGCAGATATTTGAGGTGATGAATCAAGCGCATTGGCATCAATTCCAGGTTCTGACCAAGAGGGCCGACAGGCTTGAAAAACTTAGTCCCAATCTGAAATGGACACCGAATGTTTGGATGGGCGTGAGCGTGGAATCCGACAAGTTCACTTATCGCATCGATTTATTGAGAAAAACAAAAGCCAAAATAAAATTTCTTTCTTTAGAGCCTTTGTTAGGCCCCATTCCGAATTTGAAGTTGAAAGGCATTCATTGGGCCATTGTTGGGGGCGAATCAGGGCCGGGCGCGCGGCCCATGGAAAAAGAATGGGTTATCGATATTCGTAAACAATGCAAGAAAGCCAAAGTCCCGTTCTTCTTCAAGCAATGGGCGGTGTTTGGAAGAAAAAGAATGGCTGCTTATTGGAGGGCCGCACTTGGGATCAAAGGCCTGAGAACGCTATGTCTTTAAGGGGTTAGTCCTAACCCTTATCGTTAATCCCTTTGAATGCCCCCCTTTTGCCTAATCCCTGAGAAGAACAAAAAGAGTAAAATATAAAGCATAAATTTAATCTGCGAATATTCAAAAGCACGAACGGATATCATTTTGAGAATATTTAAAACGAAATTAACAAGGGTCATTATTATTTTGACAATATGTTTTTCCGTGTTTGCGTCTTCGCTTTTAAGTAAAGAAATCAATCCCCAAAAAACAAGAATCGAAAAGAAATATTCATACCAGCCAATGGTTAGAACTTGTGTGGGCGTTGGTTTCTTGGGCCATACAGGGGATGGGGGCCCTGCCCTCTATGCAGGATTAGATTGCGCGGTTAATGGGTTGGCTTTCGATTCACAAGGAAATCTTTACTTTTCTGAATCCTACTTTCATGACATTCGGAAAGTAGATAAATATGGCGTCATTGGTACGTTTGCAGGGGGCGGCACTTTCGTTTTATCAGCAGAAGGCACACCTGCAACAATTTCGTCCATTAATAACCCTTTGGATCTGACAATAAGTTCAAAAGGGAATATGTATGTATCTGAAAATTCTGATCTTGTTTTAAAAATCGACAAAAAGAAGATTATAAAACTATTTGCTGGTTATGGCGGCAGGGGTTTTGGGGGTGATGGCGGTCCAGCGATTAACGCGAAGTTAAATACAATTGGTGGCTTGGCGGTTGATGGTTCAGAAAATCTTTATATTTCTGATATGTCAAATAATCGAATACGAAAAATCGATTCTCATGGAATCATTACAACCATCGCGGGAACTGGTAAAGATGGTTTTAGTGGGGACGGGAGAGAAGCGATAAATGCGGATTTAAATGCGCCGTCAGGAATTGTTGTCGATAAAAAAGGAAATGTTGTTTTTATTGATTCAAACAACTACAGAATTAGAAAAATTGATAAAAAGGGGATTATAAAAACTATAGCTGGTTGTGGTGTTTACGGACTCACTGGCGATGGCGGTTCCGCAATTTACGCTCGAATCGCTCCAGAAGTCTTGACCATAGATCATTTAGATAATCTGTATTTTGGTGATAAAAATGGTGTGGTGAGAAAAGTAAATAAAGCAGGCATCATAAAGACAGTTATTGGTGATCCGAGGAATCGCAAAAAGGGTATAGATGAATTTAAACCGGTCATTCCAAGTCAAATGGGTTTAGCGGCATTAGCGGTGGATTCATCCAATAATTTGTATTCAAGTGATGGAGAATATCAAATACAAGTAGCGGATCTCGGAAAACAGATATTGAATATTCCTGTTCCTTTAAAACAAAAAAAACTGGCCCTCCAAAAAGCCGTCTCAATGATTTTGACGGATGATTTTCCTGGGGATAACGAATATGAAGAGAAAGTTCTTTTGAAGTATGGAAGTCGCCATGAATCGGATGAAATGGCGGATGAAATACTAAAGGGCAAAAAGCATCGTTCCTTTCGACTTTGGGAAGTGGTAGCCGCCTTCCCGGATGAAAAAGGGTTCCGCGCATTACTTCTTTTTATCCAAAAAGATAAAAATAACGACGATCAATCAAGGTCCTTTGCAATTTCATATATGTCTAAGTTTAACGAGAAGTCATTTGAAACGCGTCGTAAGAAGGTATTGATGGATTTGTTTTTGGGTAATGATTCCATAGACGCTTCCGCCGCCTTTGCGGGTCTAAAACCGATTTTGAATAAAGATCCTAATTTAAAAAAGTTTGTATTTAAAAGCATGCTGAAGAGGAATCAGCTTTTTGAATACAAAGAAATATTAAAAATGATAGGGTCTCCGGCTTTAGATCAAAAGACTTATGACGTTTGTATGAGCATGGTCGATGACGCCATTAACGACTCTGATAAATCCGTTTATTCATACGCGATTTGGTTAACTTGTATGGTTGGTGACAGGGATTCAATTAACGAGTTAAAAAAATTTATCGGGGATGCAGATTTAAATAAACGATTAGAAGTTTGGGATGCGATTCTTAAAATCGCTAAAAAAAATAATGTTGAAGCAGAACTTCCCAATCAACCTGCTGACCTGTATTGGTTAGGGGATGCAAGTCTATTGAATCAAGATATGTCTAACATATTTAATGTTTTAAATACGTTGAATGGGGATATTGGTGTGGCTTGGATTCCAACCCATTTAAAGATTGCCGATCCGAAAACGGATTTAGGCTTGGTCATTGACTATCTTTCGAGACTAAACACCGATGATTCCAACACTCTCTTGTCACAAATTTCTAACGATAAATTTTATGATTTCAGAGCATTGAAAGCACTGGGATTAAATCATTCCGACAAGCGACTCGATGTAATTAAAAATATTTTGGTAAATCCCAATGAGACGAAAGAAATTACTGCGGTAAAAAAAGAGGCTATTAGACAGATTTGTGCGGATAAATTGCAGGTCCTTGGAAAATATATATTGCCTTATATTGGGATTAAAGATTATGAAAAGGATGTTGTTTGTTTGAAGGGCATGGAAATTGACGGGAAAGGGCAAGCTTTATTAACGGCGTATAAAGATGGGAAACTTGATAGAGGAACGTTGTTGAACCTCCTCGATAATTTAAATGATGGCGATGAAAAAGCGATTGTACTTAAAGCTTTAAATGACTCGGATTTAAATATTCGAGAAATGGCGTTGAGTAGAATTTGTGAGGATGCTGGAAAATACGAATGGTGTTTTGATTTGCTTCGGAAGAATTTAAAATCCTCTGATGACAAAATGAGTGAAATTGCTGTTAATAGAATTCGCTCTTTGATGCAAAAAAATACTCCAGACGAAAAACCGAATATATTTCTGGACCGGTTAACTAAAGATGAAAGAAAAATAATCGGAAACTCTGAAAATGAAGAAGATGATCAATAAAAATGTTTGGATTAGACCCCAAAAGAACCTTTGAGTTGATGGCTGAAATAATCGAAAACAGTATTGCTATTCATTGAAGTCCCACTAAATCCCATAAACCGGCCCAAAACTTCAAAATTGCTTGAAATATCAAGCTTTGTCCCTATACTTGACTTTCTAGTAAAGATTGACGAGATTAGCCTTAAATCTTGGTTTTGGGACAGGCACATGAAGTTCTCCTCCACAGAAGAATATGGCCTTCGTTGCATGCTTCAGATGGCCAAAAAGGGCATTGAGGGCAATACCACTATCGTGGAATTGGCCCAAAAGGAAGCACTCACCACGGCCTATGTGGCGAAGATCATGAGTATCCTGCGTAAGTCTGGATTGATCCAGAGCATCCGGGGACAAAGCGGGGGATACCAACTCAGCAAGCCTCCCCAGGAGATCAATGTGCATGAAGTGATGGAAGCCATGTCAGGCAAGTTTTTCAAGCACGAGGACTATTGCGATACGCCTTCGGTTCCCGCGAGCGACCACCTGGGATGTATCCACAACATGGATTGCGCCATCCGGTCCCTCTGGATGGGATTGGATATGTCGGTTTCCAGCTACTTAAGAAAGTGCAAACTATCGGATCTGGTACAAACCGAACCGCAAATGCAGAAATATCTACAAGACCGGGGAGCCACCAAGGTGACCGCCGCCGGTTCCTCTATGGAACCGGCACAACCAAAACATAGCCCTCAGCTTGTGGCTTCGGGCCAGGCGCAAGACACCAAGGAAAGCCTATTGATTGGTTCAGAAACAATAAAAAATCAAACCGTAAATCAAACCCAGGGCCAACCCGCCCTCAACCAGTAAGGAAAAGATATGGCCGCCGCCGATACGCAAAATAAAGCTGTCGAAAAAGTAACCCAGGAAGACTATCAATTCGGCTTCATCACCGACATTGAGGCCGACTCGGCCCCGTTGGGGCTGAACGAAGACATCATCCGCTTCATTTCTCACAAGAAAAAAGAGCCCGACTTTCTTTTGCAATGGCGCCTGAAAAGTTACCGCCATTGGACCAAGATGAAAGAACCCAAATGGCCCTCGGTGCATTACCCGGCCATCAACTATCAGGACATGTGTTATTACTCCGCCCCCAAGACCAACGGGCCCAAGAGCCTGGCGGAAGTGGACCCTGAAATCTTGAAGACTTTCGAAAAGCTGGGTGTGCCCTTGCAGGAGAGGGAAATGCTGGCCGGGGTGGCCGTGGACGCCGTGTTCGACAGCGTCTCGGTGGGAACGACTTTCAAGAAAAAACTCGGCGAGATGGGCGTCGTCTTTTGTTCCTTCTCCGAGGCGGTACTGGAACACCCGGACCTGATCGAGAAATACCTGGGCACGGTAGTGCCCTACAACGACAACTTTTTCGCGGCCTTGAACAGCGCGGTCTTCACCGACGGGTCCTTCTGCTACATCCCCAAGGGTGTGCGTTGCCCGATGGAACTTTCCACCTACTTCCGCATCAACGCCGCCAAGACGGGCCAATTCGAGCGCACGCTTTTGATCGCGGATGAAGGTTCCTACGTGAGTTACCTAGAGGGTTGTACCGCCCCCATGCGTGACGAGAATCAATTACACGCCGCCGTAGTTGAACTGGTGGCCCTGGGCAATGCGGAGATCAAGTATTCGACCGTGCAAAACTGGTATCCCGGCGATAAGAACGGTAAGGGCGGGGTTTACAACTTCGTGACCAAGCGCGGAGCCTGCCGTGGAAATGGCTCCAAGATTTCCTGGACCCAGGTTGAGACCGGTTCGGCCATCACCTGGAAATACCCCAGCTGTATCCTGCAGGGTGACAACTCGGTGGGAGAGTTCTACTCCGTAGCGGTAGCCAACAACATGCAACAGGCCGACACGGGCACCAAGATGATTCATGTGGGCAAAAACACCAAAAGTACCATCATTTCCAAGGGAATTTCAGCTGGAAAGGGCCAGAACACCTACCGGGGTTTGGTCCGCATCCTCCCCAAAGCGGAGGGGGCGCAAAACTACACCCAATGTGACTCGCTGTTGATGAGCTCGGAGTGCGGGGCACACACCGTTCCCTACATCGACGTGCGCAACAACACCGCCAAGGTGGGTCATGAGGCTTCCACCTCGAAGATCAGCGAGGACCAGGTTTTCTACTGCCGCCAGCGGGGGCTTTCGAGCGAGGACGCGGTGAACCTGATCGTGAACGGTTTTTGTAAAGAAGTGTTCCGCAAGCTCCCCATGGAGTTCGCGGTGGAAGCGCAAAAATTACTGGCGGTAAGTCTGGAAGGTAGTGTCGGATAAATCCAAATGCAGCCATTAGCGGTTGGCTGTTAGATGTTAGGGAACCGCAATAACCAAGGAAATGAAAATGTTAGAGATCAAGAATCTGCAGGTAAAAGTCGACGACAAGCAAATCCTCAAAGGAATCAACCTTACCCTGAAGGCCGGGGAAGTGCATGCCATCATGGGGCCCAACGGTTCGGGCAAGAGCACCTTGGCACACGTTCTGTCAGGCCGGGAAGGATACGAAGTCAACGGAGGGTCGGTGCTTTACGAGGGAAAAGACTTATTGCCCCTGGCCCCGGAAGACCGGGCCCGGGCTGGCATCTTTTTGGCTTTCCAGTACCCGGTTGAGATTCCGGGCGTGAATAACACCTATTTCCTCAAGGCGGCGCTGAACGCGCTTCGCAAGAGCCGGGGCGAGGAAGAACTGGACGCCATTGATTTCCTAGAACTGGTCAAGGCCAAGCTCAAGCCCCTCAAGATGGACGAGTCTATGCTCTCCCGCGCCGTGAACGAGGGCTTTTCGGGCGGGGAAAAGAAAAAGAACGAAATCCTCCAGATGGCCGTGCTGGAACCCAAGCTGGCCATTTTGGATGAGACCGATTCGGGGCTGGATATCGACGCCCTTAAGGTTGTGGCGGACGGCGTGAACGCCCTGCGCCGGAAGGACCGGGCCTTCCTGTTGGTGACCCACTACCAGCGCTTGCTGGAATACATCGTACCCGACCAGATCCATGTTTTGGCCCAGGGGCGCATCGTGAAATCGGGCGGCAAGGAACTGGCCCTGGAACTTGAGAAGAGCGGCTACGGATGGATAGCCGATGAGAAACCTGTACTGGCTTGATTTTAAAATTCCCTCGCCCCTTGAGGGAGAGGGCTAGGGTGAGGGGTGCTTAACAGCATAAATTCCCCCTCATCCCAACCTTCTCCCTCGAGGGGAGAAGGTGATAGTTAAGTACAAACCTAGCTTGGAGTGATGAACTGAGCTTCTAAGGATTAACGAGAAGAAAATGGAAACGACTCAACCGAAAGAAAACTACCTCTCCCTATTCCCCGACTGGGAAAAAACAGCCCTGGTCAAGGATCCCTTCTGGCTGAAGGATACCCGTGATAAAGCCCTGGCTTCCTTTGGCGAGTCGGGCTTTCCCACACAGGAAGACGAGTCGTGGAAACATACCAGCCTGGATGAATTTTATAAGGTTTCCTTTAACCTGACCCAGGAAGGCCATGTCAGGGACGCGGTCCAGGCTGAGTTGCAATCGCAGGGGTTCGATACCACCCAGACGCATTTGATGGTTTTTGTGAACGGGTACTTCAACCCCGAACATTCCCATGTGGGCGACCTGCCCCGGGGCGCCAAGGTGCGAAGCCTCATCGAAAGCCTGGCGGACGGCCCTTTGAAACGCTATTTCCAGCACTTTCTCCCCTTCGAGAACCGGCCGTTTGTTTCGCTCAATTACGCCTTTTTCACCGACGGGGTCTTTCTCCATTTGAGGCCGGGGGTTCACCTGAACAAACCCTTGCACCTGGTTTTCCTTTCCAGCAATTCAGGTTTAGCCACCCAATCCCACATTCGAAACCTGCTTCTGATGGAAGAGGGGTCCTCGGCCACGGTCATCGAGCATTACTGGGGCAACAATCTTCATCCTTATTTCACGAACACCGTCACCAAGGTGGCGCTGGAAAAAGACGCGAAATTGGACCACACCAAGATCCAGCAGGAAAGCCCGCTGGCTTTTCATATCGGCTCCCTGGCGGCCCACCAATCTCAGGGAAGCCATTTGACCGCCCGGGTGTTTTCACTTGGGGGAAATTTGGGACGCAGCGAAATGGAAACGGACCTCGCCGGGCCCCATGCCGGGTGCGTTTTCGAGGGCCTGGCCCTGGGAAGCGGCAAGCAGCATCTGGATGTTCGCACCTTCGTGGACCACGCGGTGGAACATTGCCAAAGCGAACAGCTTTTCAAGACGGTGGTGGACGGCCACGCGGCGGGAATTTTTGACGGCCGGGTGCTGGTGCGGGAAAACGCGCAAAAGACCGACGCCCGCCAGAGCAACAAGAACCTTCAACTTTCCGAGACCGCCACGGTCTATGCCAAGCCCCAGCTCCAAATCTACGCGGATGACGTGAAATGTTCCCACGGTTCCGCCACGGGCCAGCTGGACGAGGCGGCCCTTTTCTACCTGCGGTCCCGGGGTCTTAGCGCGAAAGAAGCCCGCGAATTGCTGGTCTATGCCTTCGCGGGTGAGATGGTGGGTCGGGTGCCTGCCGGTTACCTTCACAAGCCCGTCGAGAAGATGGTTCAGGATTGGATGGGGGAGAAGAAACCGTGAAAACTAAAACCCGAAGACAAAATCCACCGCGAAGACGCGAAGACGCGAAGAAAGACAAAACCGAAATCATTAGTAAGACATCGGGCCCGTTTAACGTAATGAAGATCCGAAAGGATTTTCCGGTTCTCAAGTTGAAGGTCCACGGCAAGCCCTTGGTGTATCTGGATAACGCGGCCACCACGCAGAAGCCTTTAGCCGTGATTGAAACACTCGACAACTATTACCGCAAGCAAAACGCCAATATTCATCGAGGTGTTCACTTTTTAAGCGAACAGGCCACCCAGGTTTATGAGGGTGTACGGACCAAGGTCCAGAAATTCATCAACGCGGCCGATTCGAAAGAGATCATCTTCACGCAGGGAACGACCGAGGGAATCAACCTGGTGGCCCAGACATGGGGAAGGGCTAATTTGAAGCCCGGGGATGAGGTCCTCATTACGGGCATGGAACACCATTCCAATATCGTGCCCTGGCAGATGGTCTGCGACGAAAAGGGCGCCAAGCTGAAAGTTATTCCCATTACCGATGAGGGTGACCTCGACCTGAAAAACATCTCCGACCTGTTGAATCCAAAAACCAAAATGCTGGCTCTCACCCAGGTGTCGAACGCTCTGGGAACGATTAATCCGGTGGCGGAATTGATCCGCTTGGCTCACGAAAAGGGCGCGAAGGTGTTGGTGGATGGTGCCCAGGCCGTGCTTCACATGACTGTGGACGTACAGGCTCTCGATTGTGACTTTTACGCCTTCTCGGGGCACAAGCTTTACGGACCCACGGGAATCGGGGTTCTTTATGGTAAATACGCCCTTTTGGACGCCATGCCCCCTTACCAGGGGGGCGGGGACATGATTGCTTCGGTCACCTTTGAAAAGACCTTATATAAGAAGCCGCCCCATAAGTTCGAGGCGGGTACCCCGGCCATCGCGGAAGTCATCGGCCTGGGAACGGCCTTGGATTACGTTTCTCACATCGGGTTGTCCGTCATCGCTGCCCATGAGGAAACCTTGCTGGCCTATGGAACCAAGGTCTTGAAACAAGTTCCCGGCTTGACCTTGATCGGCACTTCCGCCCACAAGGCGGGGGTGCTTTCCTTCACGTTGGGCGAGATTCACCCCCATGACCTTGGGACCATTCTGGACCAGGGAGGGGTGGCTATCCGTGCCGGACACCATTGCGCCCAACCGGTGATGGACCGCTATGGCATTTCAGCTACCGCCCGGGCCTCCCTGGCACTCTACAACACCACCCAGGACCTGGACGCGCTGGTGATCGGTCTGCACAAGGCACTGGAACTATTCGGATGAAGAAGAGCGAACGAAAGGGAAAGTCATGTCGGATCTAAGGGACCTCTACCAGGAAGTGATCCTGGACCACCAAAGGCATCCCCATAACTTCGGCGACCTGGAATCGCCCAACCGTCACGCCGACGGGTTCAATCCCCTGTGCGGGGACCGCATTTCACTCAACCTCAAGGTGGACGCCCAGGGCAAGATTGAGGACATCAAGTTCAAGGGTTCGGGCTGCGCCATTTCCAAGGCCTCGGCCTCCATGATGACGGATGCCCTGAAGGGGAAAAGCACCCAGGAAGCCGAGACCATGTTCCACCTGTTTCACCATCTCGTGACGGGCCAGGACGACGCCACCATTGAAGGGTTGGGCAAGCTGAAGGTCTTCGCGGGGGTGAGGGATTATCCGGCCCGGGTCAAATGCGCGAGCCTGGCCTGGCACACGCTGGACGCGGCCCTGCATGAGAAAAAAGAGCCGATCTCAACCGATGACGGAATGGGGAGCGGGGAATGAAATACGAACTTTTAACCGTCACTAGGGACGCCAAGGCCATCAGCATTCCTTACGGAACCGAAACAATGGTCTTCAAGGACGAGAAGGTTTATTTGACCCAGACCCTGGGGGGAAGTTTCACCCTTCAGCGCGATAACGGCCAACTGGTTCGTATTGAGGGGAAGGACGCGGACGCCTTAGGCAAGGAAGTTCCGGCCGAAGCCAAGGTCTTCAAGATCGATTACAAAGACCAAGAGACCGTGGACGCGGCCACGGTCGAGAAAAAGGTTTGGATGGCTCTCAAGACCTGCTACGACCCGGAGATCCCCGTGGATATCGTGGAGTTGGGGCTGATTTATGGATGCGTGATCAAGGACCACCCGGAGGGAGGGAAAAAGGTCGAGGTGGTAATGACCTTGACGGCCCCCGGATGCGGTATGTCGACCGTGCTCAAGGCCGAGATTGAGCAGAAATTAGGCCAGATTCCCGGTGTTCGGGAGTCCATGGTTGATGTGACCTTTGAGCCACCCTGGAACCAGAGCTTGATGACCGAGGCCGCCCGGCTTCAACTGGGAATGATGTAACCTTCCTTCTGGCAAAATTCGGTGGGCAGTTTCAAAAACCACCGATACAATATTCCCTTCTTTAACCCCCAATTCGTCTCGAAGGAAAACTATGGCCTCGTTTAATTGGAAAGACCTACCGCGAATCATTGCGTTGAAGTTCGCGGGCGTCGTTTTGGCGGTGGTTTTCTTGGGACTGGGTTTGATCTTTGTGACCTATCCGCTGGTCGCGCTGGTCGTCAGTCGCGGGGGCGACGAAGCCAAGATCGTGACGGTCTCCAACCATGTGGGCAAGGCTCGGACAGGTTTTCGGGTTGGCGGGGTTTTTACCGCGTCAGTGAAGATTGATAAAAAAACCTACGACGAAGTTTACTGCCTCTACCCGGCCTGGCCCGACCAATTGGAGCCTTCCAAGGGCGACTGGATTTTGGTTTGGCCCGAGAAAAAACCCTTAGTGGGAGCTCCCGAAACCGAAGGGTGGGGCTGGTTCATTTTGGGCACTCTCTTTATCTTCGGCCTGGTGTTTTTCGAGTTCGCTTTTCTTTCCCTGACCCTACACTAAACTCCTCTTCCGAAACCATGGATCGACAACAGGCTCCCGGCTAAGCCGGGGGTCTTTTTTTATGCCCCAGGACTGCTTAAAGCCCCAATATCCGTAATGCCCGCTTTGCCCCTTCGATACTTTCCATTATGATAGTGACCCCTTCGGGGCCTTTATCCCTTTTTACTGGAATAACATGGCGCTTTCATTTCAAGAACTCATTTTCACCCTGAACCATTACTGGAGCCGCCAGGGCTGTGTGATCCAACAGTCCTACGACCTGGAAAAAGGGGCTGGCACTTTCAATCCCGCCACCTTTTTCAGGGTTTTGGGCCCTGAGCCTTTTCGCGTGGCCTACGTGGACCCCTGCCGCCGCCCCAAGGACGGCCGGTACGGCGAAAACCCCAACCGCATGCAGCACTACTACCAGTACCAGATCATTCTCAAGCCCTCCCCGGAAAACATGGTGGAACTCTACCTGGGAAGCCTGGAAGAGATTGGGATCAAACAGAACGAGCACGACATCCGGTTCGTCGAGGACGACTGGGAATCCCCGACGTTGGGGGCCTCTGGCCTCGGCTGGCAGGTCTGGATGGACGGCATCGAGATCACCCAGTTCACTTTTTTTCAGACCACAGGCGGGTTCGAGCTTAAGCCCGTTTCGGGCGAGATCACCTTCGGGCTGGAACGTATCGCTACCGTACTTCAGGGCGTCAACAGCGTGTGGGACCTGCATTACGGCGGCAAGGACCTGACCTACCGGGATTTGTTTCACCAGAGCGAGAAGACTTTCTCGGCCTTCAATTTTGAGCACGCCAACACCAAGATGCTTTTGAGGCATTTCAAGGATTATGAGGGCGAGGTTCGCCGCCTGTTGGAACTGAACCTGGTGGCCCCGGCCTACGATTACGTCATCAAGGCTTCCCATACCTTCAACCTGCTGGACGCCCGGGGAGCCATCTCCGTGGCCGAACGCACCAACTTCATCGGCCGGGTGCGGGTCATGGCCAAGGCCGTGGCCGCCGCCTATGTCAAAGAACGGGAAATGCTGGGCCATCCCCTGATGGGAAAGGGGTGAGGCTATGACCGTGGAACAGATATCTAACCTGAAAGACGCAGTGCTGGAGATCGGCTGTGAGGAACTGCCATCCTCCTATATACGGCCCGCCATCGACCAGATGATCACTGCCGCTGAAGCCTCGTTGAAAGAACACAAGCTCACCTGCCAGAAGATCTACACCTATTACACTCCCCGCCGATTGGCGCTTTTTTTAAAGGGCATGCCCGAAATGCAGTCCGATAACAGCGCGGAGGTAACTGGTCCGCTGGTTTCGGTGGCGTTTGACGCCCACGGCCTGCCCACCAGGGCCGGAGAAGGCTTTGCCCGGGCCCAGGGGATTACGGCCGCCGCCCTAAAACGCAAGATGACGCCAAAAGGCGAGGTCGTGGTGGCCATGAAGAAGAGCGGGGGAAGGCTTTCTTCCGAGATATTGGCCGAGGTGTTTCCCGCGATTATCAAGAAGATCCGCTTCCCCAAGGTCCAACGCTGGGGCAACGGTGATTTCCAATTTGCCCGGCCTATCCGCTGGGTTCTGGCTGTTTTTTCCCGTTCCGTGATTCCATTTGAGGTGGCAGGCCTTTACAGCAGTAGGGAAACGCAGGGTTTGCGGGCCATGAAACTGGGTCCCCTGGACGTAGTGGAAGCGGGGGATTACCTGGAAGTCTTGAGGCAGGGCGGGGTGGTGGCGGACCCGGATGAGCGGCGCCAGATGATCTGGAACAAGGTCCAACAGGCCGCCGCCGAAAAGGGCACCTCGGTTATCCCGGACCCGGACCTCTTGAACGACGTGAACAACTTGATCGAGTCGCCCGACGTGATCGTGGGGTCATTTGATCCCCAGTACCTGGACCTGCCTGAGCAGGTCATTGTGACCGCCATGCGGGAACACCAGAAATATTTCGCCGTGCGGGACAAGGAAAACGCTTTGGCGCCTTGTTTCATCGGCGTCATCAATGGAACGCCCGTCGATAAGAGCGTGGTCATTCGCGCCAACGAGGGGGTCTTGAAGGCCCGCCTGGAGGACGCCCGATTTTTCGTTTCAGAGGACCAAAAAGTTCCTCTGGAAACTTGGGCCGAAAAACTTGCCGGTATTACCTGGATGGAAGGCATGGGGACCATGGCGGACAAATCCCTTCGCCTTGAAAAACTGGTGAAGAAAATAGCGGAACTTTGCAGGGTTTCTAAAGAATCGGCCAAGGTCGCCGGGGAAGCTGCTCTGCTTTGCAAAGCCGACCTGTCCACGAACATCATCCGGGAAAAAGAATTCAACAGTTTGCAGGGTTACATGGGCGGCTTTTACGCCATCTGCGAGGAAAAGAAAGAAGTGGGCGAGGCAATTCAACGGCATTACTGGCCCCGGTTCTCAGGGGATAAGCTTCCCGGAACGCCCGAATCTTCCATCCTGAGCATGGCAGACAAGCTGGACACGATCGTCGGCTGTTTCCGAGCCGGGGTCATTCCCAGCGGGTCACAAGATCCTTTTGCTCTTCGCCGACAGGCGTTGGGTGTGCTCCAGATCATACTGGAAAACCGATACACCGTTTCCCTTGAGGACTTGGTCCACTCAACCCAAAAGCAATATGGGGGGAAATCCAAGCCGAAAGAGACCCAAGACATTCTCGAGTTCCTGAAAACCAGGCTCCAGAGCGTGTTGGAAACAAAGGGCCTGTCCTACGACGTTATCAATGCCGTCACCGCGACGGAGGCTTCTACACTGACCGCGATGGTTGCCAAAGCGGAAACGGTCCAGAAATGCAAATCCGACGCCGATTTTCAGAAACTCGTCACGGCCGCGGGCCGGGTTTTGAGGATCCTTCCGGAAAAGGGAATCTCGGACAAGGTGTCCAAGGGGTTATTGAAACTGGAGGAGGAGAAATACCTCTACGAAAAAATTCAATTCGCGAAGCAGCTGGTCGCGGACGCGGACCTGGACAGCCCGGACTATTACGATCAGATCGCCAACCACCTCGAAACCTTGATCGAGCCCGTTCATGCTTTCTTTGAGAAGGTCATGGTCATGGACAAGAACGCGAAGGTGCGGAAAAACCGCCTGGCGCTTTTGAAACAGGCCGCCCAGGTTCTTCTGGTTCTTTGCGATTTCAGAAAATTAGTGTACGCAAACGAGACTCCCATCGCCTCCTGAACGGCGAATCAGCTTAGCAATTCTAAAAATCCCTGCTTGTGATGATGTTTATCGTGGGACTTCACGCCCATTTCAGCCGTCATTGAAAAGGAAAAACCGTCTGATACAATGAGGGCCATTTTGCAGGCCTTATCCACGCCAGAGAATTTGTCTTCACAGAGTGCTGAAAATTTTCACCAAGCTGTCACATTCCAGGGAGGGTCTCATGCCGAAAAAAGCCAAGGGTCAAAAGACTTCTAAAGGTTCGGCCGTCAAGGCCGGAAAGAAATCATCCAAGTTCGTTTACTTCTTCGGGAACGGCAAGGCCGAAGGAACCGGCACCATGAAGGACGCGCTGGGAGGCAAGGGCGCTGGATTGGCGGAGATGACCAACGCGGGAGTCCCCGTGCCCCCGGGCTTCACCATCACCACCGAAACCTGCCGCATCTATTACGAGAACAAGAAGAAAGTGCCTGATTTTATCGACAAGGAAATGCAGGTTCACCTGGCCCGCCTGGAAAAGGCCCTGGCCAAGAAGTTCGGGGACCGCACCAATCCCCTGCTGGTTTCGGTTCGTTCCGGGGCCAAGTTCTCCATGCCGGGAATGATGGACACCATCCTAAACCTGGGTTTGAACGACGAGACCGTTAAGGGCCTGATCGCCAACACCAACAATGAGCGCTTTGCCTATGACTCCTACCGCCGGTTCGTGCAGATGTACGGCAACGTGGTAATGGAAATGGGCAAGGAAGTATTCGAGCGCGTGATCGACCACGTGAAGGAAGAGAAGCGCGTCAAGCTGGACACTGAGTTGTCCGCCGGCGACTTGAAAGACATGGTTGAGCAGTTCAAAAAGCTCATCAAGGAAAAGACCGGCCACAACTTCCCCCAGGACGTGATGGAACAGCTTCGCGGGGCCCGCGACGCCGTATTCCGGTCCTGGATGAACGACCGGGCCATCTACTACCGCAAGCAAAACGACATTCCCGCCGATATCGGGACCGCCGTCAACGTGCAATCCATGGTATTCGGAAACATGGGCGACGATTCGGGCACGGGCGTGGGCTTTACCCGCAACCCGGCCACGGGCGAGAAGAAGTTCTACGGCGAGTACCTGCTGAACGCGCAGGGAGAGGACGTGGTGGCGGGTGTACGCACACCCCAGCCGATCACCCACCTGGAAAAGGACATGCCCCGGGTATTCAAGCAGCTTTATGACACCACCAAGAAACTGGAAAAACACTACCGTGACATCCAGGACTTCGAGTTCACCATCGAGAAGGGCAAGCTCTTCATGCTGCAAACCCGCACGGGCAAGCGCACCGCGGCCGCGGCCGTGAAAATCGCCATCGACCTGGTGGCCGAGAAATTGATCACCAAGGAAGAAGCTCTTTTGCGGGTGGAGCCCATACAGCTCGACCAGCTTCTGCATCCCGTGTTCGATCCGAAGGCCAAGAAGGACGTGATCACCAAGGGGCTGCCAGCCTCACCCGGGGCGGCATCCGGCCAGGCGGTTTTCACCGCTGACGTGGCTGTGGAATGGAAAAAGGACGGCAAAAAAGTGATTTTGGTCCGTTTGGAAACCTCTCCCGATGACATCCACGGCATGGACGCTGCGGAAGGCATCTTGACCGCCCGCGGCGGCATGACCAGCCATGCGGCGGTGGTCGCCCGCGGCATGGGCAAGACCTGCGTGGCAGGATGCGAGTCCGTCAAGGTGGACGAGCACGGCCGGAAATTCACGGTGGGCTCAGTGGAGATCAAGGAAGGCGAGTGGATCTCCCTCAACGGTTCGACCGGCGAGGTCATCAACGGTAAGGTGCCGACCATGGACCCGGAGCTTTCCGGCGACTTCAACACCATGATGTCCTGGGCGGACGCGGTGCGTACACTCAAGGTTCGCGCGAACGCGGATATTCCACGGGATGCCAAAGTGGCGCGCCGGTTCGGCGCCGAGGGAATCGGGCTCTGCCGCACGGAGCACATGTTCTTCGATGAGGACCGACTGCCCCACATGCAGGCCATGATTTTGGCGACCGACGAGGCTTCCCGCCGGGAGGCCCTGAAAAAGCTTTTGCCCATGCAGCAATCCGACTTCCGGGGACTCTTCGAGGAGATGGAAGGTTTCCCGGTCACAGTCCGCTTTTTGGACCCCCCTCTTCACGAGTTCCTGCCCAAACGGGAGGAACTGATGGTGGAGATCGCCCGGATGGAAGCCTCGGGTAAGAATTCGACAAAAAACGAGATCATCAAGAAGGCCCTGGAATTGGTCACCGGCGGCGGATCGGATCTGGACAAGGCCAAGAAGCTTTTGGCCCGGGTCGAAGAACTGCATGAGTTCAACCCCATGCTGGGTCATCGCGGCTGCCGGTTGGGCATCACTTATCCTGAGATCACCGAAATGCAGACCGAAGCCGTCATCGCGGCCGCCTGCGAGCTGGTGAAGAGCGGAAAGAAAATCGTCCCTGAGATCATGATCCCCCTGGTGGGGGATGTGGCTGAGTTGAAGAATCAGAAGGCCATCGTGATCAAGAAGGCCGATGAGACGATCAAAAAGTTCGGGGTCAAGCTGGAGTACATGATCGGGACCATGATCGAGCTGCCGCGGGCGGCAGTTACGGCCGACAAGATCGCCGAGGAAGCGGAGTTTTTCAGCTTTGGCACCAACGACCTGACCCAGACGACCTTCGGGTTCTCCCGGGACGATACCGGGAAGATCATCAAGTATTACCAGGACCACGGTGTGATGGAAAAGGATCCCTTCCAGGTTCTGGACCGGGGCGGCGTGGGACAACTGGTAAAGATGGCTGTCGAAAAGGGCCGGGGAGTGAAAAACAAGTTGAAAGTGGGCATTTGTGGGGAACATGGGGGAGATCCCAATTCAGTGGAGTTCTGCCATCTGGTGGGATTGAACTATGTGTCCTGCTCTCCCTACCGGGTTCCCATCGCACGGCTGGCAGCAGCCCAGGCCGCGCTTAAAAACTCGAAGAAGGGCGCCAAGGAATACTCCTCGAAGTAATTCCTTCATAGGTTTATGGTTTAAACGGGGGAGGACCTATCCGGTTCTCCCCTTTATTTTTGGGTTTTCTTACTTTGGCTTTTTGTTTGTGATTTTCTCAAATCGTTTCTTTTGTTATAGTAACCGGGCTTTGCCTGGATTAAGCTTTCGGTCTGAAACAACATCTCCTGGGGTGTCCTATCTTTATGAAGCGAACGATTTCCCTTCTCCTCTGGTGTCTCCCGGCTTTCCTGATTTCCCAATCCCTTTACGCGGCCACTACCGTATCCGCCAATCTGATCACGGATACCCAATGGAATAAGGCGGGGAACCCCTATGTAATTACCGGAACCATTTCCGTACCCCAAGGGGTGATGCTTTCGATCGGCCCCGGTGTACAGGTGATCTACCAGGGCGCGGCCCAGTTTGAGGTAGATGGGACCCTGTTGGTGGCCGGTTCGGCCGCTTATCCGGTTGTTTTTAACATGACCCAGGGCGGTCTCCAGAGCAAGTTTTTCATCAATTCCGGTACGGCCAACATCGTCAACGCGAAATTCGTGGGCGGGATCTTTATCGCCAAGGATTCCCAATTTGTCCTGGAGGGAAGCGACCTGACCCAGGGAAGCGGGATTTACCTGCAGGGCGTCAACACCGCTAAAATCAAGAGCTGCAAGATTTACGGAAACGCCACGGGCCTGGTTTCTGACGGCAAAAACAAGATCACCATGACTTTCAATACCGTCGTCCAGAACACTTACGGCCTTTTCCTGAAAAGCTTCGGCCAGTTGGATTTCAAAAACAACAGCATCCACGACAACCAGGTTGAGGTCATCAACAACACTCCGCCCTACAAGTTGGGCGGGAATTTCTGGGGAAGCCTGGATGAGAAGCAAGTCATGACCAAGATCCAGGGCGGTATTGACCTGAAGCCCATGAAATCCCTCAAGGATGTCCTTCGAGTTTATGTCCAGACCCAGCTGCCCGAGATTACCGAGGCCATGTCCAACGCCATGGCGGCCAAGGAAAGACGCCAGGAGAAGGCCGATAAATTGGCCATGAAGAAATTGAAAGAAGCGGAGGGCTTGGCAGCCCTTAAGGCGAAAAAAGAAAAAGAAGCCGAAGCCAAGGCCCAGATGGCACCCGCCGCGCCCCAAGCTTCCGTTTCGTCAACTGAAGCCAATGTTCCGGCCGCGCCGGCTGCCCCTGCTGCTCCCCAGCCCGCTGTTTCCCAACCGTCCGCACCCCCGGCCCAAGAAGCTGTCGCTCCTGAACTGGAAAACACCGCGGCCAGCGGAACCATAAAGGTAAAGTCCTTGCCGGCCGCCCCCCATCAACTGACTCCGGTCGTTCTTCCGCCTGATCAAGGCGATCTGGCCCAAAACCCGGCGGGCCCCCCCCCGGCCATGGAACCTTCCGCTACCACCACATCCCCGGCCCCGGCTGTTGCCGCTCCTCCCGTGCCGCCTCCGGCCGTGAGCGTGCCGGCGTCGTCAGCCCCTGAGTTGCCGGCTTCCAATGAAATTCCGGTGATCCCCGATTCGGACCTCATGCCTCCTCCTCCGCCCTCAGTTGAATCCGTGCCTCTGCCGCCTTCCAACGCACCCGTGGCTTCCAACCAACCGGCTCCTGAAGTGAACACGGTTGCTCCCGCCGCAGTTTCGGCGGTCTCTAGCGACAACGGGGCAATTCCTCCGCCTCCCGGATCTGAATCGTCTACTACGGCTCCAGCCGCCATGCCTAGCGCGAACACTTCAACTTCCGGGGCGCCTTCCATTCCGCCTGTTGTGGGTACTTCTGCCGTAGCGCCGCCTTCCGTTCCGCCTCCGCCCCCATCGTCGGATACGACCCAGGCAGTTCCTCCGGCGACAAATACCGTCCCCGCGACCACCACGGCCGCACCAGTGGATGCCGATCAACTTCCACCTCCTCCCCCGGTGGATTCCAATACCAATGTCGCTTCTCCCGCAGCACCCGCCATTCCCTCTATGGATTCAATTCCCGATGTGCCGACCGTTCCTGGCGCCGCACCGCTGGTTCCCGGGGCCCCGGCCGCAGTCGCGCCCCCGCCGGGCATGAATTCAGCTCCTAACTCATCGACAGTTCCCGCAGCCCCCACGGCGGCGGCTCCTGCAGCGACTCCAGATCAACCCACGGCGGACCAGAAGAATGCGGTGGACGCCCTCCAGGGGGTCAACGGCGACATTGACGGGATGCAGGCTCCTCCCTTGGACCTGGGGGTCGGATCTTCCTCCTCCACGAACACTTCCGTTCCCCAAATGGACAAGACCAAAAAGCCGGCCGATGATTCGTCCCTGGCGCTTCCTCCCCTTCAGGATTCGGAGGTCAAGCCGCCGAAAGATTTGGACTTGCCTCCCACAGATGATTTGGGTAACGTGAATCTCGACTCTAGAAACAAATAATTTCAGACATCCCGGTTTAAACCTTTCAGGGAGCCCCTTCCGGGTCCCGTTTCTCCTTTGCCTTCCTTCCGGGAACCAATCTCAGGGGAGCATTCCATGGCCATCCAAACCTGCATATTAACCATCGGGGACAAGTATCTCGCTGGAACGACGCATGATGAGGCCGCGGACATTTTGGAGGCGACCTGCAGGAAGATGGGCTGGGAAATGGTTCACCGGGACAGGCTGGGCGACGACCCGGAAACCCTGGCGGGGCTGCTGCTTCAACTGGCGGACAGCGGAAAAGTGGATGTGATCTTCACCGTGGACGGGATCGGCCTTCAGGCCACCGATCGGGTCCCCGAGGCCATGCACCATACTTGTGAAAAATGGATCCCCGGACTGGCGGAAATGATCCGCAACAAGGCTTTCGAGAAATCTCCTGCCGTGGCCGTGACCAACGGGATGTCGGGGCTTCGGGGAAAAACGCTCATCATCAACCTGCCGGGCACCCCTGCCGCAGTCAAGGACGCTTTTGACATTCTTCGGCCCGTTCTCCGGCACGCCGTGGACCAGATCAAGGCCGCGGTCGTTTAAGAAGGATCAGAATCCCTGGTCGGGATAGGCGTCCTTGTCGTTGGTTTTGGGGGTTGTCCCTGTTTCGGTGGCACCCTCCGAGGCGGTTCCCGTTCCCGGGGTGGGAGAGGCTTTCAATACAGGCTGGGAATCCATCTCAAGCAGGTCCTTGCCAGATGAGGCATTGGCCGAGTTGTTGTCTTCCGTCGCGTGTGAATCCCCGCCGTTACCCGTATGCAGGTTGCATATCTTTGTGGGAGCGGTTTCCTTCTTGAAAATCTCATCCTGGGTATGGGGGCAGTAAACCGAGGCCAAGAGCCCCGAATCCAAGCAAATTTTCTTTTTGACGAACTCCGATTCGAAATTCTGCGGGGCCGGAAAGTCCTTTACCGGTTTCCCCTCCATGGCGGTTTTCATGAACTCCGCCCAGATGGGAGCCGCAGCCTCCCCGCCTGTCTGTTTTTTCCCTAAGCTTTGGCGTTCGTCGTAACCCACCCACACCCCACAGGTCAAATCGGGGGTGAACCCGATAAACCAGGCGTCCACGTTGTCGTTGGTGGTACCCGTTTTGCCCGCGGCGGGATAGGTGAACCCCATTTTACGGATGATCCGTCCTGTTCCCCGATCGATCACGTCCTTCATGGTGTTCACCATGATGTAGGCCGTTTGAGGATCGAGCACTTCCTGGCCAGCGGGGGTGTTGTTTTCAAGGATCTTACCCGAGCCATCCTTCACTGTGACGATGCCAAAGGGCTCCATGCGGATGCCCTGATTGGCGAAAACCGAAAAGGCTTGCACCATCTCGGTCAAAGTAACTTCGTATGTCCCCAGACCCAGGGAATAGTTGGGGTTGCGGATGGGGGTGGAAATCCCCAACCGATGGGCCATGTTCACGGCGGCCTGGACCCCGAGCTTTTCCAATAACTTGATCGTGACGACGTTGATGGAATACATCAGGGCCGTGTGCAGGGTTGTGGGGCCGCGAAACTTGCCCGAAAAATTCAGGGGGCGCCAGGTTTTTCCGGTCGTGGGGTCTGGATAGACGACCGGGGAATCGAGAAAAACATCGGCCATGGTAAATCCGTTCTCGATGGCGGCCGCATAGATGATGGGCTTGAAAGCCGATCCGGGCTGGCGGCGGGCCTGGATGGCGCGGTTGAACACGCTCTTGCGGTAGTCGATCCCCCCGATCATGGCTCGGATGGCTCCCGAATGGGGGTCCACCGCCAGGAGGGCGCCTTGGATGGGCTGATCCACCGGGATGTTGGTCTGGCGGGATTTCTGGGCCACGATTTCGTCATTGGCCACGCCCCGTTGGAGTGCCTTCTGGGCGGCGTCCTGGAGCTTCAAGTCCAGGGTGGTGTAAACGGAGAGCCCGCCCTTGTAAACGGCGTTTGAACCGTAACGGGCCTCCAACTGCTGGGCGATGTATTCCACGAAATAGGGGGCGTTCTGAACTTCGATCTTTTTAAGTTCAATGGGGGTGTTCTTGGCCTCGGTGGCTTCCTGCAGGGTGATGACGCCGGTGGTGGCCATCCTTTCTAGAACTGTGTTCCGGCGCTGAAGGGCCTCCAGCGGGCTCTTGTAAGGGTCGTAAGTGGTGGGCGCTTTTGGCAGTCCGGCCAGCATGGCGCATTCAGGCAGTGTCATGTCTTCCACGTGTTTTCCGAAATAGGAACGGGCGGCGGATTCACAGCCGTAGGTGCCTTCCCCAAAGTAAATCTGGTTCAGGTACATCTCGAGAATCTGCTTCTTCGAATAGTTCTTCTCGATTTGCACCGCCAGGAGAGCTTCCTTGATTTTCCGGATAATCCGCTTTTCCGGGGTGAGGAAGAGGTTCCGGGCCAACTGCTGGGTGATGGTGCTGCCCCCCTGGACGGATTCCCCATGGTGGAGGATGTTGGTGATGAAGGCCCGGGTGGTCCCGATCAGGTCGATGCCAAAGTGCTTGTAGAACCGCTCGTCCTCGATGGAGATGACCGCGTTTTGAAGGTTTTGGGGAATTTTTTCCAGGGGCACGATTGTGCGTTGTTCCAGGGCCAACTGGCTGATGAGTTCGCCGTTCACGTCGTATATTCGCGTGGCCTCGGAGGGTTTGAACTCATTGAGGTTGGTGATGTCCGGTAATTCCCGCAACTGGGCGTAAAGGATTCCCATGACCACGCCGACTAGGGCGAAGAGAAGGATGAAGACCGTGTATAAGAGGGGCTTCAGGGATGGTTCGGTTTTGGCAGGAGACAAGGAATTCCTCAAACCTGTGGAATTAGGCTGACGCAAAACGGCATTATATCAGGGGCCGAACTTTTCAACAGTCAGTTACAAACAGTTTTGTTATTATGTGGGCCCATGACACAGCCCTTTTCTAAAACACCCGAACAGCAGCTGGAAATCCTCCTGCAATCAACTGCGGAGGTTATTTCCAAGGCTGAATTGCTGGAAAAATTGAAAAAGTCTTACCGGGACGGGAAGCCCCTGAAAGTGAAATTGGGGATGGATCCTTCCGCTCCCGATATCCATCTTGGCCATACGGTGGTGCTTCGCAAACTGCGCCAATTCCAAGACTTGGGCCATCAGGTCCAGTTCCTTATCGGCGACTTCACCGCCATGATCGGCGATCCTACGGGCAAATCCGCCACCCGCAAACCCCTTTCTAAAGAGGACGTGGAAGTCAACGCGAAAACCTATTTGGACCAGGTCTTCAAGGTGTTGGACCAAGATCCGGCCAAGCTTCAGATCCGGCGAAACAGCGAATGGTGCCGCCCCATGGCCTTTGACGACGTGATCCGTCTGGCTTCCAAATACACTGTGGCCAGGATTTTGGAACGGGACGACTTCACCAACCGCATGAAGGAACAGAAGCCCGTCAGCCTGCACGAGCTGCTTTACCCCCTGATCCAGGGCTACGATTCGGTGGTGCTGCGATCCGACGTCGAAATGTGTGGCACGGACCAAAAATTCAACTGCCTGGTAGGACGAGCCCTGCAGGTAGAAGACGGCCAGGAACCCGAGGTCATCCTCGCCATGCCCATTCTGGAAGGCCTGGACGGGGTAAAAAAGATGTCCAAGAGCCTGGGCAACTATATCGGAGTCACCGAACCGGCCAACGAGATGTTCGCCAAAACTATGAGCGTATCGGATGTGCTTATGTGGCGTTATTACGAGCTCTTGTCCGATGATCCTTCCTGGTCGGCCAAGAAGGCCAAGGTGGAGAAGGGCGAACATCATCCCAAACTGGCCAAGATGGAATTGGCCAAGGAAATCACGGCCCGTTTCCATGGCATGTCCCAAGCGGAAAGTGCCTGGGCCTATTTCGAGTCCCGCCATAACCTGGACCAGTCGGTCGATTATCCCCAGGTGTCGGTGCCGGTGGGCGCGCATAAAGTCCCTGATTTCATGTTGTTAGTGGGCATTTCGAAGACCAAAAGCGACGCCAAACGCTTGATCGAGCAGGGTGCCGTGGAATGGGTCAATGGCCGCCAGGAAAAAAGAAAGATCGCCTCGTTCAGCGAGGTCATCGAGATCGCGCCGGGCGAAACGGGTTTGATCCGATCCGGTAAGAATTTTTTGAAGTGCCAATCTCAATCGTAAGGTGAATTTGAAGAAGCATGATGTATTTGTTCCCTTGCTGGCGGTATTGCTGACCTCCCCAGTTTTTGCCGAACCCAGCCTGGACATCAAAGTGGACCAGGTGGGCTTCCTTCCCCAACAACCCAAAAGCGCTTTCATTTCCAACCCCAAGGCCGTAGGTTCCTTTCAGGTTCGCCGAGTATCCGATGGGGCGGTGGTCCTTGAGGGAAAATTGGGTGAACCTGTTTATGATCCCGACTCGGGAGATACACTGCGGGAAGCGAATTTTTCAACCTTGCGGAAAAAGGGAGATTATTACCTCACTGTTCCAGGAGTCGGGGACAGCTTCCATTTCCGTATCGCTTCCGATGTTTATTCTGACGCCTATTACCTTTGCATGCGCTCCTATTACGGTCAGCGCTGCGGCATCAAGGTCGACCTAAGCCCCCGTTATTCCCAATACCACCATGAAGCTTGCCACCTGGAAGATGGGGAGTTTCACCCCTCTTCAGGAAAAACCGGAAAAAAGGACGCGACCAAAGGCTGGCATGACGCCGGGGATTTCGGAAAGTACGTGGTCAATTCCGGAATTTCCTGCGGGACCCTGCTCTGGGCCTATGAATGGTATGGTAAAAGAATAACCTCGATTCGCCTCGATATTCCTGAATCAGGAAACGGGCTGCCCGATATCCTCAACGAGGTGAAGTGGAACCTGGATTGGATGCTCACCATGCAGGATTCGGATGGCGGAGTCTGGCACAAGCTAACGACAGAAAAGTTTTGCGGTTTTGTGGCGCCGGAAAAGGATGACGGCGGGACGCGCTATATCATCGGCACTGGCCAAGAACCCTACAAGAATTCAGGCGCTACCGCTGATTTCGCGGCCGTGATGGCCATGGCAGCTCGAATCTATAAACCTTTCCTTCCGGGTTACGCCAAGCTGTGCCAGAAATCCGCTCTGAAGGCTTGGGGTTGGGTTATTCAACATCCAAAGGTAACGTTCAAAAACCCTTCGGGAGTTTATACGGGAGGTTATGGGGACAACGACTGTGGGGATGAATTGGTCTGGGCCTCGGCGGAATTGTTCCGCCTGACCGGCAGGGAAGAGTTTGGTCGTTACTTCTTGGAACACTATAAGGAATACCCCGTCTCCGAAGTTTGGCCCCAATCTTGGGCCACGGTCTCGAACATGGGTCTTTGGGACTATGCCTTTTCCAACCGAAAAGGAACCAGCGCCCAGGCTGTTCAAGAAATCCAAGAACAGACCTTCGTGGCGGCTGACAAAATCGTGGAAACGTCTAGGAAGGTGGGCTATCACCACAGCCTAAAAGCCGAGAATTACATCTGGGGTTCCAACGCGGTCGCCGCCAATTTCGGGGTGATGCTTTTGGCCGCCAACCGATTCAAACCGAATCCCGATTACGTATCAACCGCCCTAGAAAATCTCCATTACCTATTGGGGCGGAACACCTTTTCACTTTGCTTCGTGACCCAATTGGGAAGCCATTCAGTCCTCCATCCCCACCATCGGCCCAGCGCGGCCTTGGGGCTTTCCCAGCCCTGGCCCGGCCTTTTGGCGGGTGGGCCCAACCGTTATCCGGGCGACCCGGTTCTTCGACGTCTTCCGCCAGGCCCGCCGGCCCGGTCTTATCTCGATGAGCAGGGGTCTTATTCCTCCAATGAAGTTGCCATCAATTGGAACGCTCCCCTGGTTCTGCTTTTAGCCGAAACACTTCCTGATCCGGTCAAAACGATTCCTTCGAAAAACAGGAATAAATAACATCGAAAACTGGTTGCCTAATTGTAAAGGATACTGGTTTTTCCTAGCCTAAGCCTCGGAACATAAGTTATAATTTCGCTCGATAAAGGTCCGTTTTTTTGGAGATTTCCGCCAAAGAAACGACCTTTTGCTGTTTTAGGAGGTCTTTTCGTCGCCGAAAAGTCCTTTAAAACCATTCCTCTTCCCTGTGGATGGGGGGAATGAGAACCCCTCAAGGGGTGTTTTTTAAAGATTTCATCAAAAATTTTCATTCGCTGATAACCGAGGTTTGGACATGAGTGGTCACAGCAAATGGGCAAAAGTTAAGAGATACAAGGGCGCCTTGGATCAAAAAAGGGGTCAGGTGTTTTCCCGCCTCTCCAAGGAAATCCAACTGGCCGCCAAATCGGGCGGAGACCCGGACACCAATCTAAAGCTACGAACGATTCTCCTCAAGGCGAAGGAAGTCAGCATGCCCGCGGAAACCATCAAGCGGGCGATCAACAAGGGAACCGGCGCGGAAGCGGCCGCGGCGCTGGAAGAAGTCGTGTATGAGGGCTATGGGCCCGCCCGGGTGGCGATTCTGGTGGAAGCCGTCACGGATAACCGCAATCGTACGGCCGCCGACATTCGTTCCGTGTTTTCCAAGCACGGGGGAAACATGGGGGAATCAGGCTCGGTTGGGTTCTTGTTCGAAAAGAAGGGCTTGATCACCGTGAAAAAAGACGCCATCGGCGAGGACGCCCTCATGGGGGTGGTTTTAGACGCGGGAGCTGACGATCTCAAGACCGAAAAATCCGATGTGTACGATGTTTTGACAACCCCCGACGCTTTTGAAAAAGTCAAAAAAGCCATGGAGGACAAATCGATTCCCCTGGATAGCGCCGAGGTCAGCATGATTCCCAAGACCACAGTGGTCCTGGACGAGAAAAAGGCCGAACAGGTATTACGGCTTTATGACGCGTTGGATGAACACGACGATGTCCTCAATGTGCACGCGAACTTTGAGATCCCCGACGAAATCATGGCCAAGCTTGACCGTTAAGCCTCTGGGACCCGGGAAACCTTTCAAGGTCCTGGGCGTCGACCCGGGCCTGGCCCGGATGGGTTGGGGCGTGGTCGAAAAGAAGGGAAGCGCTTTTCGGGCCCTGGCTTACGGAACATTGGAAACCAAGGCCGGAAAGCCGATCCCGGAGCGTCTGAAAGAGATCTACGAGGGGCTTGAGGCCTTGCTGGCGAAGCACCGGCCCGATGTGGTCGCGATGGAAGAACTGTTCTTTTCAAGGAATACCAAGACCGCCATCGTGGTGGGTCAGGCGCGCGGAGTTTCGCTTTTGGCCTGCGGGATGGCCGGGGTGCAGGTGGCGGAATACAGGCCGATGGAGATCAAGCAGGCTGTGACGGGTTGGGCCGGTGCCGATAAGGGGCAGGTCCAAAAGATGGTTAAGCTGTTGCTGGGGCTCACCGAGACGCCCCGGCCCGACGATACGGCGGACGCGCTGGCCATCGCCATCACGCACGCTCAAAGCGCCGGAACCCCGCTTTCCGAAATGGTGAAGCGGCTCTCCCGGAAGGATCCGGGAACCGCCAAGCAGTCAAGATAAGGAGAAGCCATGTCCATCAAGTGCAAAAATTGCCGCAACAAGATCGCGGAAAACACCCGGTATTGTCCGGAATGCGGATACCCGGGGGACGAGAAATATAACGTCACGCCCGAGGATTTCCTCAAGGATACGGTCATGAAGGGGAAGTCTGAAAAACTGAGCCCCGATTGCGGGGAGCCCATGACAGTGTTGGAACACCAGGGGCACGATTATCTTTGGGACGAGCAAAACCAGGGGGTCTGGATCGACCACAACTTCCTTCAGTCCATCGACCGGGAAGCGGCCCAGGTGGTTTTCGAGAACCTCAACGAGGACGACCAGAAATATTTCAACCAGGCCAAGGAACACATCAAGCTGCGCTCCTCCGGGCTCAAGAGCCCCGAGTCGGAGAACGAGTTGGATGAGCATTACTACAAGGCCCTGGTCATCGACGAGGATTTCGAGACCAAAGGCATCTGGCTTGATTCCAACGTGATCTCCTTTTGGTACGCGGCCACCCAAAACAAGGAAGCTCCGGCGTTGACGCAGGTGGAAGAACTCCTGCATATCCTGGTTCATCTCAAATTCCTCGAGGATTGAACGGCCTTTCGTTTCAGCCCATGGATAGGGGTTCCGGGAGAGCGAAGAGAAGGAGTGGGCGATGATTTCCTTTCTTCAAGGCATTCTGGCTTCCCGGCATGCGGACCGGGTGGAAGTAGATGTCAATGGCGTGGGCTATGAGGCTTTTGTGACCCAGCGCACAATTCAGGCCCTGCCACCCCTGGGTCAGCCCGTCACCATCAAAACCTACCTCCATGTTCGGGAAGATCTTCAACAGTTGTTCGGCTTTATCAACGACGGCGAGAAACAGGCTTTTCTTTTGGCGCTTTCTGTTTCGGGGATCGGCCCCAAGGCGGCCCTAAACCTTCTCTCGGCGCTATCGTCCGAGGCTTTTTACGACGCGATCCTCCATAATGACCTGACGATTTTGAAATCCGTACCGGGGGTGGGGTCCAAGACGGCCCAACACTTGGTGCTGGAACTAAAAGACAAGGTGGCAAAATTAGTTGGCGGAAGCCCTTTCACCGCGGAAGCGCCCTTGGGGCAGGACGCGAAGAACCTTTCGGACGCGGTACAGGCGCTGGTTTCCCTGGGATATACGCCTGCGCAGTCCCGCCGTGTGGTTTTGGACGCTGCCCAGGCGATGGGTCCAAAATCGACAGTTGAAGATCTTTTGAGGGCTGGTTTAAAATCAATCGCCTCCACTTAGTTTATTTTGGAAGGAGCGGGAGCTTCCTATGAAAAATTTCAGTTTGCCTCGGTTGGCGTTTGCGCTTTGGTTCTTTAACTACACCTTGTTTTCGATTTTCAGTTATGTGTTGGGAACCGGCCGTCACGGCATTCTGGACTATATCGTCTACTCGGCGGTCTGGGTGGTGGTGGAACTTGTTTGCCTGGGGTTGATTGAAGATATGGCGTAGGTCAAGTTTTTCATAATTTTCAAGGAGAATTGAATGAAACGAATCATGAGTTTGCTGGCCTTGTGTTTTTCACTCTGCGCCGCAACGGCATTCCCGGCCGTGGTGGAAGATTGGTCGGCAGTGACAAATTCCAATACGGGTACCTACGCGGACAGTAACGGTTCCAAAATCGAGTTCGAGGCGATTGATGGGCCTAATGGTGGAAAAGCCCTCCAGATAACCTCCACGGTGGTTCAAGGCGGTTATTGCGGGATCTGGCATAACATCACCGGGGATCTTTCGAAGGACGGTTCCTTGAAGTTTCAGGCTAAGTCCACCGTCGCGGGTGAGGCCCAAATGACTCTCATGGACGCCTTCAATGTCCAGTATGTGGCGAGCTTCCAGGTTGGAACCACCTCGGCGGACGTGACGGTTCCTTTTTCTTCCTTCAAGAAAGACGCTACCTATACCCCGCCCGCCGCGGTTCTGGGCCACCCCATGGATTTAAGCAAGGTCTCCGGAATGAACTTCTCGCCCCACATGGGTGGTTCGTCCGTCCTCGTGATTGGCGCTGTTCAAGGTGTTGAAGGCGGCGCTCCTGTTGCCGCTCCCGCGGCGGCTGCGGCTCCCAGTAGTCCTGGATTGGCCCAACCGATCGTGGTTCAGAATTACTCCGATTTTGACATGAAAAGCGCGGGAACATACCACGACAGCCAAGGCTCTACCGTTGATTTCAAGCTTCTGGATAATAAAAAGGGCGGGAAAATGTTCGCGGTCACTTACAGCCTCAAGGGCGACTATTGCGGCGTTTGGTGCCGGGCTGGCGGCAACGACTGGGCCGGGGTGAAAGCGACCGGAGCGAATCAGATCTGCCTGACCGTCTACAGCAAACAGCCGATTGACCTGACCGTCGATATCTTGGACAAGAATAAAAATCAGTTCACTTCAAATCCAAGTTCCCTCAAGGGCGGAAGTTGGGAAACGATTTGTATCCCCTTCAGCAGTTATACCCCGAATCCTTATGTTCCCGCGGTTGTCAAAGGGGCGCCTATGGATTTCAGCGTCATCAAGCAGTTCAATATTCAGCCCAACACAAAGGGCGATAACATCACTTTCTGCGTGAGCAACGTCACGGTAAAGTAATTCATAACTGGTGGTTTAAAACCCCGGATCTTCGAAAGATCCGGGGTTTTTTGTTTGGAAGGGTTCTGGAGCTGAAAAAGTTGACGGGTGGAGGAAGGGTAGGTAAACTTCCAGCCTTCCTCGATATGGGTTCGGTGCTGGGGGCCAAATCCCCTATGGATTTGGCACTCCCAAGAAGCCCTCGGTTTGTGACCTCGGGCTGGGGTAGCTCAGTTGGTAGAGCAGCTGTTTCGTAAACAGCAGGTCGCCGGT
>Ga0182030_10000811_pt1 | contig 61575 bp, 62 predicted proteins | sample 812S3MmetaG_FD_121299 | JGI IMG/M metagenome (GOLD analysis project Ga0182030, IMG submission 121299) | Permafrost microbial communities from Stordalen Mire, Sweden - 812S3M metaG (Illumina Assembly) | ecosystem: Environmental > Terrestrial > Soil > Wetlands > Permafrost | place: Sweden... | reverse complement strand
TAGCCCGCATTTCTCACCCGTTTCGGCGGTTCTCGTTGGGCGGTGGAGCTTTCACGCCCCTTTGGGGCTTCTCAGCATCGCTGCCCACGGGCTGGTGAGAAGTTCGGGTTAGCCCCGCCCTTCCGGCAGCCTCCCTCCAACCGTGGTGAGAAGTTCGGGCTAGGGCTGGCGGGCGCAGACCCCTGTCGGTTGGGATCAGCGATCTCCCGAAAGGACTTGTGGAGGCTGGGGGGTGGATGAGAGGGACGGACGGAAGGGGACACGATCCCGGGGCGCAGAAGGGGAAGGGCCATGCGGGCGAATCGCTGTCATTTTCCGGTCAATTCCGGTTGCAAGCCCGGATTGGGCGCTCCGTGCCCATTGTTTAAATGCATGCGATTGCGCAAGGAGTGGGGGCCGCTGTAGATGAACTCCAGGGCGATGTTGCCGGCCATATATTCCAGCAGGCTGTAATTGCCCATACGGAATGCATTCATGGCGCCATAGCGGCTGGGGTACCAACCGTAGACGGCCGTCATGGTGCCTGCATAGGGCGCGATGAGTGCGGGGAAAGAGAAGACGCGATGGCCGTCTTCGCCGCGGCGTGCGGTCAAGGTTGAAAGTACCGCATGGCGCAGCCGCGGCATCACTCCTGTGCACTCACAGCGATAATACAACGTGTCTTCCCGGAAGACTTCCGACAACGCATAACGCGTCGTGGTACTTGCGGCGGCAATGCCCAAGTCGGACACGAATCGCCGGCTGTAACCCTCGGCGCCTTGCCCCCACTCCGGAGGTAAGTTCCTGGCTTGGCCATACCACGCCGTGAGTGCGCCGCCGGTGATGGGATACGGGCCGAAGGCGTCGAAGAGGTAGTTGTGGACCTTCGTCTTCTGCGTCGGACGCGTGTACGCCAGGTGCAGTGGCGCCGGAGTGGTGGCAGCGCGAGTGCCGGGGGGATCTCCAGACTCGACCAGTGATTGCGCCTTAGCCGGGCCGGGCCGGGCGGCAAGGCTCGCGATCACCCAAAGCCAGAGCATAATGGGGTGTATCTTCATGCCGGGATTCTCACGGACCATTTGATGATCCCTCTAAGCACTGTAGGCTACTGTTCTGTATGCAGCAGGCTGGCGAGTTCCGTGGCCCTGCGGGCAAGCAACCTCCACTGCCGCCAACCCGCTTTCCTCCTCACTCCCGGGGATGGAAACTCAGCATGTCGCTTCGACGAATTCAGCCGGGCGGTGAGGCGCAGGCATCCCCTTAGTTAAAGGCGCCCAAGAGATAGGCAACGAGGAGGATCAGCAGGATGGTGCCCAGCCCGATGCCGGCGCCGCCGCCGTAACCCCAGCGGCTATGGCCGTAATACCCCCCGCCGCCGCCCAAAACTAACAACAAAATGATAATGAGGATCAACATTGTGGATCTTCCTTTCTTCTGAACGTTGGCTCGGCGCCGGCCGGGCGCAAGCGGATATCCGCTCGCTACGCGGCGGCCTGCTGCCTTCTTCCCCACATCTGCAGGCGGAGCCTCAGTGGTACACTCCCAACAAATTAACGGCGAGGAGAATTAGTAAGACGGTGCCTACCCCGATGCCGGCGCCGCCACCGTAACCCCAGCGGCTATGGCCGTAGTAGGCCCCGCCCACACCCAAAGCCAACAACCAAACGATGATGAGGATCAACATGGTGAATCTTCCTTTCCTCGAAGGGTCAGCTCGCGGCTGGCTGGCCGAAGGTTAATCCTTCCCGCGCGCCACCAGGAGGACAATTCCGCCTATGACCGCCGCTGCGCCAGCGATGGGAGGCAGGGCAACATAATGCTTTACGTCGCGGGTAGCGTGGATCGGTCCGATGTCAACCACCTTTTTGCTGGTTGTATACGTAAAACCTCCCCACGCAAGCCCCAACAGACCCAGCGCAATCAGGATTATCCCCAGCGTTTTGTTCACGGCTTCTCCGTCGGCGGCCGATTACTTCTCGAATACTTTTTCGATCTGGCCCACTTTCTTTTGCACGATGCCGGCGAACTTTTCGTTCTGGCCTTCCGCCTCCAGGTTGGGATTGTTCGTGACCTGTCCCGCTTTCTCCTTAACGTCACCTTTAATTTCATGCAGCTTGCCTTTAACTTGATCCTCCGTGCTCGATTTCATCTGTTTTCTCCCCTTATTCCTTCCCGGATTTTTAAAGCACATGCAGCGAGATTCGTCGCGATGATTTCATATGAGCCTTGGCGGCTTCCTCGGCATGCTGCACCGCCTGAAGGTGGTGGGCGTACGCCAGTTGAGCGTGATGGCTGGCCCTCTCGTAGTGGCCCGCCTGGTAAAATCTGGCTGCCTGCCGATGCTGGCGAGCCGCCTCTTCATAATGTTCCGCTGCTGCGTCGTGGTGTTCTGCCCCTGGCGCGGGAATCGAAAAATCGGGCCGTTGTGCGTGACCCGAATCAATAATGGAGCGTTTTGCGCCTTTCGGCATGACGTTTCACTCCTGGGTCGAGGGAGGCATGTTAGGCTGCCCGTTCCCGAAATTCCAAATTAGCCTCCTAGGGTCTTTGTACGCCCAGGCGATCCGCGCGTCAGTTCAAAAGTGCACGGGTAAGTGGTCAAAATTGCACAGGCGGAGGGGAGGCTTGAGTTTAATGCCCTGGGAACGGGGCCAAGGTTACTCCCTCGAAGCGGACTGGCGTTTGTACCCCGAGGCTATTATTGGCTCGCTGTGTGGGAATGAAACCTACAGAAGCAGCCGAGAGAGCGCTGCGGCCTTGGGGGACCGCAAGGCGAAGGGTGAGAGGGGCGAATCTTGGGAACGGTCAGCTTAAGTGAACAGTATAGTCCTCAGCCCGGATTTCTTACCAAAACTCTGGAAGCGCGGGGCTTTAGAGCCTGCGATAAACTCGAAAGTGCTGTCATTCTGAGCATTGACCGCCTTGTGGCTGTCCATGATAGGCGGAAACTCGGGCCGAAGAAGGGTAGCGCGGACCTGTTTTTTAGGTCTGCGGCTTTTCCTTGTCCATCGGGGACGAGCCGCGGACCTAAAAAACAGGTCCGCGCTACACGTGCTGAATCTGAAGGACTTACGTGTCGAGTTTCGGCAGAGGAGCAGCGGCGGTCCCGAGCCTTGCGAAGGAAAAATCTCGCATTGTCTTGAAACCGCTCAGAGCGAGATCCTTCGCGCAGTTTACCCTGAGCGGCAGAGCGAGATTCTTCGCTGCGCTCAGAATGACGCGAATGGGCTCAGGATGACAGTTTGAGGGGCTTTCCCGCAGTCTGTTTAGCCCCGCCCTTACCGTGTCCTCCAAACGTGGTGAGAATTCCGGGTTAGCATGAGTTTCTCACCACGGGTTGGAAAGGGGGCTAGACGGGCTGCGTAAAAACGCCCCAACGCAGATAACCACCCCGGCGCGCAGCGCGCCACCCGTCCTGAATCAGGAGGGGAGCTACTAAGGAACTCCCCTCCTCAGATGAGGAGGGGTGGCGCGCCGAGCGCCGGGGTGGTGCTGACAAGGGCATAAAGGCCAATTGCCGGGGCCGTAGGATGACTGACCGCTCTTTGCCGCCCCGATGCCGTTTTTTTCCCAAGGTGAAGCAGCAAAGCCCCGATTTGTGCGTTGTGGCAAATGGTATTCTGTGCTTGGAAATGCCGCAGGCAGCAATTCCGAATTGGGGGATTCGTCGCAGAGTTTGGCGGTCACATTGACTAAATGTCACTCACTCGCCTTTTTCGCGCCTTCTTGTCCTCTACACCGGTCCCAACCTATTCACTTTATTAGCACCCATGATGTATTTGTTAACACCCCATTTGGCTAAAGTCGTGCAGAAGCAATGTCGAAAGGGTATAGGGAGAGGAATGATGGCTTTCCGGGCGTCGCGGATCTCTGCGCACGAAATCGAGCGTTTCCAAAAGGTTCGCGAGCAGTCTAAGTCCACGATCACCATCGGTTCCATAGCGCCGGAGCGGGGCAGCAGGGATCCGTTCTCTTCCCGGAAGCCTCGCGGGAAATGTGCAGGAGGAGTGTGAAATGGGTACGAGTTTTCGGAAGCCGGTTGCGCCGTCGGCGGATAAGCGCTGGAAGATCGTGGAAGCCACCATGCGCCGGCTGGGCAACCAATCGAACGCGCTGATTGAAGCGTTGCATACCGTACAGGAGTCGTTCGGTTTCCTGGACACGGATTCGCTGCGGTTTGTGGCTACGAGCTTGCGGGTCCCACTGAGTCAGGCATTTGGAGTAGCGACTTTTTATCATTACTTCACCCTGAAGCCCCCCGGCAAGCATACCTGCGTGGTCTGCACCGGGACGGCTTGTTACATCAAGGGGGCGGGGAAGTTGCTGACCGATATGGAAAACAAGTACGGAATCAAGCCCGGAGAGACCACTCCGGACGGTAACGTTTCCTTACTCACCGCCCGCTGCCTGGGGGCGTGCGGCCTGGCGCCCTGCGTGGTCTATGACGGCCAGGTGGCGGGGAAAGTGAATTCGGAGGAGATGCTGGCAAGAGCTGGGAGGTGGGGGCAATGACGCCGGAAGAACTTGGCGAAATAACCGCCAAACAAGAGGAAGCAGAACGGCAATTCAAGCACCGCCTGCACGTTTGCACGGCGGCGGGTTGCCTCTCTTCCGGGAGCGATAAGGTCAAGGCCGCGCTGGAGAAGGAAGTGAAAGACCAGGGCCTCGAGCACCATTGTAAGGTGAAGGGCGTGGGTTGCATGGGCCTGTGCGCCAACGGTCCGCTGGTGGCCGATAAGCCGCGTAACATTATGTATCAGAACGTGACCGTGGACGACGCGGCGGACATCGTCAAGAGTTTGGATGCGGAGCCGGTGGCACGCCTCGAGTGTCCCACGGAGATGCCTTTCTTTCGCCGCCAGGTGAAGATTGTGCTGGAGAATTGCGGCCGCGTTGATCCCGAGCAGATTGAGGACTACATCGCGGCGAGCGGTTACGAGGCGCTGGTTAAAGCGCTGACGGAATACTCACCCGGGGAAGTGGTGGAGCAGGTTCTACGCAGTGGCTTGCGCGGGCGCGGCGGGGCCGGTTACCCCACCGGGCTGAAATGGGGCACGGTGGCGAAAACCGATGCCGACAAAAAGTACGTCGTGTGCAACGCCGACGAGGGCGACCCCGGGGCTTTCATGGACCGCAGCGTGCTGGAAAGCGATCCCCACCGCGTGCTCGAGGGCATGGCCATTGCCGGTTACGCCGTAGACGCGACGCAGGGTTACATTTACGTACGCGCCGAGTATCCGCTGGCCATCAAAAACTTAAAAACCGCCATCCGCCAGGCGGAAAAACTGGGACTGCTGGGGAACAACATTTTCGGCACCACGCACAGCTTTCATGTGGAATTGCGCCTCGGCGCCGGGGCCTTTGTGTGCGGTGAGGAAACGGCGCTGATCGCCTCCATCGAAGGCAAGCGCGGAACGCCCCGGCCCCGGCCGCCATTTCCGGCCGCCCAGGGGCTTTGGGGTTATCCCACGTTAATCAATAACGTTGAGACGTTCGCCAACATTCCCCCCATCTTGCGGAATGGCGGCGACTGGTTTGCCCGTATCGGGACAGAGAAGAGCAAGGGCACGAAGGTCTTTGCCCTTGCCGGCCGCGTCCTGAACACCGGCCTGATCGAAGTCCCGATGGGCATCACCTTGCGCGAGATCATTTTTGATATCGGCGGCGGCGTGCCCGACGGGCGCAGCTTCAAGGCGGTGCAGACCGGGGGACCTTCCGGGGGCTGCATTCCGGCGGAATTCCTGGATATGCCGGTGGATTATGAGTCGCTCAAGAAGCTCGGTTCCATCATGGGCTCGGGTGGCATGATCGTGATGGACGATACCTCGTGCATGGTGGATGTCGCCAAGTACTTCATGGAGTTCTGCATGTCGGAGTCCTGCGGCAAGTGTGTTCCCTGCCGGGCGGGAACTTACCAGATGCACGAACTGCTGACGCGCATTACGGAAGGGAAGGCCACGCCGCAGCATGTGCTGGTGCTCGAGGAATTGTGCGACCTGGTCATGAATACAAGCTTGTGCGGTCTGGGGCAGTCGGCCCCCAATCCCGTGCTCAGCACCTTGCGGTATTTCCGCAATGAATATCTGGCGCACGTGGAGGAAAAGAAATGCCCATCGGGAGTGTGTGCGTTGCAAGCCAACAGCTAACAGCTGACAGCTAACAGAGGGAGAGTCACGGATGCAGCATTTCAGGAACCTGAAGGTCTGGCAGCGGAGCCACCAACTGGTTCTGGATTTATACAAGCTGACCTTGGGATTCCCGAAGGATGAGAGATTGGGTTTGATCTCGCAATTGCGGCGCAGTGCCGCCTCAGTCCCGACAAATATTGCTGAGGGCGCCAAGCGCTTAGGACAACAGGATTTTGCCCGTTTTCTTAACATAGCCGAAGGATCTTTAGCGGAGACCGAGTACTTGATCGTACTGAGCACAGACTTGGGATATCTCGCCAGTACCCGAGCTAAATGCTTGTTCGAGGAAATCTCTGAAATCGCCCGGATGCTGAACTCGCTTCGGGCGAGGATAGTTGAAAAGGCGGCATGACCCAAAAACGAAAACACGACCGGCTGTCGGCTGTGAGCTGTCAGCTGTCGGCTAATTTAATGGAGGTAGAGGCTTGAGCCAAGCGGTTCGCGTAATCACTCTGAACATGGATGGGCGCGACATCAGCGCGCGGGGCGATCAAACCATCCTCCAGGTGGCGCGGGAAAACAATCTGTACATTCCCACGCTCTGCCATTTGACGGGCCTTTCCCGCGTCGGCGCCTGCCGCCTCTGCCTGGTGGAGGTGAAAGGCATCAACAAACTGCTTCCTGCCTGCGTAACGCGCGTCGAAGAAGGCATGGAGGTTACACTGAGCAGCGAGCGGCTCAGCAAGTACCGGAGACAGATCCTGGAGCTGCTTTTTTCCGAGCGCAATCATGTGTGTTCGGTATGCGTCTCCAACGGGCATTGCGAATTGCAGAACCTTTCGCAAACCCTGCAAATGACTCACGTACACTTCGCTTACCGGTATCCGCGCCTGCCCGTGGATGCGTCGCATGAGCGCTTTGTGTTGGATCACAATCGCTGCATCCTGTGCACGCGCTGCGTGCGGGTGTGCGACGAAATCGAAGGGGCGCACACGTGGGATGTCCTGGGCAGGGGAGTAAATGCCCAGGTGATCACCGACCTTAATCAGCCCTGGGGCGATTCGGAAACCTGCACGAGTTGTGGAAAGTGCATCAATGTTTGCCCCACTGGGGCGCTGGTAACAAAAGGCAAGTCGGTGCAGGAAATGACCAAACAACGGCAATTTCTGCCCTATCTTACATTAATGCGGGAGAGACGCTGGTGAGCAAAGCACGGGTTGCAACATTATGGCTGGATGGCGGCTGCTCCGGCTGCCACATGTCGCTCTTGGACATGGACGAGCGCCTGTTGGAACTGGCCGGGAAGATCGACGTCGTTTTCAGTCCTTTGGTGGATCAGAAGGAGTTCCCTGAAAACGTGGACGTGGCGTTGGTGGAAGGCGCCGTCTGCAGCGATGAAGACCTGGAGAAGGTTCTCAAGGTTCGCGCCCGCTCCCGCCTGCTGGTCTCCTTGGGGGACTGCGCGGTGACCGCAAACATCCCGTCCATGCGGAATCCCTTCAAAGTCGAGGAAGTCCTGCACCGGGCGTATGTTGAGAACGCTACGCTTAACCCGGGAGCGCCTACCGAGGGCGTTCCCACGCTGCTGCCGCAAGCCCGGCCGGTTCATGAGTATGTGAACGTGGACGTATACGTGCCGGGATGCCCGCCCTCCGCGGACACCATTTACATGGTGCTCACGGACATTTTGGAGGGGCGCTGCCCGGAGTTGAGCGCAAAGACGCGGTTTGGTGCGTAAAGGCAGTCCACAGCTCACAGCCGACAGATGACAGTCATCTGCTCAGCAAGCGGGTGAATGTCGATAGTCGAAAGTTGATGACGGCGGTGACGTAAGGGAAGGTTCGAATGTCGGCCGTCAGGTAAATGATGGTTTGGCTGTCGGCTGTGAGCTGTTAGCTGTGAGCGACGAGTTTCCAGCGACGGAGAGGGATGGGAAAGCGATAAACCATGAGCAAGCAGACGTTGATGATCAATCCGGTGAGCCGCATCGAAGGGCACGCTAAAATTTCGATTCATCTCGATGAGCAGGGGCAGGTTACAGACGCGCGCTTTCATGTGACCCAACTTCGCGGCTTTGAAAAACTCTGCGAAGGGCGGCCGTTCTACGAAATGCCGTCTCTGATGGCTCGGACGTGCGGCATTTGCCCAGTGAGCCACCTGATTGCCTCGGCGAAAGCCGGTGACGCAATTTTGGGGACGCGAATTCCCTCCGCCGCTGTCAAACTGCGCACCATTCTGAACCTGGCGCAGATTGTACAGTCCCACGCGCTCAGTTTTTTCCATCTCTCTTCACCCGATCTCTTGTTGGGAATGGACTCCGACCCCGCGCGCCGAAATATTTTTGGCTTGGCAGAAGCCCATCCCCAAATGGCCCGCGATGGCGTGCGCTTGCGGCAAATCGGCCAGCAGATTATCGAGAAAATGGCAGGGAAGCGGATTCACCCTGCTTGGGTAGTAGCCGGTGGAGTTAGTGCGCCCCTACCAGAGGCGATTCGCGACCAGATCCTGGCCGTGCTGCCGGAAGCGATGCAAATCGCGCAGAAGACTCTCGACTGGTTTAAGAAAGCTCTCGACCAATTCCGCGAGGAAATCCGGACTTTCGCCAATTTTCCCACTTACTTTATGGGCTTGGTGAGCCCGACCGGAGAGCTTGAACACTACAATGGGTTTGTCCGCATGGTGGATTCGCGCGGCAATATTGTGGCCGATAAGCTGGACCCCACCCAATACGCGGACTTCATCGGCGAAGCTTGCGAACCCGATAGTTATCTGAAGTCTCCGTACTACAAACCGCGGGGTTATCCTGATGGGATTTACCGGGTCGGGCCGCTGGCCCGCCTGAACATTGCCGACCGCTGCGGCACCCCGCGCGCCGACCAGGAGTGGGCCGAGTTTCGCGAACTCGACCGTGGCGCGGTGCTGAGTTCTTTCTATTATCATTACGCGCGGCTTATCGAAATCATTTACGGCCTCGAGCGCATGGAGCAGTTGCTCCAGGCCCCGGATATCCTTTCCAAACACGTCCGCGCCTTTGCCGGGACCAACAACCCGGAGGGCATCGGGGTGACCGAAGCCCCGCGCGGAACCCTGATCCACCACTACAAAGTGGACGACAATGGGCTAATCACCTGGGCCAATCTCATTATCGCCACCGGCCATAACAATCTGGCGCTGAATCGCGGCGTTCTGCAAGTGGCGAAGCATTTCGTCAATGGCGAGAAGCTTTCGGAAGGTATGCTCAACCGTGTGGAAGCCGTGGTGCGCGCTTTCGACCCTTGCCTGAGTTGCTCAACCCACGCCCTGGGGCACATGGCCTTGCAAGTACGGCTTTTAGCCGCGGATGGGGAAGTATTGGATGAGTTGAGACGATAAACACGGAGTGAGGAGTTAGAAGCTAGAAGTTAGAATCTGGAATCTAGAAGCTAGAAGGCAGGAGAAAAGAGTCAGTAGGCAGAAGACGGAAGGCAGTACGCAATAGATAGTGGAAAGTATTCTGTCTCCTGGCTTCTAACTCCTAGATTCTAGCTTCTAAACCCGCGAAGGAGCTTTCCATGGCCACGCTGACCTCCCTCCCGCTGGCGGAATCCGACCAGCAATTCCTCGATAAAGCCATCGCCGGACAGCACGGTCACCCGGGGGCTCTCCTGGGCATCCTGGAAAAGGCCCAAGAGCACGAACCGCGAAAGTTTCTCTCCCGCGAGGCCCTTGAATACATCGCCGCCAAAACGGACACACCCCTGGCGCGGATTTACAGCGTGGTCACGTTTTACGCCCTCTTCAACCTCGAGCCCCAGGGAAAAAATACCATCTGCATCTGCCGCGGGACGGCTTGCCACACCCGCGGCTCGCGCGATCTTCTGGAGAGCCTGATGTTCAAGCTGGGGTTCCACAACCCGGACGAAGAGCCGGCGGACAAGATCGCGCTCAATACCAGTGATGGCAAGTACACGATTCGCACGGTGGCATGCTTTGGCCAATGCGCGCTAGCTCCCGTAGTGGAAGTGAATCACGAAGTCTACGGCCATATGAACGAGCAGACGTTGCAACGCGAGCTAGAGCACTTGGGAAGGGAGACGGCAAAGAAATGACGCGCATCCGGGATTTGAGCACGTTCAGTACCGTTCGAGGGGCGGGGATGGCCAAGCTTCTGCCTTTCCGGCCTCGCATCGCCGTAGGGATGGGGACCTGCGGCGCCGGCAATGGTTCGGAAGGCGTCTTTCACGCCTTTGCCGATTCCATCGACAAGCGCGGCCTGGATATCCATCTGGCCCGCGTGGGCTGCTTTGGATTCTGCGCCCAGGAGCCGCTGGTGAATGTTTGGCTTCCCGGCCGCCCCCTGGTGATTCTCCGCCGTGTGCAGAGCCAGCACGTCGATGAGATTCTTGATGACGTGATGATGGGAAAGATCCCCACGGACCTGGCACTCTGCAAGATTGAGGATTGGGACCACATCACGGCGCAAGTCAAGTATGGCAGCGGCTACGCCAACATTCCTGCCTGGCGCGACATCCCTTTTTTCAAAGGTCAGAAGAAGATCGTTCTGCGCAATTGCGGGCTTATCAATCCCGAAGATGTGGAAGAGTACATCGGCGTGGGCGGCTACCAGTCGCTCTATAACGTGCTCATCGATAATCGGCCGGACGTGGTCATCGAGCAGATCAAAGCCGCCAAACTGCGCGGGCGCGGAGGCGCCGGGTTTTCCACCGGCCAGAAATGGGACCTCCTGCGCAAGGCGGTGGCGGAGAAGAAATTCATTATCTGCAACGCGGATGAAGGCGACCCCGGCGCTTACATGAACCGGAACGAAATCGAAAGCGACCCGCATTCGCTTTTGGAAGGAATGCTGATTGCCGGTTTCCTGACCGGCGCCACCATGGGCATTATTTACGTGCGCGCAGAGTATCCGCTGGCCGTTCACCGCCTGGAACGCGCCATCGAACAGGCCAAAGAATACGGATTGCTCGGCGAGGACATCCTCGGACGCGGGTTCAACTTCAATATTGAGCTGGTGGAAGGCGCGGGCGCTTTCGTTTGCGGCGAAGAGACGGCGTTGATCAGCTCTCTGGAAGGCCATGCCGGGCGTCCCCGGCCGCGGCCGCCTTTCCCCGCGCAGAAAGGCTTGTGGGGATATCCCACCAACATTAATAACGTTGAGACCTGGTACAACGTGGCGCCCATCATTGCCAAGGGCCCCGCGTGGTTCACGGAAACCGGCAGCAACAAGAGTCCCGGGACCAAGGTCTTTTCCCTGGTCGGCAAGGTCAAGAACACGGGGTTGGTGGAAATGCCCCTGGGCACTCCGCTCAAGACTTTTGTCTACGACGTCGGTGAGGGCGCTTCCAGCGGGCATCCCGTCAAGGCGGTGCAAACCGGCGGACCTTCCGGCGGGTGTATACCCCAGGAGATGTTTGACACGCCGGTGGATTACGAGACGCTGGCAAAACTAGGCTCTATCATGGGCTCTGGCGGTATGGTAGTGATGGACGATGACAACTGCATGGTTGATGTGGCCCGCTACTTCATCGAGTTCACCCATTCCGAGTCCTGCGGTAAGTGCGTACCCTGCCGCGTGGGACTGGACAAGGGCCTCCGCATCCTCAACCAGTTCACGCAGGGGAAGGGAACGGAAGAGGATCTGAGCACCCTGGATGAACTGGGCCGCATGATTCGCGATACCTCCCTGTGCGGGTTGGGGCAGACAGCGCCCAATCCGGTGCTCACCACCATGCGGCACTTCCGCCATGAGTTTGAAGATCATCTGCGCGCGCACCGATGCCGCGCCGGCGTCTGCCAGAACCTGGCGCTTTCCCCTTGCGAAAACAGTTGCCCGTTGCACATGAACATTCCGCGCTTCCTCGAGCTTTACAAGGAAGGGCGGCTGGACGAAGCCTTTGAATCCGTCATCCTCGATAACCCTCTGCCGGCGTCCACCGGCCGCGTCTGCCAGCACCCCTGCGACAATCGGTGCCGCCGTCACACCATTGATGAAGCGGTGAATATGCGCGAGGTGCACCGGCTGATCGCGGACACGGTTCTCCTTTCGGATCGTTTTGATGAAATGGCCGGTCGCGTTGCGGCGCGCAAGATGGCGGCCACGGGCAGGAGAATTGCGGTGGTGGGAGCGGGTCCCACCGGCCTGACCGCAGCGTTTTATCTCGCTCTGTTTGGCCATGAAGTTACGATCTATGAGTCGCATGCGGAAGCAGGCGGAATGTTGCGCTTTGCCCTTCCCGAATACCGCTTGCCCAAGAACGTTCTTGCTAAGGAAATCGAATTGATTAGCCGCCTGGGCGTCAAGTTCGAGTTCAACAAAAGCGTGGGGACAGACATCTCCCTGAATGACCTCAGCCTTGATTTCGACGCCGTATTTCTCTCCATCGGAACCTGGAAAGAAGCCTGGGTTTACCTGCCCGGAACGGAATTGAAGGGTGTGATGCCGGCGCTCCTGTTCCTGGAGGGAATCTCTAAAAACGAACCTGTGGCGCTCGGGCAACGGGTGGCGATTATCGGGGGTGGCAATGCGGCCATCGATTCCGCCCGCACGGCCCTGCGCCGGGGGGCGACGGTTACCGTGATTTACCGCCGCGAGCGCAAAGACATGCCGGCAATCCAGGAAGAGGTGGAGGCGGCTGAACAGGAAGGCGCCCACTTTGCTTTTCTGGCGACACCCCATCGCATCGTGGGGGAAAACGGCGCCGTCAAAGCCATTGAGGTGCTGAAAACGCGCCTCGGTGAGTTTGATTCCTCCGGCCGCCGCAGCCCCATTGCCACCGAGGAAATCCAGAGCTTTAAGTGCGATACGGTGATTCTGGCCGTGGGCGAGGCGGTGGATCGCGACTTCTGCAAGGCTTCCGGCCTCAGTATCCACGAGAACGGCACGCTGGTGTATGACCGTTACACGCTGGAAACCAGCCGCGAAAAATTCTATGCCGGCGGCGACCTGATTTCCGGCGCCTCCAATGTCTCCAACGCCATGGGTTATGGCAAAAAGGCGGCGCGCTTTATCGACCAGCGGTTGATGGAAGACGTGCGGACCCAGGAATTCTTGCCGCACTTCGAGTATGACCAGAAGCCCCCCACGCAAATCAGTGAGAGCCGGCGTCATCACCCTCACCCGCTGCCCGCCAAGCAGCGCGTGAAGGACTTCCAAGAAGCCGTGCTGGCACTGACGGCCGAGGAAGCCGTGGAAGAGGCCGGCCGCTGCCTGCGCTGCGACATTCGCGAAAACGGAACGGTGGTCAGTCACCGGTAGGGGAAGAGCAGTGGTTAGTGGCTAGTGGTTAGTCGACCGCAAGCGGCGCGCGATTTCGGAGAAGCGATATGACTCCAGAGGGTGAGATCAATAGCTACAGGGATCTTCTCGTCTGGCAAAAGGGCATGGCTTTGGCAAAGCAAATCTACTTGATGACCCGTGCCTTCCCTGACGATGAGAGATTTGGGCTGATTACCCAAATGCGGAGAGCTGCGGTATCTGTCCCATCCAATATTGCTGAGGGTCAAGCACGACAGGGAAGAAATGAATTCGTTCAGTTTCTGTCTTATGCCGAAGGATCGTTGGCGGAATTGGATACACAGCTAAAACTCGCTGACGATCTGGGTTATTGTCGGAATCTCAACGTCCCTAAAACGGCCGGTATGGTTGTCGAGCTGCAAAAGATGACTGCGTCTTTGCGCCGGAAGGTGATTACTCGGCTGGCTACCAGCGGCTGATCGATTACGACTAGCCACTAACCACTAGCCACTGCTTTTGGAGGGAGTGAACAAATGCCCCAAGAAATCTCAGTGCGCATCGACGGCGAGCTTTGCCGGGCCAGTGAAGGCCAGACGATCCTGGATGTTGCGCGCGCCAGCAAGAAGTACATCCCCACGCTCTGCTTCCTCGAGGGGCTGTCTCCGTCGGGGTCCTGCCGCCTCTGCCTGGTGGAGGTCGCAGGGGTGGGGCGCCTGCTTCCCGCTTGCACCACTCCCATCCAGAACGGCATGTCGGTGAATACCAATTCGGAAAAGCTCCTGCGGCACCGCCAGACGGTGTTGGAGTTTCTGCTGCTCGAACGCAATCATTACTGCTCCATTTGCGTCTGCAACAATCACTGCGAGTTGCAGGCGATGGCCCAGCGCTTGGGAGTGACCCACGTTCGTTTCCCTTACAACTATCCCCGCCTGCCGGTGGACGTTTCGCATGAGCGCTACGTCCTGGATCACAACCGGTGCATCCTCTGCACGCGCTGCGTGCGCGTGTGCGCGGAGGTGGAGGGCGCGAATGTGTGGGAGATCAGCGCCCGGGGCATCAACTCGCGCCTGGTCGCAGAGCTTGACGGGCCGTGGGGGGAGTCGAAAGCCTGCACCAAATGTGGCAAGTGCGTGCAGGTGTGCCCCACCGGGGCGCTGGCGGAGAAGGGTCTTGGGGTGGAAGAAATGACCAAGAGCAATGAGAACATCAAGTGGCTTGCCGCCAAACGGGGAATTCACGCATGAAGTAGCGCCGGGCTTTAGCCCGGCACGTGCCGACCCAGCGCCCCGCCCAGGGCAGACTCTAAAGGTCGGCGCTACACGGAACAGGGAGTTCACGCATGAAGAAAGCCAAAGTGGCTACGTTGTGGCTTGACGGTTGCTCCGGCTGCCACATGTCGATTCTGGATCTTGACGAGGGCATTGCCTCGGTGGCGGATAAAGCCGACATCGTCTATGGCCCACTCGTCGATGCCCAGGAGTTTCCCGAGGATGTGGATGTGACCCTCGTCGAGGGGGCCGTCAGCAGCCAGGACGACTACGAAAAGATCAAGCACGTTCGCGAATGCACCCGCCTGCTGGTGGCGTTGGGTGATTGTGCGGTCACCGGCAATGTGCCGGCCATGCGTAATTCGATTCCTGTGAAGAAGCTCTTGGAGAGAATCTACGTGCAGGGCGTCGACGAGAGGCCGCGCATACCCACCGACGGCGTTCCACCTCTGCTGAAGCGCGCCGTGCCCTTGCATGAGGTTGTGAAGGTTGACTTGTTCGTGCCTGGTTGCCCCCCACCCGCTGCCGCCATCGGCTACGTGTTGCGTGAATTGCTCGACGGGCGTGTGCCCGATTTGAGTGCGAAGGTGAAATTTGGATGAGGAAATCGGTTCATCGGGCCATTGAAAGGCCTTATTTGACCACGTGGAAATAGGATTCAATGCCCCGATGGCCCGATTCCCAAATAGGAGTTCCCGATGAGAAAGATCATGATCGACGCCGTCACGCGTATCGAGGGTCATGCGAAAATCTCGATCCAGCTTGACGATAGCGGACAGGTGGCGAGTACACAGTTGCACATAACCCAGGTGCGGGGATTTGAAAAATTCACGGAGGGCCGTCCGTACTACGAGATGCCGTCCATTACGGCGCGTATCTGCGGGATCTGCCCCGTCAGCCATCTGCTGGCTTCCTCCAAGGCCTGCGACGCCATCATGAGCGTTTCCATCCCTGAAACCGCCGCACTGCTGCGTGAACTTTTGCACTGCGGCCAGTTTGTTCAGTCGCACGCCCTGAGCTTCTTCCATCTTTCCGCACCGGACCTCTTGTTGGGTATGGACTCCGACCCCGCACGCCGCAACGTGTTGGGCGTGCTGGAAAAGTATCCGGACATCGCTCGTGACGGCATCGCCCTGCGCAAGTTCGGGCAGGAGGTGATCTCTGGCCTCGCCAAGGAGCGCATTCATCCTTCCTGGACGGTTCCCGGTGGTGTGAACGCGCCTCTCCAGCCTGCCGTGCGTGATAAGATTCTCGCCGGCTTGCCGGAAGCCAAGGCCATCGTTCGGCGTACCCTGAAGTTCTTCAAGGGAGTGCTGGATCAGTTTAAGGAGGAAATCGAAAACTTTGGCAATGCTCCCAGCATGTACGCGGGCTTGGTGGACGCGGCCGGGAAACTCCAGCTTTACGACGGCGGCATCCGCTTCAAGGACGCAGAAGGCAAGATCGTTGCGGATCATGTTGCGGCGCGCGATTACCATAACTTTATCGGCGAGGCGTCCCTCACCAATTCCTACTTGAAGGCGCCCTATTACCGGCCCATCGGTTTCCCGGACGGCGTTTACCGCGTCGGACCCCTGGGGCGGCTGAACGTCGTCAAAAGTTGTGGAACGCCGCTGGCCGATGCGGAATTTGCCGAATTCCACCAGCGTTTGGGAAAGATCGTTCCCAGTTCCTTCCATTTCCATTATGCCCGGCTGATTGAAGCGCTCTATGGGCTGGAACGGATGGAAGCGCTGCTGCATGATCCGGCGATTCTGGGCAAGCAGATTCGCGCCCACGCGGGCGTAAATTGCCTGGAAGGTGTGGGCATGATCGAAGCGCCGCGCGGCATTCTGATTCATCATTACAAGGTGAATGAGGAAGGCGCCATTACCTGGGCGAACCTCATTGTGGCGACGGGGCACAACAATCTGGCCATCAATCGCAGCATCGACCAGGTGGCCCGGCATTTCATCGATGGCAAACACCTGCAAGAGGGGATGCTGAACCGCGTTTCCGCCATCGTGCGAGCCTATGATCCATGCTTCAGTTGTTCCACCCACGCTTCCGGCCAGGTCCCTTTGCACATTCGGTTGCTGGGGCCGGAGGGCTCCTTGCTGGATGAATTGAGAAGTCAATGAAGAAGTCCGATGTCCGAAACGAAGGAGTCAGGAGCCAGAAGTTGGTAGACAGGAGGCGCAATGCTGCCAACGGGAAAAGCGCCCAATCCAGTCCACAATTAGCCCTTGCTTCTGACTCGTGGCTCCTGACTCCTGACTCCTGCCATTCGGACACGGGACTTCGGACTCTGATTATCGGCTACGGTAATCCGCTGCGGAGCGATGACGCGATTGGCTGGCACGCCAGCCGTTTGCTCGCCCAGGCACTCGTGGGCCAAGACGCCGAAGTTATCACCTGCCATCAACTCACCCCCGAACTTGCCGAACCGCTCAGTCAGTGCCGCCGCGCCGTGTTTATCGACGCCGACGCTGAGGGTAAGCCGGGTGAAATCCATCGGCGCCCCGCCCGCCCGCAGGCCTCCACATCCTCAGCGTTTACCCACAATTGCACGCCCTCCGGGCTGCTCTCCAGCGCCCAACAGTTGTATGGTCGCCGCCCGCAAGCCATTGTCATCACTGTCACCGCCCAGTCTTTCGAGTTTGGAGACGCCCTCTCCCCCGTCGTCGCCGCCGCCCTCCCACTGGTAGTGAATCAAGTTTGTCTGTGGATAGGTGTTGCCCCCGTGCTCCGCTGAAATGATTCTCAATGCAGATGCGTGGGGCGCAGCGACTCGAATAAAGAAGCCATTTTCTTCGCGCCTCCGCGCCTCTGCGGTGAAGCCTGAATCGTGTGATTTGACCCATAGACAGGGAGGCAAATTCTGCTCTGGCGGCAAAGCCTGCCCATTTGTTGGCCAAGCCTAATGTGTTCGAGTGTAGACCAACCTGCTGCGAAATTCAACGAAGTCTAATAATCGTCTAACAAAGTCCACAAGTCGCCATCATCAGTGTAGAGTTATTCAACAATAAATGAGTTTTTGTCTGGTTCCCGGGGCCTGCGCCCATGGCATTTCCCAGAATTGTTACATTTCGCTCAGATTCCGACAAACTGACCGGGGTATTACACCCATCAGACCTCTTGGCCCACACCTTGCTGACACCTCTCTTCCTAGGTCTGACTTGAAAGAGGTGTCGACCCGTGACGACCTCAGCCACGCCCGCAAACCTTCGGTTAGTCCTCACGCCCCTACTATCCCACTCACCAAGAGTTTCCGGAGCCGTTGTCAAGCTTCACCTGTGTACCCAGGGGAGGGAACCCGCATGGCGGTAAAGAGTTTAATCAAGTATGAAGTGGAACGAGACCCAGCGTTTGCAAAGTGGGTTACGACCGTTATTGGTGGAGAACGTATCCGTAACTGCATTCAATGCGGACTGTGCAGCGCCAGTTGTCCGCTTTCGCCCTACATGGACCTTACTCCCCGGCGCTTGATTCACATGGCGCGCGAAGGATTCAAACGGGACGTCCTGGAAAGCTTCACCATCTGGCTCTGCACGAGTTGCTATTCCTGCACGGTGGAATGCCCGCGGCGCATCCGGGTGACCGATGTCATGTACGCGCTGAAAAGGCGGGCGATCGAAGATGGCGTCTATCCCCGTCGCTTCCCCATTCCCGTCTTGGCGAGCGAGTTCGGAGGAATGATCCGGAGAAATGGCCGAGTGACAGAGTCATGGTTGGTCATGAGAGTCTTCTTGAAAACCGCGATCCTGAGGTTGCTGGGGATGTCCAAGCTAGGGACCAAACTCTTCCTCGCTGGGCGCATGGGGATCGTGCCGGAGACAATTCGCGGTCGCAAGCAACTTCAGACCCTGCTGGATACCGTTGAAGCACACAAGAAGGAGGAGGCGGCGTGAAGCGATACCTCTACTACCCCGGTTGCTCGCTGCGAGGAACAGGCAAGGCGTATGAAGAATCGCTGCTGGCGGTCTTCAAGGCGCTGGACATTGAACTGGAAGAACTTGATGATTGGAATTGCTGTGGCGCTACGGCGTACATGGCCATTGATGAGGTGAGTTCCTTCGCCCTGGCGGGGCGAAACCTGGCCATCGCGGAGAAAAAGAATCTTGACCTTCTGGCCCCGTGCAGTGCCTGTTTTCTGGTTCTCAACAAAGCCCAACGTTACATCAAGGAGTACCCCAAGATTGCACAGACGCTCGAACACGGCTTCAAGGCCGCTGGGCTCGAGTACCATGGCACCGCCAAGGTCCGGCATCCGCTCGACGTTCTGATCAACGACATCGGCCTGGAGCGGATCAAGGCCCGCATTAAGAAGCCGCTCACGGGCCTCAAGGTGGCGCCGTATTACGGCTGCCAGATCGTTCGCCCTTACGCCACATTCGACCAGATGTACTACCCCGTCACGATGGATAAACTCCTGCGAGCGGTAGGCGCGGAGGTGGTGGACTATCCCCTGAAAACGCGCTGTTGCGGGGGAAGCCAAAAGGGGACGCTGCCGGAAGTAGGCCTCTCGCTCATTCACATTCTCTTGAAGGAAGCGCGCCGCCGCCAAGCGCAGATCGTTTCCACCATCTGCCCGCTCTGCCAGTTCAATTTGGATGCCTTTCAGGGCGAAGCCAGCAAGAAGTACGGCGAGATCTCGATGCCGGTTGTGTACTTCACGCAACTACTCGGCCTGGCATTCGGCTTCTCCGTCAAGGAACTCGGGCTCGGACGCAATATCGTAGCCGCCAAACAAATGTTGGCAAAATACGCGCCGGCGGCGGCCTGAACCTTAGCCACGGATTACCACCGATGAACACGGATCAAGAAACCGGACAGGCAGAAAAAGCAAGAGCCCGAATTGGGGTCATGAAGCACAAGGAAACAACCGAGAAGATCATTGGGATCTTCTACGATGTTTACAACCAGCTCGGGCAGGGTTTTCTCGAATCGGTGTGAGTCCATGGCGATTGCTATGCGTGAGGCCGGGCAACACATGATCCAGCAGCCGCCGATTGCGGTTCACTTTCGCGGCCAACTCGTGGGCGACTTCCGCGCCGGCCTCTTGGTAGAGGATGAAGTGATCGTCGAACTAAAAGCTGCGCGCGCGATCGAGAGTGCGCATGTGGCACACCTGATGAACTACCTTCGCGCCACGAGGATTGAAGTAGGTTGCTCATGAAATTTGGCCCCAAGGCTGAGTTTAAACGATTCGTCTTTGATAACGACCGGAAGGGGCGCCGGTTAGGACCGGCCATGGATTAGCACGGGTGAACACGTATAAGCGAACGGTTTGCTTTGATCTGTGTTCATCCGTGAAATCCGTGGCTCAAGCGAGGTGGAATCCATGGAAGCCGGAAATGGTGAATTGCGGATTGGCGCCTATATCTGCCATTGCGGGACGAATATTGCGGCCACGGTGGATGTGAAGGCGGTGGCAGACTGCGCGGCAACCCTGCCGGGGGTCGTGGTGGCGCGTGAGTACAAGTACATGTGCTCCGACCCCGGGCAGGAACTGATCCGGGAGGATATTGAAGAGCATAAGCTGAACCGTGTGGTGGTGGCATCCTGCTCGCCCTTGCTGCACGAGGAGACTTTCCGCGGCGCGGTGGCAAAAGGCGGCCTCAATCCCTTCTGCTTCCAGATGGTGAATATTCGCGAGCATGATTCCTGGGTGCATCAGGACCACCAGAAAGCGACGGAGAAAGCGATGGCCCTGGTGCGCGCGGCGGTCCGGCGCGTGGCGTTGCACAAACCCCTGGTGAAAAAGCGGGTGCCCGTCCACCCCAGCGTCCTGATTGTGGGCGGCGGCATTGCGGGAATCCATGCGGCCTTGACGCTGGCCAACGCGGGCAAGCACGTTTACCTGGTCGAGCGCGAACCCACCATCGGTGGAAATATGGCGAAATTCGATAAGACCTTTCCCACGCTCGATTGCGCCGCGTGTATCCTTACCCCCAAGATGACGGCAGTGAAGAAACACCCCAACATCACCCTTTGGACGCTTTCCGAGGTGACCCAAGTGAAAGGCTACGTGGGAAACTTTGAGGTTTCGGTCACGCGCCACCCTCGCTACATCAATGAGGAGCTTTGCGTCGGCTGCCTGGAATGCATTGAGGGGTGCGTCTACAAGCAGGCGAAAGTATCCGATGAGTTCAACCTGGGATTGGGCAAGCGCAAACCCATTTACATTTCCTTTCCGCAGGCCGTGCCGCAAATACCCGTCATCGACCCCGAAACTTGCATCGAGTTCAAGAGCGGCCGTTGCAAGAAGACTTGCATTGAGGCCTGTGGAGACCGCCACGCGGTTGATCTGAAGCAGCAAGCCAAACTGGAAACGGTCAAGGTGGGGGCGATTATTTTGGCGACGGGATACCAGCCTTTTGATGCCCGCAAGGTTCCTGATTACGGCTATGGTGTATATCCCAATGTGTACACGGCGCCGGAGGTGGAACGCTTGATTAACGCCTCGGGCCCAACGGGTGGGGAAGTGATTCTGCGCGACGGGCGCAAGCCGCAGGCCATCGGGATTATCCACTGCGTGGGTTCCCGCGACGAAAACACCAACAAGTGGTGCTCCCGCGTCTGCTGCATGTACAGCTTGAAATTGGCTCACCTGCTCAAAGAGCGCACCGGCGCGGAGGTCTATAACTTTTACATCGATATGCGAGCCCCGGGCAAAGCCTATGAGGAGTTTTACCACCAGCTTTTGGCGGAAGGCGTCCACATGATCCGCGGCCGTGTGGCCGAGGTCACGGACTGGGCGATGACCAAGGAAGAGGAAGGGAAGTTGGTAATGCGCGCCGAGGATACGCTCATTTCGTTTGTGCGGCGCGTGCCGGTGGATATGGTGGTGCTGTCAGTGGGGCTTGTTCCCCAGGCAGATGCCAAGGACGTGCGGCGTCTCTTCAACATCAGTTGTTCCACGGAAGGTTGGTTCCTGGAGCGGCATCCGAAGCTCGCTCCCGTAAATACCTTCACGGACGGCATTTTTATTGCCGGCGCCTGTCAGGCTCCCAAGGATATTCCCGATTCGGTGGGGCAGGCAGGCTCCGCTGCTGCTGAGGCGATGGTCCTGATCGACACGGGTTATGTCGAAATGGACCCCAACACGGCATACATCGTGGAAGAGGAGTGCTCCGGTTGCAAGACGTGCGTTCCGCTCTGCCCGTACTCGGCCATATCGTTCCTGGCGGAAAAGAAGGTGGCGCAAATCAACGAGGTTCTGTGCAAGGGCTGCGGAACCTGCGTGGCAGCGTGCCCGTCAGGCACCATCAAGCAGAACCTCTTTGAGGACGAGGAGATTTTCGAAGAGATCCAGGGGGTGCTGGCCGATGCCTGAGAAAAGCCACGGATCAACACGGATAAACACAGGTCAAGAGAGAGCCCAAAAAGGGGCGCAAAAATCAGGGAAGAAAGCGGAATCGCTGGTGGCCATTCAGAGCACTTTTGAACCCAAGATCGTGGCGTTTTTCTGTAATTGGTGCACGTACCTGGCGGCGGACCTGGCGGGAACCTCGCGCGTCAAGTACGCGCCCAACATCCGCGTCATTCGCACGATGTGCTCGGGCCGCGTGGACCCGCAGTTTGTGCTCGACGCCTTCGCCCGCGGTGCGGACGGCGTGCTGATCGGGGGCTGCCATCCTGGCGACTGCCATTATCAGGAAGGCAATTACAAGACCTTACGCCGGGTGCACATGCTCCGGCGCGTCTTGCGCGAGATGGGGATCGAAGATGAACGTTTTCGTCTGGAGTGGATTTCCGCCTCGGAAGCCGAACGCTTGAAAGCGGTCGTGAACGATATGGTGGAAAAGGTTCGGGCGCTGGGACCGCTACGGTTGAGGGTAAAAGCCGAGAAATCTCCGGAGGAGGTGGCGGCGTAATGACGGAACCTGCACCAGTCCCCAAGAATGAAAAGCCCAAGGTCGCGTTCTATTGGTGCGCCTCGTGCGGCGGCTGCGAGGAGACCATTCTCGACCTCGACGAGAGAGTATTGGATGTCGTTGCGGCCGTCGACATCGTCTTCTGGCCCGTCGCCATGGACTTCAAGCGGCGGGATGTGGAAGCCATGGCCGACGGATCCATCCTGGCGGCTTTTGTGAACGGCGCGGTTCGTACCAGCGAGCAGCAGGAGATGGCTCATCTGCTTCGCCAGAAGGCCAAGGTGCTCGTGGCGCTCGGTTCGTGCGCTCAACTCGGCGGTATCCCCGGATTGGCCAATCTTTCTTCACGTGAAAGTGTTTTGGCGTCTTCTTACTTCGAATCTCCCTCGACGGTGAATCCCGAGAAAACATTCCCGCAAACTCTCCACAGCGAGAACGGATTCTCGGTGAGCTTGCCGGAGTTTTTTGAGACCGTTCGCTCATTGGACCAGGTGGTAGATGTCGATTACTACCTGCCGGGGTGCCCGCCCACACCGAAAATTCTTTGGGATGCCGTCCACGTCTTGCTCAGCGGCAACCTGCCGCCGAAAGGCGCGGTGCTCGCCCCTGACCGGGCCCTCTGCAACGAATGCCCGCGCCAGGACACTCGGCCGGAGAAGCTCACTCTGAAGGAGTTTAAGCGGCCTCAGGATGTGGTGATCGATGAGCAGATCTGCATGTTGGCGCAAGGGGTGGTGTGCCTGGGCCCCGCGACCCGCAGTGGCTGCGAGGCTCTTTGCCCACAAGGCAATATGCCGTGTACAGGTTGTTTCGGCCCCACCAGCCGCGTTCGCGATTATGGGGCAAAAGCCTTGTCCGCCATCGCTTCCATCATTGACAGCAACGACGAAGCGGAAATCGAACAGATAGTGCAAACCGTCCCCGACCCGGTGGGAACGTTCTATCGCTATAGTTTGCCGACGTCCATGCTGCGGCGGAAAAGGGAGATTTAGTCCGAATTCCGAGGCTCGGAATCGAGGGAATATCCGGGTTTCTTGACGGAGAACGGGTGCTCCTTTGAAGCGAGGCTTAAAGACGTTCACACAGAGATCACAGAGAAGTGCTCACAGAGGTCACGGAGGCGTTCCTCTGTGTACTCTGTGATCCCCTCTCTGTGCCCTCTGTGTGAAACTCTTTTTCCTCCAGGCTGCGGAGATTGAAATTGAGGTGAACAGAAATGCCTGAAAATGCAACCCCCGGGCGACGGATTACGATCGATCCAATTACGCGCCTTGAGGGCCATGGGAAGATCGAAATATTCCTCGATGAGCAAGGGAGCGTGGAGCGAGCGTTCTTCCAGGTCCCGGAGTTGCGCGGGTTCGAGAAGTTCGCGCAAGGGCGCCCCGCCGAGGAGATGCCGCAGATTACCTCGCGGATTTGTGGCGTGTGCCCCACGGCGCATCACATGGCGTCCACCAAAGCGCTGGATGCGCTGTACCGGGTTACGCCGCCGCCTGCGGCCAAGAAGATCCGCGAGCTGTTTTATTCTTGCTTTGTAACCGAGGACCACGCGCTTCACGTTTACTTCCTGGGAGGTCCTGACTTCATCGTGGGGCCAAAGGCCCCGGCGGCAGAACGTAACGTGCTCGGCGTTATCGCCAAAGTGGGCGTCGAGGTCGGCCAAAAAGTGATCGGGATGCGCCGCAAGCTGCGCGAAATCATGGCGGCGATTGGCGGTAAACCCATCCATCCGGTGTTGGGATTGCCCGGGGGTGTCGCCAAGCACATCAGTGTTGCCGAGCAGGAAAGGATCAAGCAGGTCGCCAAAGAGGCTGTGGACTTTGCCAAGTTTACGCTGGAAACCTTTCAGAAACTGGTCTTGGAAAATGGCGAGTATGTCGATATGATCCGCTCCGATGCCTACACCCATCGAACTTATTACATGGGCATGGTGGATCAGGCCAACAAAGTGAATTTCTACGATGGGTCCGTCCGGGTGGTCAACCCGGTCGGCCGGGAGTGGGGCAAGTTTGCGCCGCAGAAATACCTGGACTACATCGCCGAACACGTGGAGCCTTGGAGCTACGTCAAGTTTGCCTATCTTAAACCGGTGGGTTGGAAGGGCTTTACGGAGGGAGAGGAGAGTGGCGTGTATTGCGTGGCCCCCCTCGCCCGGCTGAATGCGGCGGAAGGAATGGCGACTCCCCATGCGCAGGAAGCGTACCAGCAGTATGTGGCCATGCTGGATGGCAAACCGGTTCACCACACTCTGGCGAACCATTGGGCCCGCGTCATTGAACTCCTCTATGCGGCGGAACGCCTGGAAGAGCTTGCGAGTGACCCGGAGATCACGAGCCCCGAAATCCGCACCCTGCCCACCGAGACGCCGCTCGAGGGCATCGGAGTGGTCGAGGCTCCGCGTGGAACCTTGATTCATCATTATCAGACTGATGAAAAAGGGCTTATCGTGAAGGCCAACATGATCGTGGCCACCCAAAACAACGCCGCGCGCATGGCCATGAGCGTGGAAAAGGCCGCCAAGGGGCTCATCTCGGGTGGCAACGTTTCGGAAGGCATCCTGAACATGGTGGAGATGGCTTTCCGCGCCTACGACCCCTGCCACGGTTGCGCCACCCACTCACTGCCCGGAAGTATGCCCTTGATGGTCCGCGTCCATGACTGCCACGGCAACGTTCTGTCAAGCCTACGCCGCGATTGGGATGGCAAAGTAAGAAGGTGCTAGGTGCCAGGAGCTGTGTGCTGCGGGCTGGGACTGGTTGCTATGCGGGGTTATGCTGTTGACGCTCCCAATATTCGACCCCCTCACCCACGTTTTGCAAGTAGTAAGGGTGAGGGGGCTCGCGGGAACAGAGTGATTAACAATTTCCTCAAACCTCTTAGGTGAACAGTTTCGCCGCGAGCGGGGGCGGTACCGGGGGACTTGCTTAAGAATCGTGTTTTGAATCATCTGCAGCTCAAGAATCTAGCCCCCAGCCCCTAAAAGTTGGCACCTGTTTCTTCCCCCGGAATGATCTTTATGCCCTCTCCGATTCGCATCCTCTGCCTGGGTAATGAGTTGCTTGCTGACGACGCCTTCGGTTTAGCCGTGTCGGAGGAATTGAGTCGGCGTTTCCCCCAAATGGACGTGGTTTTCACCACTGACTCCGGCTTCCACCTCATCGATTATCTGTCTGAGATTCAGCTTCTTATGGTCGTGGATAGCATTCAGACCGGCAACGTTTCGCCCGGAACCCTTTACGTGTTCAGTAGTTCGGACATCAAGTCACCATTCGGGCCCTCGCCTCACTATGTCGGGCTGCTGGAGACCCTGCAGTTGGCTAGAGAATTGCTCCTTAATGTCCCGAAAGATGTCATAATTCTGGCGGTAGAGGCGGCGGACTGTTTGACCTTAGGTGGCAAGATGCATGACGCTGTGAAATCGGCCGTGGGGCTGGTTGCCGACTTGGTGGCCGAACTAGCTTCCAACTGGACGCGAGAAGGGGCCCACCACGGCGATGACTCCCCCGAGAGTCTAAGGCGGGCCATTGCGATCGTATCCGCCCGTTGGGGGTCGGAACGGCTCGTAGTTTTCTAAGCTCCCCCCGAGTTTTTCCTAGCCTTTCATTCTGCTACCCAGAAATGAGCGACCATGTGTTTGGCGATTCCGGGGAAAGTTCTCAGTAAGGAAGACCGCGACGGCGCACTGATCGGCCGAGTGGATTTCGGTGGCATCACGCGCGAGGTTCAGTTGGATTTTGTCCCCGAGGTTGAGGTGGGGGAATACGTGATCGTCCACGTGGGCTTCGCTTTGAGCCGGCTTGACGCGGAAGAGGCCGCCCGCACCCTCGAGTTACTCAATGAAATGGGAGCGCTGGCGGAAGAAGGGTTGGAGAATCAAGTGACAAGCGACGAATGACGAGCCGGCAAGGGACGAAATTCGAAAATCGGAACTCGAAAATCGCAGTGAGTTTCGAGTTTCGCTTTTCGTCTTTCGGTTGCTCATCACGCATCACTCGTCTCTGCTTTTTCGGCCTCTGACTTCGGACTTAGAATATGAAGTATATTGATGAATACCGTGATGCCAGCCTGGCGCGGCCTCTGATCGCCGAGATTGCGAAGCGGGTTACCCGGCCCTGGGTGCTGATGGAGATCTGTGGTGGCCAGACGCACACCTTGATGCGTTACGGCATTGATGAGGTTCTCCCTCCGCAAGTCGAGCTTGTGCACGGTCCTGGCTGTCCCGTATGCGTAACCCCGCTGGAGGTGATTGACAAGGCGCTGGCAATTGCCTCGCTGCCGAACGTCACGCTGGTTTCTTATGGGGATATGTTGCGCGTGCCCGGTTCGCACACCGACCTTTTCCACGTGAAAGCCAATGGCGGCGACGTGCGCGTAGCATACTCACCTATGGACGCGCTGAAGGTTGCGCGTGCCAATCCCGAGCGCCGCGTGGTTTTTCTCGGCATCGGCTTTGAGACGACGGCGCCCGCCAATGCCATGGTCGTCTGGCAAGCGGCTCGTGAAGGATTGAAAAATTTCTCCATGCTGGTGTCACAGGTTCTGGTGCCACCCGCCATTCGCCTATTGCTGGAATCCCCCCAGCACCGGGTGCAGGGATTCATCGCTCCGGGGCACGTCTGCACGGTGATGGGATTGGAAGAGTACGTGGACCTCAGCCGCGATTTTCACGTTCCCATCGTAGCGGGCGGATTTGAGCCTGTGGATTTGCTCGAAGCGATTTCCATGTTGGTGGCGCAATTGGAGGAGGGCCGAGCGGAAGTGGAAAACCAGTATGTCCGTTCCGTGGCGCGGGAAGGGAATCGTCCGGCGCAGCAGATCATGGCCAAGGTCTTCGAGGTCTGCGACCGCAAGTGGCGAGGCATCGGGATGATCCCCCGCAGTGGTTTGAAGCTGCGCGAGAAATATGCCGCCTTCGACGCGGAAAAGATTTTTGACGTCGCCGCGCAGGATACGGATGAGCCCGCCGAGTGCATCAGCGCTTTAGTCCTGCAAGGCCTGAAAAAGCCTCTGGACTGCCCCGCCTTTGGCCAGCGCTGCACGCCCGCGAATCCACTAGGCGCGCCCATGGTCTCGTCGGAAGGTGCTTGCGCGGCTTACTATCAATATCGCCGATTTGCGAGCTAACAGAGGTATTCCCCTGAGCACTCCTTTACCCAGTCGGACAGCAGAATACATGGCGTTCTTCCGCGCCATGGAGACGTCAAGTGCTCGCGATAAGCGCCTCTTTGCCGACCCCTTGGCCGCAAGCTTTCTCCGGCCATCGCTCAAGTTTGCCTTACATTTGGCAAACCTTCCGGTCGTGGGAAAGGGGATACCCAAGTTTATAGATCATCGCTGGCCGGGTGCCCGAACCTCCGGAGTTGCCCGGACTCGACTTATCGATGACTTGATGATGGAAGCGTTAAGGTGCGGTCTTGAACAAGTCGTGATCCTCGGAGCCGGCTTTGACGCTCGGGCGTACCGGCTCCTTCGCCCCGCGACAACCCGATTCTTTGAAGTCGATCAACCCAATACATCACAGAACAAGCGGCGTATGATTGAAGATTGTCTCGGCGCTCTGCCACCGGACGTAGCGTTCGTGGAGATCGACTTTAATCAGCAAGCATTAAGGCCAGCGCTCGAACATGCGGGGTTTCATAGACAGCAATCCGCATTTTTCCTCTGGGAAGGCGTCACCAACTACCTTACAGAGTACGCAGTGGACTCGACGCTTCGCTGGATCGGCTCGTGTGCGCCACTCAGCCAACTCGTCTTCACGTACGTGCACAAGGATGTGATTGCAGCCCCCGCGTCCTTCGGTGGCACGAAACAACTAGGCCGCACGCTCGCGAGGGTACGTGAGCGCTGGACGTTCGGAATGCACCCGGCCGAAATGCGCGCGCACTTGGCAGCGCATTGCCTTGAACTGATGGATGATCTCGGGGCTGCCGATTATCGGACTCGCTATCTTGGCGGCCCTGGAGTGGGATATGAATTCTACCGTGTGGCTATTGCGCGCGTCGTCGGCGCCTGAGTGGAACAGCGGCGTGGCTAAGGCTAAGGTTAACGTTGATGCTTTGCCACAGAATAGGTATGAAACGGCCGATGAGTGACGATAAGCCCTCACTTGAACAACTCGCCTGCCCTGCTCCTTTGCCCGCGCAAGAAAAGGTTTTGCTCGGACATGGCAGCGGAGGCCGCCTGAGCGCGGAATTACTTCAAAAGGTGTTCCTGCCCGCGTTTCAAGATCCGGCTCTGAACAATTTGAACGACCAAGCGCTGGTAAGTGTGGACGGTGTGCGCTTGGCCTTCACCACGGATTCGTTTGTGGTCAAGCCTTTGTTTTTCCCGGGAGGAGATATCGGTTCCCTCGCCGTCAATGGGACGATTAACGACCTGGCCATGGGGGGGGCTGAACCTCTTTACCTCAGTGTAGCGTTCATTCTTGAGGAGGGCCTGCCGCTTGCGACGCTTACACGGGTGGCGGCATCGCTCGGCCGGGCGGCACAGGAAGCTGGGGTGGCCGTGGTTACCGGTGACACCAAGGTGGTGGAAAAAGGCAAGGGCGACGGACTCTTCATCAATACCTCGGGAATCGGTCGTGTGTTTCCTGGCATAAGCCTGTCGGCTGACCAGGCTCGCCCCGGCGATTGCATCATTCTCAGCGGGTCGATTGGCGAGCACGGCATTACCATTCTCTCCCAGCGCGAAGGGTTGGAGTTCGAGAGCCCGATTGTGAGTGATTGCGCGCCGCTCCACACGCTGGTGGCGGCCATGCTGGAAGCGAGCCCGGCCATTCGTTGCATGCGCGATCCCACCCGCGGCGGCCTGTCCAGTGCGCTGAATGAAATTGCCGCCCAATCGCGCGTGGGGATGGAACTGGAAGAATCCACGATCCCCATTCAGGAGGCCGTACGAGGAGCGTGCGAGCTTCTGGGGCTCGACCCCATGTACGTCGCGAATGAAGGGAAACTGGTGGCCATTGTGGACACGGGAGACGCCGAACGAATCCTGTCCGCGATGCGCGCGCATCCCATAGGAAGGCAGGCGCGAATCATTGGGCGAGTAACTTCGGCGAATTCGGGCCTCGTGATCATGCGGACATCGTTGGGAACCACACGCATTGTGGATATGCTCTCAGGTGACCAGTTGCCGAGAATTTGTTGAGGCAGTGGCGAGTGGCAAGTGCCGAGTGACAAGCAGGCAGGACGGCAGGTGGCGAAGTCAAAAGACAAAGTGCAAGAGGCAAAGTCAAGGATGGATGAATTCTTGCGCTTAGGCTTTTCCCCTTGCCCATCTGCCCGCTGCCGACAATCCTTGCTCGTCATTTGTCACTCGTCGCTTGTCCCCGTCGTTTAAGCCATGCATGAATTGAGCATCGCCAGTGCCATTCTTGACGCCGTACGTAGTGAGGCGGAAAAACGCCCTGGCGCCCACGTGACCAAAGTGGGTGTGCGCATCGGAGCAGTGTCCGGGGTGGAACCGGAGGCGCTAAGCTTTGGTTTCAGCGCCTTGGTGCAGGGGACTGATCTCGAACCCCTGGCCCTCGTGATTGAGCACGTTCCTCGTCGTCAGCGTTGTCCCGCTTGCGACTTCACCTTCGAGGTGACGGAGGACAGCCTGTCGTGCCCCCGCTGCGCGAGCGGCGAGACGTTACTGGCAGGCGGAGAGGAACTCGACCTCGCCTATCTGGAAGTGGAGGATTGATGGATCGCATTCTGCTGGAGAAGAAGGTTCTAAGTGAGAATGATCGCGTCGCCGCCCGGTTGCGTGTGAGTTTCCGCGAGCACGGAATCCTCTGCGTGAACTTGATTAGTTCGCCGGGGTCGGGAAAGACCTCGCTGCTGGAGCGAACGCTGGAACGTTTCCCCAAGGGCGCGCGTGTGGCGGTGCTGACGGGTGATATTCAGACGGACAACGACGCCCGGCGCCTGGCGCGTTTTGGATTTCCAGCCAAACAGATTACCACTGGAGGTACCTGCCATTTAGATGCTCTCCGGGTGGAACGCGCGCTGGCGGATTGGCCTTTGGAGAATCTTGATCTTCTCATCATCGAAAACGTTGGGAACCTGGTCTGCCCTTCCAGCTACGACCTCGGCGAGGCGGCAAAGATCGTGATGCTGAGTGTTGCGGAAGGCGAAGACAAACCGTTAAAGTATCCATCCATCTTTGCGAAGTCTGAACTGCTCATCCTGAATAAGATCGATCTGCTGCCCTACGTCTCCTTCGACATCGCGCGAGCGCGCGAGTATGCGCGGCAGATTCATCCCGGCATGGAAATCCTGGAGGTTTCCTGCACAACCGGCCAAGGGCTGGACCAGTGGACCCAATGGCTCGAAAAACGCCAGGAGGCCGCGGATTTACACGGATGAACACGGATCACAAAATGCTAAGCAAGGAACGGGAACGCTGGCCGTCCCATGGGTTGCTTCAGCCTTCTATATCTGTGTATATCCGTGTAATCTGCGGCCTATTGGTGGATAATGAGTGTGCGCAAAGCCATTGAAATTGCGGGGATCGTGCAGGGCGTGGGGTTTCGCCCCTTTATCTATCGGCTAGCTACTGAAAACGACCTGACGGGTTTTATTACTAACACTGCGGCCGGCGTTTCCATCGAGGTCGAAGGTGACGCAGATTCCGTGGAGGTATTCCTTTCGCGGCTACCGAAAGAAATTCCTCCCCTGGCGCGCATTACCGGAATGGTGGTTGCGGACCGGCCCTTGAACCACGACTTAGATTTCCGCATCCTGCCGAGTCGCGCCGGTGAAGAGCGCCGGGTGTTGATCGCGCCCGATGTCGCCATTTGCGACGACTGCTTGGCTGAGGTGCTCAACCCCGCCGACCGCCGATTTCGCTACCCCTTCATCAATTGCACCAATTGCGGCCCCCGTTACACCATCGTGCGCGATATCCCTTACGACCGGGCCAAGACCTCGATGGCGGCCTTCCCCATGTGCCCGGAATGCCAGCGCGAATACGACGACCCGCGTGACCGTCGCTTCCACGCCCAACCCAATGCCTGCTGGAAATGCGGCCCGCACGTTGAGTTGTGGAATAACGCAGGGCAACGAAGCGATGTGGCCGACCCTATTCTGAAATCTGTCGAACTGCTCGCCGCCGGGGAGATTGTGGCAGTTAAGGGCTTGGGGGGATTTCACCTGGCCGTGGATGCAATGAATGACGCTGCCGTCGCGCGCCTGCGCGAAAGAAAGCGGCGTGTGGACAAGCCCTTTGCAATCATGACGGCGACCCTATCCGGGGCGGAACGATTCTGCCGGCTGGATGATGACTCCCGAAAGTTATTGCAAAGTCCCGCGCACCCCATCGTCCTCTTAAAGAAGCGGCAGCCGGAACTCCTGGCCCCCTCCGTTGCGCCGTTCAACCGTGACTTGGGGGTTTTCCTGCCGTATACGCCTCTGCATCATTTGCTTTTTGCCGGTATGGACGCCAGCGCATCAGAGCCGCGAATAAATGGGTCTTCTCTGTGTCCTCCGTGTCAGAAGAATTTTCGCACAGAGATCACAGAGCATCTCAGTGACCTCAGGGTGAAAGCCCTGCCAGGCGCAGAGGACACGGAGACATCTGCTTCGGCCGCCTGCTCGGAATTTGGTGGTTCGCGCCTTAGGGCGCTGGTGATGACCAGCGGAAATATTTCCGAAGAGCCCATCGCCATCGATAATGCGGAAGCGGTGGAGCGATTGCGCGGGCTCGCGGACTACTTTCTCGTACACAATCGCGAAATCCTTCTTCGCGCCGATGATTCCGTGGTGCGCGTCGCGGGCGGTCGCGGACGGCAGGTGCGCCGGTCGCGCGGCTATGTGCCCGCGCCGGTATTCCTGAAGGAAGATTTGCCGCCGGTGTTAGCCGTGGGGGGTGAGCTGAAAAACACGATCTGTCTCACCCGCGGCCGTGAGGCTTTTCTGAGCCAGCACATCGGCGACCTCGAGAACCTCGAGAGCTATAAGTTTTTCGCTTCAACGGTCGCGGGCCTCAAGCGCATTTTGGAGGTCGAGCCACAGATCCTTGCCTATGATCTCCATCCCGACTACTTTTCCACGCGTTGGGCGCTGGCCCAGGAGGGGATGGAGCATGTGGGGGTTCAACACCACCACGCCCACATCGCCAGCTGCATGGCGGAAAATCATCTCCAAGGACGCGTCATCGGATTTGCTCTCGACGGCACGGGCTATGGGCTGGACGGAAACGTGTGGGGCGGGGAAGTCCTGGTTTGCGATTATCGCGGCTTTGAGCGCCTCGCCCACTTGGATTACATCCCCATGCCGGGCGGCTCAGCTTCCATCCTGAAGCCTCGACGCATGGCGATCAGTTATCTGTTTCACCATTTGGGCCGGGACTTTTGGGATTTGGATATTCCCTTTGTGCGCGGACTGGACCGCCCACGGACGGAAACCCTGGTTCAAATGATCGAGCGCGGGGTCAATTCCCCTCTGACCTCAAGCACCGGCAGGTTATTCGATGCCGTTGCAGCCATGGCTGGAGTCCGCGAACACGTCAATTATGAAGCCCAGGCCGCCATCGAACTGGAAGCCGCCATCGAAGAGACGCGGAAGGATAGCCGTTACCCCTTCGCGATTCGAGAAGAGAGCGGCGGATGGATCATCGACACACGCCCCATGTTTCTGGCGCTCGCCCAAGATCTTCGCGAGAGTGTCCCCACCGGCGTTCTCAGTCACCGTTTCCATCTGGGATTTGTGGATGTCCTGGCGCGCATGGCGGAACTGGCGCGCGCGCGAACCGGCCTCGACCGGATTTGTTTAAGTGGCGGGTCGTTCCAAAATTGTTTTCTCGCCGAACATCTTCAAGGGCGCTTGGAGCAAGAGGGCTTCCAGGTGTTCAGTCATACTGAAGTCCCCTGTGGCGACGGAGGTATCAGCTTGGGGCAAGCGCTGGTCGCCGCCCATCGTAAGGGGTGAGGCACGGTCCCTGAAACCTATGCAGACAGGAGGGCGGGCGCCGCGTTAGGCTTTCAGATAGGGGGCAAGCTCCTTCCACCACTCTTCCAATTCACGCCGATCGAGGTTGTCGAGTCCCCCACCGGCAACGCCGCGCAGTTTCGCAGTTGTGAACACACCGCGGCGGACCAGCACCTCCTTCATAAAGGGAAGGCCGTAAATTTCTTCCAGGTTGGTCATGGGCAAGAGCTTTTCGAAGATCGCTCGGGCCTCCGGAATTTTGCCTTGGGTGGCGAGGTCGTAAATCTGCACGGAAACATCGGTGAACTGGCAAGCGGGCATAGTTCCGGCTGCTCCATGGGAAAGTTCATCGAGAAGGTTACGACCCGCACTGCCGGAAAAGATGCCTTTCATGACGCCCGAGCGCGCATACTCACCGATGCGTCGTGCGACGGGCGCAACCTCTTCTTTGATGTAGGCAAACTGCGGACTCTCCCGGGCCATCTGGATGACAAACTCCGTGGGAAGCGCCGGCCCCCAGGGCGCGCCGGTGTTCTGAATGAAGATGGGAAGCTTCACGCCCTGCGATAGTGTGTGATAGTAGCTGGCGGCGCTTTCCAAACCCACCGATCCCATATAGGGTGGCAATGCGATCAATGCACTCGCGCCCTGCGCTTCGGCATGCTGGGCGAACTTGAGCGCCAAACCGCTGCTGGGCGCCTGAACGCCGATTACCACGTTCGTCCGACCGGCCGCAGCATGAATGACGACATCCGCTCCGCGTGTGCGCTCCTCTTCGGAGAGCAAGTAGAACTCGCCGGCGAGCTGGGGCCATACCACTCCGTGATCGCCTGCCCGAACGCAGAAATTCACCTCCCGCCCCAGGTCGTCCCAATCAACTTGATCGTCTTGGTTGAAGGGGGTTTGGAGAATGGCGAAAATCCCGCGGAAGGTGCCGGCGGGCACGGCGAGCGCTGACCCGGTGCGCCAACTCGCAAACGGTCCGCAACAGGCGGCTGCCCCGGCGGAGGCTTGCAGCAGAAAATCGCGGCGAGAGATAGAATGTTTCATGGCTGATTCTCCCGGTTAGACGTAAGCGATGCACTCGATTTCAACCGGAGATCCCCCGGGCAGATCTTTTGCCGCAATCGTCGTGCGGGCCGGCGGGTTGGCGGGAAAGTAGGAGTGGTACACCTCGTTCATGGCGGGGAAATCCGTGATATCGGTAAGAAATACCGTACATTTCAGCACCTTGTCCATGGAGGAGCCGGCGGCTTCCAGAACCGTCTTCAGGTTTTCCAGGCACTGTTTAACTTGATTCCCGATCGGTCCCGAAACTACCTTGTGGGTTTGGGGTTCCTGTGCGCCTGCACCGGAAAGGAAGAGCATATTTCCCAGTTGGGTCGCGGGACTAAAGAGAGACTCTGCCGTTAGCGGTTGGCCGGGCCGAGTGATGATTTTTTTCTGAGCTGGCGACTTGCCCGCTCCGGCTGAGGCTGGCAAGGCCAGCGTGGCGACTCCGACCGTTGCCACACCGGCAATCGAGCCTCTCAGAAAAGAACGACGAGGTGATTTTGGGGTGCGCATAGACGACCTCCAGTGAAAAAGTTTGGATACCGCGGCACAGGTCTAAGCGCGAATCGGTCCGCGCGCCGGGGCGGGTTAGAAGCTATCACAAATGCGTCCGTTTACGGAAGAGTGTCTGGGCGACGAAAGGGTTATGTGAGGTCGCATGCGTGGGAAAAGGTTTCATTCCCTTGACACCGAGATTCCGGCGCGCTAGGTTCAGGAATGATCTCAGAATCGACCGTAGTGGGGGGTTGGCCATGGCACTCTTCTCGTTTCAGTCTTCACGGCGAAAATTCCTGGCGTCTACGGGCTTAGCCTCCGGCACGGTTACGGCCGCAGCCGCGGGCTTGCAGGCTTCTGCCGGATGGGGAAAAGGGACCATGGAAACACCTGATATTTACGCACGTCTAGGCGTGCGCACGCACATTAATGCCAAGGGGACCTACACATATTTGACGGGTTCCTTGATGCCTCCGGAAGTATCGCAAGCGATGGAGGACGCGTCGCGTCACTTTGTTTATCTGGTCGAGCTACAAAAGAAGGCGGGAGCAAAGATTGCACAGTTGCTGGGAGTGGATGCGGCGATGGTCACCTCAGGCGCTGCCGGAGCCATCCTGTTGGGTACTGCCGCATGCCTGACCGGGAATGACCCGAAGCGGATTACGCAATTGCCAGACATTACAGGGATGAAGAGTGAAGTGATTATCCAAAAGATCCATCGAACCGCTTTCGATCATGCGATACGGAACACCGGTGTCCGCTTGGTGGAGGTTGAGACCCTGGGAGATCTCGATGGTGCCATCTGCGAAAAAACTGCCATGATGTACTTTCTAAACTCGGCGCAAAATCATGGGACAATCGGGTTGGAGAAGTGGGTGGAAGTTGGCAAGCAGCGCGGGATTCCCACCTTCAATGATGCCGCCGCCGATGTGCCCCCCGTTTCGCATTTGAGCGACTACAGCAGGATGGGTTTTGATCTCGTCGCCTTTAGTGGCGGGAAGGGGTTGCGCGGGCCACAGTGCGCGGGCCTATTGCTGGGGAGGAAGGACCTGATCGAAGCGGCAATCTTGAATGATTGCCCCTACGAAGACGCAATCGGTCGGCCATGCAAAGTCGGCAAGGAAGAAATCGTGGGGATGTTTGTGGCCGTAGAACGCTATCTCCGTGTTGATCATGAGGCAGAGTGGAAGGAATGGGAGCAGAGGCTCCAAGCGATAGAAAAAACACTGAGCTCCGTCTCGGGCGTGCAAACGGGCCGCTTTGTTCCAGAGGTTGCCAATCACGTTCCTCATCTGTATCTAAAATGGGATGAAAGTGAAATGGGGATGACCAAGGCAGAGTGCGCGAAACGGTTGCGCGAGGGCGAGCCGAGCATCGAAGTCCTGGAAGACGACTACCCTCAGGGGATGAGTGTGACACCCTTCATGATGAAGCCGGGGGAAGAATTGATCGTGGCCCACCGGATCAAGGCCATTATCGAGCAAGCACGCGCCAAAGCCCGACCATGACGGGCCCCACACTCAAACTGGCGGTTGGTTACTGCCCGCGCGCGCAAAGGTAATCCAGCAGCCTGCGAAACGCCCTGCCGCGGTGGGAAACGGCGAATTTCTCTTCCGGAGGGATTTCGGCGAAGGTCTTGCCCAGGAGAGAATAGAAGAAATAAGGGTCATACCCGAAGCCGCCTGTACCCCTGGATTCGTCGATGATCACTCCATCAGCACGCCCTTCCACGACGGTGAGCACTTGTCCCGCCATCGCCAATGCAATTGCGCAAATATAGTGGGCGGCTCGATTGAATTGTTCGGGTCGCCCTGGGCCTGTGGCAGCTTGGGCGCGGCATTGGGCTTCGGCCTGGTGAATCTCCGCCAGCAAGCGCTTGTTGTTCTGTTCGTCGGTGGCCTGGGGACCGGCGAAGCGGGCGGAATAGATTCCGGGCGCGCCGTTGAGTGCATCCACACATATGCCCGAATCATCTGCAAAGACCCAACCCGGATAGTTCCGGCTGTAATGAATGGCTTTCTTGCGGGCGTTCTCCTCAAAGGTCGTGCCGTCTTCGACGCAGGCGGTCAGCACAGCGAACGTGGGGAGCGCCTCAACCTTTACGCCTCGCTCGGCGGCTGCATCGCGGAATTCGCGCCGCTTGCCGGGGTTGGAAGAAGCCAGATAGAGAGGTAGATTTCCCATCGGATCGACCTGCGTTGCCCACTTGGGATTGAGTGCGGTCACTTGGGTAACGGGAATTTTAGAATCGATTTCTGAACCTCAATCAAATCATGGATGGCGGGCCGCGCGAGTTCGACCAACTTACTTAACTCCTCCGTGCTGAAGGTACGCCCTTCGGCGGTGGCTTGGGCTTCCACCAAATTGCCTGTGCCGGTCATCACCACGTTCATATCCACGTCGGCGGTGGAATCTTCGGCGTAGCTGAGATCCAACAACATTTCTTCGCCTACGATGCCCACACTGATCGCGGCCAAATAATCCTTCAGCGGATTTCTCTTCAGCGAACGCTGGACCTGCAGCTTCTGGATTGCCAGGCCGAGCGCCACCAGCGAGCCGGTGACGGAGGCCGTGCGCGTCCCGCCGTCGGCACGGATCACATCGCAGTCAATCCACACCGTTCGCTCGCCGAGGGCCTCCAATTCGATAATTGCGCGGAGCGAGCGCCCGATCAGTCGTTGGATTTCCATGGTGCGTCCGGACTGCCGGCCGCGTGTGGACTCGCGCGGCGTGCGGCTGCTGGTAGCACGCGGAATCATCGAGTATTCGCTGGTAATCCAGCCGCGCCCGCTGCCCTTTTGGAAGGGGGGAACACCATCGTCCACCGTGGCGGTGCAAATTACCTGTGTTTCGCCCAGGCGAATCAGCGCCGAGCCTTCGGCGCTGGAGATAAAGTTCGGCACAATTTCCAGGGGCCGCATCTCGGTTGCAGCGCGTTGATCCGGCCGAATCAGCTTGCCGCCGGAGTAAAGCAGACCGCTTAATGGTCGGGGTGTGGGCATAAGTCCTCACAGAGCGGATTTGATAAGAGTAAGATCCGGGGTAAAGGGCGCGGTCAGATCTGCATGCCCGTCCAGGGTCTCCACTTCCTGCCCCTGGATGAGGAATTGAACGCGCTTCACCGAGGGGAGATTAACAATTATCGAGTTTACGATAGAATAAACAGCTAGCGTTTCGCTCTGAATGCCGGGCTCGAAATCGCTAAAGCTTTCGTTCGACAAATCGAGGTAAGCTGTGCCATCGCCCGCCACGAATACCGCGCGCACGGAGGCGGAAGCCGAAAGGGGATGTCCATATCCCTGGTGCGAACCTTCCGCCAGAGCCAGCACGATCTGGCGCACACGATCCGCATCAGCTTGCGCCCAGGTGATGGAACGACTTTCCGGCATGATTTTGATTTCGTTGAGGGCGGGAAAGTAAAGAGTTGCCAACTGCGTCGTGCCATTATTCGGCTGCAAGGCGTACTGGCTCAGCTTGGCGCGGGCCGCCTCCTCTCCGCGTTGGGTAGGTTCTAGGAAGACGCGCTTGGAAAGTGAGCGCAGGTAAAACACTCCTACTCCCAGCCCGATGAGCAGGATGAGGAGAAGGATTTTGGCGCGGCTGCTCACGGCCTAGTTCCCTCCCTTCTCGAAGCTGGCAAGAGCCTGGACAACGGCCCCTGCGATCTGCTGCTGGAAGGCGGGGTTAGTGAGCGCTGTGGCATCTTGATCGGGGGCCAGATGGCCCAATTCGATGGCCACGGCGGGGGCGTCCACATTGCGCAGGGTGCGAACGGGAGAGGTGGCGGGCAGGTCCACTTCAACCCCATTTATCAGGGCGAATTGCTGCTGGAGGGCTAGGGCGAATTGGCGGCTTTGCGCCAGCCGCGATTCCTGCACTTGCCCCCATGGCACGAAGGTGGGCGCCGGCGCATCACCCGCGGCGGGCACGGCGGCTGTGGGGGGCTGAAAGGTAAAGATGGCGATACGGGGTGACGCCGTTCCCAGGTCGCCTGCGTGGAAGCTGATGAAATAAATTGCGCCTGAGAGGTTGGTCACCAGCGCGCGCTGATCGAAACTGACATTCATGTCACCCGTTCGGGTCAGCACCACGCGGTACTTGGCGGTTGCCAGAACCGCCAATCGCACTTGGGCCACGTACTGAGCTACCAGATTCTTTTCCAGCGTACCGTCGCGGCTGTGTCCACCGTTGTCTTCGCCACCATGCCCAGCGTCAAGCGCCACGACCGGAAGAGGCGGGCCCGGAGGCGAGGCGGGCGACTCTTCCGTGACTTGCGGGCCTGGTCCCCCCGGTGTGGGCTGCGCGGATGATGGCGAAGGCTGCGACGCCGGCTGAGGCGGCAGTGCTTGGGCAGATGGGGGTGGCGGTCTCAGCACATCGGCCAGCAGAATTTTACCGCCTTCGGCCTGTAAGGGATAAAAGTTTAGCCCTCCCGAAGTGGGGGAGAGGATGAGTTTCGGTACGCCATCCTGATCGTCATACTGTAATTCGCTCAGGTAAGGATTCCGGAAACGATAGGACGCTTCCATCGGTTCCATAGGTCGATCGCCCAAAAACATCACCCACTTCCCATTGCTGGAGGTCGTCCGCGCGGTGACCTTATCAGTGAATTGCATCGTCAGCCGCACCCCGTTGGCGAGCGGGTCCAAACGCACCGTAAAGGAGGCGGGTTTGACGTCGCCAACAAATATACGGTTTGTTCCCTCCTGGTATTCAACGGCTTGACGCGTCAGGTGAGGCAGGACGATGGTCAGGAAATCCACCGGCACCATCCACTGGCCGTTCGAAAGATGCACGGGCTGGGGCAGATCGTAGCTCGCCGTTCCGACGCGGACCCTTGTATCATCCAACTGCAATTCGACTTGTGTGGTGCCGAAATAGGCTTTGAAAGATTTCCTTTTTTCCTGAATTCCTCCGACCTTGCCCACGAGGTTGAGAACCTGTAACAGAGGCAGGTACTTGTTGCTTCCAACCATCTCGAGGGGAAGCACGTGGGGGCCGGCGGGGAAATAGAAAATAAAGTTGTCGCTGCGGAGTTCGCGCACCGGCCAGAAAAATGCAGCCAGAGCCAGAATGAGGATTGCCGGGAAAAAAAGGCAACGTCGGGGAAATCGCCGGATGAGGGAAGCGGGCAATTCTTTGTTACCTTCGCGCCGAGGATGGGGCGCACCGCGCATGGGCATTCTGGTCAAACCGTGATTCTATAAGAATCAGTCGAAGGCGGCAATGAACTTTGGTCGTTCAACCCTGGTGTGCTGGAGCGAATTTATGGTATAAAAATAGCTTGAAGCACCAGCGAGGCCAGGAGCACATTAAATTGGCGGCGGCTCACGAAGGGAACGGGGCAAGCACTACGCACAAATGGTTTTTCGAGACCCGCTATTGGCTGCGCGACCTTATTCTGTCCGTGCTTTTGGCCTTTATCGTCATTGTCTTTCTTTACCAGCCCGTGCAGGTCGAGGGCACCAGTATGATGCCCCGCCTGGAAAACCACGAGCGGATTTTCATCAACAAGTTTCTTTACCGCTTCCGGCCCATCGAGCGGGGTGACGTGGTGGTTTTTCGCTACCCCCTCGATACGTCCAAGTCGTACATCAAGCGAGTGATCGGATTGCCCGGGGATGAAGTGAGTATTCACGACGGCCATGTGCTGCTGAATGGCAAGCCCTTGCGCGAGCCCTACATTCCGCCGAGCTACCTGGACGATCAAAGTTACGGTCCGATGAGAGTTGAGCCGAACCATTATTTTGTGCTGGGCGATCATCGCAGTTCGTCAAATGATAGTCGCGAGTGGGGCACCGTCGATCGTCAGTACATCTATGGCAAGGCGGTTTATGTGTACTGGCCTTTGAGCCAAATGGGTTGGGTGAATTAGTCTGGTGATCGGGCGATTGGGTGATGGGATGAACAAAAGGCCAACATTACGTGCGCCGTTTAATGTTCACCCGATTACTGGATCACCTGATCTGCCGATCATGGAGGGTGAATGGACGCTGTTCTCGCCTTAGAGGATGGAAGAATCTTTCGGGGACGCGGCTTTGGCGCCTCCCGCGAGCGTTATGGCGAGGTCGTTTTTAATACTTCTCTTTCCGGCTACCAGGAAATCCTTACTGACCCTTCGTATTCGGGGCAGATCGTAATCCTTACCTACCCTCATATCGGGAATTACGGCACGAACCTGCTGGATTGTGAATCCGCGCGGCCCTATGCGGAAGGTTTGGTGGTGCGTGAGCTTTCCGAATTGGCCAGCAACTGGCGCTCGGAAGAGGATGTTTCGGAATTCCTCGCGAACTACGGTATTCCCGTTATATCCCACATTGATACGCGGGCCCTGGTCCGCCACCTGCGCAAGCACGGCGCTATGCGGGGGGTTATCTCCACGCTTGACACCGACGGGCAGGGTTTGGTGGCGAAAGCCCAAGCCTCGCCGACTATGGTCGGCCTCGACCTTGCCAGCCGCGTCACGGCCGCCTCGCGATATGATTGGAATGAACCCTCGCGCAACATTTTGACAGGAGAATCCCTGCCGCCGGCGGAGCCGCGATTCCACGTGGTGGCGTATGACTACGGCATTAAGCAGAATATTCTGCGCAGGCTGGTGGACGTCGGCTGCCATGTTACCGTGGTGCCCGCCATGACGACGGCGGCTGAGGTCATGGAGCTTAAACCGGATGGCGTGTTTCTTTCCAACGGGCCCGGAGACCCGGAGCCCGTCGAGTATGCCGCGCAGGCGGTGCGCGACTTGATGGGCCGCGTGCCCATCTTCGGCATCTGCCTCGGCCACCAGATCATCGGCCTCGCCTTGGGAGGGAAGACGTACAAACTCAAGTTCGGCCACCATGGCGGTAATCATCCCATCCTGAACCTGGAAACTCGGAAGGTGGAAATCACCGCCCAGAATCATGGCTTCGCGGTGGACCCGGATTCCCTGAAGGCGAATGAAGTGATTCTGACCCATAAGAACCTGAACGACGATACGCTGGAAGGCCTGCGGCATAGAACCATGCCTCTGTTCAGCGTGCAGTATCACCCCGAGGCCTCGCCCGGCCCGCACGATTCGGCGTATTTGTTTGACCGGTTTGTAACCATGATGGAAGAGTTTAAGGAATTATGAATTCTGAAATAGGGGGTACAACCCCTCCTGCGAGATTTAGGGAGTCGAAGGGCGGGAAAGTGATCCCGGTAGAGCGAGAGTGGAAGGGCGGCCTTTGGGCGTCCGAAAAGGCTCGTGAATTGATGAATGGCGAGAGAGTCGGTGAACAACATGGAAGGGCGGGCCTTTAGGCCCCCTGTAGCGAGGCGACGGAGAATAAGGGGCTTTAGCCCCTGAAGCAAATGGCGAGACCGAAGCACCGAACGAGGCCCGGCGCTACCTATTTTGTCACCACCGATACATGGCAAAGGCGGGAATTATTCCGTAAGTCGCCAATAGCCGAAATCGTCGAAGCAAAGGTTTTCGAATATCGCGACAAGGGCTCTTATCTCGTTCACCGTTATGTAGTCATGCCCGATCATCTGCACGCTATCGTGACGCCGGGGATGACAACGACGCTCGAAAAAGCGCTTGGCCTTGTCAAAGGTGGATCATCGTTCGACATCGGAAAGAAGTTTGCGATGAAATTCCCCGTGTGGCACGAAGGATTTGCCGAGCATTTAATTCGTGACCAAGAGGACTATGATAGTCACGTGCGCTACATTGATTCGAATCCCGTCAAGGCGGGATTGGTGAAAGAACCGAGTGAGTATCCGCATTGCTCGCTGAACGGGAAATATCGTCTCGATCCGTGGCCCGTGGCTTCAGGGGCTAAAGCCCCATCAAGTGGCGAGGTTGTCACGGCGGGGCTAAAGCCCCGCCCCTCCGTCGCGCCCTCCCGAAAAAAGGACTCGAACGAGGCGTGAAGGGCGGTCCTTGTGGGGAGGCGGAAAGGCGTAACGATGGAAGTGAATTAGGGAATGGTAGGGCGGGCCTTTAGGCCCGCCTAAAAGACGTGGGAGTAGGAGGGGGCTTTAGCCCCTGAAGGCCATCGGCTCGATGAAGCGGGGTATGTCTTGAGGAAGACTCCCACGAATAAGCATACCTCTCTGGTTTGTTTGCGACGATTGTAAGAGATTTCGAGAATTGGGAACGCTAGATGAAGCCGAAGGACCAAGAAAACGATTGGAAGTTTTGGGTGGCAGTGCCCTTTGTGGTCCTCGTCCTTTGGATAGGCCTGCGGGTATTTCACAGATGCTTCCAGTTAGGGAGAAGCCTCTCGGTTGACGGCTTGGCGATGATCGGAACGACACTCGTTGCTGCTGCCGTCGGCTTCCTCGCGATCGTCTATCAGGTTCGGTCTTCATCAAAACAGTTGCGCGACCAGATGTGGGACCAGCGGGAAGCAGAACGAGAGGAGGCGGAAAGGCAAAAGCGTGCAATCGCCGCTGCTCTCCTAGCGGAGATCGATGATTTTTATAAGTTTTCCTTGAAGGGCCTTTGGGGTGACAGGGCACGTCTCCGCGGTGCAATTACGGGGTTAATGAAGCCGCCACCTGAGCTGGGATCGCTTCCTTCAACTGCGCTTGTTTTATACAGGTCGACTACACATCAACTTGGTGCACTCAATGTGACCACCGTGAAATCAGTCGTGGGCCTCTACAACTTTATGGCGAGTTTTATAGATACTTACGAAGCATACAGAAGAGACTGGTCCCCATCTAGGCCCATTGCAGACCCCGAGATGGCGACGAAACTGCGGGACATTTTCGACGTGGTTCCCAAACTCATTCTTGATTGCTACCGTACATGTCAACAATTAGCCAAAGAACAGGCCGTCCCGTTCGAGAAGTCTGGGTTTAGCATACCGGTAATCGGCGAGCGCAATGAAAACGGGCAGACAATGAAACAGGCCCTAGAAGATGAAGCCGCCCGCATACGCCAGCGCCTAAGCACCGAAAAGACCAATTCGCGCAGCGATGATAGGCTCGATGAGATCACCCAAAACGATCAATAATGCCCAAACGCACTGATTTACGCAAAATTCTGATCATCGGTTCCGGGCCGATTGTTATTGGCCAGGGGTGCGAGTTTGACTATTCGGGGACGCAGGCTTGCAAGGCTCTGAAGGCCGAGGGTTATGAGGTGGTTTTGGTGAATTCCAACCCCGCCACCATCATGACCGACCCGGAATTCGCTGATGCCACTTACGTCGAACCGCTCACGGCTGATTATCTGGAAGCCATCATCGCGCGCGAAAGGCCCGATGCGCTGTTGCCGACCGTGGGCGGGCAGACGGCACTGAACCTTTCCGTCGAGCTGGCGGAGAGCGGCGTTTTGGATAAATACAACGTGCAATTGATTGGTGCGTCTCTGAAAGCCATCAAAATGGCTGAAGACCGCCTGTGGTTCAAGGACGCCATGTTGCAAATCGGCCTCGATGTGCCGAAGAGCGTCCTGGTGAACAAGGTGGAAGGCGCGTTAAAATTCTCCCTCAAAGTGGGATTCCCACTGATCATCCGTCCCTCGTTCACTTTAGGAGGCACGGGGGCGGGCATGGCCTATAACCGCGAGGAACTGGAAGAGAAGGTGCACTATGGGCTCGAACTAAGCCCCGTGCACGAAGCGCTGGTGGAAGAATCAGTGGTGGGGTGGAAGGAGTTTGAGCTCGAGGTCATGCGCGATCACGCTGATAACGCCGTGGTGGTCTGCTCGATTGAAAACTTCGATCCCATGGGCGTCCACACCGGTGATTCCATCACCGTCGCGCCCGTGCAAACGCTGACCGACAAGGAATACCAGATCATGCGGGACGCGGCGTTCAAGGTGATTCGCGCCGTGGGAGTGGAGACTGGCGGCTCCAACATCCAATTTGCCGTCTGCCCGGAAACCGGCCGCATGGTGGTGATTGAAATGAACCCGCGCGTTTCGCGCAGCTCGGCGCTGGCGTCAAAGGCCACGGGCTTTCCCATTGCCAAGATTGCCGCGCGCCTGGCGGTGGGCTATACGCTGGATGAAATCCCCAACGACATCACCAAGAAGACTCCCTCCTGCTTCGAGCCCACCATCGATTATGTGGTAGCCAAAATTCCCAAGTGGGCGCAGGAAAAATTCCCTGACTCCGATCACACGCTGGGGCCGCAGATGAAGTCGGTGGGAGAAGTCATGGCGATCGGGCGCACCTTCAAGGAAGCCTTGATGAAAGGAATCCGGTCGCTCGAAACCGGCCGCAAAGCGCCCACCTCGCCGTCGGATCCCACCGAATTGGAGCGGCGCCTGGCGATTCCGCACCCCGAGCGCCTGTGGGACCTCCTGCATGCTTTTGAGATCGGATACAGCCCCGAGATGTTGCACGAAATCACCCGCATCGATCCGTGGTTCCTGAATCAACTGCAACAGATTCTTGAGCTCAAAAGCGAATTGAAACGCTTCGCGCTTGACAATGTTCCCGCCAGCGTGTTGTATCTCGCCAAGCAATATGGATTCTCCGATCCTGCCCTCGCGGAAATTTGGGGAGAGAGCGCGGAGGATGTGCGGCAGCGCCGCCGGACGCTCAACGTGCGGCCGGTTTTCAAGCGCGTGGATACGTGCGCGGCGGAATTCGAATCCTATACGCCTTATCTCTATTCGACCTACGAAGACGAAGACGAGGCCGAGCCCACCGCCCGCCGCAAGATTATGATTCTGGGCAGCGGCCCGAACCGCATCGGGCAGGGAATCGAGTTCGATTACTGCTGCGTCCACGCCTCGTACGCTCTCAAGGAAGAGGGCTTCGAAACGATCATGGTGAATTGCAATCCGGAGACGGTCTCAACCGATTACGACACTTCCGATCGCCTCTATTCTGAGCCCCTGACCTTCGAAGACGTGATGGCCATTGTGGAAGAGGAAAAACCCGAGGGCGTCATCGTGCAATTCGGAGGGCAGACGCCGCTGAACCTGGCCCGCCAGCTCAAGGCGGCGGGCGTGCCCATCGTGGGCACAACACCCGAGTCCATCGACTTGGCTGAGGACCGCAAGCACTTCGGCAAGCTGCTCTCCGACCTGGGAATTCCGCAGCCGGAAAACGGCGCCGCGATGAATGTGCAGGAAGCGCTTGCGATCGCCGGGCGCATTGGCTATCCCGTGTTGCTGCGGCCTTCCTACGTGCTGGGTGGCCGGGCCATGGTGATCGCTTACGATGAGGCCACCCTGCGTGAATACGTTCTCCGCGCAGAAGAATTACAGCGCGCTTTCCCGATTCTGGTTGACCGCTTTCTTGAAAACGCTACGGAAATTGATGTGGATGCCCTCGCCGACGGCACGGATGTGGTTGTGGCGGGCATCATGCAGCACATCGAAGAGGCGGGGATTCACTCCGGTGACAGCTCCTGCGTACTCCCTGCGGTCAGCATCCCCGCGGATCAGCGCCAGACGCTGCGCGATTATACCGTTCGTCTGGCGCGCGAGCTGAAGGTTGTGGGCCTGATGAACGTGCAGTATGCCATTCAAAACGGCAAGATCTACGTGCTGGAAGTGAATCCGCGCGCCTCCCGCACGGTGCCTTATGTAAGCAAAGCCACAGGCTTCCCGCTGGCGAAAATTGCCTCGCGCCTGATGGTGGGCCGCAAGCTCGCGGAGTTCGGCTTGCCGCCCGAATTGCCCGTCAGCCACTCATTTGTGAAGTCGCCCGTTTTCCCTTTCCAGAAATTTCCCGGGGTGGACACCATTCTCGGGCCGGAGATGAAATCCACCGGGGAGGTCATGGGCGTTGCGGATAGCTTTGGACTGGCGTTCGCGAAGGCTCAGCTTGGTGCAGGGCAGCGAATTCCCATCAAGGGGCGCGTCTTCATTTCCGTGAACGACCACGACAAGCCCGGCGTGATCCCCATTGCGCGCGACTTGGAGAGCCTGGGCTTTACGCTGGTGGCCACGCGGGGCACAGCGGCAGCTCTGCGCGCCGCGGGCATCAAGGTGGAGAAGGTTTTTAAGGTCAATGAGGCGCGGCCCAATGTGGTGGATCGCATTAAAAGCGCTGAGATCGACCTGATTATCAACACGCCTCTGGGGAGCAAGTCGCGTTTTGACGACAAATCCATTCGCCGCGCGGCCGTTCAACACGGAGTAACCTGCATCACCACGCTCTCCGGAGCCGACGCGGCAATCCAGGGAATTCGCGCCTGCCAGGAAGGTCAAACGCACGTAGAAAGTTTGCAAAAACTCCATCAGAACGGCGGTGGCTAGTGATGAGTGGCTAGTGGCTAGTGGTTAGTTCCTCGTTTCGAGCCGCTACCCGTGAACCACTAACCCGGATTTCTTACCACGACACAGGAAGGGCGGGGCTTTAGCCCCGCCGTTGCAATGCCGTCCTGATTATTTCCAAGCCCCGCACCCCGCGCAGCTTGCAGCCGTAAGCTGCGCGGGGTGCGGGACGGACAAAGGGTTGGAGCCGCGATTTCGGCGGGGCTGAAGCCCCGCCCTTCCAGCATTGTCCAAACGTGGTGAGAAATGCGGGCTAGCCGCTACCCGTGAACCACTAACCACTAACCACTAGCCACTGCCTTTAGGAGGACCATGACGAGAAATGAAGTTATCAAAAATCTAAAAGGCGTCATCTGCCCCGTCGTTACGCCCTTCGACCGGCGTGGCAAAGTGGACGAGGCCTTTTTCCGCGAGAACCTGAGCCGAATCGCCGGCATCGGACTGGCGGGAATACTGGTGGCGGGTTCCACGGGCGAGGCGCCGTACCTTGCTGAGAACGAGCGGCTGCGGCTGGTCGAGGTCGCCCGGGAAATCGTCAAGGCCCCCGAGATTCTGATGGTGGGCACGGGTTTGGAAAGCACCGACGCCACGCTCAAACTCAGCCGCGAAGCCGTGGCGCGCGGAGCCGATGCGCTATTGGTGCTTACCCCGAACTACTTCAAACCTCGCATGGATTCCGCCGCCCTGATGGCCCACTACCGAACGGTGGGGGCTGGGGTCGCGCGGCCGGTGCTGATCTATTCCATCCCGCAGTTCACGGGCCTCGAGATTGACACCGCGACGATTGTCAAGCTCTCGCGGCTGCCGAATGTGGTGGGGCTCAAAGAAAGCTCCGGCAAGCTGGATTTCGTGACCGCCGTTCTCCGCAAGGTGCGCCCGGGGTTCCATGTATTGGTGGGTGCGGTTTCCATTTTTTACGACGCCCTGTGCGCCGGCGCGGTGGGAGCAGTACTTGGCCAGGCCAATTTCGCCCCGACGCTCTGCGTAGGCCTTTACCAGGCGTTCCTCCACCGGCAAGCCAAGGAAGCGCGCGAGTTGCAGCAACGCCTCTTGCCGCTGGCTCAGAAGATCAATCTTCCTTATGGTGTGGCGGGAATCAAAGCCGCGCTTGACCTGTGCGGTTACCACGGAGGAATCCCGCGGCTTCCTTTGCTGCCCGCGTCCGTCCAGGCAAAGAAGCAGATTGCGGCTGCCCTCCGCGAAGCGAGTGCAGGGCTGGCCGTCTAAGCAGGTTCCAGGAACGATCTGCAATGCTTCCCGCCGATCCGAAGGGCCAGATGGCTTCCGTGCCGCCATCCTCATCGGTCCCGGGGAATCGCCACGCCCAACTTCTATTGGGTATTTTGAAGAGATGGCGAAGGCGACCTTTTATGAATCCCGCCCCAGGGTAGCATGATTAGAATCATCTAATCTCTCTCACCGCATCTTTGTGTGCACACGTGCCCGCCTCCCGCGGAAAATGCTTCGAAGCCCCGTGAGCCGTGGCGTGGAGTGGGATGGCACGCGAATTGCCTGATCCCTGGTGCCTTGCTTGCCAGGCCGGACTTAACAGCCGAGGTCGGCAAGATTTGCCGAGTGGCGGTACGAATTTTCCAGCGGTTGGCCAGTTTTGGGATGTGAGGACACAATGATCACGAATGAGACGGAAATTCGCATTGCCCTGCAAGCAGTTTTAGCCAGCGTGCTCGCGCTCGACGGTTACTGGGTTTGTGCCTTGGTGGTGCTCGTCCTCATGCTACCGTGGAAGCCCATCCTCGCCGCTGCCGGATATTTAGTTCAACCGATAGTGGACTGGCGGGTTCAAAAAGGTCGGGATCGGGACGGGAAGGGGATCGCACAGATTGAGCGGGAATTGGATGCCCTTCTGCGGGTACCGAACGGAGCACCGAGCGCCCCCGCTCCTGCCCCGGCCACAAGGACGGCAGAGCGGGTAAAGCCTTCACCTCCGCAATTGTCCCGGCCACTGGAATCCTTCAAACCGAGTCTTGCTGCCGGGCCTGCGTTCCCTGACATCGCCGGAACGGCGCAGAATCTTTCCGTCACTTTGGCGATCCCGCCGGCTATCAAGGATCACGTGCGCAACTTGCCGCAGGGTGTCTTCAGCAACATGGATTTAGAGGTTGAAGAGGTTATGTTCCACGGCGACACGGCAGAGGCAGACGTTAGGTTTCAAAGCCCTAATGTGACAGAGCTCATTATTCGTCAGCGATACGTCCTGCGGAGGTCCGGTGACCAGTGGCAAGTAGAATCGGCAAACGGCGCGGGCAAGGTACCGGCGTATCCGCTGCCAACCGGTCCGGACTCAATCCGGCTCACATAGCTCGGGGCCAAATCGACTCGATTTTAATGAGGAATTCCCTATTTGGACTGTAACTGGAGCTGCGCCCTTACGGCGCTTCCACCTTTCGCCTATCTCTTTAACCCTCACATCTGTAACTCTGTCGGGGTTTGCACATCTAATCCTTTGAGGCGATGGGTGCTCGTGTGCTCAATCGCCTGGCAACCATTGCTCCGAAATAATTGCTGAAACATTGCCGCCGATAGGCAGACCGTGTAGGATATTTTATTCTCATGACTGCGACATGTATCCCGTACACTCAGGTACCTCACTCCAGCGCCCTGCTGACGGATTACCTCTACCACTTCGACAGGGTCAGCCAGTTTTTTGACGGCTCACCGTTTGATTCCCGAAGCTACCAGTCCGTCGCCCATCAAATGCGTGAATTCGCGTTTGCGCGTGGGGAGATTGCCGAGATCCTAGCGCGACAGAATCGGGCTTTTGGGTGTTCGGAGCCGACTTTGGCGAACATCCAACGGCTAAGCGAATCGGGAACCTTCGCCATCGTCACAGGGCAGCAGGTGGGATTATTTTCCGGCCCGGCATTCACGCTCTACAAGGCACTCACCACGGTGCGGCTTGCGCAGTCGCTTTCAGACCAGGGCCTTCCTTGTGTCCCGGTGTTTTGGTTGGCGACGGAGGACCATGACTTAGAGGAGGTCGCGCAGGGAGCAACCTTCGACGAAGAATACAATTTGGTCCCGCTCCGTGATTCCGGGGACCGGCCTTCGCCGCGCTCGCCTGTGGGAGAAGTCCGGCACACGGCGGAAATTTCTGCGGCGCTTAGCCAATTGGAATCGCTCCTGCCGGAAAGTGAGTCGCGCTCCCGCCTGCTGCAAGACTTGCGGGAGTGCTACATGCCCGGCGTGACATGGGGAGAGAGTTTTGCAAGGTTCCTAACCCGGCTTTTCGGCCGGTGGGGCGTAATCCTAATGGACCCCTTGGATGAAGCCGTGCACCGCCTCAGCGCCGGAGTATATCAGCAGGCCTTGGGGAATGCGGCGGAACTTCGGGCGGGTGTTTTGGAAAGTTCGCACGCCTTGGTGCAGCGGGGCTATCACGCCCAAGTACACGTGGTGGAGGATTCAACGCTGGTCTTTGTGGCCAGGCACGGTGACCGGGTGGCGCTACATCAAAGGGAGGGCAAGTTTTTCACCGACGGGAGCGAGGGGATCTCGTTACCCCAACTTCAATCCTTGCTTGCTGAACGGCCCTTGGATCTTTCACCCAACGTGCTGCTCCGTCCGTTGGTACAAGACGCACTTCTGCCCACTTTGGCTTATGTCGCGGGTCCTTCCGAGTTGGCCTATCTCGGCCAGGCCAAGTCGCTTTACAAGGAGCTGGGCCGCCCGCAGCCTGTAGTGTTTCCACGCGCGGCATTCACGTTGATTGACTCGCGGACCGACCGTTTGATGGAAAAGTACAAACTGAATCTGGACGACGTGTGGCAAGGGGACGAGCATCTGAGCCAAAAAATCGCCGCCAGCGGATTTGCCGAGGGCTGGTCGGAGCGTTTCGAACAAAGTGAGCGCGAGTTGCAGCAGCTCTTGGACCGCCTGCAAGGCGATATCGAAAAGCTTGATCCGACCCTGCTCGATACTCTACAACATACCAAAGAGAAGATGAAATACCAGATGGAGCGGCTGCGCGGCAAGCTGACTCGGGCAGCTCTAGGTCGCTCGGATTTGCTCGTCCGTCACGTGCAGGCCCTTTCAAGATTCCTCATGCCCCATAAGGATTTACAGGAACGCCGGGTGGGCGGGGCATACTTCTTGGGTCGTGCCGGCTACGAGTTGCTCGACCGCTTGCTCGCGCAGGTTCAGGTCCGCTGCTCGGAACATCAAACCCTCAAGTATTGACGTCCTCCCACCCTCCCAAACAACATGAGCACGCGAACGAACAGCGCGTTCGACCAAGAGGTTCGACCCCTCGATCGAATCGTGGCGACTCAGAGCCAGGCCCGTGGATCCCCGGGTCCACACCTTTCTCAGCTCAATTTTTCACGGTCTGGTATAATTCCAAGCTGTAACTCAGGGGTAAGCTTACCCACAGAGGCCATCATGAATGTTCGTTCCGCGCTCGATCTAATCAATCGTGATCATGGCGTTTATGAGATTTCGGAGGGTGGCGAGATCGTTCTAAAAAACCCGCAAAAGTTCATAGCCCAGACCCTGGATTTGCTGGTATGGAACGCCGTTTTCGGGGAAAATGACGAAGTTCGCAACACGGCCCGCTGGGTCATCCGGCGCGCGGGCCTGGAGTTGGGCGTCATTCCGTCATCCGTTCAAGGCCTTTATGAGGCCCGGGGAAGAAAAGAATGCGGGGGCTTTACGGTGCCGGCGATCAACATTCGCGGCCTGAGTTACGATGTGGCCCGAGCGGTTTTTCGCGCTGCCCTGCAATCGAAAGCGGGCGCTTTCATTTTTGAACTTTCGCGCAGCGAGAGTAACTACACAGACCAAAAGCCCTCCGAGTATGCGACCGTCATGATCGCCGCAGCGTTGAAGGAAGGCTATGAAGGTCCGATTTTCATTCAGGGCGACCATTATCAGGCCAACCCCAACAAATTTGCTCGGGACCCCGCCGCGGAGCTTCAGGGAATTCGTGATTTTGCCCAGGAATCAGTTGTGGCAGGGTATTACAACATCGACATCGATACCTCCACCCTGGTCGACCTCAGCAAACCCGGAGTGCGGGAGCAACAGCGCGCAAATTTTGAGACCAGCGCGAAGCTTGCTGCCTACGTGCGCTCGATTGAGCCCGAAGGAATCACGGTTTCTCTCGGGGGCGAGATCGGGGAAGTGGGAAAACAGAACTCCACGCTCGAGGAGTTGGCCGCGTACATGGACGGTTTCCTCGCCGTGCTCTCCAAACACGCTGGCAAAAAGAGAGGGCTCTCCAAGATCAGCGTCCAAACCGGGACAACCCACGGCGGCGTGGTGCTCCCGGGCGGAACGATGGCCCAGGTCGCCATCGATTTCGAAGCCTTGCGCCAGCTTTCGGAGGCCGCCCGTGACCGCTACGGCATGGCCGGAGCTGTACAGCATGGCGCTTCTACTCTGCCTTCGGAGGCCTTCCATAAGTTCGCAGAGTGCGATACTGCGGAGGTCCACCTGGCAACCGAGTTCCAGAACCTGATTTACGAGAATGTTGCTTTCCCGCGTGACTTCAAGGACGAGATTTACAAATACCTGCGAAAGACCTGTGCAGATGAAAAGAGGCCCGACGATAGCGACGAGCAATTCATTTACAAGACCCGGAAAAAGGCTTTTGGTCCCTTCAAGAGAAAATTTTGGGATCTTGCTGCCGACGTCCGAAGCAGGATCGGTGATGACTTGGAGAGAAAATTCGCATTCCTGTTTGAAAGGTTGAATGTGCGGCGAACGGCGGAACTCGTCAACAAGGCTGTGCCCGCGGTTGAGGTGTACCCGCCCATACCGGTCGCATTGGCGGAGGCGCTCCATCGCGCGCACGCCACGCAGTAAAGCCCCGCGAAGAGGGCGCGAAATCCCATGAGTGAGCGAGGACGCGAGGACCTATGGCATCACCCGAAGCCGGCAGAGTGATTTCGCCGCAGCGCACGCTTGCCCGGATGCACACGGCCCACGTTGAAACCCACGCGCGGGTCGATTTCAAGGATATCACCGACCTGGTGCAAAAGGTCGTAACCGAGTCGGGGGCGCAAAGCGGTACTTGTTTCCTCTTCGTCCCTCACACTACGGCGGCGATTCTGATTAATGAGAATGACGATCCGGCCTTGCAAAAGGACCTCGACAATTTCCTGAAGTCGTTGGCGCCACGTGACAACAACTATCACCACAACGATGGTAATTGCGATGCCCACCTGAAGGCTGCGCTGATTGGGAACTCGAAGTCATTGCTTGTGGAAGGGGGCCGCCTGATCCTGGGCCGCTGGCAAGGAATTTTCCTGTGCGATTTTGATGGCCCGCGCCGCCGAGAGTTGCGGATCAAAGTGTTGCCGGATTAAGGGCAGCAGCCAACGATGGACCGATCAGAAGCACGCCAAATGAGCACCGCTCCGAACGCTGACATGTCAACCCTCGGCATTTATATCCAGGTTCCGTTTTGTGAGTCCAAGTGCAGCTTTTGCAATTTCAGCTCACGGGTGGAGCGGAGCACCATTTTCGATCAATACACCCGTTGCCTCCAGCGAGAACTGGAAGGCTGGCAAAGTCTCTTCGCCGAGTTCGGCATCCCCCCCGAGAGCCTGACGCATACTGTCGATTCGATTTACATGGGCGGCGGTACCCCAACTTTGCTGGGAGATGAACGCCTGGAGCTTGTGGTCCACGCCTTGCGGGACCACCTGCGCTGGGACGGGGACGTCGAGTTCACGCTGGAAACAACTCCCGGCTCAGCGGACCCGCGCTTGCTTCATGCTTTGCAAGGCCTGGGCGTGAACCGGCTGAGCATCGGCGCGCAAACGTTTGCCGACCGTGAACTCCGGGCCGTCGGCCGCCTGCACTCTGCGGACGACACCTCTGAACTTGTGCATCGCGCGCGTCAGGCGGGTTTCCAAAACCTCAGCCTGGATTTGATTGCCGGACTGCCCTACCAGACGGAGGATTCGTTCCGCCGCAGCCTGGAGGCCACGGCGAAGCTGCGGCCGGAGCATGTGTCGCTATACCTTTTCGAGGTTGATGAAAAGAGCCGCCTGGGGAGGGAAGTGGTTCACGCCGGGAATCGTTATCATGCGGCCGCAGTGCCGGGTGATGAATTTATGGCGGACGCATACGAATCCGGCTGCGCGTTCCTCGCTAACGAGGGCTACGCCCAATACGAGATTTCAAACTTCGCCCTGCCGGCGTTTGAGTCGCGCCACAATCGAAAGTACTGGCAGCTTAAGCCCTATATCGGCCTTGGTGCCGGGGCGCATTCTTTTGACGGTGGACGGCGGTGGTCGAATCAGATTGAGGTGCAGAGTTACCTGGCGAAATTGGATACAGGGCAGCCACCTATCGACGAGTTTCGTATCCTCACCGCCGACGAGCAGGTTGAAGAATTTTTCTTCCTCGGTTTGCGGCAAGTTGAAGGCGTCAATTTGGAGCAGGCGAGGGAGCGGTGGGGAGCAGCCCACCTCCAACGTTGGGACGGTAAGATTCACGACCTCGCGCAGGAGGGCTGGGTGGTTGTTCAGGGGGACAGCGTCCGTATGGCTCCCCACGCCTACCTTGTCTCCAACGAGATTTTCCAGGAATTCGTTTCCGTGTAGGGGGAATTAGGCCGGCATTCTGCGACGACCGCTATATTGCTCGCCAATTATTATTTATGATCGGAGCGTGAGAACTTATGCCAGCAGGTATTGTAGATTTGCGCAGCGACACCGTCACCAAGCCTTCTGAGGCAATGCGTAAGGCCATGTATGACGCCGAGGTAGGGGATGACGTCTACCGTGAGGACCCCACGGTCAACCGCCTTCAGGAACGGGCGGCGGAAATCTTCAACCGCGAAGCGGGCCTGTATGTTGTCTCCGGAACTATGGGGAACCAGACGGCCATCAAGGTCTTGACACACCATGGACATGAGGTCATTTGCGAGGACCGAAGCCATATTTACAATTATGAAATGGGGATGGTCTCGGCATTCTCCGGACTTGTGCCCCGCACGATTCACGCCGAGGACGGAATCCTGACATGGGACCTGATCGCTCCGCACGTTCGTGTTCGGAACGACCATCGTGCTCGTACCGGACTGATTGAGATCGAGAACACTTCCAACCTGGCAGGAGGCTCGGTCTATCCGCCCGCGAACACGGATGACATCGTCGATCATGCCCACGCCGTCGGCCTGCCTGTACATCTCGATGGCGCGCGAATTTTCAACGCCAGCACAGCCCTGGGGAAGTCCGTCGTGGAACTCACCAAAAAATTTGACTCAGTGACGTTCTGCCTTTCGAAGGGTTTGGGCGCGCCGGTGGGATCTATGCTGGTTGGGAGCAGAGAATTCATCGAGGAGGCGCGGATCGTCCGGAAGATGCTCGGCGGCGGAATGCGTCAAGCCGGTGTGTTGGCAGCCGCCGGCCTCATCGCGTTGGAGGAAGGTCCGAAGCGTCTCCATATTGATCACGCCAATGCCAAGTTTCTGGCCCGCGAATTGGCGCAAATTCCGGGATTTAAAGTTGATGCTGCCAAGGTGGTCAGCAATATTTTGTTTTTCGACGTTACCGGGACAGGGTTGACGGCTTATGAGATCTCCAAGCTTCTGGCCGCTCAAGGCGTCCTGGCTAATGCCACGAACGCGCAACTCATTCGCATGGTCACCCACCTGGATGTGGATCGGGCCGGATGTGAACGCGCCTTGAAAACCCTGCGTGAAGTCGTTGTCCCGCAAAAAGCCGCAGCATCCTGAGGTTGGGGCGCGGGAAACGAGAATAATCTAGAGTCCATGCAATTCTTCCTTAGAAAGTGTAGCTCAAGGCTCGCACTCCAACCTTGCGGCTTTTCCACCTCGACGCGCATTTGGTGACGCGGCCCTGAAGAATTCGGATTATTTTGATGCGGCGCGGCAAGAGCCCGGACCGTTGGAAAAGCCGCAGCGCCGGAGAGCGGGCACTGCGCTACCCGCTTACCGGGGAAAACCACCGCGCCCGGGTAGCTATGCGCAGTGGGTTCTTTTTCACAGCCTGTGAAGACCGGCCCTTCCGGACCCAAGGCGAGAATTCCCGGCTCGTATAGTGTCCAAGAAATACCTGGACAATGTTTCGGTCGTAGCGACGGCATCCTGCCGGCAAACGCCGCCAAGATGGCGGCGCTACATTGTCCATCCAATTGCTGGACACTACACTAGCTAAAAAACAACCGCTTCATTTCTTCAATTCCTGCCGCGTTTGAATCTTTACGAGCGTGTCAATGTAGTGCGTGCGGTAGGTCGGATCATCGGGCTCCAGGTTGGTGGCGGTGCGATACTCCTTTAATGCGCCATCGATATCCCCGAGTTTCTCCAGGGCGTAGCCGAGGCCATTGTGGGCGTCGGCGTCGGTCTGATCGTGCCTGATGGCCTCGATCATTTCCACCCGAGCGCGTTTCCACTCTTTGGCCAACAAGAAGGTGATGCCCAACTCCCGGTGCAGATCGGAGTTTTCCGGATCCAGCTTCATGGCTTGGCGCAGAGCGGCCACCGCTTCGTCTAACCGCGCCTGCGCGCGCAGTTGGACAGCCTGCTGCACCAGCCGGCGCAACTGGGCTTTGTCCTCTGCCAGGGCGATTGGATCGCTCTCAGCCGATGAGAACGGTGCGTCCGGCATGGGGCCGATCCGGGCGGTCTCGTTGACTTTCGGCGAGATGAAATAGGCCGCCTCAGGCTTACCCGGGCAACGCACATGGATGTAATGGTCACCGGGGTCGACCTCCGCAATGTTGAGATTTCCCGAGGCATTAGTGGTGCCCGCTGCGTCCGCGTCCAAATCCACCCGGCACCCCGCTCCACCGGCTTGGATGGCGACTTTTGCAGTTTGTGGCTCGCGCTCGCGCGCCGACGCAAATCCGCAAGTCACTGCCAGTGTCAGACACCAGGTTAGGCATTTAAGCATCTTCGGTTAAATTCGTATCCTCGGAATTCCGCCAGTGCAGGCCTAGGCAGGGAGGCGCTCCTCGCCTGGAGAACGCCTCACAGCCCGATTCCGCACAATAGCTTAGCACGATTGCGGAGTGGGGATGTGAAACACGACGCTTTCTGCACCGAAAGTTATCTGAACCACCGCCTTGCGGTCCCCCCTCTCCCCTTGGAGAGGGATAAAAATCAAAATCCCAACCCTCTCCCTTGGGGAGAGGGGGGACCGCAAGGCGGTGGGTGAGGGGTCTATCCGCAGATGATGCATTCGTAGCTCTTGACGTGTGCGGCACCCCGGACAATGACGGGGCCCTGCGCCACTACCCGTTTTCTTGACGCCCTTCGGGTTGTGTTATAGCCTGAATTATAGGCAGATAAAATGGATATTCCACCTCTGCCCGAAGCGCATTTGGGGTTTCGACCCATTTCCTTAAGGGTGACAGACGGCTGGGCGAAGCCCTCGCGGCCAAAAGTTTACCATGCCCGAGATAGATCACAATTTTGCGGAAAGGATCCTTGCCGGTGACCGGCGTGCCATCGCGCGGGCCATTTCCTCCGTGGAGAACCGGGACCCCCTGGCGGTTCCTCTGCTGCGCGAGTTGTTCCCCAAGGCAGGGCGGGCGCGAGTGGTGGGAATTACGGGTTCGCCGGGAGCTGGGAAGAGCACGTTGGTGGAAAAACTGGCTTTGGAGTATCGCCGCCGCGGCTGGCGCGTTGGAATCCTTGCAGTCGATCCCACCAGCCCCTTTTCCGGTGGCGCAATCCTGGGAGACCGTGTGCGCATGCAAAGCCTCGCCAATGACCCGGGCGTCTATATTCGCAGCATGGCAACGCGTGGACAACTGGGCGGGCTCGCTCCCACGACTCAGGATGCGGTAACGGTCCTCGACGCCGCGGGTTGCGAAGTCGTTCTGATTGAAACCGTGGGAGTAGGGCAGGACGAAGTGGAAGTCGCGCGTCTTGCGGATGTGACGGTTCTGCTCTTGGTGCCGGGCCTGGGCGATGACATTCAAACTTTTAAGGCCGGAGTCATGGAAATTGCCGATGTGTACGTCATCAACAAAGCGGATCGCCCCGGGGCCGACCGCGTCGAGCAGGAAGTCACGGCGATGCTATCCCTGGCATTACGCCCCGATGGCTGGCGCCCTCCCATCGTCAAAACCGTTGCTACTACGGGGCAGGGCATATCCGACTTGCTCCAGGCGCTCGATCGGTTCCACACCTTCAGCGAAAAAGGGGATGTCGCAGGGCGCAGGCGCAAGGAGCACTGGCGCTCCCGGCTTCTGGATTTGCTGCGACAAACGCTTTTTGAAAGAGCGGTTGCCGGACCGCTCCTCGACGGGTCACTGGATCGCCAGGTTGCTGATTTGCTATCGCATCAAATTGATCCGCATGAGGTCGTGGAGGAAATTATCGCTGGGATGCTGCCCGGGGCCGCGAGCATCCACCCCGCATTTTCTTTGTCCAATGGGGGAGTTAGGATTCATCACCTGGGCATTGCGGTGGAATCCCTGGCGCGGGCCGTCCCCATCTTTCAGAAACTCGTGGGAAAAGCGCCCGAGGCGGAAGAGAACGTTGTAGACCAAAAGGTGCGCGTGGCAGTGTTCCGGCTGGGCGATAGCCGCGTGGAGTTGTTGGAAAGCACGGAAAGGGATTCCCCCATCGCGCGTTTTATCTCCAAACGCGGGCAGGGAATCCATCACCTGGCGCTCTCCGTCCCGGATTTGCCGGAAGCGCTGCGCAGCCTAGAGATCGACGGCGTCCGCCTGATTGATCGTGAGCCCCGGGTCGGCGCGGGCAGCGAGCACATTGCCTTTCTTCACCCTGCGAGCACCGCCGGGGTGCTTATCGAATTGATTGAGGAATCATGAAACTTGGCGCATTCGACCTCCACGCTATTTCCGACGGAAGTTTCCTGCTTGATGGCGGGCAGATGTTTTCGGTTGTTCCCAAGGTGATGTGGGAGAAAAAAATGGCCGCCGATTCCCGTAATCGCCTCCGGCTCGGCCTGACGTGCCTGCTGATTCAAACGGGCGATCAGAACATTCTGGTGGAAACCGGCATCGGAGATAAATTCGATGCAAAATACAATGCGATTTATGGTGTGGATCACTCCCGGACTCTTCCCGGTGAACTCCACAAGTTGCAACTGGAACCCCAGGATATCGACATCGTTATCAATACGCACTTGCACTTCGACCATTGCGGGTGGAATGTTCGCACCGAGGATGGAAGGCTTGTGCCGACTTTTCCCCGCGCGCGATACTTCATACAGCGCGGCGAATGGGAAGACGCACACCATCCCACCGAGCGCAATCGTGCCAGCTACGTGGAAGACTTATTCGCCGCGGCAGAGGCGCAAACGGAGTTTCTGGAGGGTGACACGGAAATCGTTCCGGGCGTGCGGGTGGAGCTTGGAGCGGGGCACACTCGATACATGCAATGCGTGCGGGTGGAATCAGAAGGCGAAACGGCGTACTTTCCCTCGGATCTCGTACCCACAAGCGCCCATCTTGCCTACCCCTGGATGACCAGCTTTGACCTTTATCCACTGGAGACATTGGCCAACAAGAAGCGCCTCTTGCCGGAACTGGTCGAATCCAAAGCCCTGATCGTCTTCGCCCATGATCCTTGCGTTCCTTGGGCGCGATTAGTAGAAATTGACGGCAAGATCACCGCGCAACCGGTAGACGAGTTCCCCGAATCTCGCCCCGCGCGGGCATAGGAGGAAGTTTGGCCAAAGCACAGGTTGGAGTCATCGGTGGCAGTGGTCTCTACCATATGCCGGGCCTGGAAAAGGCTCGCGAAGTACGGGTCACTACGCCCTTTGGAAAACCTTCGGACGCTTACATTGTCGGCACGCTAGAGGGGCGGCAGGTTGCATTCCTCGCGCGCCATGGGCGCGGCCACGTGATCACTCCCTCGGAGATCAATTACCGCGCCAACATCTACGGGTTCAAAAAGCTCGGGGTGGAAAGAATCATCTCGGTCAGCGCCGTGGGCTCCCTGCGTGAGGATTTCCGCCCCACGGACATGGCGCTGCCCACCCAGTTCGTTGACCGCACGCGGCAGCGCATTTCCACGTTTTTCGGGGGCGGGTTGGTGGCGCACGTTGGATTCGATACTCCCGTTTGTCCCACGGTGGTTGACGCCCTCGCGGAAGCATGTGCCGGCTTCAACGTGGCGTTTCATAAGGGTGGGACGTACCTTTGCATGGAAGGCCCGGCGTTTTCCACCAAGGCGGAATCGAACCTTTACCGCTCGTGGGGCATGGACATTATCGGGATGACCAGCCTCCAGGAGGCCAAATTGGCGCGCGAAGCGGAAATCTGCTACGCCGTACTGGCCATGGTTACAGACTATGATTGCTGGCACCCCGATCACGACGCGGTCACGGTTACGCAAGTCCTTGACTATCTTTCGCGCAACGTAGAGAATTCCCAGAAGGTTGTGCGGCGCGCGGTGCGTTCTCTCCCTCCGGAGCGGGACTGCAAATGCGGTTCGGCGCTTGCCCATGCGATCCTCACCGATCGTACGAAGATTCCCACCGCGGCCAAGAAAAAACTGGCCCTGCTGGTGGGCAAGTATCTGAAGTAAAAAACTGGTGGTTAATCCAATTTCGCGAGGTCAACAGCATACCTATGTCGCTACTGGCGGTTGGTTCAATTGCATTTGATTCTATTCGCACGCCTTATGGTGAGGTGGAGGAAATTCTTGGAGGATCGGCGACCTTTTTTTCCGTCACCGCAAGCTGGTTCACTTCGGTTTCCGTCGTCGCAGTGGTCGGCGAAGACTTTGGGGAGCAGCACTTCCGGGTTTTTCGCGAACGATCCATCGACACCCGGGGAGTGGAACAAGTTCCCGGCCGGACCTTCCGCTGGAAGGGCGAGTACATGGGCGACATGAATCAGGCGCACACGCTTGACACCCAGCTCAACGTGTTTGAAAGCTTCGTGCCTAAGATACCCGCGGCGTACCTTGACACTCAATTTCTTTTTCTCGGCAATATCGTTCCCGTATTGCAGCTTAATGTCCGCCGTGCGTTGCCCAACCTTCGCGCCAGCGCCCTTGACACCATGAACTACTGGATTCAGGGCATGCCCGAGGATTTGACAAAAGTACTGGCGACGGTGGAGATTCTGCTGATCAACGAAGGCGAAGCCCGGATGCTTTCCCACCAGAGCAATTTGAAGAAAGCTGCCGAGAGCATTCAAAAACTCGGTCCGCGCGTGGTGGTGATCAAGCGCGGCGAGCACGGCGCCACACTTTTCGGCCCGGATTCCATATTCACCGTACCCGCTTACCTTCTTGATGAAGTTCACGATCCCACGGGCGCGGGCGACACCTTTGCGGGCGGGTTCATGGGCCATCTGGCGCGTACCGGTGACCTGTCGGATGCCAACCTGCGGCGTGCCGCTGTGTACGGGTCGGTGATGGGAAGTTTCGCCGTGGAAGAATTCGGGCTGGGGCGGCTTTTGCGCTTGACGCCGGGGGAAATTGAATCGCGCTACCGCGAAATCAAAGACTT
>Ga0182030_10000810_pt1 | contig 61617 bp, 49 predicted proteins | sample 812S3MmetaG_FD_121299 | JGI IMG/M metagenome (GOLD analysis project Ga0182030, IMG submission 121299) | Permafrost microbial communities from Stordalen Mire, Sweden - 812S3M metaG (Illumina Assembly) | ecosystem: Environmental > Terrestrial > Soil > Wetlands > Permafrost | place: Sweden... | reverse complement strand
TTGTTCTCCATACCGCCGCTTATTGGTTGATGCTGACCGTGCGCGACGCCATTCCCAAAGCCCGGGAATTGGCCACTGCCGAGTTCGCAACCCTGCGTCTTCGTCTCTTGAAAATCGCCGCCCGTGTCGTCGAGACCACGAGTCGCGTTCGCCTTGCGTTCGCCGCGGCATGTCCCGAAGCCGACCTCTTCCGCAGCTTGCCCGGCGCGCTGCTGCCGCTCGGTCCTTGACCGGCGGGGCGTGTGCCCCGCTCGCCCAACCAATCCCTCAAGCGCGTTGCAAAGTACAGCTCGTCAGGCGGTGAAAAGCCGAAGGCAATCCTGTGCGCCTCGTCAAAGGAGGTGTGCGGCCGCTCCCATCGGACCAAAAAACCGCATTCTCACGAATAGGACGGGCTAGTCTAGAGAAAGTTGTGTGCGAGAGCGGACGCGCAATCGCGAGTCTCCAAGCGGCGCAATAACTTGTTTCAGCGAATGAAGTAGAATGGATTGGGTACCTTGAAGGTGCATAATCCGGCATGATCGCCCCTCACGTCACTGAACTGGTCTCCAACGTTGGCGATGATGGTGTAGCCTTCGCCTTCTTCGACCTTGGTTCGCTCCGCCGTCTTGAACTCCTGTACCGTCAGCAAACCGTCGTGGTCAGGCCTTGTGCGAAGCTCGGTCCAACCTTCGAATCCCGCATGGTCGAGATTCAGGATCGTGGCATCGCGCTGCGCGTCGGGTCGCCCGGTGATGAAGATCACCGCAACACCTTTGGCCTTTGCCGCGTTGAACAGCTTCAAAGCCGGTTCAAGCGGCTTGGCGCTGGACTTGAGAATCCATGAATTGAACCCGCAGGGACCCGATGGAAGCACGTCGCAACCTCCGCCGATCACAAAGCCGAAATCGTCAGCGATCAGATTCGGCCAGTTAGTGAGGGAGGTCTCGTCGATATCGAGGACCAGTGCGGGCCGCTTCGTCTGGGCCGCATATTCCTCAACGAATTTCTGGGCCACATCGAAAACCGCCGCGACATCCATATCGTAATATTTTTGATGATATTCGAGCAGCAAATCCTTGATCGTTCCGATGTTGAGCGGCGGCGGTGCCGAGGGCGTCGCGGGAATGTGGTCGGGAATCGGCGCGCGGCAATTGGTCGAGGCGGCGATTGCTGAATTTGAGGCAATTGAAAGCGACGCGATGGCAAGGACGACTGCCAGCAAGTTCCGTTTCCGATCCGTGCGCATCTATAATCCCTTAGCCGGGTGGCGCCTCGCCGCGGTTCATGACCTAAGGCTGCATGCGATCTTGTCCGCGGTCCGCAGCGCCAACGCCGAGAGCGTCAACGTTGGATTGGCGGTGCCGCCGGTTGGAAATGTGCCGCTTCCGACCAGATACAGATTATCGTGGTCGTGCGAGCGCTGGAACGAATTGACAACCGATGTCTTGGGGTCTTCACCCATCCGGTAAGTGCCCATGATGTGGCCAGCGCCGCCATAGGAAAGCGTCACGGGCTTGCCGTCGATCTTCTCTTCAAACTGGGTCGGACCGCTCGGAGGAGCGACTGGAAGTTGGGTGAAATCCGTCGCACCCATCTTTTCGAAGATTAGCTTCTGCATCCGATAAGCGGCCACTATCCCCTGCCTGGTATAGTCCGAGATGTTGTAGTGAATCGCTGGGCGTTGCAGCCCCAGAACATCCCTTAATTCCGACAGCGTTACCCGATTGCTCGGGTCCGGCTCTTGTTCGACCAGGAATCCGATCCGGAACTGCCGCGTCATCAGATCGCTCAGTTTCTTCGCGAGGTCTACGCCCAGCAATGCGGCGTTATTCTTGCCTAGCTGATTGTGCTCGGCCACGTTGAGACCGCTCGCGTTCGTTCCGTTGATGAAATCGATGGTCGTTACGTGGGGATCGCTTCCGAATTTCTCGCCCGCAACCACAAAGTTCCAGCCTTCGTTGCCGATATCCATTCGGAACGCGGCGCGCCTGGCGCGGAAGGGGCCGTCGCAGAGATCGCCAATCCCCGAAGTGATCAGCGGGCCGCGATAGGGGAATACAGGCTTTCCAGGGGGCATCAACGCCCAGGCAAGGTAATAAGGATGGTCCATCAGGTGACGTCCGACCAATCCGCTGCTATTCGCGACGCCCTTGGCTGTGCGCCCCTTGTTCTTCGACATTAGCAACAGCCGCGGCGTCTCGATGGCGTTGGCGGCGATGACGAAAACCTTGGCTTTGATGCAGCCTGGTTCGGTGTGAGGGCTAGTCTCCTTGTCGTACCTGATAAAATTGATCTGCCTGACCCGGTCGTTCTCGATGATGATCTCGCTGGCTACCGCATGGTCCACAAGTTGCGCCCCGTGGTTGGTCGCCTCGTTCAGCGTAATCGTCGGATCGTATTTGGCCTGGATCGGGCAGATCGGAATGCAATTGGTATTGCCGGCGCAGGCGCGCCTGTTCCGGTAGGGCTCGGAATTGCGCGCCGCCGGCAGGCTCCGCACCTTGATTGAGGTGACCGGCTTGTCCATTCCGAGAAACTTGGTCTTTTCGGGCGTCAGTTGCGCCAGCGCGTCGCCGATGTGCCGGTCGAGCAGCGAACCGGGAATCCTCGGCATCGGATAACTATAATCGCTCGGAAACTCGATCCCGAGGAAACTCTGCTCCCCCACATCGGCAGAAACACCGAGTTCGGCCTCGGCCTTGCCGTACCACGCGCTCAATGTCTTGGAGTTGATATCTTTTGGCCAATCCGGGAATGGAAAATGGGAGGCGCCCTTCCCAAAGCTCGATTTCATCGTGAAATCCGACGGCACCAGTCGCAGGCTGGTGCCAAGCCAATGCCCGGTGCCGCCCGCGGCACGTTCGTAGGTGCTCGTGAAGGGCCTTGGACCCTTCTGGACGAGATAACTTTTCTCGGGCTTGTTCCAGTCGGGCCCGAGCATCAACGTTGTCGGCCTGCCGGCGGCCAGTTTCAGCGGATCGCCGAGCATATCCGGCGGCGATGCGCTCTCCGGGACCTTGGCCCCGGCGTTGTAAAACCTGTTCATGTCGTCGTTGATGTTCGGTTGAACACCCCGACCAGCCTCGAGGATAACGACCTTGAGGCCGCTCTGGCTCAATTCATTGGCAATCAGCGATCCGGCAAACCCGGAGCCGACGATCGCAACGTCGCACGTTATGCAACTGGCGGCCATGGCGGGCTCCTCCCTCAGGGAATTGTTGCCGAGATGAAATTGAGGGGATCTGGAGTTTTCGGATCCTTCGGATCCCGCGACCAGTACCCGAACTGCATATTGCTGTAGCCCATCGGGTGGGCCTGCGCGATCTGCCAGACCCGACCCTGGGTATAAGCCTTTGCCGAAACAACCGTGGAATCGAGAAGCTTTCCAGTGGGAGGCGCGCTCTTCAGATCTGCCGGCCTGTACCAGGAGCCAAGGTACCACAGCAAAGTGATGCTGCGCGCCAGAAACCGGGTATCGTCGCTTGCATTCACTCCGTTGATGATGTCGCTCGCCGATGTGCTGTGCTCCCTGGCGATCTGCAGCAATTTTTCGAATATCGCGGGATCGCTGGTATTGATCCACTTGAAATAGTCGTTCTTCACGTTGATCGGATCGGTACCGGGATCTGCATTCAGAACGCCGGGGTTATTCTTGTCGGGGGCGAATTCAGGCGCCAGATTGATGATCCGAATTCCCGTGAGCGCCTGGGAGAGCACCAGAAAGGCCATCATGTACGGATCTGAATCGGGGTCGGCGCTCGCACCATAGGCTGACGAATTAATCGGCCCGGCGGCCACCAGCGCGGTGGCGGCCATCGCCCCACCCAGCACTTTGCGTCGGGAGAACTCGCCACGTTGTTCATCGTCGATCGCTCCTGGCGCAGTCGCGTGGCGCTCGTGATTCGGTGACGTGTTCATGCTACCTCCCAATCGTCCAAGATGCAGTTCGCCTGTTCCGTTCGCGCATGAACCATTTGTTACGGCGCCTTCTCCAGCATGAATGTGAAGTCCGATTGATTGGTCCGCAGTTGACCGGCTGTGGGCTTCGCTTCCGAATCGGGATTCTTCTGGAAGCTCACTGCATTGCCATGGCAGGCGATGCAGCTTGACGTGGCGAGCGGAACACCGCCCTGATCCTCTGCCTGGCTGTAGGTTTCCAACGTGGAGTTCGCAAGGAATGTCGGTGCGGGCGAACAGGTCATGTCCGGTTGCCGCTGGAAATCGACTTTCTGGCTAGTGCAATTGAAGTCGCTCGGCCATTGCGTCGAGAGCAGCATGTAGTTTTCCCACACGGTGTCCTTCAGCACGATGTGAAAAAGCTTGTTCATATTGCGCGCAGCTTGCGTCAACGGAACCTTGCGGACGATTTGGCTTTTGGTGCTGTCGTCCTTCCTGAACCTTAATTGAAGCGCCGGATCGGGCGTCCACGGCCGCGGCGGCGTCGCGTTTATTTCCGGACAGCGGCCATCGCATTTAGAGGCGAAGAAACTGTAGCGGTCTTCACTGAATTTGTTGGCAGCAACCTCGTCCTTGTCCGGCACATTCCTGATGTGCTCGAACGAGGTCCAGATCCACTGCGGACGGCTTACCGTCTTGTGCACTAGATGAAAACCGATGAGACCCAGCGTTTCTTGTAGGCATGGCGGATCCGCCTTTGAACCCTCCACTTTGGGCATCGATACCAGCGCGTTCACCATGTGGAAATTCCTGGCCTTGATTTCGTCAGGCACGAGAATCTTCCATGACACCTTCAGCATGACGGCGCCAATGTCGCCGACAACAGCTTTTTGAGGATGCGCTGCATCCGGTTTTGCGTCCACGGGATTTTGGCCGGGCGGAAAGTCGACCGCCAATTCGAAATTCTCAGCGCTCTGCTGTCCAGCTTTGGAGAAAAGATGATGGGCGGAGATATAGTCGAACATCGTCCTGTTCATCAGGATGTCAAAGATCGCATAATGTCCTTGCTGATCGATCAAAGGACCTGTCTTGAACGGTTCGTTGTAACTTTCCTCGATCATTTTGACGACCATCATGCCGGGTTTGTAGAGGGCGCGGCAGACCGGCGGCAGCAACCTTACCTTCTCTTTTTCCATCTCATTTTGATCGGTCGGCCATCGTGGCGGACTCGACTGGGAATCCAGCATGACGTCGAGAAGCTGCTTGAAATTGTCCATGTTCTCCCAGCGGGTCTGCATGTCGGGCTGTGACCGATCAATGGTGACCGCTGGGTCGGCGGGGGAATTCCAGGCGATAAAGCTCAGCCATGAAAAGAAATCAAAACCGTGCTGGAGGTCTTCTAGCCCACTGTCCTCGGGTCCCGCCGGCCTGAAGCTATCCTGACATGGCAGGCCCGAAGCAGTAATTCTGGACTTTATTGCAGGGTCGATGGTGTCCGGCAGCGGCGACGTCGGGTTGGCCAGATTGAACGCAAATGGACCCAACTCGGGCGCAAACGGATCAGTGAGGATGTTACACTCGCCGATACCAGCGACTTGAGTGGGCGTCCTCGCTGGCGTCTCGGCCAACAACGGGGTTGGCCACCCCACCAACCCGGCGAGACTTGCGGCAGTTGCGACTACAATCGCGAACCGATGGCCATAACGCATGATCGCCACCTCAGAGTGTTGGGACCGATTTCGGGCTTTTCAGAATGATCGGCTTGGCGGAGTATTTGAAGGTGTCAGCGCTTTGCTTGACCTGGCCGGTGCGATCGACTTCCGTGGTGGCGCCCGAGATCCATTTCTTGTCGATCGTCAGTGTGATGAAACCCCAGCTTTTCGCGGCGGCGTATTTCAAAACGGCGCCAGTGTCGGGCGATTTGTCACCCGGCGCGGAATGAACCGCATGAAGGTTGTGGTAACCGCCGTTCCCCGTGACGAGGAAAGGCGTAGGTCCGTCCGGCGCAATAGTCTGCTCGATGCGCTGGTAATCGTGCACGTGCCCGGACAGAACCAGGTTGGGGACACGCCCGGTATCGCGGATGGCGTTTTCGAGGATGTCCGCCATCTTCGAACTACCGCTGTGAAATACGTCGAAGGAATAGATCGGGTGATGAAGCGCGAAGATCAGCGCCCGGTCCGTCGGAGCTGTCGCAAATTCGTTCGTGAGCCATTGTTGCTGCACCGAGTCGATCGATCCGCCCTCCGGCACATTGGTATAGAGGCCGATGATGGTCGCCATCGGCGTCACCAGCGTCCAGTACACATTGGGTAGATTGAGTTGAACGCGTGGCGCATCCTTTGCAATGGGATCGACGTCGGGATGGGCTTGCATGAAATATTGCACCCAGCCGTCGAGCGAGGTCTGGACAGTGGGGTCATCCACCTCACCGTCATGGTTGCCTGGAATCGAGAAGATCGGTACGTCGTAGTGGGCGTAAGGTTCGTAGAACTGGGCGTAATAATCATCCTTCATTCCAGTGAAATAGACGACGTCTCCGACGTGATAGAGAAACTGCGGTTTGCCGCTCGACAGAGCATCGATCATCTGTTCCGCGACATTGTTCTGGAATTCGCCGTCCTGAACGCCCCCAGTGTCGCCGGCGACATGAAAGACCATCTGGTTTTGCTTCTCGATGGTGCTTGCAATATCCGGGAAGTTGTCCGCCAGCTCATAGTGATAGGGCGGCAATCCCAGCGGACGTGGCAATTGTTGAAAAGTGACGTTGCGATGACTAACGGGATTAAGAGGACTGACCCCGCCATGAGCCTGCGAAATCTTGCCTCTCGGGCGCGCACGAACCTCACCCGGTTGAATAGTGCTACGAATCGCGGTGTTCTTGGGTCTGGTGGCGTGGGCCATCGCGCTTCCTCAATTTGATATGCACCGGTTTAAAGGCCGACGTATTTAGCGGGAGCGTCTCGCTTCGTTTTGAAGGGCTCCACTGCGTTTCACCCAGCGCTAAGTCGCCATCAGCACGCCCATGCGTGCAACCATCGGAACATTAGCACTGTCGTGCTCGGGCGATTGTGAAGTACTTCACTACTATAGGTCGACTTCATAGGTCCGCGACGAATTCCGCAGGCCACGAAATGGGGCGGCCAGAAAAATAAATACCTTCGGTCAGCATTGCTGTTCCGAAACGATCGAGGCGCGCCTGTCGGGCCGCGTGAAGTGTCCGCGATCCCAGCATGACTCGAACGTGCGACGCACGGTTTAGGAAATATTCTGAGCTGAACGGTACCAATACTTCAACAGCGCGTGCGTCGAGCGTCTGGAAATCGATAGCTTCTTCGATCGTAAGCGCTGTCGACCACGAGGTACGCGCTTCTGGACATTGGTGGAGTCTAAATGCGCCGCATCGGCTCATCGCGCGGCACTCGTGAGCACGCGCCGCGCCCAGCCGATCTGGCCTCCCCCTTCCACGAGGTCCCAGTTGCTGGCACGCAAATAGACGTTTGCAACCGCATCGGACTTCATCTTGCCGACGGACTTGGCTAAAGTGTCGGGCACAGCGAAGAGGGGCACGAACCCTTCGGTAACGACATAGGCCTTCGCTACCGGACGGCGGTCCGGCGGGAGCACCGCCAACGCGGCTTGCAGCGCCTTGGCGTTGTGCCCCGGATCCTGAGTCAGCCGGAGCGCGCTCGCGATATGGTGCGGGCTCGATGGATAGATTTTGCCGGAGGAGCGGATCGCGTCGATCATCAGATTGAAGGAGACGAGCCCATTCTTCCTTTCGCCATGGTCGAGCAGCACCAGGCCGCGGGCATAATCAAGCATTGCGGTGAAGAGAGGCAGTGGGCCGTCCCGCGTCTCGCCGCGTTTGGCCCAGTCCGTTCCGTCGACGTAGTTCTGGCTGATCCACGCTTGGCCCTCCTTGTCCAATGCGAAGGTCCCGTCGTACTCCACGATCCGGTTGTAGAAATAATAGGCGGCTGTCTCGACAATGAAGCCCGTCCGGCAACGATCGAAGCCGGGCTGCTTCGGCAGTGCCTGCAGGATCGGATAGAAGTGGTCCGACGGATAGAGCTTTAACAACCGTTGAGCGGCGCGGCGGACATCCTCGTCCGAGCTGCACAGGGACTCAATGACGATCCGATAATCGATGGAACCAAAGCCCGGAATGTCCCGGTTCGTGGACAGGCGATCGGGCTTCATCGACTGATCCCCATTGGGACGTAGAGTCGGCGGGAGATATTTTCCATCCTCGATCACGCTCAACGCGTTTGAGAGCAGATTGAGATAGGGCGCGACCAGAACCGAACCTTTCGCGGATTCATTACGCAGGCCCTGGACGACGTAGTCGGCGACCTGGTTCCAAGATTGATATAGCTGGGTGCGGTCGCGGTCTTCGCCGCGTACATAGGCATCCACCTGTTCGTTGAGCGATCCACTGCCCGTTGCGACAGTGGTCTTAGGCTCAGAGGGCGTGGCTGAAGGAGCGGTCGGCCTCGGAGCCGAACTTGAGGCCGGAGCAGACGGAGCGGGCGAACGTTCCTCGGCGCGGGACCGTTCGGACGATGCGGTGCTTTTCGATATGGGTCTGTCCGCTTCCGCGACGAGCGTCGAGGCCGAGGTGCTTTGCCTCGGCGGTTCAGCCGAGTTCCCCGAGGGCGATACCTTCGCAAGGCCCGGAACCGGCCGTGCGTACGGCGGCAGGTCAGGCTGGGTGTCCTGCGGGTCAAGGTTCGAGCGGTCGCGCGCCAGCACTGAATAGCGAGGCAGTGGTCGCAATCGGACAAAGCTTAGGGCTCTCCTGCCGACGCTGTTGGCCTGGAGGGTGAAGTGTCCGTCGAGAGGGGTGTTGTCGAACTTGTTCTTGGTCGCCACGCGTCCTTCCACGCAGGATTCGTCGGCAACCGACTCGTTGCGCTGCAGCGCAGCGATGATGACTTGCTCGATGTAATGCTGCGAGAAATAGAGGTGGAATTGCGGGGCGCTCTCCCCGGATTCCGAAACCAGCTCTATTGGCGTCGGGCCGTCGCGCTGGCCCGGGATCATCTCGAAGCTAAGCTCGCATCGCGCGAATATGCGAGACAGGTCCTTGCCGACTCGCCGGTAGACGGCGATCAAGAGCCGATGCGTGCCGACGCGAGGTGGGATCGTGAGCGAGACATTGTTGGGATCTCGGCTGAACGTGAGGTCCGAGTCGACCGCGCCGACGAACACCAGATACTCGTCGCTGCCGATCGTCTTGCGGTCCGGCACGTTGTGAATATCCAGCGCAAACATCGGCGCTTCGTCCGGCGGCTGGCCGAGATAGGCCAAGGCAAACCCAACGATAACCATCGCGGTTGCCCCGCCCAAGGTCGAGTGCACCGGACTGCCCGGAATTCTCAGCGTCGAGCGAACGACCGCCGATCCGCCGACTATGGCGCCGGCGCCTCCGCACAGCAGCGCGAAGACCAGCTCGATCATCCAGTAAGTTGCGCGGTTCTGGGGGCAAAGTTCGCCGACGACAGAGACCGCCCCGAACGAGACCACGGTGACGAGCACGAGGACGGCCACCGCCATGACGATCTGGGGGGCCGATGGGATCGTCGTCCTCTCGATGTTGCCGCCCTCGGGGACGGCGTCGGAGTTTCTCGCCCGGGTCCACTGTCTGCTTGCTCGTCGGCTGTCCGAATTGCCGGTGGTCTGAGTGCCGTCGGCGTCGTGTGCGCTGCCCCCTGCCATGACCAATGCTCCTCGTGCTGCGAGTGGATGCACATGACAAGCGTATTCCCCATCGGCCGCTCCTGGTGTGAGCCACTTCACAACCGAGCCGCTATCACGAGCAGGTGTGGTACCCAGGGTAGATGCTGGGCTAACCGCGGACGTTGTTTTTTAGTAAAATGGGCTGGCTTGATCCAGGTAGCGCCAATTATCGATCATCGCTTGGCTTGAATATCTTCGGCCTTTTCAGCATGCTGCATAGGAATTATCGGCCGCTACTTGGCGGACAGTCGGTCAGCGCATGTCGACGGCGGGGCATGCCATCTGCTCGGAGAAAATCTCCTGCTGAGGACAGGTTCGCTTGGGACGCGTTGATTATTCATGCGTTCGCGAAACTTCGTGCGCATATATACCCGACGAAGGCAGGGGATTCGTTTCCCACAAACTCAGTCGTCCTCACCTAACTTCTGAAAATCTTCTCCATGCAGGGTCGTCCGAAGAATTTGATGCCAAACGTCTTTGGCCTCCGATTTCGAAATCGTTTTGTCATACGCTCTCAGCGTAAAGACGAGAGTATATGGGTTGGTTATATTTCTGCTTGTTGATGTCCAGTCAATGATCGTAAACGTGCTCAAACCGCGGTCTACTGCGGTTTGATTTGCACTGACTTCTATATTCGACGATTTCTTCGTTCCTGCGCGAATAGCGACGAGCGCCGCACACAAACGATCCGAGTTACCTTGAAGCGTGAAATGAACGGTTCCGTTTGCTTCGTTTTTTGCGGATCCCGCAAGATTGTACTCTATCGCCTGCTTCATAATCATGGCCCGGAAACCGACCTGCTGATCGTCGCCGATGACGGTAGCCAAAATAGCTTTTCTTTGCTGCATGGGGCTCTCCGCACTACCTTCTGAGGGTTCTTACTAAGCGGAATTCGATATTGCTGAAGAAGCTATCTTGCATTTGCTCCCAGATTTCGTCCAATTCATTATGGACTTTTGCCAGGTCCGGAGTCCTCGCATCGCTAGATATCCTCGTCCCGGCTGATTTTTGCACCGGCGACAGGATTTCCTTCCGCGCGAGGCCCGGATGCGATCGCGGCGCGACTTCTTGGCTAATCGTGCCTCATCCGGTAGTTGTACTGTGGCGCCGCCTCGTGTATCGTTCCAAGTTGTTTTTGCTGGTTTTCGGCTCTTAGATCGCTACCTGAATTAATTTCCAAACTTGGAGGAAAATAATGAAGGCAGTCGCGTTCTCGAATAACGATATTGCGGTAGTGGCCTGGACGTTTGGCGGCAAGCTCAACGGTTGTCTGGGTTTTGCGATCTATCGAATTGACGTGCTGGCCGGCACGGAGACCTGTCTGCCCGCGATGGCGACATTCCAAAACCAATCGGCTACGTCAGGACGCACGACCGCAGATGACCCGGTGCAGAAATTCTTCTGGAAGGATGTCTACGCAAAACGCGGCGGGACATACAAATACAAGATCGTGCCACTCAGTGGTACGCCGAGCAGCCTTCAGCCCATGCCATTTGGACCACTGATATCAAATCAGATCCAGCTGACCCCCCATTACGGAGCACTTTCCGCCTATTTCAACCGTGGCATTCTGGCGACTCAGGCGACGGCAAGAGCCATCGACGCCACGCCGGGCGGCGGTCAGATGGCCGATAAGCTCACCCCCCATATCTACAAGGTCGGTGATCAGCTGCGTGACGATCTCGCGGGGCAAATGATCGAGGCCCTAACGACCTTGCCGGACGAGGCGCTCCAGAACGGGGACGAACTGCATTGCGCCTTCTACGAGTTCGACGATCCCGAAGTGATCGCTCACCTCGATCCGCTCAAGGGATCCTTGAAACTGATCCTTTCGAACATGCCAGGCACGATAACGCAGCCAGGCAGCAACCAGAAGATAAAAACCAACGATACCTATGCCACCCAACGTGCCGCGATCAAGGCCGCCGGCGCCAACGTTCACGACCGCTTCATGGCCAGCAACCATATCGGCCATAACAAATTTCAGGTCCTGATTCAGAAGGGCGTGCCAACAGCCGCATTGTTCGGGTCGACGAACGTAACCGCCCATGGGCTTTGCGCTCAAACCAACAACACCATCATCGCCCGATCTGCGAGCGTGGCCGCCGCCTATGACGCCTATTGGAGCCGACTCCTGAAGGACACGCTGCCGCCTGGACCGAAGGTGACAGGGCCGCAAACCGCACCGCTCCGTACAGCGGATGCCAGAGGTCCGACAACCGTCCAGCTCGAAGACGGCAGTGGCACCGTCGATCTTTGGTTCTCGCCCAATACGCCGAAGGCCAGGGCCAGCAAGCCAGGACCGAATGAACCCTGTCCACCGGACTTGCAGGAGCTTTTCAAACTTATCAGCCACGCGCAGCAAGCAATTCTGTTCCTAGTGTTCGAGCCGGGATATCCGAGCATTGTCGATACGATCGCCGCCGCTCAGAAGGCCAACCCGTCGCTCTTCGTCCGCGGCGCTGTAACGGATGCCTCCGCATCGGGCGAATTTTACACTGCGGTGAACGGCGGCCACACGCCGGTCAAGAAGCCCAAAAAAGGCGATCCGAAGCTGCCCGAGGATTATCGCGTCATCCAAACCCGTGGCGTGACGAAGGGTGACGCTTTCAAGCAATGGACCCAAGAGCTGAACCAGGCTGGCCACGCCGTGATCCACGACAAGATTGTCGTTATCGACCCGTTCTCGGACAATTGCGTCGTTGCGATGGGCAGCCACAACGACGGCTACAAAGCCTCCTACAACAACGACGAGAATTTGGCGATCATCAAAGGTCACCGCGCGGTCGCCGAAGCCTATGCCGCGCATTGCCTAGACGTCTATGACCACTATGCATGGCGTTATTACCTGCAGACCGAGAAAAACGCATGGCATTTCCTTGCTGCCGACGACAGCTGGCAGAATTCCTATTATTCCACGGACAACCAAGTGAAGTCGGCAGAGTTGAATTTTTGGCTCGGTGCGAGCCCGATGGGCAGCGCCCTGCCAACGCCGCACGACAATGGCTCAACGCGCGTGCGACCCGCACTCCAGGCGCAAACCGGCGGCGTTTCGCCGGCAATTGGCCCGCACGCGATCAAGTCAGGCAAACGAGCCAAGCCAACTAAACGCGCTAAACCGGCTGGGCGAACCATGCCAGCTAAACGAGCCAAGAAGGCCAAAAGAGCGAAGTCAGCCAAACGGGCCAAGACGACCCGCTGATCAACGCATCGCTTCAGCGTCAGAGGTGTGTAGCGGGCTGCGGGCTCGGATACTTTTGCTACGTTAGCATTTTGTGAAGGACATGTAGCGCTGGCCGGTTCTATCGGGATAGTCACGTCGAAACCCATTAATGGCACAATAGCCACCGCGACCTGTTCGGCATGGCGAACGAAGAACGAATGGTGTTTGACTCGGCCTTTGCCGCGGCCCGCCGGCGCGAAGGGTGGAACGCAGCAGTGCGGAGGATGCCTGCTGAACGGCCTCAATCAATTTTTGCCCCACGTCGGAGCCTCGTTCGATCCGCCCCGAGCCTCGGCTTCCGCTTGCGGCTAGGCCGGGTCCCAGCACTTCGGGTAATTGCAGACAAAGATCGGACGAATGCTAACGACGTCCCAGCGCAAAGTGTCGAGCCTTGGGCAGAGACTTCCTGAGGCCAGAAGCTTCTTCACGATCTCGCTCAGGAGCGGACTGGTCTGTGTCAACGAATAGGCAAAAGCGCAAGCGCAAATATCAGTTTTGCCAGTGCTGACTCGATGATCGTAATCACGCGGAAGGTGGTAGTAGCGCTATCATCGTATCCATATCGCAGTTCCAATGCCGTCCTCGCGCTAAAACCCAGCGCATAACGCGCCCGGATCAGGCACGCCAAAGCCATCGCAGACAATTGCGTCCATAGATCACGGCAAAGACCACGACGACAGCCGCAAGCTTCAGAAGCCGCCGCAGAGCGGACGGAAGCCATATCCCCAAAACCAGCGCGAGGTCACACTGGCTATTTTTGGTCCGCGAGGGAAAGACACCATCCGCTCGAACCCAGGCGTCGGGATGATTGATGATACGGCGCTATTTCAACTTGTAGGAAACGCGATTAAAGACGTTATTGCCAATGTATTTTTCGTTCGTCAAAATCTGATGGATTCGCGCGGGCGTCCAGGGGCGGCTGAGATCGTTCATGACCCCTTTTTGGTTGAGCTCCAACGCGATTTCGCGCTCTGACTTTCCCTCCTCAACAACTCTGAACAACTCCGATGCCTTCAACGACGTGCCTTATTGGACAGAACGAGTCCATTCTGCAGCACGGCACCTGACCCACTTCCTTCCTTGGTCTTCAAAAGAACCACGGCAGGCGCGGCTTGTCGATAAGCAGTGATCTCCTGAGTCCCCCGCATGGCGGCAGGTAATTGGCCGAATGCCTGCAATACCTTTCCCAATTCTTGGAATGAAGTCCCTTCCGGAAGAGGGCTTGCGGGAGAAAGTGTGTCGCCTATTGAAGGTTCCGCTGCCGCTCCAGCTTCATGAAGAGTGATAGAGAGATTCGAAATTGATTGCGCGCTCACGCTAGGCCAATCTGCATTTATAAACATGTATACATATCGCTCGTCATGCCGTCATGCTGCGCAGCGCCTGGATACCTGGCAGGAAAAAATAAGCACCTCCACGCACTTTGACGAACGGTCCCGGACGTTTGATGCGCAGATTCGTCGGTCGGCGCTGAATGACAATGGTTCCATCGTCATCAATGAAATGGCCGAACGGGTCCGTTCCGGCGTAGAGGCCTCCGAAATGCGGATTGTTCAGCCATGAATGTTGGATCATCTCGAACTGCCCCGCGATATCGGCATTGAGCGCAATGAACAGCATGCCCCTTTGTGCCTGTCTGCACTCAGTGTTTTCGTTGTCGGGCTTTCGCCTCTCTCCATATGGCCGGCCACGCCTGATGATGCGATGCATCTTTGAAAGACGCAGCGCTGTATCCGGATCTGGTGGGAAGGAATCGCGCGGGTTCGCGCGTCGGATATGCGCGCCTATGGGGCAAACCAATCCAGAACGGTCCTCATAATAGTAGAGAAAATCGTTCTTCGAAGCCGTTGCTTTTGCACAAGGCCCCTTCGAATCCGTTGCTTGTTCATCAGGGACCTTCGAATCCGCTGCCTTTGGATCAGATCCCTTCGAATTCGTTGCTCGCGCATCGGGCCCTTTCGCAACGAGCGGATCGCCGTTTCTCCATCGGCCGAGCAGGCGTGCTGCGACCCAATCTTCACTCTCGGGGATGCGTTTAGCCACGTCCGAAAGAAATGCGTTGAACGCCGCGACATCCTGCTCGAGCTGTCGAAAGACAAGGTAAGTGCCATTTCGCCTGACGTCCCAGCTCTGGCCGTTGGCGATGCGTGCCCGACGCTCGTTCAAGTAGCCAAGCAGGAACTCGCCCGGCTTGACCTCGGAGTCCGGCTTGACCCCGGATATGTGGGTTTTCTCGGGGGCTTTGTTCGTCTTCCTTTTCGGGCGTCCTTCGATCTTCGGTTGCGACAGGCCGTCGACATAGCCGAAGTGCTCCTTCATGTCCGGAAAGAAGCGTCCCCTGAGGACAATCGGCCCGCCGTCGGCAATGCGATGCATTGCCTCTCTTTCGGCTTCGATTAGCTTCTCCAGCGATATCTCATCGGAAGCGAACAGCAGCAGAAGGCCGTCAATATCGCGATTCTTGTTCCAGCCGCCCCAATCCCAGAACTCGGGTGAGCTGGCTTCGAGGTCTCCAAGGATGTTCGTTCGACGCGGGATTTGCGTCTTCGAAGCCGGCTGAGGGGCCATTCCTTCGATAAACTCGAGTGAGAAGGAATTGAGCTCGGGCTCGATCCCAAGATGCCGCAGGCCGGAGGCCGTCAAGGCCAGGTTGATGGCGGGCTTGCTCGGATCACCGGAGACGGCCGGCGTCAGTTTCTTCACGAGTTCCGCAAGCCACCGCTTCTTGAGCGCGCGCTCTACCGATTGGAAGCGCCACAACACGTAGGCGGAACAAGGCAAGCATGGATAGCCGCTCAGGACGATACGTTGAACATCCTCCCATTCGATCGTTTCCATCACGGCACCATTCACAGGCTTTGGACGACGGCGTCGATTGCGCAGGCAGCGAGCGGCTTGGACAGAGATTGTCGAACCGCAGTGTTCGTATTGATGTTCACAACGCTCAGCATCGGATAGGCGCTGTACCATGCGATCGTCTCGATCTGACTCTCTCGCACGTAAGCCTTGAACGGCTGCTCGGCCTGAGCCCCCTTCCAGAAATAGAACCGCGTTTCGGGAAAGCTGTAGCATCGGCCTTCTTTGCCGTCGACTTCGACGAAAGTGTTCGTCCAAATGGCGTTCAGCCCCTTGACCGCGGTCATGTCGATAAACTCGTTCAGATAACTGTCCCAGGCACCCCCGTAATTGTCGAGGAACAGCAACCGTCGGCCGCTGTCTATGAGAACCCAGCGAGCCGAAAGGATCGTCGGGATATCGCCAAGTGTGCCGACGTTGAACCAGAAGCGGGAGAGAAGGTTGATGACGAATAGCGTGGCGCGCAACGCCACGGCATGCACAAAGCCGGGCTTGACGCGCGTAAGGCTTGCCAGATGGTTTTGAAATCGATTGTTGCCGCCCTCTTCCCGCGCGTACTTTTTCGCGTTGGTGCAGGCCCTCGTCTCGAGCATCGTTGGGTCGCCAAATTTCCGCTCATCCAGCAATTCGCGCCCTCGGACGAGCAATAGGAGTGTGAGACCGATTGCATATAGGGCCAGAACGCCGATCAATCCGTAAGCGGCGATCACCAGAGCTTGGTAAACCAGCCTCTTGGCGGATTCTCCGTTGAGCACCGAAGGCACGTAACGGCTGACGATAAGGATGCAACAGGTGACGGTAATCATCATCGCAAACCTGACAAGATCGAGCCACAGACGCCGCCAATTCTCTTGCCTGGCATTGAGCTTCTTCAATTCGACCGAAATCTTCAGAGACGTTGCCACGTATTGCAGACTGGCCAGCACGATAAGCAGAAAGACCAGAAGAGTGAGATGTATAATCAGCATGGAGAGCTTAACGGCACCCGCCAGCTTCCCCATTTCGGGAATGAGAGCCAGCAGGACCGCTCCGGCGAGAAAGATGAGTGCGCCATATCTCAAGATCACTACAATGTGCAGCGGAACGCGCCGGACAAAGAACTGATCGCGCGGACGTTTGCTCCGGCTAGTGAGAAGGAGCTCCCCACCGCGTAGTAGCAGCCAGACTGAAGTCAGTCCGACCACGCGAAGGAACGCCGGTGGCAATGCGACCGCGGACCCTGACGCGAGGTAGCTGACAATGCCATTGCCAAATCGGCTTGCGTTTTCGAAGAAGGCCGGGATCAATATTGACAGTGGCCGGCAGCCGTGCGCAACGGCCAACCGATCGTACACATCGGCCAAAGCGGCGCCGAGCAAGCAAGCCAAAATTAGGGCCGCTATCACCAAAGCGACGGCGATGGCTGTCCGAAATCTCACCTCCCAGGGCACAGGCGCCTGTTGTTCCGCCCAGCGCCTGCTCGCCCGCTCAGCGATGAAGCCTCGCAGCGCGCCAAAAAGGGCATTCAGCCGGGGCGGAAAAGCGTCACCAGCTTGCAATCGGGAAAAATAGCCGACGATCCTTGAATGCATCCGGCTTTCGTCCTTGATTTGCGCAGCGGTACGGCCGGGACTGCCGGAGAAGTAGATGTGGGCCCCCGCATCGTGACCAATAAAGTACTCTTTTGCGAGCTCGGGAGTTGTGAGACCCGTGCCCGGATAGCCGACGCAATGTTGGAAAAGTTCGTGCATGCCATTGCCAGCGACACGCAGGAGGTCAGAAAGGAAATCCGCTTTTGACCCGTCAAATGTCGCTTCGAACACAAGATTCGGACCAAAATCGACTGCCGCGTCCAGTATGACGAAACTGGCAAAGTGCAAGTTTGGAATGCGGTCAAATCGAAACTGCGGTTTGCATTGCATACCGATTTGCGGTTCTGCGTTATCGAGGAGATATTGGCGACAACGCTCGGTATTCGAGGCTTCTATCGGCGTTATGATCGTGATGTAATCCGGCATCGATGTGTATCCGCCCGGATTTCCCCGGGATTGAAGTAATCAACTCAGGAACGTGACAACGAGGCCAGCCGCCACTGGTCCATCAAAGGCGAGACGCCCCTTCGAACCGGTGGCTCGGGATAAGTCGGGAAGGACAAGAAGCGATCTGAAAATCTCAAGCAGAACTGTTTCGGCGATGTATTGTCCAAAGCACTGCCGGGGGCCAAATCCAAAATGCAAATAGCACTCGAACGGTCGCCAAGGATCAAAGCGCTGCGGGTCGGGAAACGCTTCCGGATCGAACATTGCCGCCAGTGGCGGCGCGATGACCCTGGTTCCGGCTCGCACGATGCGTGCTTCTTTCGTACCGTACGCGATCACCGTCTCGCGCGGTGTGTCACGGAGCAAGAGGGGCAGCATGGGTCGGAAGCGCAACGCCTCGTAGATGAAATGGCGAAGCGTGCAGCGAAGCTCGTCCACGCGTTGTTGCGCGCCGCGCTGCATTGCCTGGTCGAGCTCGATCGCTACCACCTGCGCCTTCTCGAGGTCGCTTGGATGCGCGAGGATCTGGTCGATCGCCTGCGCGCCTGCCCGCACGATCGTCGGTCCCCCTGTCGCAAGAAGACCGGTGAGATAACGACGTATCCAATCTTCATCGAACCAGTTCGGCCCGCCGAGACCCCGTAACTGCTGGACTAACCTGGTGAGGAGATCGTTGGCGGGGGGAGCAGGAGGCGGCCCGGTAAAAGCTGAAGTTTTGTGCGAAAGCTCTTGCAACACGAGATCGGTGACGCTCGCGATGCTGGCGCGCGAGCGGGACCAGGGCTCCGAACCAACTGGCGGATTGACCATGATGATGCCGGCGAGATCACGCATGGCGTGCGCCATTCTTTGCGTGGACCCAGCCAGGGGAGGAACACCAAAGTATTCCTTGGCGATATCGACAACAACGGGTTCAAGTAGCTGGGAGACCACATCGATCCGTCCGCCCGCCGTACTGATCTGCCGACGGCATCGGGCGTCAACTATCGCTCTGATCTTGTTGGTGTCGCTCGGATGAACGGCGCCCTGAAGCAACTGTCGTTCCTGCGCGTGCTGCTGGCGCCAGTCGACCGTCATGAGAAACGTGCCCCATGGCATTCCCGGATCAATGAAGTCGCCGAGCGTGAAGTCGTCGAAGCGCTGAAGCACCTCGCGAACGTCGCGGGACCTGGTGACGATAAGGAGGTTTTTGTAGATGAATACCGGTCGAAAGCGTCGCAGGAGACCGAAACCGAATTTAGCGAGCCAAAGTTGACAAAGAAAAAAGCAAGACACTCGATAAATGGCCATATGCGAGGCGAGGCGTATCGATTGGATGAAGTGCCCCACCGAACTGGCGAATGGCGAATAGCGATCGCGCGACCCGCATTGCGTCAGCGGTTTAGGAACGTTGGAGGCCATCGACCATCCCTCAAACTCGGCTGCAAGGTAGCGTACGTTGAACTAAGCTACCCGGCCGAACGCTCTCTGCTTCCAAATACCCGCATAAATTGATCGGAGCGGCTCAGCCCGTTTCGATCAGGCTACACTCAAAGCGAGCTGATTTCCATTTGGCAATTATTAGCTCTGCCCGCCTGTGGATTTTGTGAACCGGCTCACAGGTCGCCGGCAAAAACCGCCAAGTGCTTCGCGGCCCTTCTTGCACCCGGGACTATGCATTCCGCCTCCCGCCTTTCTTAAGAGTAAGGATAGTTGGCCAAGCACCCCGCGGCCGCGCGCGCCTCCCCAATTTTGGACAATAGCTGACCCCCGCAGGGCTTTGGAGGGTGCGACGAGCATACCCCGGGGGCAGTCGGTGGACCGGTTTACAGGTCTGCCGCCACCGCTACCCAAACAGGTCCTAAAAGCCAAGGTTGCCCACTGTCCCCTCTTTGGAGCCTTTGTCCGCCAGGGCCGTTGAATTGCTCGGGAGAGGTGGAGAAGGTTCGATCCCAGCTCCTCTCCCTCCGCCAGTCTACCCAAGGCCATGTATTCTCCGGGCGAACGTGGCAATTAAGCCCAATAGCCGTAGCCATTTCCAATTCGAACTCCCGACTCTGCCCATTCGATACGGTTTTCGAAATACGATCGTTTCGAGTTGCTTACGAGCTTCCCGCCGAAAGATGTTCGGCCGCTTCTCTCGGATGGGCGAGAGCATCCGATTTCCATCCATCGGATTCGGCAAGATGTTGGACACGTACCCCCAGGCTGATAGTCCGCTGCGGTTGGAGCGGTTCTTTGAGACATTGTACATGCGGCATGAGCTTCGTTTGCCAATACATTGACCTTGCTCCGACCAGTTACCGAGCAGTATCAAAGTAGATTTCGCGCACGGCGATTCGACAAGGCCGCACTGCACAACGCCATCAATGGTCGCATGCCGCATTTTGTTGAAAGCTCATGAGCGCGCTGAAAATACGCCCGCGCTTCTGAAATGTCGTCTTCGAACGCAATGTCGCCCAAGAGCTTCAATGCATAGCCTTGCTGCGGTGGTTCTCCACGCAATTCGGCAAGCGCAAGGGCTCGCTTTCCCGCATCTCGTGCTTCTGCATGACAGCCCGCATTCAAAAACGCTCGACCTTGCGCCACGAAAAGCCAACCCCAGCCAAAAGCATTCTCGACGAGAGGTACGTCCAACCGCTCGGGCAAAGAAAGAATCTCAATGGCCGCCTTGACATCTCCAGCTGCTAAATAGGCTTCCCCCATCCGTGCCGCAAATATCGGATACATTTGAACAATCTCTCTGTCGAGGCAGGTCTGCCAGCACTCTTTCAAAAGAAATAGGGCTTCCGCATGCCGGCCCTGCGCAATTCTTAGCCGAGCCAAGACATGCGTTATATTTGCGCGAGAATAGAAATGCTCATCCGACTGGGCCCTCTGGATGGCCTCGCCAGCGATAAGCTCGGCACGGTCCAATTCACCGACTTCAATTAGGGAATCTGCAATAAATGTACGGAGGACTACACTTGGATAAGCGGCCCAGCCCGCACGCTTCGCGTCTAACTCGGGGGTCTCGAACGCAAAACACTTTTCGTGAGTTTCGATCGCTTGATAGAAAGCGCCGGTCTCATGGAGGACAATCCCGATGTTGTGTAGCGACGCGAAAATGAGCGCCGGATCGGCAATTTGGTGCGCGATGCTGCTTGCTGTTTGGGCAGCCGCCATCGCGTTTTCGTGTTCTCCAAGTCTCCAAAGGGCTACGGAAAGCTGACAATTTACCGCAGCTGTGCGCAAAGGATCGTTGGACGTGTCGGCCAAGTTGCGCGCGTCGCGCAATACGTCGGCAATCAGGCGATGCTTCCCAAGTGGTTCGAGCGCGATTACCACCGTAAGACGGAGATCAATTTCGGCCTTAGTTTTGGCCGCCGAGGCAGGCCAATGCGACAAAGTCTCCAAGCCCCGCTGGAATATTCCGATCGCGTCCTGATTGGCTCCCCGCTTCGCAGCGCGTCGACAGCTGCGTAGTTGATAGGGGACGGCTTTCTCCCAGAGTTCGGACAAAAATGCATGATCAGCAAGCCGATCAATATGTTCGTCAAGTCGATCTGCAAAGCGAGATTCGATAATTTCAATCGCCTTAGCGTGGAGCGATCTGCGCAATCCCAACAGCATCGTGCCGTAGGCAACCTCGCGCGTGAGTTCGTGCTTAAAGCAATACTCCGTCGCGTTGATCCTCACTTTACGCAAGAAATCTGCTGCCTCCAGGGTCCTTAGATCGCCAGCTAACCTACCGGTAGAGAGCCCGAGCATCCCGGAAAGTAGTGCAACCGAAATGTTGGTGCCGATAACTGCCGAGGTCTGGAGCAAAGTCTTCGGCATCCCATCCAATAGGTCTATTCGCGCGGCGAGAACAGAATGGATCGTTTGAGGGATCTCGATCCGGCCGGCAGGCTTATTGATCCGATACTTCCCCGGCATACCCTCAAGACTCTTGGTTTCTGCGAGAGCTTGAACCAGTTCCTCCAGAAACAACGGATTACCCTGCGCTTGCGTCCGAATGCGTTTCTTGATCGACAGAAGCGTGACGTCTTTACCCATAAGCCAATCAAGCAGTTCGTCTGTGGCTGCGTCATCAAGCGGCAGCAAGTCGAGGCGAATCAGGCCGCGATCCGTCCACCCGCCCTCTGGGCGTTGCGTCACGACAAGAAGGATCCGGCTACCGCGAAGAAAACCCACGAGATTGTGGAGTATGAGTTTCGTCTCGGCGTCCATCCAATGAACGTCCTCGACCAGAACTACCAAGGGAGTGCGCCGCTCCTGGGAGACGATTAGAGCCTTAATCGCTTCGATAATTTCATGGCGCCTCTCGGACGGCTCGAGCTTCCTCCAGTCCTGATTGTCCGTGCTAAGATCTAAGAGCGAAAAAATCGCCGGAAGGAACACGGACAACGTAGGATCCAACAGGTCAATTTCCTCTCTGACCCGCTTGGCTACAATCTCTGGCCCATCATCTATGCCAATACCAAAAATGGTGCGGACCAGATTGCTGATGGGATGATAGCTCGACCTAGTGCGCTGCGGGACGCACGCGGTCTCCAGTACCAACCACTCATCAGAAAGACCCCTAATAAAGTCGTGTATTAAACGCGACTTTCCGAGTCCAGCAGTCCCAACGATAGTTAGTGCCTGCCCATTTCCGCCCGAAACAGTCTCAAGGGCATTCCTGAGACTGCGCAGCTCTGCTTGGCGACCTACGAGAATGCTGAGACCTTCGGATGACCGAGCTAACCAACGCGTTGTCGTGCGCATGCGCGTTAGCTCGAAAATTTCGACCATTTCTGCGATGCCTTTCGCGGCAACTGCCCCGCGTGGCACGGCTGTTATAAAGGCCTTCGCGAGCTTGAACGTATCGGCCGTGAGAACGATGGTACCCGGCGCCGCGAGTTCTTCCATCCGGGCGGCCAGATGAACCGTTTTGCCCACCGCGTCGTAATTCATGGTCAGATTATTGCCAATCGAGTGGATAACCACCTGACCGGAATTCATTCCCAGGCGCAGTACGATTTGGTTACCCGTTTTGCGGTTTAATTCGTCAATACCGGCCTGCATCGCGAGGGCTGCGCGGCAAGCTTGGACGGCATGATCCTCAATTGCAATTGGAGCTCCAAATAGGGCCATGACGCCGTCACCACGAGCTTGGTTAACGAAACCATCGTGCTGATGAATGGCATCCATGAGCACTTGAAGAACTGGCCCCAAGACTTCGAGCGCCTCCTCCGGGTCGAGTTTGTCGATCAGCGCCGTCGACCCGCGGACGTCGGCAAAGAGAACGGTGACATGCTTACGCTCGCCGAAGATTGCGCTGCCTGAACGCAATATCCGCTCCACTAGCTCGGCCGGGACTATTGATTGCAGAAACGATAGTGCGTGCTGATTAGGTGCGGTTGAAATGGTCCTTGATCGCCCGCAGCCGCCGCAAAAGTGCGCAGCAGGCTGGATCGCGAAGCCGCAATGACTGCATCGCCGTCCAAATTCACCGGGCGGATCGCGCCGTTTTGTCTTCACGGCAGCCCCCTTTCGGTCCTGCCCAAAGTGTTAACCCTTCCCGGGAAGAAGGCAAGACGGAAACCCCTCAAAACCGCGACTTTGCTCAAAGGTCGGTAGATGCTGTCGCCCTTTAAGCACCTAGTTGGGGCCTGCTCGTCTCGAAAATTCTAAACCTGACGGCTGAAACCAGCAGTCCTCGGTTTCCCACGCCAGCTTGGCTCACTACCGCGGTGTTGCAACCAAGTTGAGATGTCACTGTTTGTGCAAAGTTGAAATATCACTCGGCGGCATCGCGGGGAGCGTGAGCAGGCGCCGCGGAGACCACCATATCGCGGTGCCGGCCTTGGCCGGAGGTTTTCGACTTCGATTTGGCGGGTTCAGCGATTTGCAGGGCGCGGTTCTTTAGAATGCCTTTTCCGCAATCGGAACCAGGAAGCGTAGGCCGCGAGTCGAATTAGTGGCCCTCAGGGATGAGACTCTGTCTTCGAAGCCCGGTTTTCACCGCCAATGGCTTCCTTCTCGCACATGTAAGCACGCGCTTTGTTGTCCCGTAACTCCTCGTTCCCGCAAAGTGATAGATCTTCGACGGCAAGTTGACCCAAACGATGGTGTCGGCTGGGCGTGTTTTTTCACAAAGCGGCGCATCAGTCGTCGCAATGCGACGGCAACTCGCCGGCGCCCAAACCGATTAAAAGGTAACCGCAGGAGCGTCGGCGCCGCCAACGTCGGGACGCAGGACCGAGTGCCCCGGCGAGGCGTTTATTATCTCGCGCAAGGGATTGTCACACGGAGGGCTGAGACATTGATTCGACAAGCGTAGCGATAAAGCCGACCGGCGAAGCCGGACGCGCGGAATGAATCATAGAACATAGAGATCGATGCGAGTAACTTATGCGCAGGCGCCCAAACTGACGCGATGAGTTGTCAATCCACGCTCTCCTGGAGCTGCCAATGCGTAAATACTGTCGGATATGCTGGAACACCAGCTATTGGCGCGAGCCAACCGGAGAAGCCTCCCGGCTAGAAGTCGGCAAAAGCTACGTGCGTCAAAACGGGTTCGGACACGAAGAATGGCTTTTTAACTTCTCATGGTTGCAGCCCGGCCCGATGGGCACTTCGACCAAATTGAAATACGGCTTCTTGCAGCCAATCGGCAAATATCGCGATAAGTACGAAGGGAAGACATTCGACGTTCTTGCGTACACGGTCACTCCTGACCGTGTAAAAGTCGCTGTAGCGACAATCAAGAATTTGTATGTGCCCCGCACTTCCGAACTGAACGACGCCGTCAGGGTGATGCGGAAGAACGGATGGCTTAAACAGATGGAAGACGACCTTTCCGAGCTGGGCATCCGCAAGGCAAGGATCACCCGATCCGATCACCCCTCATCAGAGTTAATCAACGTACGATTTGATCCATCAGACGTTAGCTACTTCGATCCACGGATTGCGGTGCCGCAGTCCCACAAACTCTATCCGATAAACCGCTATCAACCGATTGATTGGGATGACGCCTTTCCAGAGAACGTCGAACACGTTCGACCAAAGAGCCCGCCCATAAAGAATGGAGCGCGACGAGCGGAGCACGAGCGTGAAAGAGCTGCCGTGGCTGGGACGAGATACAGCCCGCAACACGTGCGGCTACAAAACGCACTGTATGACCATTTGTGCAAGATCCACGGGAAGAAGGCGGTCGGATACGAGCGAGCCAACGTCGACCTTACGCTGAACAAAAATGGAAGCACGACGTATTTTGAAATAAAGATCGCTCCGACTGCCAAGAGCTGTATTCGTCAAGCGCTCGGCCAGTTGCTGGAATATTCGCATTACCCAGATCAAAGCCGCGCCGAACGATTGGTTGTTGTCGGCGACGGTGAACCAAGAGAGGGCGACATTGCGTACCTTCGACATATCAGGGAGAACTTTAAAATTCCGATCTACTATCAACGTTGGGAATTGGAATCTGGCATATTGAGCGCGGAAATTTGATTTGAATAGTCGCGCATCTATTTCAGATGAATGACGGCAGCGACTGCCGCACGACAAACGGGGCGCACGTCGCTTGGTCAACTAAGACGCAGCCGCCGTTTTGGCTTGCCTTCTGCGGGCATTGATCCAGTCTAAAAATGCTTCCGTCTCATCGGCCGGTGACGGGCTTTGAAGATAGAGGTCAAGCTCCTGGACCGTTGCCCGAACGAGGGTCGTTACTAGATTTTCCAAGCTATCGCGACTATCGGCCATTCTTACGTTTAACGTCGATACGGTTCCGTGCAGAACCCGGGAGCGGTCCTCCACAAATCTCTTCGCGAATGCTTTGGTCGTTACGCTGCTGTTGGGCGTGATCGGGTCCTCTGGCCTAAGATTATAGAAGGTGTCCATGGCCTTAATGATGCGGCTTTCACTTCCGCGCTTGTTCTCAGCTCGCAGCAGAACTTCAATCGCCGTTTCCAGCTTCGTTACCGCGATTGAATCCATTGGCTCTGCAAGTCCTTCGCGAAGCCAATAGGCTGCATCGCACCAAGCCTGTTCAAGCTTGGGCAGACGGAAAGAACCGGTCGTGAAAGCGCGAACCCGATTTCCAATGGAAGTAAGAAGAGGCGCAGACTCGCGCACAATCTGTCCGAGATAGCCCTGTCCGATGGACATTCCTGCATCCAAATTTGAAAAGCCACCGGAAGGTTCACCGTTTTCCGCAACCGATAGAGTCTGCTTCGTTCGCAGTCCGCGGCGGGCAGCGAGACGCGACATATTTCTCGTGCCGAGATAAGGCTGCGCGAGCTGGAAAGCGACGATTCCAATATCGACCGCAAGCTCGCCGACTTCCTGTCCCCGGTCCCTGTCGCAATCCTGCACCTCTACGGCTGCAAGCCAATGCGCGCGTTCCTTGCGCATTTCGGCAACGAGCTTTTCGAACGTCGAAGCCCAAGAAACGCCAGCCATCGAAATATATTCGCTCTTCGCGACATCGTCGATGAAGATGAAGTTTATCGACCCGATGCTAAATCGCGGAGACGGTGCTGGTGTAATCGCGCATGGTACAAAGAAGGTTCTTGTGGTTGCGCGATCCGCGAACCATGCCAAAAGGTGATCTTCAACCGTTACGGCGTCGGCTTCGCCAATCTGGTCCGGGTCTCGCCCTAGATAGTTCGACAAGAGAAAGTCGTAAAACTCGTCCTGATAAGCTGAGAAGGTCGCACCGCGCTCCATCTTCGGAGAACGACAGAACATCATGTCTGAAAGCGTCGTGAAATGTTCGTAACCGGGCCGCAATATCCCAACCAGTCCTTGCCCCCGCTGCGTCGCCCTAGCAAGACCAGCCGCAATAAGGATTTCCTGGCTGAGGGGACCGTTCGGCGCGGGCCGCTCGGCAAGCTGCACCACGATGCGGCGTAACAAGCCGATTTCGTGCCCCAGAGGTCTTGGCTTCGATGTGTCGGTCATGTTCCGGGCGGAGACTCTAGAGGATAATCCTTCACCGGGTATCGATAGGTTCCGTAGTCAACGTACTTTCCCCTATAGCCGATAAGATGAAAGACGATGTGATACATCAGGACGGTCGTCTTCGAAACCAAATCGAGAGTGCCCTGAATTTCGTCCATTCTTAGGCTCCCCAGGTCAGCATGCTTTGGGTGAGCTTGTTTGTTTCGCAGCTTGGACCACGCCTTTATATGCGCCGCATCGACATGACCAATGGCTTGGAGCGTTTCGAGGCGGTCAATGACGCGGAGGTTTTGCAGCTGACCCAGCAGCCCCTTGGCCCGTTTCGTCAGGATGACGTCCCACTTTTGGCTATCGATAAACTCCGTGAGAGACTCGGCGATATCCTTCTTGGCCTTCTTCTCCTTGTCAGTCTCCACGACATCAACGAGACTGGAAATTCCTTCGACCGCCACGCAAACACCAACGGCCCAAGCGTCAAGCGAGTTTGCGCTGGCCTCGCAGGCGTTGTGCAGATGGTAGGAGCATGTGTGCCAGTAGCGGCCTCTGTTCGCTTTCGTGATGTAGTCCACATATAAGGAGAAGAGCTGCCACGAATGCTCAAGATAGCCCTGATAGCCGGACGCCAGCGGTGGATCGAGCTTAATTCTTACGGCCTTTGGAACGGCAGACGAAAGCTCTAGCGATTGTTTCCCCTCGTCGCTCCTGACGAGAACCTGCGACGAGAGCGATCTCGCGAGAATAAATTGGAGGCCCTCGGTGACACGTGCCTCAAAATACGGCGCAAATGGTGTATCGGACTGCGTTTCAACGATTATCTCCGCATCGGATTTGGTAATCAAAAACTCACATCCCAAAACCTCGAATTTCGCATTATCGTGTTTTACGGTAGGACCGCCGGGCGTCTGATCGACACTTGTATTCGGGCAAGGAATTTCGGCTTCATCGAAGAAATGGAGCCGCAAAAAGTGCTTTAGTCTTGGATTGGCGAAATGTCCGCCGGTACAGCGAAGGATCTGAATGCTGCCCTGAATGTGGGGCAAAGCGTCTGGACCGGGCCAATGAGTTCTGGGAAGTATGTTCTCCGCGCTCCAGTTATTACGGGAGAGGTCGATCGCGTTCAAAGTAAAGAAGTCCGTGTCATCGTAGATTTTGCCTGACTCGGCCGCCGCCAGATCCTTGATGGAGTCTAATACAGTCGTATTCGACACGCTATCGGCGTAAATCTTAAATTCCAAATGCCCCGCTTCGGTGAGCCGAATAAATCCGCGGCCCGAATAAACAACCGGCTTCTCGCTTTTGTTCTGGGCGAGCTGCATCTGAATGCAGTCGACCTCGAACTCCCCCTTACGAAAGGCGGAGACGAGATCATTGCCGGTCATCATCGTGGTGTTCGTGGCCATCTGTTATTGGCAAGCTTGAGATGAGGTGGGCGCACCTGAATTGCTGCCAGCCTCGAGTCGAATTTGCAAGGCGTTTTGCCTTCTTGGCTCACAGCCAGTATCCGCTTCCACCATCCCACACCGTACCAACCCCGTCCTTCTTCCGGCCTTTTGGCACCGTTCGTCGGCTGCGTGGCTGCAAGTGCTGACGCACTCCTCCTCTGACGTTCCGGTCGCAAGCGATGCAGCCGCCTCCTCCGGCGCTGGGGGCCTCCACCAGAAGGCCGCGGTTGACGCGGTCAAAAATGATGGAGGAAACAATGCGAGTGTTATCAATAACCGAACTGATGCGGCTAACACGGGGTGAACTTTGCGGTCTCGAAACCGAGGTCAAGGTGGCTCTCGCCGAGCATCCGGCAGCATCGCCTGAGCGCTATATGGCTGAGCGCAATCTGCTCAGCATCCGCCGCGTACTGGCCTGGTACGACCTCGCGCCAGAATGATGGGTCACAAAAAATCCCTGCCGGTGCGCGCCGGCAGGGATCTTGCCGACCTGTAAGCTCAGGCGGGAACAGCCTGCGACTTGCGGGACCTGCGGCGGGGCGCACGCTCCCTCGCCGGCCGGTCTCCCCGCCGCCTTCGCTTCGGAGCGGATTCTCCCCCGCCGCGGACCACTATGCCGATGACCGTCTCCGGCTTGCTGAGCAACAGCTTGCTCTGTTCGTTGCCGTCCTGGTCCCGCCATTTGAGGCGGGCCTGGTACGGCTTCGCAGGCTTGAAGTTTTCCGTCGGCTCAAAGCTCTCGACGCGGAACGAGATCGCCGGGTTGGCGGCGATGTTGTCCTCGGCGAGCATCCGGAAACCTTGCGCGTCGGCAAATTCCTGCGGCGCAAGCTCGGTGCGCACAATGTCGCGATTAAGCAGCACGACACGTGCCTTGAACTCCCTGGCGGGCTTGAAGTCGGGATTGCTGGCCGGATCGAACGGCTCGATGAGAGCTATCTGTTCGACGGGCACAATTCTTCGACCGATAGTGATGACGTCTTCCATGGCACCTCCAATGATGATGAATGTTGTTTGTTAGCCCTCACGCTAACAAAAACAGATCGTCACCGTGAGTTGAAAACTGCCTTTGGGCATGCGCATGTCTGAACATTCCCAATTTTTCCCAAGCGCTCCGGTCGCAAGCGAACGATGTAACGATCGAGCAAAAGTACAAGCCATCACCTTGGCGGCCAAAGGGGAGTCGCACACCCTGATTTCAGAAAATGAACCCAGCCGCAGGCTGGCAGGAAAGTGGCGTATGGGCCGAAGCGAAGCGGAGGACATCCGACGACGCCGAGACCGGTTAAAAGGGCAGCCGCAGGAGCGTCAGCATAGCGCCGCCTTCAGGCGGGACGCGGGACCGACTGCCCCCGGCGAGGCGTTCATTAGTTCTTGTGCGAGGATTATTATCGATCGGCACCAATCTAGCGGGCCTCTGGAATAGTGAACCTGATCGTCTCCTTAAGACGGCCCGCAGCCAATTGTGGATTGTCGGCGTCCCAGAGAATTGTCAAATGATGGTTTGTATCGAAATGCGGCTTTTCAATACCGGATGTCTTCCCATCAAAAACTGATTTCTCGCAGGTGTAAATTACCGGCTTTCCGAGGCCTTCGGCGTAGCCCGCCTCCCAATAGGCGCCGAGATTAGCATGGCTAAGATCGGCGATGAGAAAGCGGCAACTCCGAATTTCGTTCCGCAGCCGGGCGTCGATCAAACCCGCTTCTGGTTTGTCGTCAAGGCGATAGAGCTGGAAGCCCGTATCCTTGACCGCCTGCCGAAAATAGTCGTCAACGATCCGATTGAGTGTGGCGTCGCCAAACTTCATGGCCATAAAGGCATTGTAACCGGAGGGTGTGGCGCGTTCGAGTTCTTCAAGGCGTTCGAGCCCACGATAGCCGAGCCTAAGCTGGCCGTTAGGACCAATGGCGAGCTCTCCGTGTAGGAATCCTTCGGCCATCATGCTTTCCAGTAACAATCGGAAAGCCCGGAAGAAGCCGCGCCAACACGCGCTCCTACGCCGTCATATCCGAATGTATATGCGGGCCCGATTTCGACGACGGTCCCTAACCAGCGCAGCAAATTATCGCGCTGCTCGGTAAGCGTCGGCAGGCGATCTTCCTGAAGAATTCGTAGCGTCATGCCATCCGTCAAAACAGGCGTTTTACCCGACGCTTCCATGCGCCGCAGAGCATGCGCCATCACCGCTCTTTGACGCTTCGCCTGCAGGGAAGTCATTGGTACGCCGGGCACCTTGTCAGCGTTTAAGTACCCCACGAGATGATTATGTTCGATCTCATCAACGATGAAAACACCACAGTGCGGGCAGTCAAATTTCCTTCCAGGCCAGTTGCGACCCTCTGTCCCAAATGACTGCAGGAGGGCTGGTTCTCTCAAAGTGTGTTGAGAAACCGGACATTCGCGAATGGGGAGATCGGCATCCATGCCCACCAAGCTACCGCGCTCGTATGCAAGCCACAACGAGAACGTGCACCGAACGGCTCAGTAACCGATATCGGCAGCCGCTTCCTCCACCCACTGCACCAACCTCGTCCTTCATGTCGGCCTTATCGCGCCGGTCGTCGACTCATGGATGCAAGTGCCAAGGCACTCCTTCACTGCGTTGCGGTCGCGCGCGCGCGATGCATCCGCCTCCTCCGTCGCAGGGGCCTCCGTCAGAAGGCCGCGATTGGCGCGGTCAAGCGATGGAGGAAACGATGCCACTCTGGACGATTGCCGAACTGATGCACCTGACGCGGGACGAACTTTGCGATCTTGCTGGGCGTACTGAGCATGCAGTTTCCGATCTCGAAGTCGGTTCGGTGGAGAGGTTCAACGCGTTGACAACCCTCGACAATATTCGTCGGGTCATGACTTCGCGCGGACTGTCGTTTTGATTAGCAGTTAACCGCCGTACGTTGCTTGTTGCGCGGCCGATTGTCCTTCTTCGAAGAGTTGCATGTCGTGGTGATAGACTTTCAGAAGGTCGCAGGTCGTATCATAGATTTGTTGTGCGCGTTTGTCGGCGCTAAGAAAGCCGTCGAAATAGGTAGCGTAAGCAGCGATCATCGTATCGATGATCTGGTTACCGATATTCTTTGAAGAGGCTCCATTCGCCCCGCCTTCCTTGAGACAGCGCAGGGCGACGACATAGCCCGCGACTGCATATCGAAAGAGGAATGCGTTGGAGAGCTTTCTGAGCGGTGGTTGGCGTTTGAAATATGGGTGTGCCGCAAACATGGCATTGGCAAGGGCACGAATTTCACCCGTTATCTTGGCGAGTAGCTCCTTCGGAATTGGCTTTCCTTTGGTGAGAATAGCGAGTTCGGCGTCGGTATATTTTTTCGCGTGTTCCGCCAGATTTTTCGCGTATGTCTCTTGGGCCTTCCTTATTGCTCCCAGCTCAGCGACCGCGGCGTCGCACTTTCCCGCCAATTGTCGCTTGGCAGCCGCGTCGCCGCCTTTCGCTAGCTCAAGTTTTTCGTAAAACCGTTTGAAGTTCGCCGTTTGGTCTTTCTCGATGAGACGTTTTTGGAGGCCACGGCTCCGTCTGCGCGCGCGCAGGCCACCTATGGCATGGGTCGATTTCAGGAAAATGACCTGCTTAGGATGTTCTGCGAGAATCTGAAATTGCTGGCAGATGGAAGTCGGATCGCCGCCAGCCAAGGTTTCCATCATGACGAAGTCTGGAACAACGGCGACATTGGCCGGGTCCGATAGGAATTCGCGCAGCTCGTCCGACTTGAGGAAGTTCGTGTCAACGACCTTGCGCATGGTGCCAATCGCTTCCTGCCGTGCTATCGGCCAAGGTCTCTCTATAGCATGCGTTTTGTCTTTTATGACGATCAGCGACAAAAAGCGCCCCCTGAAACGACGGCAGGGGCACGCATCTCACGAAACGTCGTACGACGGATGGGTGATGTCCTTGGCAGAATTGAATTCGCGACGTGGTCCGCCGCCTCCACCATCTCCGCCCTCGCCTTCGAAGCAGATTTCCATATCCGGCGTGATGGTGACGAACAGGGGCATAACGCCGATCTTTCCTTCGCCGACATGGTCCATCAGCACGATTGCAACTCCGGGCTGACGGTTGATAAGGCAGCTCATGAGCGTCACTTCGCCATAGAGCTGCGTTGTCACCGCCTGAAAGGCGCGGACGTGACCGGGCGTGATGAAAGAGGTGCTCATGGAGCACCTCCCTTCACGTCTTCGGCACTATCGATCGCCTCGACAATCCGATCCGCTTTGTTTGCGGCTATGATGTACGCGGAGATCGGCCCTCGCGCCTCGAAGTGAAGGTCGCGTTCGATACCCAGGCCGAAACGACCGCGATACTCGGCAAGTTCGGTCAGACTGACGGTACCGAATTCGGGAAAGCCCATGCCGAGGTCGCAGAGACCCCAGGCGACGGTTTCGTCGTCGGGATCGATCTCGGTGAGCAACCAGGTTGCGGCACCGCAGGGATTGAACAGCTTGACGACGGGACGAAAGTCGATCTCGCCGGGCGTTCCCTTCACGGCCGCCTGACGGCGGCCGTTGTCGAGAAGCTTCGCGCGCTGGGCGGAGGTGAGGAGCTTCATTGGGCACCTCCTTCAGCGCTGGTCTCCGGCTGGATTTCGCGCATGACGATGTCGGCATCGCCGACCGGCAGGAGATTGAGCTCGAGGTTGAAGCCACCGCCGTGAGCCCAGGCTGCGCCGATCTCGGCCCAGTAGCTGGTGTCCTGTCCGGTCTTGCGGACGGCGTAGACGCGGTGTGTCGGGTGCTTCGTTTTCTTGACGATCATGGTATGTCCCTTCGGTAGAGCCGCCGAAATGGCAATCTCGTTGCCCGTGCGGACAGCGAGGCGGATCGAGCGAAGCGGTCAAAAGCGCGCAGCGCCCTGCCGCAATGGGAGGCAGGCCGTAGGCGGGCACCGTTCGGTTTTGACGGCGAGCGCCGCGTCGCTAGAACGGCAACGATGAGAGATTGCCTGGTCGGCGGCTCTACCGAAGGACAATCAGAGCGTCGAAACGTAATTCCCCCGACACATTGCTGGAAACGCGAAGGCTTGAGACCGGGCACTCAACTGCTAGTAATGGCGAGATGCGCAAGGAGACACTTCGATGGCGAAACCCGACGGCTTCATTCCGCTGAAAGTTCTGGCCGAACCGCTCACGTGCGCGAAACGGCTGGCGGAGAAGATGGCTCGGGTGCTGGACGACGAGGATGTTTCCGACGTGGCAATAGCCGTCGCGCTGCTGACGACTGGCGTCGTGGATCAATATGCCGACGGCCCTGCGAAGGTAACTGAGCTAGTGAACGTAATCCGCAAGCTTGAAGACCGGTTTCTCTTAGCGCCGGTTCGTGCTCGTAATCCTCGTGTTACGCATCCGACCCTGCTCAGCTAAAGCTTCGACTTCAGGCCCTTAGCGGATACCCTAGAGACCACATTGTCGCCGCCTCTCTTCCATCTGCTGCTATCAATGAGTCTGGATTTCTGGACGCGTAGGTTGTCGCAACCCGGATGTTGTTTCAATGCGTCGATCACGCTTTCAGCAATCGTGTCAGGCAGCCACGGATTGATCGTAATGCTGTTGATCCAGCTGAGTTTGATGGGAATGGGATATGCCGTTCTCTGCTCGTCGGAGGTCTCTGAGATTATTCTGTATTCAGCCTCATCCCTGAATCCATGGCGTTTTACAAAAGGTAGTCGATCGAAGTCCTTTCCGGTGAGCTCTTCCAAATCCCGATACATCATGTATTCGACGTTTCCGAACCGGACACCGCTCTTTGACCCTAACATTTTCTCAAGGGGACCACGTTTGAACTCGATACAAGCGCCGTCGGCTGGCCCGGTGAATACACGCCAGTGATGGTAGGTTTCAGACGCCCTTGATGCACATAGCCCGTAGAAACCTTTGATTTTTCGCTGCTCCTTGTAAAGATTCATAAAATATCGATCGTTACGATCGTCCCAATTCTGTGGATCGAGCAATACGATCTCCTTGCGGCGCAGCACGTCGATTGCTGCGGCAATGGATGTGTAGCGGCGTATGAATTTCTTGAGGATGGCCATCGGTACCTAAACTATGCTGCGTTGTTATGTACAGCAGCGACCACAGACAGAAGCTCTTGAACCTGCGACGGGCTGAACAGACCTTCGACGCCGCGCGGATTGAAATCCGTAAAGGGAGACTCGTACAAACGTTGGGGCTCGATGGTCCCATGTTCGCTGAGATGGTCGATAATAAGGTTGATAAATTCGATTTGGTTTGCGGCCAACAATTTGCCTGAGAGGAACGACGCGAAGGCTGCCTTAGCCGCCTCGCGATCCAGCCCGATCAGCGAACGAATAAACAAGCCAAGACCTTGTTGCTTTACGGCTTCCACATGCTGTGTCGGCGTACCGGCGGCTTTAACGAGAATTTTCTCAAGCTCTTCAAGGTCCGTAGCTGTGAGCGGTTGGTTGCGCCGCAGCTTATGAATGACGATGTGGTCGGCATGCGCCTTGAGGAAATGCTGCACTTTGGCTTTGAACCGCTCAAAATCGATCTCGGCGCTCACGGCGACCATTTCGATTTCTGTATCCTGACCGATTTCATCAAGGAACGTTGTGTAAATGCGATTCCGTTTCGACTTCTCGATGAGTTTGATAAGCTCGCGCAGACGCCTACGAACAATTTCTAGCATTGGCGCTGTAATGTCCTGCCAATAGGCGTCCGTCTGAATCTCCTGGATAAGTTCCAGCCGCTCCCTAATCATCGGAATGCTGGATTGCGCTTCGAGCGCATCGGCAATCGATATGACTTGATCGCGCAACTTGGCGAATACCGGGTCGGCGCGTAGCACGGCCAACTGAAGGCGAAGCATCAGAAGATCAAAGCGTTTAGCCTCTTCGTCCTCGCTCGGCAACTCCGACGGCAAGCCCGCGACTTGTTCGCTCAATTCCTGGCGCTGCTGAGCGCCCAGCTTTTTCCACGACTCCGGATTGCGATAGACCTCAACAAGACGCCTCTTCGGTCGTACGATGAAGTTATCGATATTCATCGCCGCGACTTCTTCGTTCAGTCGCGAGGCGGTCTCAGTTCGGAGGATCTTTTCGGTCTCCTGCTCGGGGCGCTTGTCGAGTTCGGCGATGAGCGCCAAGCGTGTGGTAAACAGTCGCTTGCCAAGGGACGCGCTGGTCGCGCCGTCCGTCACGTCTGGGTTCTGGCTGAAAAACTCCAGGTTTTGGCAATAGTCGAAGACATAAAAGAATTGCTTGTCTTGCCCGGGACCAAAAAGATCAGGCCGCAGCCGGGTGCCGCGTCCGAGCATCTGCCAGAACTTGGTCTTGGACCGCACCAGCTTGAAGAAAACGAGATTGACGATTTCCGGAATGTCGATGCCGGTGTCGAGCATATCGACCGAAATGGCGATCTGCGGCATCTTCTCCGCTTTCGAAAAATCGTCGATAAGACTTTGCACATATTCGGTTTTGAAATCGATAACGCGCGCAAAATGGCCTTTGAGGTGCGGGTAGTTGATGTCGAAGCGGTCTTGTATGAAGACAGCATGCTCATGGTTTTTCGCGAAAATGATGGTCTTGCCGAGCTGGTCTCCACCCGCGACCTTTTGCCCACGGAGCATGACGTGGGCCAACACCTTGTCCACGGTGTCGGTATTGAAGAGCCATCGATTGATGGCTTCCGGAGCCACTTCATCCGGGACGTTACCTTGATCGTCCCATTCAATCGCGTCCCACTCGTCTTTCTCTTCTTCTGATAGTTCGTCGTACTTGATGCCTTGGCGCTGAAATTTGAGCGGCACGGAAACGGATTTCGGAGGCACGAGATAGCGATCGCGTACGGCGTCCTCCAAACCGTAGGCGTCCGTCGGTACACCGGTTTCAAGCTCGAACATACTGTAGGTATTGCGGTCGACGTCGTCCTTCGGCGTGGCCGTAAGTCCAACCAGAAGGGAGTCGAAATACTCAAAAATCGCGCGGTATTTTTGGTATATCGAGCGGTGCGCCTCGTCGATGACGATGAGGTCAAAATGGCCGGCGCCAAAACGGCGTTGCCCGTCCTCGGTCTCGTCAATCAATCCCATCATTGTGGGATAGGTTGAGACGTAAACTCGTCCCTCCGTGGTCTTTTCCGTTACGAGGTTTACAGGCGCTGCCGTCGGCAGGTGCGCCTTGAACGCCTTCACCGCTTGGTTCACTAACGCAACACGATCAGCGAGGAACAAAACGCGTTTGGCCCAATTGCAGCGCATCAGCAGGTCGGCAAGCGCGATAACGGTGCGCGTTTTTCCGGCTCCGGTGGCCATCACGACCAGTGTCTTACGGTCATTGTCCTTCTCGAAGGACTCGCAAATACGGCGGATTGCCCGTGACTGATAGTAGCGTTCGACGATCTGACCGTTTATCTCGGCATCCTTGAGTGGCAACCGTGAAGAGCGTCGCTGGATAGCGAGCTGCAATTCGTCCTTCTTTAGGAAGCCTTGCACCGGTCGCGGCGGATAGCGCCGATCATCCCACATCCAATGCTCATAACCATTGGAATAGAAAATAAGGGGACGTTGCCCGAATTGCTTTTCGAGGCAATCCGCATAGAGCTCCGCCTGGCGCTGGCCCTCGCGCGGGTCGCGTTTCGTTCGCTTCGCCTCAACCAGTCCTAAGGGCTTTCCGTCATCCCCCCAAAGAACGTAATCGACGAACCCATCACCTTTATTGTTAGGCATGCCGGTAACGGGGAATTCACGATCTTCCTTCTTATCAAGCGGCCAGCCTGCCTCCCGCAAGAGCAGGTCGATGAACGCATCCCGCGTTTGTGCTTCGTCGTAATTGTGAGTATCGGGAACGCGCTCATTCTCACGCTTAACCTTGGCGATTTCACTGCGCAGGCGTTCCAATTCGGAATCAAGCGCCACGTGCCGTGCGGCGGCCTCGGCCAGTTCCTTGTCCTTAGCGGCAATCTGCTGTTCCAGACCCTGCAACTGCGCCAAGGTCTGTGTTGGTACGGGCGATGTTTTGGGTAATGTGTCCGGACGGAAAAGGTGTCCTGGTTCCGGCCGAGCCTTGCGTCCGTATGTTCGCGCCAGCCAATAGGTGAAATGAAACAATTCGCGGACCGCGGTGACCGCATCCTGGACCACAATACGCTTTTGCGAATGCACGGCCCGGTTGCCAAGGTCCTTGATCAGTTTGGCTTTAGTGAGCAGGGGCTGGCCCACGAGGTTTCGAAATTCCGGCGTGTGGATCAGCGCTGACAGGCTGCTGTCATACGGTTGCTTCAAGGTACGGTCAGACCGGTAGAGCCAATCGACCGCTAGTTCGAGCGCCCGACGCGCATAAAAACACGAGGTTCGCGGGTCTGTATTGGCAAGCTGCTCCGCCTTCCGCGCCTCGGCGACCAAATCAGGCCATTCGGTATCGAGGAAGGCAAAATGACTCATGTCATGCGCCTCGATATACGTGGTCAGCGTTGAACTGGTCAGTTAGGTACGGCGTAAAGCCGGCCAATAATATGGACATAGCCACCATGTCCCGCATCTCGATGGCTCGAATAGCATTCGCCGGCGTGCCGCCATGGCGAATTCCTGGATAATCGGAAGCAAACCCATAAAGGTCCTTCATTGCTTCCTTCATCTTCGCATGTGGCCATGTGCCCACTTGGTTGCAGATTGCGCCGAGAGTGGTTCCCGTAATGCCAGGGCACGCACGTCCAACGGCCTCCAGAAGATTAACCTCTTTCTGAATACAAGTTTTGATCCGGCCATCAGAGGAATCAGTCCGCAGATCGCGGATTGCATTTTCAAATTCCTTCATGAGCGTATCGAGATGAGCATCCTTGCTTGTGGCAGATCGCAAATCGCGGATTAAGCTGGCAAACACGCCGGGTAAGGTAGGACACAGCGTGCAGGGTCGGCGCAGGTCATACCGCAAGCTAAATTTCTCAGCAAATATTGTTAGATGGTTGAAATAATAGTTGGACAGAGCATCACCACCCAGGTCTTCAAAGATCGAATGCGCGCTTTCGAGAAATGCCACTAGAGCCCGTTCTCCCAAAAATTCCTCACTTTGGATATTCTCGAACGCTGCCTTGCTTTGGTCAGGATTGTCGATGATCCCAGCAAGCGCTTCAACCGACAGCGGTTGTCTTAGCGCTGTTGCTAACTCACGATAGAGCTCGCAATAGAGATCACTCGGCGATAAGTCATGCGACGCCATTTCATTCCAAATTTCGCGATATGTCTCTAGCCAAACACCGGTGAATTCACCTCGCATCGCTACAACTCTCCCTTAAACGCATCGTGTTGAAGAGTTGCGTACAAAGACTCTAATTTGCGTAGCGCGGCATACTGCGCAGATTTTAGACGTTCTACCGCTGTAGCCCGCGCTACAAACGACTTTTGAAGGTCACGCGGTGGCAGCAAAACAGGGAGTTCGCGAAGGCGCGACAAGGTAATCTCCCTAAACGTCGCACCTTTGACCTGACGGCCAATCCAGCTCTGAATCGCTGGAGCGCGTAGATAATTTAGGAGGTACAAGAGTTCCGTCTGTTTGCCGGGCGATATCTTTGCGGTGCCTTGTGTTAGGTTGGCTCCGTCCAGCTCCTCCGGCACGACTGCCGTCGTTCCCACCGTTGCCCTAATACTCATTACAATGTCGTTTGCGGTGACGCGCGACCGCGTGAAGCGGGACGCAATTTCTTCCGTAGTGTGACGCAGCCCCTCCGCAACAATTTTGCCATCGACGATATCTCCTGTCCTGATATACGGGACGCCCCCGGGGCATTCCTCACCTGCTTGCACGATGCCGTAAGTTACGATCGTTCCTTCGTTCACGGCCTCAGCGAGAGGAACTGCGGGCCACCGTTTAGGGTTGACGCCGGGGTCGCCAAATATTTCCACAAACATAGACTGCACGATTGGGTCGAGCATTCCGATAGTAGCGCGACGCTTTAAGCCAAGCATGTCGGCCGCATCAAGGACCGTCGCAATCCGCCGCTGTTTTTCGATTGTAGGTAAGGGGATCTTCGATTCGAACACGATTTTATCTGAGACAGCCGGATAGCTTGCGCCTGTCGCCTTACGAACCATATCCCGAATAAAAGCTGGGCTCTTGATCCATTGGAAAAGATACTTCGGATATACTCGATTGAGATTTGGACGAAGTACACAAAAGCCAGTAGAGGCCGTTGCCCCATCAAGTTCAGCTGGGACCATCGCCACGCCATTCAGGTTGGGCCGAACGGTAGACACCAGAATGTCGCTTGCGGCCACCAGTTGACGAGCGCGACTAGGAGCGGCACTTCCAAGCAACTGGTGACAATCAGTAATAGACTTGGTTGTGCTATCTACGGAACTCAGATCAACATACCGTATATAATTATCGGCCGCTTCTTGGACCGGATTCCACGCATTGATGCGAATGACAAGATCGCCAATTTTTTCTTCGCGAAAAACGGACATCTCTATCCTAACATCTGGTCAAGTTCGGTGAGGCCTTGCTGAATTTCTGCCTCAAGCTTGGTGAGTTCGCCGATGAGTTGCTTCGGAGCAACATGCGCCACCTCGTCATGCACTACTTCTCGGTAGCGATTGAGTGAAAGGTCATAACCTTGTGCGGATATTTCCTCTTTGGAAACGCAAAAGCTTTGCTCCGTCCGAGGACGTTTGCGCTCTGTACCAATACGTGCCTTCCAACGCTGAAGCACGTCCGGAAGATTATTCTTGTCGTGTTCTTCTTTGCTTAATCCGTCGGCTGGCGTTGGACCAAGCTTGCTATCCGGCAAAAGTGGAGCACGCTTGTCATCAAGGGATAGGCCATCCGCCTCTAAGTCATAGAACCATACATTGTCGGTTCCACCACTGTTTGTTTTCGTGAAAAGCAAAATCGCGGTAGACACCCCCGCGTAAGGTCGAAACACACCAGAAGGCAACTTAAGAACAGCATCAAGCTTTTGATTTTCGATCAGCGTTTGACGCAACTCTTTATGCGCTTTGGAGGAACCAAACAGCACTCCATCTGGAACGATTACCGCTGCTCGGCCGCCGGGCTTCAGTAGTCGTAGGAATAATGCCAGAAAGAGTAGCTCAGTCTTTTTGGTCTTCACGACCTCGAGCAAATCCTTCGCTGTGCTTTCGTAGTCAAGCGAACCTGCGAATGGGGGATTGGCTAGGACAAGGCTGTATTTCTCGGTTTCACCTGCATGATCTTGCGCGAGGCTATCGCGATAGACGATCGCAGGGTTTTCAATGCCATGAAGCAGCATATTCATACTGCCGATGCGCAACATGGTGCTGTCGAAGTCAAAACCGTGAAACATAGATGTGTGGAAATGATCACGGAGCTTGTCGTCGCGCAGCATTTCGGGATGGTGTTCGCGTAGGTATTCGCCAGCGGCAACTAGAAAACCAGCGGTACCACAAGCAGGATCGCAAATAATGTCCTTCGGTTTTGGCTCTACCAGCTCCACCATCAATTTGATGATGTGGCGCGGCGTCCGAAATTGTCCGTTCTGTCCGGCGGAGGCAATCTTGCCTAGCATGTATTCGTAGAGATCGCCTTTGGTGTCTCGATCCTCCATCGGGACCTTGTCAATAAGGTCGACTACCCTGGCTAGGAGTTGCGGAGTTGGAATTGTGAAGCGAGCGTCCTTCATATGATGGGCGTAAGTGGACCCATCACCTCCGAGAGCTCGTAGCCAGGGAAAGGCATGTTCAGCTACAGTATCGAACATGGCGCGTGCTTCGGTGTTCTTGAAACGGGACCAGCGATATTCCTCGTAGGGCATTCCCTTGGGGTCCTTGCCCTTCGGAAAAATGCGTCGCTCGATCGGACGCTTGAGCCTACTGGCCTTCAACTCCTCGACTTCTTGCATCTCATCCAGGCGACGCAGAAAAAGCAGATACGTGATCTGCTCGATCACTTCGAGTGGATTGGAAATCCCACCGGTCCAGAAGGCATTCCAAATCGCATCGATCTGACTGCGGATTTCCCCAGTGAGCATTTGTTACCTACCCCGTTCGTGGAGATGCACATTAGCCAAGAATGCTGTTCGCAGGCTAGAAGTCCCTGGGTATCAATCCTAAGTAGTTCGACGGACACCACGTGCTCCAGCACCTGACTTGGTCAAAGTTAGGATGAAAATACAATATAATCAATTATATAGACCACTAGTTGCATGACATTTCAATGACAAAACTTGCAATTCAGCCTCTTTTCTTCTATATTGACGGCATGACAAAGGCTCAAGAACTCAAATCACATCTTCGTCCCGGACAGGTTTACCGGCGCCAGGATTTGGCTGCGTGGTCGAATGCTGTTGATCGGCATCTCAAGCTGCTTGTGAATGAGGGGGCGCTCACAAAGCTTGCAGGCGGTCTGTACTCTTTCCCAAAGGAGACCGTTTTCGGGAAGGCTCCAGCGGAAGATGACAAACTGGTTGCGACTTTCTTGAAGGATTCCCGGTTTCTTCTAACCTCGCCCAATGCCTACAACAGCCTCGGCGTTGGCACGACGCAACTCTATGACAAGACGGTAGTCTACAATCACAAGCGACACGGCGATTTCGTGCTCGGCGGACGGAAGTTTGCATTTCGAGTGAAGCCGTCTTTTCCCAAGACGCTCACGAAGGAATTCTTGCTGGTTGATCTTGTGAACAATTTGGATCAGCTTGCCGAAGCTAAGAGCGAAGTGCTCGAACGCGTGAGGGAACGTGCGGCATCATACGACGCTCAGCGTTTGCGGCGCGCTGTGCGCGATTATGGAAATGTACGAACGAAGAAGTTCTTTGATACAGTATTGAACGCACCCCAATTGAACCATGCCGCTTGACTATCTTCACAATCATTCTCAATTCGCCGATCTCATTCGGATCGTGGCGGGAGAGAAGGGCATTGATCCAGCGCTGGTCGAAAAAGACTACTGGATCATGCATTGCCTGCGCGGACTTCAGAAGCTGGGACTGACGTTCGAACTGAAAGGCGGCACTTCTCTCTCCAAAGGTTTTCAGATCATCGAGCGTTTCTCGGAAGATATCGATATTCGCATCGAGCCTCCGGCGGGCCGGGACGTGAAAACCGGACGCAATCAAGTCAAAACAGCGCACGTCCAGAGCCGCAAGGACTTTTACGACTGGCTCGCGCAAACAATCAAAATTGATGGCGTCGACAAGGTTGAGCGCGATACGGCCTTCGATAACAAGGACTACTTCAGCGGCGGCATCAGACTTTTCTACGATAGCATCGCCGAGCCAGTTGAAGGTCTCAAGGATGGTGTTCTTCTAGAAGCCGGGTTCGACGATGTATCGCCGAATGAGCCGAAGGACATCAGCTCCTGGGCCTATGACTATGCCGCCGATAAAGTCGACATCATCGACAACCGCGCGAAAGCGGTAGCCTGTTACGATCCTGGCTACACGTTAGTGGAAAAGCTTCAAACGATCTCGACAAAATTTCGTACCCAGCAAAAGACGGGAGAATTTCCTGTTAACTTTATGCGGCATTACTACGATGTTTACTGTCTGCTCAAGCGACCGGAAGTTCAGAAGTTCATAGGTACCCTGGCCTATAAGGCTCACAAGCAAAAGCGCTTCCCAAAGGCTGACAACCAAAACATCGCCGAAAATGAGGCCTTCGTGCTCAGCGACCCAGATACGCGTACCATTTATCAGAAGGCTTACAAGGACAGCGGCGCGCTTTACTACAAAGATAAGCCCACCTTCGATCAGATTCTCACCGAGATCAAAACCTGGGCCGGCAGATTATAGGCAGGCATTGGATCCTTTATTCTAGGAGATTGTCGATTGCTTGATTAAGCTCGTCGGCTCTTACGGGTGGCATACCGAGCGAGCCGTGCGCGACAATTTTTCTAAACAAACAGTTATTGAGATTGCAAAGGGTGTGGGCTGGCGCTGCTCCAACCCGGACTGCATGCGCCCCACGGTCGCGGCTAATGAAGCACAGGACGATACCCTGATCATTGCCGATGCGGCGCACATCTGCGCTGCATCGCCGGAGGGCCCCCGCTATGATCCAACGCAAACACCAGCCCCGAGACGCGCGAAGGAAAATGGTATCTGGCTCTGCAAAGTTTGCGCCAGATTGGTCGATCTCGACCCCGCGAAATATACGGTTGATGTTCTCGGGAAATGGAAACGGGGCGCTCAAGAGCGCGCACTGCACGAGATGTTGGCGCCGCGTTTGCCTGCACCATCGGAGGAGGCTGCGCGCATCGAGGCTCTGATCGGAGAGGCAAACAGAACAGGCGCGTCGGCGGCATTTAGCCAGACGTTTACTGTGCTGCACGCCGCCGCGTTTGCCGACCTTGATGCGTATAAGCGCACGTCGAGCGGGAACGCATCCTCCGTAGAATTGACGTTGACGCTTTATGGCGATGCCAGCGTTGCCCCCTTCCGCATTGGCGAATTACCGCTAGCCGTAGAAGTTGCGCCTGAAGTAACAATAATTGCACCGGCCGGCACAGGCAAAACCACCACACTGTTGCAGCTTGCCCATCATGTACTCGCGAGAAACGCAATCATTCCGCTGTTTTTCCGGCTTGGCGATTGGTCGGCTGGGTCGCTGGGGCTATTGGCAAGCGTCCGCGAACGTCGAGCCTTTCGAGATATCGGTAGGGATGATCTTGAATTGTTGGCCGAGCGCGGCCGTTTACTTCTCCTTTTGGATGGCTGGAATGAAATCGATGCCCCTGCCCAAAGAAAGCTCAGAATTGAAATCGAGAAAATCCGGCGCGAATTTCCCGATGTGCGCATCATCGTAACCACGCGGCGCCAAATGCTGGACGTGCCGATCTCGGGGCCACGCGTCGAAATCGAACAGCTATCCGAGGACCAGCAGATCGACATCGCCCAACAGGGATATGGTGAAGCTGGGGAAAAAGTTGTCGACAGCGCATGGCGCGAGAGCGGGCTGCGCGAACTTATCGCGAGGCCACTCTATCTAAGCTCTCTACTTTCAGTTGCTTCCGGTGGTTCGGCGCCGACCACCAAGGAAGATATCCTTCGGCTATTCGTCGAAGGGCATGAAGGTGCTGCCGATCACGCCCAGGCGCTTCACGCGGTGGTCGCCGGTCGGCATACAGAAATCTTGGCGGCTCTCGCGATCAAAATGACCGCGGCCGGTAACACCACGCTCAGTGATATGGAGGCGAGATCGGAGGTCGCCACAACACTAAATGGTTTATGTCAAAAGGGGCAGTTTACAGTGCTGCCGGAGCCCAATGCTGTGCTCGATGTACTGACGAGCCATCACACGCTGCTGCGAGCTGGCAATGGCGCTATTTCGTTCCAGCACCAGCAATTTCAAGAATGGTACGCAAGTCACGATGTGTACGCGCTCATGCGCGCCAGCGCGGGGGGAGACCTGACAGCGCTGCAGCGACTCCGGGTCGATATTTTCGATCAACCGGCGTGGGAAGAAGGCATTCTGTTTGCTGTGGATCGGCTCTCGCGTGAGGGTGACGGCTCGTTGATCCTCGCCAAAGCGATTATTGAGGTGTTGCCTGTCGATCCCATGCTGGCCGCTGAGATGATCTACCGATCACCCACGTCAGTCTGGGACAGGATAAAGGCCAATATTCAGGCCTTCGTAAAGCGGTGGCATAAACCAGGTGAGGCCGATCGAGCGGTCCGCTTTATGATCATGACAGGCCGCCCGGATTTTGCGTTTGTTATCTGGCCGCTGGCATCCAGCGGGGATTCGCAAATTCAACTTCCGACTCTTCGGATTGCGCCTCGATTTCGTCCGGCTGTGCTTGGGGCCGATCTGCAAATCAAGGTTGCGACGCTTCCCGAGCCACAGCGCGAACACCTTCTGGCACTGATCGCATCAGAGAGTGGCGTTGACGGAATGGACTTGGCAACCGATCTTGCTATTGCCGATCCCAGTCCGAAAATTCAGGCCGAGGTCGTTCAATATCTGCAATTTCGCCGCGCCGATCGGCATGTCGCACGCCTTTTGAGAAGCGCACTTGACGAAACTTGGGCGCTGGTCGCTAAACGCGGTTACGCCGAAGAGATTCGAGACCGAACATTAGCTGCCCGCCTTAGTGCCGAGCGCAAAAAGCTAATTCAGGAGTCATCCAGTCCGCTCGAAAAATTACGGCTCCTGCTTGAACAGTCACCGGGCTATCAAGGCCGGGACGAAGCCATTGCCGAGGTGATCGCGGAACCAAACTTCTCGGTCCGTGATCAATATGGCGTATCGACTCTGTACTTCGCTCAGAACCGCGCCCCAGCAGCGGTACGTCAAGCTGTGCATAGGCGGCTTGAACTGGGCTTAGAGTTACCCTTTGACGCTGCTGATCTTCTGCATCAGCTACCCGTCGTTGAGGACGGTCCGATCACGACACTGGTTCTGGACGATACCGACGACAAGCGAGAGGCAAGGCAGGCTGCGATATTGGCCGGCCCCAAAACGGTCGAATTGCTGCTCGGAAGGTATGTGACGTGCACGCTCGCGCTTAAAGCCGCGCGAAACGATAACGCGCTAAATGACAGGTACCGTCGTCTGAGCGACCGGATCACTGCAACGCGGATCAGTTCGTTCATTCCTGCGCTGGTTGCGAACATCGATCAGGAGGACCCCGCGGTGATCTCAGCCTTGGCGTCGCTTATTTCTCAGCATGGCGACGATAGCGAGGATCGCAACGCCGCCTTACAGGTTCCGGCGCCATTCAAGGATCAGATTGTAGGCATTATACGAAGGTGGGTCGAAACTGTTGCAACATCGCCAAGGGGAAAACGTCATCACCTGTACCCGCTGGCAAACGCGATTGGACGGCTCGCTTATCCGGAACTCATTCCAGAGCTGAAGCGCCTTCTCGATGAGGATATCGTGCGTCTGCAGGAAGCTCGCGAAGGTTTTCAGCAGGCGCAACGACGGGACGATATCGAGGCGACCTCCGACGCACGCACAATCTATGGGAATCAATATCAAGGCGCCTTTGTGCGCATCGGCGGTGACACAGCGGCTGCGGTTGTAATGGCCTATCTTGAAAATCCGTTGTTCAGCGTCGAGGCGGCGCTGGTATTGATGGCCATCGCCAACAATCAGTCGAGTGTTCCCGCGTCACCGTTGCGACCATTCCCATCTTTCGGAAATGTAGCAGCCGCTCGTGCTGCCAGATCCGCGCGGACTGCCCCAGGAGCGTCCAGTATAACGGAAACTGCAATATTTAAAGCAATCAACCATTTGGGACAGCCCGACCGAGACCGCGAGAGTCAACTCCTGGCGATCAGACTCGGTGGATTTGCGCTGATGATGCCACACACGAACCGGGACAAGGAAATTGCCACGCTGATGGCGTTACCGCAACCGCTGAGTGCAAAACGCGAACTCTTCATGGCAATGGCGCTCGACGGCTTCGTGCTCGACGCCTCATTAATAATGCAGGCTATCGATGACTGGTTGCAGGACGCGGGGAAAGACGAAAGAAACGCTTGGCATAAGCGGCAGCACACGTGGGAAATTGAGCCTTGGCTTGAGCTTCTGCCGTTTACTGATCGTCCCCAATCCGTCGTGGGAGGCATGGGAAAGGTCAAGGAGTTCTACGGCGCCGGTCATCGACAACACTTTGATCGTGTTGTGTCCGCTGTAGCCAACGTGCCAGGCCCGGACGGCGAGGCCTTGTTGGCTGAACTCGCAAGAGCCCACAAAGACATTGCGTCGGATTATACGTGGACAAGGGCGATCCTAGCGCGCGACACCGCTTCCGCTGCGATCATGTGTCTTGAGCTCGTGACGGATGGTGTGTTGGGCAAAGGGCCGCATGCCGCTGATAGTTGGCATCTTGCTCGACAAATTGCACCGCTCGTTGAGAGACACCCGGATCTAGAGGCAGACCTGAGAAAACGTTACGGGCGCATGGCGGATGGCCCCGGGCGGAATCTAATTGAAAACTTACTCGGCGAAACGGGCGACGGCGACGATGTCATAGAGATGGTCAAAAGCTACATCGCCACCGGTCAAGCCTATAACGGCCAGTTGGCCCGCGCTTTGAGAGGCGCGACCCTTTGGCATGAGCCCGTGGCTGGGTCTGAAAATTCCTATTATGTTCGACCTGCTTCCGTGGCTAACCTCAGACGATTTCTATTCGGATTCACCAGCGGAGAAGCCAACGGGATGGCGCTTGCGGTACGCTGCCTAGTGGAAATTGACGAGCTACGGGATGAACACGGGATCGCGGCTGGCGACCCGCGGCATCCGGACATACATACTGACCGCCCTTGGCCACCAGAGGCAGACGGCATCGGTGAAACGCTTTAATTCATCGCGATGCACAGAGATAGTGAGGTTCTATCACGGTCGCGATGAGATTTTGATTGGTTATTTTGTTCGTCTACTTTTGAGCGATGTTCTCAGGCATGAAGTGTCCGCCAATCTCAGAACAATTTATCTTTGCTGACGATGCAAAACTGGCGGCCCAGCTTTCCTGCGCTTTGTCGTCACCGGGAATCTATTTGCCGGTTTGCGACGGGCCTCGCACGCAGCGACCTGACAATCAATTCGAGGTCTTGCGACGCCATAATGCGATGGGTCGCGCCCGGGCGAACGTTGCATTTATGGTGGGGCTGTCTGATGAAGCATTCAGCGCGTTGAGCCAATCACTAAATTCGCGGCGGAGCGTACGTTGTCAACGTATTACAGTTTCGGCAGATATTGTGCCACTGGCGCAGCAAAACGACGGTCGGGAAGTTCTCGTCTGGGGGCGGGACCGGATCGCCGTCGGACTTCTCAAAGCGCTGCGGACCGGTCAGGACATTAGATTTGAAGATAGGCCTTCGCCGTATGATTGGGTCACGTCCAAGAACGGTCACCTCGTCGTCTGCGAAGAAGGCGAAGAAATTTCTGAAGTTATTGCGGCTAACTATGCATACGCCTTGGATGCCGGCCTGTTACTGATACCAAAGGTCGATGAGGATCAGGCCGACGATATCCTGGAAGCGTTTTATAAATTTAACGACCGGGATTCCGACTACGCGCCCGCTGAAGCGCAACGCCGACTGACGCAGGAATTGCTTAATCTGTGCGGATCGATTCCCGTGCCGGAAGGAGGTTCGATCACCTTCATCGGCAAGCTACCGTTCGGCTTCGCTTATCCGGAGCACCCCTCGACGCACTTGTTTGAATATCCGGATTTGGGCTGTGCCGTCGTCAATGGTTTCGCGGCAGAGCAACCGAAGGAGCCGGGCACTGGCGTCGTCGTCCTGGTCGATCCCGGCACAACGCCTGCGCCAGAAATACAATCGGCGATCGACTTGCTTGAGCATCGGCGGGCCTTTATCCGGGTGTACCAGGGTCGCAGCGCGAACGTCCGGCACGTCTCGGAAATGCTTGAGCACTTTCCGTTTGATCTCCTCATCATTGCAACCCATTGCGGCGATAGTTCAGGCTACCGGTGGACCTACCAATTCACAGACTCGGAAGGGCTATTCCGCACCCTGGTCGTCGACCTCGCCGTCGGCTTTCAGCGAACCGACGATCCAAACATATTAAAGGTCGGCCATTACTTTCGATTTATCTCCCTTGACGGCGTCGATTGGACGGATCGGGTCGCCAAATCCAAGATGTATGTGGGCAACGCAATCCACGATTTTAACCGCCTGATCGACGATGGCCCCAGCAAACTCGAGCCTGTGACAAAAGAGATCGTCGACCGCGTCGTGGGTTCCTCGGCGATGATGATGTCCGACAGTAATTTCATCTTTGCCCATCATTCGATGGCGGACGTAGGAACGCCCATCATTATCAACAATGCTTGTGTCTCGTGGCACAGGTTGGCCAGCAACATGATCTACGCTGGCGCGCGCGCATACATCGGGACGCTGTTCCCTGTCACTCCAATAGAAGCTTCGGAGGTGATAACGAAAGTTCTCGATACGCACTGGGGCAAACCATTGGCCGTAGCGCTTTGGTCGGCGCAACGCGACGTCTATGAGTCCGGCCAGAGGAGACCTTACGTAGTTGCTGGTGTCTTTCCTCAACGCCTCCGTGTCGAGCCGCTCGATTACCCGGAGCGTATCAGAAGACGGCTTGGTAGCAGCCTTGCTGGCTGGAAAAAGATGCTCGCCGGCACCGACACCAGCGACGCCAAGCGTATCAACGCGGTCCGCGATATCATCAAGATCTACGAGCGCGAATTCGAACACTTCGAAAAACTGCCCGATTGACCGCGTCGGCATTGATCAGACGGTTTATTCGGGTGGGTTTTCCCCGAGATGTTCGACAAGTTGTTCAAACAAATGTTCGTCGGTCGAGCTGAGCGCGGCTGCCCATTTTTTCCCGAGTTCCTTCGGATCGCCGATAGCGCTAAAATCGGGTTGACCATTTACCAGCGGTAATTGGCGTAATTTTTCGACGAACGCTTTAGATATTCTCTCCTGGTTTTTGCGCTTGAACGAACCGATTTTCTCGTTTGCACATTTCTTCCCAAGTGATCGAAGCAACGAAAATACACGCTTCTCCAGCTTATCCCGTGTTGACCTAGTGATGCCGGCCAATTCATCGAGGTATTCGGTCGCGGTGCTCCTAACAATCTTGACCTGCGGCGCCAAATGCGAAAGGAACGGAGGTAACGATTGTTCGATCGGAGCAATAATTTCCAATCTTCGATCGGGGGATAATTCCAGCCACTCACGAAGGACCGTGTTGACGTGGACATCGCCAAAACTGTAGCCGATACAAATGAGCTTCGTCACAAAGTTTATGTTCTGCTGGAAATGTTTCAGCATGCTTTTCGGAAGAACCTGATCTCTTCTAGCATCGAATTTAAAAGCACCGGCAAGCAAGCTCCGCCGCAGGAACTGCATTTCACCTCGATCATCCGCATAAGCGATCTCATTAAGCGCCTTGACCTTGCCACCCATGAAACCCGGAATGGCATAAAAGAGGCCTTCATTCGCGCCACGAAGCATGTCGATAATTCCCTCTTCAGTCGGCACCTCCGGCAGCAGCCTCACCAAGTCTTTGCCGTCATTAAAGGTAAAGACATCGAGTGCGCCGTGAACCTTCAATAGGTAAATTACCGGCTTCGGTGGATTGGGAAAATACATCGCTTGTTTTTCTAAGACATGCTCCGGCAACACCTCCCCGCGTATCTGCCCGATGATGTTGCCAGCGGCATTCCGGCGCGGAAACGTGACGGTACGCCTTCGACTGCCTGGCGCTGGACGGCGATGACCTGCGCCGGCTGCCGCTGTCGATGCGCAAAACGAACCTCGGCCGCCTCCTGGCGCGCCGCCCCGACGGCATCTTCCTAGCGCCGTTTGAACAAGGCGAGATCGGACCGGACCTATTCCGCAAGGCCTGCGAGTTCGGGTTGGAGGGCCTGGTCTCGAAGCACCGGCATCGCGCCTATCGCGCCGGCGCTTCGCCGAACTGGGTAAAAGTGAAAAATCCGGAGCATCCCGCGATAAGCCGGGTCAAGAACGATTTCGGCGCTTGAACCTGAAATACAAACGCTTCAGAATCGGTGGTCGGAGCGATCTGGAATGAGTGAGCCGAAACCAGACTTAGCGACGCACGAGCGCTTGCTGAAGGGCGTGCGCCAGGAAGTGCACAACCTTCAAGTAATGCAGATGCGACCGGGGCAATCCCCGGAGAAGCTGAAGCATCTATCGGACCTGGAGCGCTCGGCGAGGGCCGAGGTGAAGCTGCGGATCAAGGCGCTCGCTTATGCCAGAAGTCACGTCGACCAACCATCGAGCCCGAAACCGGCAGAAGGCGCGGCTCGCCGCACCCTACGCAACCTGTTCCGAAAACCCCTAAAAAACGAGGGCTCAGAAACAGCGTAAAAACGCAGTTTTGAGAGGCGCATTTAGCTGTTCCGAAACCACTGATCTTCGGAACACTCTGGAGCACCAGCCCTCCGTCGTTTTGTTTGTGCTGCAGTGCGATTTGTCTTGCTCTCAAGCCTAGGTTGCGCTTTGAGAAGATACGCGGTTGTGCCCTCAGTCCGTCATTTGGAAGGCAACGACTATGATAGCAGCGAAAGTGGCGAGACCCCCAGTTGCACATTGCATGATCGTCTTCGTGGCGTTGATGCTTTTCTCAAGCTGCCCGGCACGCAGCCAGACTTCGGCGGAAATTCAGATCAGGCAAACTGCAAGCACGAGTGACGACTTTGTTTGCTGGACTCCGGTAAAATCGCGTATCCGGCTCCTGGCGCCCCCAGCGGACGCGGGTTTGAAAGTGGTGCTCCGAACCATCACTTCGACTACAGGTTCTGGCGCGGTAGGGTTTCTTCCGGTTGATTCCGACGTTCTCACCAGCCCAGCCGCGCAGCTTCAAATCGAACTAAAAAAGGACGGGCGCTGGACAGATTTTTACGTTGCCGGACTAAAGGCCTCTTCGGCGAGCAAAGACGTCTCCATCCGCGCAGAATTAGCAGACGGCACGCCAGTCGCAACCAATTCCCTTATGGTTCGCGTGCGAAAGAACGCCGAAACATTGACGCTGCCCGAACGAACCGCTTTCCTTCGCGCTTTGGCGACATGGAAGTCCAGACCAGGCCAGGCACGACCGACGAGATTTGAAGACTTTTATACTGCTCACGCTGACGCGTTCGATCTCGGGATCCATTCCAGCTTCGGCGCGAACGTCAGCAATTTTCTTCCCTGGCATCGTGCTTTCCTCCTTAATTTTGAGCGTGAACTTCAGGAAATCGACCCGACGGTTTCGCTGCCATATTGGAAATTCGACGCGCCGGCGCCGAAGCTTTTCAGCGACGACTTTTTCGGGAGTTTGCCGGATGGCAGCACAGAGGTGCAATTCGGTCCGATCAACCCGCTGCGCGGTTGGAGCAAGAACGGCCAATCGCTGCGGCGCTTTAAGGTGTTTCCAACCAAGGCTGCGGTCAGCAGCAATAATCTAGACGTCATACTTTGCCTGTCGCACGACCCCTCTTGCCAAAACGCGCAGGGTCTCTATCGGGCCACTACCGACTCGTTTGAGCTCAACTATCATAACAATGCCCATGCCGCGGTGCTGGGTTGGTTGGGCGGGGCCGACTCCCCCAGTGACCCATTGTTCTTCCTGCTGCATGCGAACGTCGACCGTGGATGGGCCCATTGGCAGGCAGCCTATAATCGTTTCAAGTCCGACGGAATTGATGCTGCTTCATACGCGCCGGTCGGATCCTATCCGGGATCTGCTGTAAACCCTAGATTTCGCAAAGGGTTATATGCACTCGATGAAATGTGGCCTTGGGGTAAGCCGGCTGCCGGCAACGATCAGCAGGCCAAATGGCTCCCATATTCATTCGTTTTTCCCGCTTCAGAAAGTTTGCCGTTAACCCCTGATTTACCCCCTATTCCCGCCAAAATGGTAGACTATCTAGGTGTATCTAACTTGGAGAATGCCCTCGGCGTTTGTTACGATGATATCGGATTTCACGGGGAAGTTCTGGGCCATTAGCGATAGGAGTGTGCCGTGAACAACTCAATTTGGACTGCAATCATTTTCTCCACAGCGACTCCCTTGGCGCTGCTCGCACAGCCCGCGGGCGGCCAGACCGCTATACCGACCGAGCTTCAAAGTTATTACGAAAGCAACGGATCGGCGATAAAGGACGCTGTCGCCATCGCAGAGGATCCGAAAGCGCCAGTTGACGCGCGCCAGAAGGCTTTCGAGCGATTGCGCATAGGCTATCCGCGCGCCGCGCTGGATCCCGCCGTGAGGCTGTCCACAGACGAAAATCTCTCCTTAGCGATTGATGGGACCACGTTCCTTTCGTCAGTTGTGGTTATGATGAACCATGGCGGGACACTAGACTCCCACAACGCTCATTCCGACGATAAGTCGGTACCGGAGGCTGTTGCAGCACTGCGAAGGTCCTCCTTGGATTCGAGACAGGAAGTTAGAGAAATAGCTGCCGCCAGCCTTGCGTCACTTAACGACGAGCCAACATTAAAGGCCCTCCAATTATCCTTTAAGAAAAGCAATGTGTCCGACGTTGAAGCTCTGCGATACATTACTTTGGCCAATCCGTCAGTCGGCGCCGAGTATGCCGCCACGTTTCTGGACGACGGATCCGTGAAGGCAAAGTCTGAGGCAATCTCATATCTGTCTTCTTCCGAGCAGTACCGTGCAAAGATCAAGGGCTATCTTTTTAACGAGGCGCAGCCGGTGGAAATCCGGGCCGCGGCGGCGAAAGGGCTCGCCAGGAACGATCCAACATTTGGGACTTACGCTCCCGCACTCGTTGCAAACTCGAAGCTACCGGAGCCCGTGTTCACTGGCCTAGTCTCCGAGATGAGCACGAGCCTTTCATCGAAAGTAGTGACAGATGTGCTGTCCAAGGCTCTCGAGGCTCCTTTGGATAAAAGCAAGTACGACGCGATGTCAAAATCGATCATCCGATATGAAGCCCTTCGTCCCGAAATAGACGTCGGACCTTTACAAGGTTCGTTGCGGCGCTTGAACCCAACCTAATGGCGCATTCACGCTTGTTCGAAGCGCGCCTGATCAGAAGAAATCAGAAGGCGGTCGCGGCTTAGCGGCGGCTTGGCGTACTGCCGGCGCTCCACCGGAACGTCGAGCGCGTGTTCAATCCCGATCGCAAAGACACGCATTGGGGAAAGCGGAAGCTGAAGCGAGATCAGTGAGCCAACGAATTCGCCGCGCAATGGTGCAGCCAGCGCTGGCATCTCGGCTGTTGCTTTTGCGCCCTTCCCGCGATTTGATGTCGTGATGGGGCGATTTTCGATAGTTGCTGCTTTGTGCCTCCTCGCAGGCCAGGCCATTGCCGCCTGTGGCGACAAGGGCGGTCCCGGCTATCGCGCGCCGTCCGGGCGTTGCGTCGGATGGGCCGATATCGGCAAGACGTGCGGTAATCCACCCTCGACCCGATGCACGGCGGAAAACGCGGCAAGCGGTGCAGAGGCCGCCGCTGACCTTGGTCAGAAGGCTTGGGATGCTGGAAGGGGTGCGAGGAAGGCAGCGGGACGGAGCGACTAATCGTGCCTTCCCTGACCCACCGGACCGGTGGTACGTATTTCCGTGGCGGCGAGCGGTGGTGTTTGGACGTGCTGCGGGACGCCAGCCGGCCAATCTCGACGGCAGAGGTTATAGCCGGCGTGCTCAAGGCCAAGGGTCTGCCGTTGCCGAGAAGGCGCTGCCAAGCGCGAAAAGCAAAAGGACGCGATTGTCATCAAATTAGGGGCAACCATAGCCGCAAAATGGCGAATAAATACGGAACGTTAACCAGATCGGCTCGTTGTTGATTCATGAGACAAGCAGCGATTCGCAACATAATTGCATTCCCGGCTCATCGCATTGCTCGACCTGCGAAAGGGGGATCGACGTTCGCCCAAATTGTTGTTGCTCGGTGTAAGCGATATCTCGGAATCGGGCTGAACAAGATCGGCATTCCGGGATCAATAAAGCCCGTGAACTTTAAGGATGAGATCGCCGACCAAAACATTGATGTTTCGGTCGGCGATCTATTCGTGTGTATTTCCGTCAATGGGCGCGATTATTATTTTGATCGCTTAAGTGGCAAGTTTGACGGAACGGGATCGTCGCCGTATCAGCCCACCTTTTGATTTGCTAGGGGCTGGAATTCGACGATCAGAGACTTTTCGAGAGCAACGTCATTTTGCGTTATAACAGTGACGTAATGCGTTGGCATCTGATTACCGATCAGCGCGTTCTTCGCGTCGAGATGATACAACAAACGAGTCCGAAGATCGCCGCGCCCAATATAGATCCAGCAACCTTGACGGAAGATGCCGTAAACACCGTTTTGGTTTGGCGCAAGCCACTCGATACCCGCCTTCGTGAACGGTCGAGGAGTTTGGTTTGGAAAAGGCATTTGATTTGGTCTTTCTTAATCAAACGGTGGACTAGCCACCATCGTGAAGAAAGACGGGCTTGACCGACGGCAATAACTTCGATTCAATGAAGTCCTTGCACTACCATCGACCCGCTTCGCCCGTCCTGGGTTAAGCAGCGGGCTGAAAATTCCGAAACCGTTGAGCCTGATCCGCTCGGCGGTTTCGTCGTTTCCAGTTGGGCGCATTGTCTGACGACTCCATTGCGCCCGTCAAGGATTAGTACGAGTTCCTGAATCAAATACTAAATATGGTGGAAAAGGGAGGAAAACAGGGGTCACCCGACGCCCTCTGTTCGTCCAAGTATCAGTGAGTCCTCAGGGATTCCCAAGCAAAAAAAATCCCTTTTCGCGCGTCTGGCCAGGCTTCGCCCCGCTGTTCACAGGGCAACTATTTTCTGTGCACCGGGACTTGCGCCGCGAAACTTACGTCGGGCTTCGCTGCCACTTCCATTGACGGGAATACCGGGGGGAGAGCGCAGCGCTGGTCGTCATCAAATATTGTTCACCACTGCTCGCGCGGCGGTTATCTTCGATACCAATTTCCGAGAGGTGCTGGCGAGAGAAAGCGACCGCCGGCGCCATGCGCTAGGCGACCTCGCCGTTCACCCGCAACACCGTGCCGACCCCCACCCCGAGTTCGCGAGCAATGCGGCGGATCCCGGTCCCCTTGGCTCGTGCCGCGACGATCGCCGTCATCTTGTCCGCGTCGGTATCCTCCAGCCGTCGGCGGCCGAGCTGGATCCCGTCGGTCTTCGCCCGGCTCAGGCCGGCCATGACGCGCTCTCGGATGATCGAGCGCTCGAACTCGGCGAACACCCCTTGCATCTCGACATCGCGCCGCAAAACCCAACCAACTTTAAACCAACGCTACGCCGCAACCGAACGTGAACAAACACGATCGAACGTGACGTTATTCGTCAATGTTTTCCGGATTTTCCGGCGAACCATCACCGCTCATAACGGTCTGGTTGCAGGTTCGAGTCCTGCCGGGCCCACCAATGAAATCAGAGGGGCTTAGTCGGCGTTACTTCATTGCCCGGCTGAGTCACCGCACCAGAAGCGCCCTGCTTCGTCGCTCATTGCCGTCGTTCAGTGCACCGCACACTTACGTTCCTCGTTCGATCGGGCCATAGCCTCCCCTCTTTGATCGTAGACTTGGCGGCAATATCGCACGAACAGGCTACAAAGTGCTATGCGCTTCTTTCATCGGTGCTTGGCGAGACGTTGCGTCTTTTGCAAACATGGCACCAAGCGTGAGAGCAGGTGACAGGTCATTGGGCTCCGACTACCGAACAAAAATGAGTTGCTGGCACTGGCTGCTCATACGGAAATCAACTATTCTACTTCTGGTAGGATAGAGAGCACTCCGTGCCGGAAGAATTACCCCTTCTCCTTCAGGTGAGCACCGCGCGGTACTACGCTGCGGAGGAGGCAAGGCATGGGTGAAGCCGCTGCGGGCAACGGACCTCCCCCCACGCAAGATAACCTGTACGCGCACGAGGTGCGCTTCGGCGTCGTCATGTACGGTGGCGTCTCTCTCGCCATCTACATTAACGGCGTGACCAACGAATTGTACGAGATGGCCCGCGCGACACCGAAGGTCGGCGGCAATCCAAAGACCGGCCAAACGCGCGACGTGTACCGAAAAGCGTCTTGGCTATCGCGCAATCCAGGCTTGCGCGCGGCCTACCTTGCGCATCTGCGCGACCCTCAACAACCCGATCCGTTCGCCGACGGCGTCAATCTGCCCGGAGACCAGCGCGTCCGGTTCGTGGTCGATACGATCGCGGGCACGTCGGCAGGAGGCATCAACGGGCTGTTTCTCGCGAAGGCCCTAGCCAATGGACAAGAATTCGCTCCGTTGAAGCAGCTTTGGATCCAGGAAGGCGACATCGACAGCCTTCTGAACGACAAAGCCTCGTACACAGGCCTGAAATTCGCCGCGACCGGCGCGCCGCCGCAATCATTGCTGAACAGCGATCGGATGTACGTGAAACTGCTCGAGGCGTTAGATGGGATGGAAACGACGATCCCGCCTACCGGCAGTGGCGAATCACCGCTGGTCGATGAAATTGACCTGTTCGTCACGACGACGGACATTCGAGGAGCCGTAGTACCGCTTCGATTGTTTGACAAGGTCGTCTACGAGAAGCGATACAAGCAGGTTTATCACTTCCAATATTCGCCAGCCGATGACAAGCCGCGCAATGACCTTGCGGACGACAATAGCCCCTTTCTCGCGTTTGCTGCGCGTTGCACGTCGTCATTCCCGTTTGCCTTTGAGCCGATGTGCGTGGCCGACGCCCAGCGGCTATGCAACGCGCGTGGAAACGAGGACGCCGTCGACTTCGGCGAATGGAAACCATTCTTCACGGGCCTGTCGACCGGGGATATGACGTCGGATCGCTGGCGCAATCGCGCATTTGGCGACGGCGGTTATCTCGACAACAAGCCATTCAGCTACGTGGTCGATGCCTTGTCGTGGCGCCTCGGCGGACTGCCGATGGAACGCAAGCTGATCTATGTCGAGCCCGCACCGTCTCATCCGGAAAGCGAGCGTCAAGTCTTCGATAGCAAACCTGATGCGATCGAAAACGCCTTCGCGGCGGTCTTCTCCATTCCGCAAGACGAGACGATCCGCCAGGACCTCGAAGCCGTGTTGGGCCGCAACCGACGTATCGAACGAGTTGAGCGGATCGCGCGCCAGGTCGAAGCCGACCTCGAGACCCGCGTTGATCCGTTCGCCCGCATCATCCTCGACGAGGGCGGCAGTATTCCGGACTGGCGAACGCGCGGCATGAGCGACATGATCGCCTATTACGGCGTGGCGTTCCTGCCCTACCGGCGGCTTCGGATGATGACCGTCACTGATGATATCGCTGATCGACTGGCCGTTTGGTGGGGCGTCGATCGCCACTCGGATCGGCTATACGCGCTGACGGCGGTTGTTCGCGCGTGGCGCGAGGACAAGTACGTCGAGAATAGGGATCCGAATGAAAGCCAGAAGGAAACCGTCAATGCGTTCCTTGACGACTACGACGTAAAATATCGCCTCAGGCGCGTCGGCTTCCTGCTGCGGAAGGCGCACGAACTTCTCAGCCTCGCGGACAAACTCAAACTGCCGGAGCCCGAACAGCGGTTATCTGACATCGAAAGGCGCTTGCTGGACCGATGCGAGCGCCGCAATCTGCCCCGAGCGACACTGAGTTCCAACGCCGCCGTCAATGCGCTGCGCTGCCTGGCAGGCGGATTTGGACACGCAATGGGCAGGCTCCGTGCGACAACGTGGCTATCTGCCCCTCCGCAAAAGCAGGACGAGAGAAACGCCGCCGCGGACGAACTCGATCAAGTGCTTCGTCTTCTTCTTGGCGAAAAAACCGGTCCCGCGCTCAGGGAATTGGCGACTCCGGATGGCAAGCCGGTGCGGCTCCCCGACCTGCCCCATCCGAGCCCACTCCGCACCCTTCAGGAAAATGTCTTCGCGCGGACACAATTGCTGTTTCGGAGCGCCGCAGCGGCTTCAAAAACTCGGGTTCAGACGTTGCTTGAAGCCGACGTTGAATTGCTGCGATCCGCTTACGCCCAAGTCCTTCACCCGACCGATGCGTTGGCGCTTCCCCGCGCATTGCTCGGAGACCCCAAGTTGGAAGTTCGACCGGGCGTTGACGGAGCCAAGCCCACGGTCGGTATTCGCATTGAGGACGTCAAGTTGGCTGGCTACGATGTGCTTAACGCGGCGGCTGGACAAGCCGTACGCGAATTTCTAGCCGAATATTATGAGCGGTTTGACGAATACGACCAGATGAGTTTCCCGCTTTATTACGACACGGGGACCGGTGAACCGGCGACCGTCGAGTTGCTCCGCGTCAGTCCCGAGGATGCCCCAAGCCTGATTGACGAAACCGGCGACAGGGGTGACGTCGCGCGTCAGCGGCGGAAACTTGCGGGAACGGCGCTGTTTCACTTTGGCGCCTTTCTCGATGCGCGGTGGCGGCGCAACGATATCATGTGGGGTCGACTCGACGGCTGCGAGCGGCTGCTGGACGCTCTTTTTCCTGGAGCGGCCGACAAGGCGGTACGAGAAGGATTGCTCCAGGAGGCGCAACGCACGATCGTGCGCGAGGAGATGCAGCCTGCGGGGTATGACCAACTGATCGATCGCTTCGCGGAAGTGCTCGCCGATCAGAATCAACCGACACTTGACCAGGCGTTCGAAGGCTTGTGGGCCCACCTCGGGCCGGCCGACAGCCAAACGCGCCGAACGCAGACCGCTCGGATCCTGAAGTCGGTTTTGGGCGACGACGGGATGGTCGACTACGTAAAGCGATACTATGAGGTTAATCGCGAGCTCGATACCAAGACGACGCTCAGAACGAGCGCGCGCGCGGTGACAATCACCGGTCAGGTCCTTGAGCAAGCGGAGAAGCGTCGTCGCGTCTCCACCTCTAGGACAGTGTGGCTGACGCGTGCCGGCCTCGGGCTGCAAACGTTGCTCGCGATCTCGACGCCCGGCAGCCTGCTGCATGCAGTGTTTCGCCACTGGCTCGGACTGCTGTACATGTTCGAGGCGCTTATCGTCGTCGGCGCGATGCTGTTTTCCTCACCATCGGCGCAGAGCTTTGGCTTGACCGCTCTTGGCCTCACCATTGCTCTTCATCTAGCAAGTTTGCTCGCCGGAGATCTCATCGATCGCAAGCGCGGACGGATCATTTTGTTAGCCGCCCTGCTCAGCGTTGTGACGATCGGGCTTGCGGCGCTGGGCACGTTGGCGCTCTACAACCATGGCATACATGGAGCGATGTGCGTACGCGGCCAGCAGGAGGACGTGTGGATCCTGCAGAAACTATGTCAATTGCTGAAGGCGTCAGACTGACGGAACGTTGGTCTCAACCGACTTTTGCACCAAAATCGAGCCAAAGCCGACATTTGGGCCCGAAGCATCATCCGGACGCCTGTAGCGACCCCCACCGAGGTTGGCCTTCCAAAGTGGGCCTCGCCGATGCCTTATTGGCGGGAAGGCACGCCACGACCTCGATCTCTGGCCGGGGGCTCCTTGCAGTCCATGAACGCATCGACGCGGACTCGGCAAAGCCAGCGTCTCGCGCGCCGCACCAGTTTCGCACCAGAAACAACCCGATCGAAACTCAACGAACGCGATCGAACGCAGACGAAACCGCAGTGAAATCAACGAACCCGATCGATATTCGGCCGCTCATAACGGTCTGGTTGCAGGTTCGAGTCCTGCCGGGCCCACCAAGCAATCAAGGGCATCGCCGCTGACCTGACCGCCTGCGATACTCCCTGCGAACGCGGCCAGACCAGATCGGAGAAGAACGCCGGCTTCAGGCGGTACTGGCGCCGAACGGGATGACCTGATCCCGCGGGGTTGCGCGGCGGTCGCAGATGGCGTGCGGTCAGATGAGGTTCGCCTTTGCCAGATCCCTCATCAGATGGCTTGCGCCATAGGTCCAGTGCGGACAGTCGGGTGAAAGCCGGACCCGGTTGACGAGCGCGCCGAGCGGTTCGGTCGAGATGGTGACGATATCTCCGAGCTTGTGGGTGAAACCCTTGCCCTTCTCCCCGCGATCCTTTGACGGCACGAACATGGTGCCAAGGTAGAGCGCCATGCCATCGGGATACTGGTGATGCGGGCCCAGGGCGGCAGCGACCAGCTCTTCCGGCGAGCGACTTATCTCGGCCATCGAACTTGCGCCTTCCAGCGTGAAGCCATCCTCGCCTTCGACCCGCAGATGCACCTTCGCCTGTTTCACGTCACCAATAGAAAATGTCGCATCGAAAAGCCGGATGAAGGGTCCAAGCGCTGCGGACGCGTTATTGTCCTTTGCCTTGCCGAGCAGAAGGGCCGACCGGCCCTCGACGTCGCGCAGATTGACATCGTTGCCGAGCGCCGCGCCAACGATCCTGCCCCGGCTGGACGAAATGACCGCGATCTCGGGTTCGGGGTTATTCCAGGTCGAGATCGGATGCAGACCGACATCGGCGCCGAAGCCGACCGACGCCATCGGCGGGCACTTGGTGAAGACCTCGGCGTCCGGCCCAATGCCGACCTCGAGATACTGCGACCAGGCACCGCGCTCGATCAGCCTCGCCTTGATCTCCATGGCTTCGACTGAGCCGGGTTTCAGCTTCGACAGATCGTGACCGATCAGAGTGGCAATGTCGGCGCGGACGGCATCGGCCGCTGCCGCCGAGCCACGCGCCTGCTCCTCGATGACCCGTTCCAGAAGGCTGACGACGAAAGTGACGCCCGATGCTTTCACCGCCTGCAGATCGACCGGCGACAGCAGAAACGGTTTGGTTGCAACACGGCCCGCCTCGAAGCTGTTCGCAGCGATCGCCTCGACCGAACCGATGGCTTCGCCGCTTGCGCCGCCTACATAGCCGGCCGGATCGTCCATCTCGCAGATATCGCGAACGGTGGGCGCCTGTTTCGATGTGATATCGACGACGTCGCCGCCGCGCACGGTAACCACCAATGGATGGGAATTCCCGGGCGATCGTGCCCGGCCCAGAAACGTGCCGATCCGCGGCAGATTCATATCATTGACCATCTATATGTTCCTCACCGCCGCCGGAACACCGGTGACCGCTTCTCATTGAATGGGGCGCGGTTTGCCATTTTATCGGCGATCTCGCGCGCCCGCGCAAGCAGCTCTCGGAACGACCCCGCTAACGAGGCCTCAGGAAGGCCTTCCCGGCCGGGATCGGATCACCCGTCA